>WBZY01000007.1_pt1 | contig 328404 bp, 309 predicted proteins | sample 5204191 | NCBI WGS metagenome assembly WBZY01 (sample SAMN12344363, study PRJNA552823) | activated sludge metagenome | biome: Activated sludge suspended growth; feature: Anammox Sidestream; material: Wastewater; isolation source: activated sludge from anammox sidestream of wastewater treatment...
CGGACAGCCGCCATCGCGCACTTGAAAGCGCGCGGCATCCAAGCCGTGTTTCATTACCTGCCGTTGCATCTCTCGCCGATGGGCGAGAAATTCGGCGGCAAAGTCGGCGATTGCCCCGTGACGGAACAGATCAGCGACCAATTGCTCCGCCTGCCGTTTTACACCAACATGACCGATGAGGAACAGAGAACCGTTATCGCCGCGCTAAAAGAATTCAATGTCATTGCGAGCCACGAAGTGGCGAAGCAATCTCCATGATGCGAGGAGATTGCTTCGTCGCAAAGATCGCTCCTCGCAATGACATGAGTAAAGTTATTTTGAACCTCCCCTACCTCCTCCCTCGTCTCATCCGTCACTTCATGCCCGAGAAACTCGTGCGGGCGTTGTTGTTGCGGAACATTATCATTCGCCCAGGGTTGGAAACCAGCAACCCGTTCGCCGCCGTGCAACGCTACGTGGATATCCTCTCCGCGCGCGGGCTTTCATTCAAGGACAAACGCGTCCTCGTCTTCGGTTACGGCGGACGATTCGACATGGGCTTCGGCTTGTTGAAGGAAGGCGCGGAGCATGTAATCCTGTGCGACAAATACGCGCCGCCCGATGAGCCGCACAACCATCGTTTGTATGCCGCAGAGGATAAATATTTCTTCGCCGACTCGAAAGGATTGCGTCCGCGCCCCGAGTGGATGACATTGCTCGAGGACGACATCCGTGATTTGCAAGCACGCGGCGGGATCGAGCCAGTGGATTTTGTGCTAAGCAGTTCGGTTTACGAACACCTCGACGATGTGGAAGGAATCACCCGCGCCCTCGCCGCGCTGACCAAGCCCGACGGCTTGCACATCCATTTTGTGGATTTGCGCGACCATTTCTTCAAGTATCCGTTCGAGATGCTGCGGTTTACCGAAAGCGCGTGGAAGAATTGGCTGAACCCGTCCAGCAATCACAATCGCTATCGTTTGTGGAATTATCGCAAGGTGTTTCAAGATTGTTTTGCTAATGTCGAGATCGAAATCCTCACCCGTGAAGATGAAGCATTCCGCAAACTCCAGCCGCACATCAAGCCTGAATTCATCAGCGGAAACATTGAAGAAGACGTCGCCGCGACGATTCGGGTGATTGCGTCGAGTGTAAAACGTCCCGCAGGTTGATTTGGCGACACGCGGTCATTCACCCAAACCTGCGGGACGGTGAACGAAACATGCCCTTCCTCATCCCTCCCTCTCGATCCACGTTTTGGAAAACGATTCTCATCGTCACTGCCGCATTGGCTTCGTTTTCCATCTTCGATTTTTTTGCCTCCGCGCAAAAACTTGGCGTGAACATTTACGTGAGCGTCACATGGCTGGCGGGAGTGTTTTTATTTTCAGCGATCGCTTTGCTGGCTCTGCTGGGGCTGGGTGTCAGCTTCACGAATAACCGCGACCAGCTGTGGAGTCGGATCGAAGCGGTGGGTTTCATCCCCAAAAAATTTGGCATCCTCCTCATCGTCCTCGCGCTGATCGGATTTCCTCTTGTCGTTTCCAATTCATTTTTCAAAACGGTGTTGGGCAGCGCGGGTTGGATTCATCTGCTTGTGTTTTGGATGTTCAGCCTCGTCGGCATGATCGGCGTAAAAAATTTTCGCAACGTTGATTGGCATGTTGCGTTGATCGTTTTTATTTTGCCGCAAGCGCTGTTGCAACTCGCGCTCATCAACCTGCCGCTCATCACGGCGTATCCGTTTGCGATGGGCTGGTCGGAGACGAGCCGCTATTATTATCCGTCGCTGTTTCTCGCGCAAAAAATTTACGGCGAAAAATTTTCACTGCCCATTCTTCATCCCGCGTTGCATTTTTTACTCGCCGCGCCGTATCTCATCGACGCGCCGTTGTGGGTGCATCGTTTTTGGCAAGTGTTATTGCGCTTTGGGTTGGTCGGCTTGATGATCCCCGCGTTGACGAATCGACTCTCGATTCAGAATCGCACGCTGAAAATTTTTGTCGGCATGTGGATGTTCCTCTTCCTGATGATGGGACCCATCTATCTGCATTTGACGATCCCTGTGTTGATTCTCCTCTTCGGCTTTTCGCTTCATCACCCGACGCGGAGTTGGTTCGCCCTCCTTTTGGCTTCCGTCTGGGCTGGGACGAGTCGCATCAACTGGTACGTGATGCCAGGCATGATCGCTGCCGTGTTGTATTTTCTTGAAGCCCCGTTCGATGGGAAAAATTTTTGGCGATACATTTTCAAGCCCGCGCTGTGGTTCGTGGTCGGGACGTTGACCGCGTATGTTTCGATGCAGGTCTACATCGCATTTTCGGGCATCGTCAACCCAAGCGACTTTTTCACGAGTTTGTCTTCGCCGTTGTTGTGGTATCGGCTGTTGCCGAACGAATCGTACGCGTACGGTTTGCTCCCCGCTTCGATCTTTGTCTCGCTCCCGATGTGGATCGTGCTGTTTCAACAATTCCGCTCCCGCCGCGTGGACTGGCATCCCGTGCGGATATTTTTCATCGTCGCCGCGTTGCTCGCCCTCTTCCTCGGTGGGCTGATCGTCTCCCTCAAAATCGGCGGTGGCGCAGACCTGCACAACCTCGACGCGTATTTCACGATGTTGTGGATCGTGATTTCGTATCTAGTTTTCGCGCGTTACTCACCTCAAAATACTCGGACTGCGGAATTCATTCCGCTAAATTGGGGCAGTGTTATGTCCGTAATCGTAATCCCGATTTTGTTCATCACCCAAACGAACATCAGTTTCAAATCCTACGACCCGTCACGGACGGAAAAAACTCTCTCCGCTTTGCAATCCGAAATTGACCGCGTGAATGCCGAGGGCGGCGAGGTTCTCTTCATCACCCAGCGACATCTCATTTCGATGGGAATGCTCCACGATGTGACGCTTGTTCAGGAATACGAGCGCGAGGAATTGATGGAAATGGCGATGTCGAACAACGAGGCGTTCCTCGACCGCTTCAAACAGGAGATGGAATCCCAGCGCTTCGACCTGATCGTTGTCGATCCGCTGACGTTCAAAATTCTCGCCCGCCGCCGCGCCTTCTCGGAGGAGAACAATGTCTGGGTGCGGGGCATCATGCGTCCGATTTTGTGCAACTATCGGCTGGAAGAATCATTCCCCGAAGATGAGATCGCTTTGTATGTCCCGCAGGAAGGGGAGAGGGTGTGTCCGTGAGATTAGGTTAGAACTCAAAGGAGTAGATTCATGCTATCAAGAAAATACTTTCTACCTCTGATCCTTACCGTCCTCACAGCCTGTGCGCCTACAGCCTCCGCACCGACAGCGACATCCTTGTCTGCCACAATTACGCCCGTTGTAGCTACCTCAACAGCCACACCGTTAGTGGCTTTAACTCAAACAGCCTTAGCTTGTCGTTTCGAGGAACCTCCAAAGCTACCTCCTTCTCAATTCGCAGAATGGTGTAACACGGGTTGTCCGCTTCGACAGGATCAATATATGGTGATAGCATCTTCTGAAAATGCAGAAAAATGCCACGCGTTATTTCCGCTGAACGATTACAAAGTTATAGGCTTTAGTTTTACATTCCCAGTTTGGTGGACGGTGCATCCCACTGGCGCAGAAGGAATAAATCTCATTTTTGAAACGGATCAGAAGCAAGAAGTATTCGTTCAACTCACAAGAAAAGCAGATTTGACCTTGGAACGTGCAGATGAGGCAACATATATGTTCGAGCGTCACGGTCCCGATCCGTTGGTAGCGCCTGAGGAGCGTCGAATTAGCAAGGAAATTCAAACGATTGGAGATAAAGAGACTCTTGTTTTGATAACCGAACTGGACGATTTTTTCATCAAGCGATATTTTCTAATCCATGACAATACGCTCTACATGTTCGAGATGAAAACTCCGAGATTGAACAGTGACGAAGAAGAGAACGCGGCATTGTTCCTTCAAGTGGAAGAAATTATTTCCTCGATACAATTTTTGCGTTAGTTATGCGTGAGATTTCTGCGAAGGCTTACTTTTCCAACACTAAGCAACCTCGTCGCAAACAGGGGCAGATCAATCATGGTTACTGCTCTCCCCACGTTCCATCGGGACCGTCGAGGAAGATGGAAACTGCATTCAAGACATTCCTGCCAAGGATGCCCATAGGTTGATCCATCAAAAGAAATTGTCCTGTAAATTTACGATCGAGAAAGATCATCTCAAGTTTGACTGCATCGGCAAAACTGATTTCCCCGTTGTAACCTTGCACCTCATAAGCTTCGCTTTCCGTTTCGACGCCCAGCCTTTCGACGTATTCGCGCGGCAACAAGGTGACGTCCGCGCCCGTGTCAATCAGCATGGGCACGTCGGGTAATGAAACGCCAGTTGCAGGGTGACGCAGGGTCACGGTTGCAACTGGCGCGGGCGGGTCGAAATTTTCAGTGTCGTACTTCGGCATGAGGTTATGCCTTGCCGACCTTCATTTTGAAGTCCGATGCCTGCTTTCGATGAAGCAGGCGCGGCGTTTGCACGCGGACGCTTTTCTTCGCTTGCACCTCTGGCACGATCACGTACACTTTCGCGTTCTCAGGCAGGCGCACGCCTGTCTTCAAGCGGATTTTGCCTTTTTCCACGACACCTTCGTAAGTTGTGAGAGCCATAATACACCTCATTCGGAATTATAGCATTTAACGAGAAGTTGGATTCATTACTTCTCCAACACCACCAACAACCTCGTCGCAAAAAGGGACGGAAACAGATTCAAAACTTTCTCAACCGATTTTACAACCGAATACATCCCCGTCGGATACAACTGCGGACCAGAGTACCCGCCCGAGGCGGCGTAGGTGAGAGCCGAGAGGCGGATGGTTTTGACGCTTTTCCATGCGGTGAGTTGTGGGCGGAATTTCTTTCCAACGAAGATGCGTGTGGCGTTTCCTTGCGCGGCATAGTAATCTAAATTCTCAGGCGACCAGTCCGCGGGGGCGAGCCATTCGATTTTTTTTGTGATGGCGATCGGCTCGACGTGGAGCAGACCATACACGATCAATCCCAGCAGGCTCATGCACGGTTCGAGCAGGATGACCCGTCCGCCTGGGCGGAGGACGCGGTGAAATTCGATGAGGGCTGTGCCAGGGTATTTCAAGTGATGGAACACGTCGGTGGAGATCAAATCGGAGATGGATTGATCCTCGAACGATAGTTTATACGCGTTCTCGATTCGGTCAATCCATGGAAAAGGGAAGAGGTCTGTGCGAATACAGTTGGGTAAGACATCACGGATGCCGCCGAGACCCGATCCCAACTCGACAATCTTCGAGTCTGGCAAGCCGCTTAATTCTTTTTCAACCAATTGATACAGGTCTTTATATGCCGCCCGCAAGAGCGGCTTACGATTCCATAATTCGTGATTTTTAGTGATGAGGTCTTGGTGAAGGTTGATGCCCACGAAGTGTTTTCCCTTTGATGCATTTCTTCGCCACAGAGAACACAGAGATTAATGAGTTTTTTTTCTCAAGTTCTCTGTGCGCTCTGTGGCATGTTTTTAGATATCAGACAAATTTTATCCGCCGCGCGGCGAAGGCGACCATGCGGAACAACAGCAAGCCGTGTTTCCAGCGCGAAATGTTGGTCGAGCCGTACGTCCGCTCGCGGTAACGGATGGGGAGGTCAACGATCTTCAAATTCAATTTCGCCGCTCCGAAGATCAGATCGAAATCGCCGAAAGGATCGAAATCGCCGAAGTACGAACGGTTCGCGGCGATGCGTTCGTAATCCTCTTTCCATAAAACTTTTGTTCCGCACAACGTGTCTTTGATGGGTTGACCCAACAACCACGAAAACGCGAGACTAAAAAATTTATTGCCGAAAAAATTCAACGTCTGCATCGCTTCTTTTTCCATCGGGTACACCAGCCGCACGCCGTTGATAAATTCGCCTTTGCCCGAAACGAGCGCCTCGTAAAAACGCGGCAGGTCTTCGGGCGGCACGGTCAGGTCGGCGTCGAGAATCATCAACACATCGCCAGTGGCTTTGGCGAAACCGAGTCGCACCGCGTCCGCTTTGCCGACGCCCGACTGTTGGAGAATCAGGCTGGAGGTCCGATGTGAAGCGGCTTCACGTTGGATCGCCGCGTACGTGTCGTCTTTCGAATGTCCCTCGACGAAAACGATCTCCGTCTCGCGTCCCATTTTTGGAATCCGCTCGAAGATGGATTTGATGTTGCCCGCTTCATTCCGCGCGGGGACGATGACGGAAACGCTCGGTTCTTTCGGAAGCTGGGGGCTGGGTCGCGCCACGACGAAGTTCGACAACGCGAGATGATGCAATGGCCACAGCCGCACGAGAAATTTGTTCGCCAACCCGCCAAGCGGAAGCGGAAACAAAATCTCCTGCGTGATTCGAATCGATTCAAAGCCCGCGAGTTGCAATAGGTTATCCATGTCTTCGCGCGTCAGCCAGTTTTGATAAAGGTTGCGCGTTGCGAGGTTGAAACTTTGCGCGAGGCTGAGCGGCAATTGCCAAAGCCTGCTATAAAAGTTGATGAGGATTCGCGTGCGCGGCGTGCAAAGTTTTTTGATCTGCTCGAACACGCGATGTACATCCCACAAGTCGTTGACGAGGTCGGAGAGGATGATGAAGTCGAACGATTCGTTGATTGCGGAAAGATCGTGCGCGTCCGCTTGGATGAATTCGATGTTCGGGTGTTTTTGTTTTGCTCGGCGAATCATCTCGGGCGAAAAATCCACGCCCACGCCGCGCGAGGGATTCAACGCGGCGAGCAATTTCCCATCCGCGCAGCCAAGTTCGAGCACGCGCGAGTTCGGCGGGATGTGAAAGCGATACACTTCCGCCAGCCGCTTGTGATACCAGCCGCCCATGCCGCGCCACGAATCGGATTTACGCGCGACCGCGTCCCAGTGCGTGATGCGCGATTGTTGATAGATGACGCCTGACGAGTCGAAAGGTGAGGATGTATCCATACCTAATTTTGAATATGGTAACATTTTATCATTCAAAGAATCGTCATGGATGCAACGATCCACTCGCGCCAAAAATCGTTTATCGTGCGGCTCAGCCTGTCCCTTGTTTTCGTCGAAGGGATTTTTGTGTTTTGGACATATTTGACCGCGCCGAGCGAGGCGGAGTCGGTCGTGTTCCTGCAATATTCCGCGCTTCGGTTGATCCTATTGCTGGCTGTGTTGCTCTTGTCGCTGGCGGCGTTGATTTTACTGGTTGCGACGTTCAAGCCACATTGGCGGCTAGGAAAATTCATTGATCATCATTGGAGCAGGCAATCAACCTTCTGGTTTTTGCTCGCGCTGGGCGGTCTGACCTATTATCTGTTATTCGCTTCAAATCAGAAATTGGATTCGCTCGCATCCTACCGCGAACGTTTGTATCCGATCCTTGTGTGGTTAGCCCTGAGCGCGGTTCAATGTATGGCGGGATATCTTTTGATAAAAGGAAGCGGCTCGAATCTTTTTCAAGTGTATCGCGCGTCGCTTATCCCCAGCGGATTTGCGCTTCTTCTGCTTGCATCCCTCGTTGTCTTCATTGCACTGACCAAAATTGGACTCACTCCCGACGCCATCTACTGGCAGGGACCAGGTGTCCCGTTGCTGATTTCGCAGGTGATTCTCGCTTGTGTCATCGCGTGGCTCTTCAATATCTTCGCGACTCGATTCGGCGGGAGAAATCTTAACGCGATCACTTGCATTATCTTGTGGGCGCTGGCTATCTTCCTCTGGTGGAGTCAGCCTGCGCGCGCTTCCTACAACATCCTTCAACCTGCTCCGCCCAACTTTCAGGAATATCCGTTCGGCGACGCGATTTTATACGACACTGCCGCGCATGAATTTTTATCAGGCACGGCGCTTCCGAACGATTTCTGGGTCAAGCCGTTGTATTCGTTCTTTTTAGCGGTTCTGCATTTGTTCGCTGGGGAAGATTACAAACTGTTGGTCTTTCTTCAGATTGTGATACTTGCCGTCATTCCTGTTCTTGTGTACCTGCTTGTCAGCCTCATCGGGAATCGGACGGCGGGCATCCTTGCCAGCCTCCTCGTGATTCTGCGTGAACAAAATTCGATCGCGCTTTCGAATGTAATTCAAGTTGCGCATTTGAAACTGCTCCTGAGCGACGTGTTTACGATGGGCCTCGTCGTCCTCGTCGTTTGGCTCATGTTTCGCTGGTTCGAGCGACCGAACGAACGTCGGGTTGAACCGTTGGCGATCGGCGGCGTGTTGGGTCTGTTGACCCTCACGCGCGGGCATCCCATTCTTTTATTTCCAATCCTCCTCGTCGTGATTTTTTTCTTCGGTGCAAGGAATCTGCGTCAACGGTTGGAGCGTTCTGGCTTGCTCATCGCAGGAGTCGCGCTCGTTTTAATCCCTTGGCTCTGGCGGATCTACGAAACTACTGGCAGGGTCGCGCTGCAAAGCCCTGTCTCTCCGTACAGCGCCAACATGGCTGGGCTGTATAACCTGAAACCGTACCTTGCAGATCCGAGGGTGTTCACCACAGAGGTTTCCGACCAAACGCTGGCAGAATCCGATGCGCAGAACAAACAGGTCGCGGATTTTATTCTCCAGCATCCCGATGAAGTTCTGCGGTTTGTCTCGGCGCATTTTTTTCATAACGCCATCTACAGTTATGTTTATTTTCCGCAATCGTTCCGCATCGAAAGCCTGCGCGCTTATGTGACTACGGAACTGTTCTGGGGAAATTGGCAGGGCGAACTTTCGACTCAAAACAGAATACTGTTTTTTATCAACTTGGGTTTGCTCGCGCTAGGATTTGGAACCGCGTGGAATAAACATCGTGTGCTTGCCCTCGTTCCCTTGCTGATCGGCTTGGGATACATTGCCAGCGTTTCCGTCGGGCGGATCTCGGGCTGGCGCTTCATCCTCCCTTCGGATTGGATCGCCCTCATCTACTTTTCCATCGGGCTGGTGCAATTCGCGTATATCGTCGGCTTCATTGTGAATCGCTCCCCGCAGGACGTTTCATCGCAACACGAAGATCAAACGTCTGAGAAAGCGCCTGCACCGTGGACGCGCGTGATAGTGTTGGGAATCTTTTTCCTATTGATCGGCATCTCCGTCACCTACGGAAATCGTCTATTCTCCGCCCGTTACCCAGCGTTGACCGAAGCGCAATTGAAGGGAGAATATGTCCGCTTGACGGAAGGTTTTGATCGTACAATCACCGAAGAGGATTTGAACGTGTTCCTCCAAAACAACGACGCGAAACTCATCTATGGTCAGGCGATCTACCCATATTACTTGGAAGCCGAGTCTGGTCCCGTCAACCACTTCTGGCCCGCGTACAAACCGCGTCCATACTCACGGCTGGTTTTTTATCTCGTCGGTCCCGAATCGTTGAATGTGATTCTGCCGATCTCGTTTCCCGATTTTGATTTTCCTGACGGGGCGGAAGTGATCGTGTTGGGTTGCGCCAACGATAATGGGGATGTGGAGGCGTTATCCGTCCTCCTGATGGGGGAGGCACAATTGTTGTACATGCGCGAATCGTTTGTTACTCTCACGTGTCCGCTTACTGAACCTGGATAGGTACATCGTTTTAGAATCCCCTGTTTGACAGCCGCCCTTTCTCGGTTATAATTCAGCCACTGAATTTTGAACCGATGAATCCTATGGAAACCACCAACGAAGAACTACGTGAACTCACCCTCCTCGAAAACATCGAAAACGATCCCGATGTGAATCAGTCTACGCTGGCGACCCAGCTTGGCGTCGCGGTTGGAACCGTGAATTGGCATCTCAAGCGGCTCATCGCCAAAGGCGCGGTCAAGGTCAAGCGCGCCGAACGGAAGAAACTCCGTTACATCATCACGCCTGAAGGCATCGCCCTGCGCGCTCGCCTCGCGGTGGATTACGTCGAGCGTTCGTTTTCGATCTATCGCAAGACGCGCCAGCGCGTGAAGGATCACATCACGAAAATCCGCGCGGCGGGATATGACCGCGTGCGACTCGTCGGCAAAGGCGATGTGGTGGACGTGTGCAAACTAACTTGCATCGAACAGGGCGTCGCCATTGTGAACGAAAAAAATATTCCGACGATTCACGTGGATGGATTCAAAGTGACTCTCAACATGGACGGCAACTCATGAAACATATTTTGATCACGGGCGGCGCGGGATATATCGGTTCTCTCCTGACCTCCGAACTGCTTCGGATTGGATACCGCGTTACCGTCCTCGACTCGTTGCTCTTCGGCGGGGAAGCGATCGTCCCGTTTTTGAATCATCCCAATTTTCATTTCGTGAAAACCGACGTGACCGAACCGCGCGCGGTGAAGGAAGCCCTCAAAAGCGACTGGGACAAACCCGACGCGGTGATCCACCTCGCGGCAATTGTTGGATTCCCCGCGTGCCAGGCGGTGGGGAAGCAGGTCGCGTGGAAGTACAACGTTGAATCGACGAAATTGGTATATGGGCAGGCGGCAGATCTGGGCGTGGAACGATTCGTGTTCGCATCCACATACAGCAATTACGGCTTGAGCCCCGATGGCAAACCCGTCACCGAAGAGTCGCCGTTGAATCCGCAGTCGTTGTATGCCGAGACAAAGATCGCGGCGGAGGAATTTTTACTCGCGCAAAAAGATTCGCCGACCGTGCCGTTGCTGTTCCGCTTCGCCACGTTGTATGGACTCTCGCCGCGCACACGCTTTGACTTGATCGTGAATCAATTCGTGCTGGAGGCGTTCACCAAGCGTGTGCTGATCATCTACCAACGCGGCTACTCGCGCTCGTTCGTCCACATCCGCGATGTGGCGCGCGGCGTCATCATGGGACTCGAAGCGGATCAGGCAAAAATTCGTGGGCAGATCTTCAACCTCGGAACCGATAACGGTAATTATTCCAAAGACGACATCGTCGCGTTGGTCCGCAAGCGTATGCCCGAAGTGGAGATCGAATACAAAGACCTGACCTTCGGCGGCGACATGCGCGACATCACCGTGTCGTTTGCCAAGATCAAGAAAATCCTTGGCTTCGACACCACCCTCGACGTGGACGACGGCATCCGTGAATTGCTGTTCGCGTTGAAGTCAGGCTTAATCCAAAACCCAACCGACACGCGCTACCGCAACGCACAGTTTATTGTGCAATAGGTTCAAGGTTGCAGGTTCAAGGTTACAAGTTTAAGGTTGAAAGATGAAGGTTGAGAATGACAACGGCAAAACGGTTTGAGGAATTAGAAGTTTGGCAAAGAGCAAGGGATTTGACGAACCTAATTTACAAATTTTCCTCCGAAGGTGGATTTTCGCGTGATTTTGGTCTGCGTGACCAAATGCGTCGCGCGGCAGTTTCGATCATGTCAAATATTGCCGAAGGGTTTGAGAGTCAGACACAATCCATGTTCATTCAATATTTAGCGCGGGCAAAGGCATCCGCTGGCGAAGTGCGGGCTCAACTTTACATTGCAAAAGACCAGGGATATATTCCCGAAGCAGGATTTAATGATCTGTATTCACAAGCAGAAATATGCAGCAAGCAACTCGCCAAATTTATTCAGTACTTGGAATCTCAACCCAACGCGCGCCGCGTGAAAGAAGAGGAAGTTTCATACAATGTCTAACCTTGAACCTTCAAACGTTCAACCTTCAACCTTTTGGCGAAGCCAAAAAGTAATCGTCACTGGCGGAAGCGGCTTCCTCGGCTCATTCGTCGTCGAAAAATTGCAACAGCGCGGCGCAAAAGACATCTTCGTGCCGCGTAGTTCGCAGTACGATCTACGCAAGTCCGAAGACATCACGCGCGTACTGTCCGACTTCAAAGCCGACATGGTCATCCACCTCGCCGCGCTGGCGGGCGGAATCGGCGCCAACATGGGACGTCCCGCCGAATTCTTTTACGACAATTTGATGATGGGCGTGCCGCTTCTTCATCAGGCGTGGCAAAAGGGAATCGAAAAATTCGTCGCCGTCGGTTCGATCTGCTCGTATCCGAAGTACACGCCCATCCCGTTCAAGGAAGAGGAACTTTGGAACGGCTACCCCGAAGAGACGAACGCGCCCTACGGCTTGGCGAAAAAGATGCTGTTGGTGCAGTCGCAATCGTATCGCCAGCAATACGGATATAACTCGATCTACCTCATGCCTGTGAATCTGTTCGGTCCACGCGATAATTTCGACTTGCAGACTTCGCACGTCATTCCCGCGTTGATTCGCAAAACTGTCGAAGCGACCGAACGCGGCGATAAGGAAATCCCCGCGTGGGGCGACGGTTCGCCGACGCGTGAATTCCTCTACGTGGAAGACGCCGCCGATGGAATCGTCACTGCCGCCGAAAAATACAACGGCTCGGAGCCTGTCAACCTCGGTTCTGGCTATGAAATTTCGATCAAAGACCTTGTCGAAATGACAGCGAAGATGACGGGCTTCACGGGCAAAATTGTCTGGCAAACGGACAAACCCAACGGTCAGCCGCGCCGCGCCCTCGACGTCAACCGCGCAAAAGAATATTTCGGCTGGAGTGCTCAAGTCCCCTTCGAGGAGGGGATGCGAAGGACGATTCAGTGGTTCAAAGAAAACAGAAAAACGGAACGCGGACTTTAGTCCGCTTATTTTTCTTGCATGGTGCGGACTGAAGTCCGCAATCCGCAAATGACTACCCAACCCTCCACCATCTACATCAAACCCACGAAAGGACTTGCCGCGCTCAACTTGCGCGACCTGTGGCTTTATCGTGAACTGATCTACTTCATGGTGTGGCGCGACGTGAAGGTGAAATACAAACAGACCTTGCTCGGCATGGCGTGGGCGGTTATTCAACCTGTGATGACGATGCTGGTCTTCACGTTCCTCTTCGACAGGGTTGCGAAACTTCCCTCTGAGGGCATTCCCTATCCCGTGTTCTCATTCACCGCGTTGTTGCCATGGGGCTTGTTTATCACCGCGCTGAATCAAGGCGCGCGCTCTTTGGTGGCGCACAACAACATGGTCACGAAAATTTATTTCCCGCGCCTCATTCTGCCGATGGCGTCGGTCTTCGCGGGGCTGGTGGATTTCGCCATCGCATCCGTCATCCTCATCGGGTTGATGTTTTATTTTCAAGTGACGCCCGCTTGGAATCTGCTTTGGACTCTGCCCCTCTTCCTTTTACTCGCGCTTCTGACTGCGTTGGGAGTCGCGCTCTGGCTCTCGGCGGTCAACGTGAAATATCGGGATGTAAACCAAGCCCTCCCGTTTCTGACTCAGTTTTGGCTGTTTCTAACCCCCGTCGCTTACTCCGCCTCGATCGTTTCGCAAAAGTGGCAGATCCTCTACGCGCTCAACCCGATGGCGGGCGTCGTCAACGGATTCCGCTGGGCGCTCCTCGGCGTTGGCAACGGACCCGACCTCACGCTCTGGGTCTCGGTTGCCGTGTCGGTGTTGATCTTTGTCTCGGGCTTATTCTATTTCCGCAGTATGGAAAAAACTTTTGCAGACACCATCTAACATGTGAACCGTAGGGGCACAGCGAGCCGATCAAAGGCTATGACGGAATTTCGTTTCGCTGTGTCCCTACAACCAATTACCATTTACCAATTACTCACTTACCTCAACCAATGACAACGGCGATCAGCGTAAACAACCTCGGCAAACGATACCAGATCGGCGCGGCGGAGACCAAATTCCGCTACAACATGCTCCGCGACGTGCTCGTGGACACAGTCTACGCGCCTGTGCGGTTGGCGAAAGCGTTGGTCGGCAAATCGGATCGTCGAAATAATCAAAACTTCGTCTGGGCATTGAAGGATGTTTCGTTCGACCTCGACGAGGGGAAAGTGCTCGGCATCGTCGGGCGCAACGGCGCGGGGAAGAGCACCTTGCTCAAGATTCTCTCGCGTGTCACCGAACCCACCGAAGGGACTGTGTCCGTGCGTGGGCGAGTCGGATCGCTTCTCGAAGTGGGAACGGGTTTTCATCCAGAATTGACGGGGCGCGAGAACATTTACATGAACGGCGCCATCCTCGGCATGAAGCGCGGCGAAATTGACAAAAAGTTCGATGAGATGGTCGAGTTTTCGGAAGTCGGGCAGTTCATTGATACGCCTGTCAAACGCTATTCGTCGGGAATGTATTTGCGGCTGGCGTTTGCGGTCGCGGCTCATCTCGAACCAGAGATTTTGGTCGTGGATGAAGTGCTTGCCGTCGGCGACGCTGAATTTCAAAAGAAGTGTCTCGGCAAGATGAACGACGTCGCGCAGCAGGGACGCACGGTGTTGTTTGTGAGTCACAACATGTCTGCGATTCTGCGATTGACGCAAGAAGCGATCGTCTTGAACAAGGGACAACTCATCAAGCGCGCTCCGACTCCCGAAGCGGTGGACTTTTATCTCGCCTCGGGTCAAGCCGAATCGGGCGAACGCGTCTGGGAGGCGGACGACGTCCCAGCGGCGAGCGCGCCCTTTAGACCTGTATCAATTCGACTTCGGGAAAGAAGCGGGAAGGTCGTAGACACCGTCCGCTCGACGGAACCTGTCTCCGTCGAATTCGAATATCAACTCGACGCGCCGCTCACGGGTCTGCGCGTGGGGATGTATCTCAACACGATGCGCGGCGAATACGTGTTCACCGCCTTCGACACCGACGACGCGGGGCAATACGAGCAATTCGGCGCGCGCACGGCGGGACGTTATGTGAGCCGTTGCGAAATCCCCGCCGATTTTTTCAACGAGGGTCGTTATTATCTCGGCGTGAATGCGAGTTCATTCGGCGTGAAGCGCTATTTCATGGACGAGAACGCACTGTCGTTCAACGTGGATATTTCAGGCGCGCCAGGCACGCAATGGCCCGAACTCCGACAGGGACCCATCCGTCCGCGCTTGAATTGGAAGATCGAAAAATTGGATTAGCCTGTAGGACAAATTGCCAATTTGTCCTACATTGAACTCATGCTCAACAAAACCTCCCTCCGCAACTTTCTTGGCGAACTGCCTCTCGCCGCCGAACTGGATTACGCGCTTCGGCAAAAGAGCCGCGCCCGCAAAGACCACTTCAACCTCTCGCGCTTGCAAAAAAATCTTCCGCAAGCGGTTGAAAGCATCAAGCCACTCCTTCAACAGCCAATACGAAGTACGAAGTACGAAGTAAAGAATATTTTTTTCTTCGCCACCCTCCACTACTGGATCGAACAAGCCGCGTACATCTCCCTCGCCCTCGCAGGGCTGGGACACAAAGTCACGTTGATGACCCTTCCATACTCTGAGTGGCATAAAGAAAAGGATAAACTGACTCAAAAGCAACGCGGACTTCATACGCGGGATGCACTTCTTCCACTTTCCACTTTCGTCAATCACGTTTCTCTCTTGGATTTGAAGCCTGCCTCCGCTCTCCCCGCCTCACTCAAAGCTGACATCGAGGAAGTCTCGCTATGGGACGCGCAATATACCCTCATGCGCGAAGAAGTGGACATGTCGAACGCGGGCGACAAAGGCATCTACGACTTGCGCGTCAAACGCAACACTTTTGCCGCCCTCGCCGCCCTCGACTGGATGCAAGCCAACAAGCCTGATGTGGTTTTGATTCCAAACGGACTGATCCTTGAAATGGGAATCGTTTTTCGTGTGGCAAAATATTTGAACATCCCTGCCGTGACGTTTGAGTTCAACGACCAGCGTGAACAAATCTGGCTGGCGCAAAACACATCCATCATGCGGCAGGATACGGATTATCTCGTCGAAGCGCGTTGCAAACTACCGTTGACGGACGAGATGTACGAGCGTCTCGCCGAACTTGAGAACGCACGCCGCGGCTCGCGAGTGTGGGGCAAGTCGAAGCGACTATGGCAGTACGCCACCTCACAAGGCGCGGAAGCGACGAAGAGATCGTTGGGGCTTGATGATCGCCTCGTCGTTTTGTTGGCGGCTAACGTGCTGGGTGACAGCCTCACCTTGGGAAGAAACGTGTTTGCCGAGTCAATGTCCGAGTGGATGACGCGCACGGTCCAATTTTTTGCGAGCAGACCTGAGGTCCAGTTAGTGGTGCGTGTGCATCCAGGTGAGAAACTTGTCCCACAGGCGAAATCCATGGGAACCGTCGTGCGCGAAGCGTTGCCTGAAATCCCAAAACATATTCACATCATCGGCGCGCTGGACAACGTCAACACGTACGATCTGATCGAGGTCGCCGATCTGGGTTTGGCATACACAACGACGGTCGGCGTCGAGACCGCCATGAACGGACGACCCGTGATCGTGTGCGGCGACACGCATTATCGCGGACGCGGCTTCACGATTGACCCGAACTCGTGGGACGATTATTTTGCCGCGCTCGAAAACGTTTTGTCCGACCTGCCCGCGCATCGTTTGAGCGAAGAGCAGACGGCGAAAGCATGGAACTACGCCTATCGCTTCTTTTTTGAATATCCGCGTCCCTTCCCGTGGCGGCTGATGAACTTCTGGGACGATTTGGATGTGTGGTCCCTCGACAAAGTGTTGAGCGACGAAGGTATGAGTCAATTTGGCGATACGTTCGGCTTTTTGGTTGGAGAGCCGTTTACGTGGAAATGAAACTCGGTGGTCGAGTAGTCCTGAGCGAAGCGTAGCGGAGACGAAGGACGTATCGAGACCACCAGTAAGCAAAGCAATTCTTGTTACAAATGCACTTTTGAAAACTGTTGGTCTCGATATGCTCGCAACGAGCGCTCGCTACTCGACCAACGAGCCATAATGAATAATGACAAACGAAACCAAACAACAAGTCCGTGAATTTTACGATGAGATCGGCTGGCGGCAGGAAGATGACGGGAACTATCAAAACGCCCGTTACGAAGATCTGCGTCCCGTCTCGCGCGAGTACATCCACAAGACGCGCCTGCGCGTGATGAACGGGTTGATTCCCACAGGCAAACTTCTGCTCGACGCGGGTTCGGGTCCTGTGCAATACGATGAATATTTTGAATATTCACGCGGCTATGAGAAGCGCGTCTGTCTCGATATTTCCATCCAAGCCTTGCGTGAAGCGCGGGCGCGCATCGGCGATCACGGTGTTTTCGTTGTGGGTGACCTTGCCAATCTGCCGTTCAAAGCCGAAGCGTTCGACGGCGCGGTCTCGATGCACGCTATCCATCACCTCGCGCTGAGCGAGCACCCCAAAGCCTACGCGGAAATTCACAGGACGCTGTCACGCGGACGGACTGCGGCAATCGTCAATGGGTGGCATGATCCGTTGTTGAGTCGCATGGCGGAACCGTTGATCGGCTTGATGCGTCGGCTGTCGGGTAAATCGGCGAAGAAGAAAAAAGAATGGCTCAACGAGGAAGCCCCCGCTGGGACGTTCGTGCAAAAGATGACGCCCGCCTGGTTGAAAAAAGAGATCGGCTCGCGCATGACGATCGAAATTAAACCCTGGCGCAGTTTAAGCACGAGAATTTTGCGCTGGTTCGTCCGTCCGTTTGGCGGAAAATTATTTTTGAAATTTATCTTCTGGCTCGAAAGCGCCTTCCCGAAATTTTTCGCCGAGAATGGGCAGTATCCGTTGATCGTGATCAGGAAATAAAATGTCAAAATTCACTGACCAAAATTATCTCAAGACCGATCAGTATAAAGATTCGTCCAACCTCGATGCACGCGTGGAGCTTCATAAACGCTTCAGTACGAATTCCTACGGCTGGATGAATTGGGTCTTTGACATTCTATTGAAACTGCCAGCGGATGCAAAAATTTTGGAATTAGGATGCGGACCTGGATATTTGTGGAAGGAAAACGTCAGCCGAATCCCCGCTGGTTGGGATATCACCCTCTCGGATCTTTCCTCAGGGATGCTTGATTCGGCATGGCGGAATCTGGTCGTCACTGGACGCGCCTTCCAATTCAAAGAGATCGACGCGCAGACAATCCCGTTTGCGGACGAAACCTTCGACGCGGTCATCGCCAATCACATGCTGTATCATGTTCCCGACAGACCGAAGGCAATCGCTGAGATCAAGCGCGTGTTGAAAACAGGCGGTCGTTTGTTTGCGACTACTGTCGGCGACAATCACTTGAAAGAGATTACCGATTGGTTTCGGCAGATTCGTAAAAGCAGCATTTGGGAATCGTTCTCCAATCTCTTCACTCTCGAAAACGGTTTGGATCAATTGAAGCCATTTTTCCCGAACGTGACCGTATCCCGCTACGAAGATAACCTGCACGTGACCGAACTGGAGCCGCTCATCGCCTACTTTCATTCGGGTATTCGAGCGGGCGAACTCTCAGAAGACGAATTAGCAAAACTGCGAAGCGATCTGGAAAGTGAATTGAAGGCTAAAGGCAAAATATTTATTCAAAAAGATTCTGGAATGTTTGAAGCGACAAAATAGATAATGTCGTTGCGAGACGCCGAAGGCGGCGAAGCAATCTCCTCGCAACAAGCAATAGCCTGAAAACAGGAGATTGCTTCGGGCGCTCCTTCGTCTGCGCCCTTCGGGTTCCGCTCAGGACGAGCGCCCTCGCAACGACATGAAATTAGGAGTTTTTATGGACTGGAAAAATCAAGTCATCCTTATCACAGGCGGGACGGGGTCGTTCGGCAAGAAGTTCACGCAGGCGCTGCTGGACGAGAAACAGCCGAAGAAGATCATCATCTTCAGCCGCGACGAGTTGAAACAGCACGAAATGCAGGTGCATGGATTCAATCATCCGTCACTGCGCTATTTCATTGGCGACATCCGCGACCGCGAGCGACTCGTCCGAGCCATGCACGGCGTGGATATCGTTGTCCATGCGGCGGCGTTGAAGCAGGTGCCAGCCTGCGAGTACAACCCGATGGAAGCGATCAAGACGAACATCATGGGTACGGCGAACGTGGTCGAAGCCGCGCTGGACGCGGGCGTGAAAAAGGTGATGACCATCAGCACGGACAAAGCCGTCAGCCCTGCGAATTTATACGGCGCGACAAAACTCGCCGCCGAAAAATTGACCGTGCAAAGCAACGCCTATGCCGCAGGTTCAGCGACCCGCTACTCGTGCGTCCGATACGGGAACGTCGTCGGCTCGCGCGGCTCGGTCGTGCCGTTGTTCCTCAAGCAACGGGAGAACGGAACCGTCACCATCACGGACGAACGCATGACGCGCTTCTGGCTGTCGCTGGAGCAGGGAGTCAAATTTGTGATCGAGTGCATCGAACAGATGGAAGGCGGCGAAGTGTTCGTGCCGAAGATTCCCAGCACGAAAGTCGTTGACCTGGCGAAAGCTATCGTGCCGAATGCAAAGATTGACATCATCGGCATCCGCCCTGGCGAGAAATTGCACGAAGATTTAATTTCGGATGACGAAGCCCGCCACACGGTCGAACTCGACGGGATGTATGTCATCCAACCTGCCGAGGCTTCGTGGTTCGGCTACTCGTGGAAAGACAAAGGCAAGCCGCTCCCCGAAGGTTTCACCTACACAAGCGACAACAACTCCGAATGGCTGGATATTGACGGCATCAAAAAATTCGTCGAACCGTTTGAGGAGTTGTTCAAGCAGGGAAAGTTGGAGGGGTAAACAAGTACACAGGTAGACAGGTATACACGGAAACACGTGCCTACTTGTTTACTTGTCTACGTGTCTACTTTACACACATGGCACGAATCCTCATCACTGGCGCAAGCGGATTGCTCGGAATCAACCTCGCTCTTGAGACCAAGCGCGAGCATGATGTCATTGGCGTGGACAGGGACAAATTGAAATCCGCTCCGTTTCGGGTGCTCCATGCGAATTTGCTCAGGGCGGGCAGTGTCGCATCCATCCTCGAGTCAACCAGACCCGATTGGCTGATCAATTGCGCCGCGTTTGCGAATTTGGAGGAGTGCGAGGAGCGTCCCGACGAGGCGAGGATTTTGAACGCCGAAGTCCCAGCCGAAATGGCGAACGAGTGTGCGAGGCGAAGCGTCAAGTTCATCCACTTCTCTACCGACGCGGTATTCGACGGCACGAAAGAGGGCGCGTATACCGAGGCTGACGAGGCGAATCCGCTGGGGGTTTATGCCCAGACCAAATTGGAGGGAGAACGGGCGGTTCTGTCCGCCAATCCGCAGGCGATCGTGGCGCGTGTCAACTTCTACGGTTGGTCGTTGGGCGGGCGGAGGAGTCTCGGCGAGTTCTTCGTCAACAACTTGAGCGCGGGCAAAAACGTCAACGGCTTCACCGACGTCGTCTTCTGCCCGATGTGGGTCAACCATCTCAGCCGCATCCTGATCGAAATGCTCAAAAAAGATTTGCACGGTTTGTATCACGTGGTCGGCGCGCAGGCGATGAACAAGTATCAGTTCGGGGTGGAGGTGGCGAGAAAGTTCGGGCTGAGAGAAAGCCTCATCGAGCCGCAATCAGTCGAAAGGTCGGGCTTGACCGCCAAACGTTCCCACAATTTATGGCTGTCTGTCCACAAGTTATCCACAGCGCTGGGGCACGAACTCCCCCCGTTCTCCACAGGCTTGGACGGGTTTTATACGCAGTTCCAGCAGGGTTATCCACAGAAAATTCGCAGTTATCAACAGCCGAGCGAGGGTGCGTCGCACTTTGCCGACGGCGACAAATTCGCCCAGTAGAGTCCGCCGATAGACACGATTCATCCAACCGTTTGGTGCGACGCACTTTAGGAGCCGCATGAAAAACCTGCTCAAACTCGAAGAATTGTTTTTGTTCGGTCTCGCCCTTTTTCTTTTTTCTGGATTGGACTACGGGTGGGGATGGTACGCCCTGTGGTTTTTTGCGCCCGATCTGAGCATGATCGGCTATTTGGCAAACCCCCGCTTCGGCGCGTGGACGTATAACCTGATTCACCATAAGGGAGCTTCTGTCGCCCTTTACGCGTTGGGCGCGCTCCTCTCCGCCCCGCCGCTCATGTTCGCAGGGACAGTCCTCCTCGGTCACTCCAGTTTTGACCGTGTCCTCGGCTACGGCTTGAAGCACGAGGACGCATTCCAGAACACGCATTTGGGGAGGATTGGGAGGTAGAGGAATTTGGACTGTGCTTCAGAAAAGAGGTAATCTTGTGATGAATAGATGAATAAGAGAAAATTTTTTATCGTAATTTTGGGCTTAACGTTTTTTACTTGCGTATTTTCTTTGTCTCCATTTTGGATAAACCAATGTTCGAATCAATTTAGCGAGACAGAGAAAGAATATTTGATTCAGAAGCGATTGGAATTAATTGAACATAATTCAGGAGGAAGCGGAAGAATTGACCCAAAAGAACTTCAAGAGCAGTTAGATGAGTATCGCCAAAGACTTGATAAAACTTACGTTCCATGTGGAAGCAACGATTTGCCTCCAGAAGAAAAAGAGGAAGCGGCAAGGAGACGGCTTGGGGTATTAGATTTGTTGTATGACGAACCAGGCGCTTTTCCTTTGCCTGTTCGTCTGGATTTGGAATATGTGCGCCGCTATCAAGGTTTGGCGCAGTCATATCATTTTGTTGGTTACACAGTTTTTTATATTCCAGTTTTCAGGGCTTGGGGAGGAGGAAGTGGTTATTATGAAATCTGCGGCTTTTCCTCAGATTGTAGCCTTCAACAAAAGTAATCTATGCATCATGAACTTCTCAAATCCAAAATCGAGGACCTGACAGGTTTTATCGTGACGATTGTCCGTCGGGGTTCTGCGGATGGCGCAGAGTTTGATCAATCACGGTTCTGCGGAAACCTGTCAGGTCTGGATTAACAACCCCGAATATTCCAATGCCAGGTCAGACCATTTTCTTGCCTGCACCGATAAAAGTCTTCGCAATCGTTCATCTGTCTGGGCGTGCTCCCAGGCGTCACGCCACAATTTCAGCATAACGCTGATGTCTTGCAACTCTTTGCTGGCGGCTGGGGTTTGGTGGGAGGCGGTCCATTCGATAAATTGCAAGCACTCGTCCAGCATGGGGATGATCGCATTGACGCGGGCGGTCTTCTCGGCAGAGGAGGCGATGCGTCCCAGTGAAGAGGCAAGCGCTCCCATTTGTCGTGCGGGAGTTTCTTTGGTAAAGGATTCGGTAAGCATAGTCATGGTTTTACTCCTTCAAGAACTTTGCGAGTCACCCGCTCGACTTCTTTGCAAATGTTCTCGTCTTGAATAATAATGCTCCGATTTTGTCGTGGTCGAATGTTTATCAACGATTCGAATTCAATCTCTTGCTCGTCTGGGAACCAGTTTGCGCCCCAAAGGTTCTCTTGTAAACTCCCATCCTCAAGCAGGAGTTGCTCGCATTCATAGTGCATTCCGCTTCCGCCAGCGACGATTTCACGCTCGATATCGACGACGATCTTGATCATACGAATTTCAGAAAATGCCTCCAACATTTCTCGCACTTGTAATGGCGTTGCCTTGCTTGTGAGAATGTGGATGGACATGCGCAGATTATAAGCCGAAAAGCAGTGAGATAAAATAGATTCAAATACATCGGAGGACACCATGGAGATCAAATTTGGAAATCGAACGATCGGTTTGAACCACCCGACGTACTTCATCGCCGACATTGCCGCCAACCATGATGGCGATCTGGAGCGGGCGAAACTGCTTATTCGTCTCGCAAAAGAAGCGGGGGCAGACGCCGCCAAATTCCAGAATTTCGACGCGCCGAAGATCGTCTCGGATTACGGTTTCTCGCACATGAACGCGCAGGTCAGCCATCAGGCAACGTGGAAGAAGTCCGTGACCGAGGTCTACCGCGCCGCGTCGATTCCCTTCGAGTGGACGATGACCTTGATGGAGGAATGTCAGGAAGCGGGCATTGATTATTTCTCGTCGCCGTATGATTTCACGGCGATTGATTTTCTCGACCAATACGTGCCTGTCTACAAAGCTGGCTCAGGCGAGATTGATTGGATCGAAGCGCTCGAACGCATGGCGAGCAAGGGCAAGCCGTTCTTTGTCGCGACGGGCGCGTCCACGATCGGCGAAGTGCAGAAGGCTGTCCATGCGATTTTGAAGATTAACAAGCGCCTGGTGTTGATGCAATGCAACACGAATTACACCGCCTCACCCGACAACTACGACCACTTGCATTTGAACGTATTGAAAACGTATGCGACGATGTTCCCCGATGTGATTCTGGGACTCTCTGACCATACGCACGCGGTCGCTCCCGTTCTTGGCGCAGTGACGCTTGGCGCGCGCGTCATCGAGCGTCACTTCACCGACAGCAACAACCGCGAAGGTCCCGACCACAAGTTTGCTATGGATCCAGCCAAATGGGCGCGCATGGTCGAAGAGACGCGCCTGCTCGAACGGTCGCTTGGCTCGGCGGATAAGTTCATTGCGGATAATGAGATTGATACCTCTGTTGTGCAGCGTCGTTGTCTGCGCGCGGCGCGTGACATCAAAGCTGGCGAGGTTTTCACGCGTGACATGATTGACGTTCTGCGTCCCGCCACACCTGGGGCGATCAAGCCTGACCAGATTGAGAATGTGATCGGAACGAAGGCGTTACATGATTTCAAATATGGTCAAGAGTTGAGATGGACGGATCTGGGAGCGTAAAACCCTTTAACCACAAAGGACACGAAGGACACAAAGTTTTTAATTTTTCACAAAGAATCCTTCGTGACCTTTGTGTCCTTCGTGTTTGAATCATTTTATGCGAATAATATATTTCAGTAAAAACTACACCCCGCACGATTATCGGTTTCTGTCATCGTTGTCGAAGACGAAGCATGAAATCTTCTTTTTGCAATTGGAGTCGACTCAACGGCAGACGGAGGATCGTCCTGTCCCTGCGAAGGTTCAACAAATCTTGTGGGGGGGAGGGCGGAGCGAATTCCGTTGGCGGGATGTGCTGAAGTTGGCGTTAAGTCTGCGGAGGGTGATTCAGGAGATAAAGCCTGACATCATCCACGCGGGACCGATTCAGAATTGCGCGTTTCTCGTGGCGTTGAGCGGATTCCGTCATTTGCTGGCAATGTCGTGGGGGTATGATTTGGTGATGGAGGCGGATAAGAATTGGTGGATGCGACAAGTTACGAGTTACACGTTACAAAGGAGCGCGTACTTTACTTGTGACGCCAATGTGACGCGGGAGAAGGCGGTTGCGTTTGGGATGAACCCTAAGCGGACGATCGTGTTTCCGTGGGGGATTGATTTGGAAAGTTTTCAGCCGAAGGGCGGAAAAAGCGGAAAGCAGAAGGCAGGAGGCAGAAGTCGTCAATCGAAAATCGTAAATCGTAAATCGGTGACTTTGTTTTGTAGCCGCACGTGGGAAGCGATCTATGGCGTGGATGTGTTGGCGAGGGCGTTTGTGAGGGTGGCGAATGAAAATCCGCATGTGAATCTGATTCTGTTGGGAGGCGGCTCGCAGGGGAATCAGATCCGCCAAATATTGATGAAGGGCGGCGTGATGGAGCGAGTCCATTTTGGGGGGCAGGTGGGGCAACGCGACTTGCCGCGCTGGTATCACATGACAGATATTTATGTTTCGCCCTCGCACGTGGACGGTTCATCTGTGACGCTGATGGAGGCGATGGCGAGCGGGCTTCCGTGTTTGGTGTCGGATATTGCTGGCAATAAAGAGTGGATCGAGGATGGAGTCAATGGGTGGTTGTTCCGTGATGGGGATGTGGAGGATTTGGCGGAGAAGATTCTTTTGGCGATCAAGAAGAGAAGAGAGTTTAAGAGGATTGGAGAATTGGCGAGGAAAACGGCAGAGGCGAGGGCGGATTGGAGGAGGAATTTTGGTACACTTCTTGAGGTGTATGAGAAGGTCAAGGGCAATTAAGCCACAGAGAGCACAGAGAACACGGAGACGCTTCGACTGCGGACTTCGTCCTCCGCTCAGCGCGAGGGGGGAGAGAAAGGCTGGTCGAAGCGAGGCAGGTTGAATTGGGAATGAAGCGTGCGTCAGTGTGGATAAAGGTTGAAGAGTTGGAATTCCAAATAATGAGGAGATTGTTTCGCTCGCAATGACATGGAGGAATCATGTTGACGTTTGAGAATCTTGTCGAGGGGTTTCGAGGGTTGGGCGTGGAGGAGGGGGATACGTTGCTTGTGCATAGTTCGTATAAATCGTTGGGCGAGGTGGACGGCGGACCGCAGACGGTGATCCGCGCGTTGGAGGCGGCTCTCGGCGCGGAGGGGACGCTGATCATGCCGACGTTCAATTTCGATTTCAACAAGGGCGCGGCGTGGGATGTGCGGACGACGCCGTCGAAGATGGGCGTGTTGACGGAACTGGTGCGGCTCGACCCGCGCGCGAAGCGGGTGTTTCATCCGTTTTATTCGTTTGCGGTGTTGGGGAAACATGCCGAGATGTTGGGTAGCCTGCGATACAAGAGCGCGTATGAACGGAACTCGGTGTTCGGGAAGTTGCGCGATTTGGACGGGAAGATCATGGTGATCGGGCTGTCGTATACGAACAGCATGACGTTCTTCCATCACATCGAGCAAATGGAGGGCGTGGATTATCGCTTCTTGAAACAGTTCACGGGCGAAGTGACGGACGAGAACGGAAACACGTACACGGATACGTTCGAGATGCTGGTGCGCGATATTAATAAAGGCGTCGTCACGGAGGTTGACCCGATGGGCGCGTTGATGGAGCAGGCGGGAGTGATTAAGTCCGCAAGAATCGGCGATGCGGATGTGAAGTTGATGAAGGCGAACGAGGTCTATGCGTTTACGGCGCGGGAGATGAGGCGGGATCCGTTTTTGTTGTATTATGTGAAGAAAGATTGAAAGAAGAAAGAGATTCAGCCACGGACGCTTCGCGCACAGATTTACACGGATTTATTTTTCGAGAGATTCAAAACCTTTACCACGGAGACACTGAGTCACGGAGTTTTTAAATTTTCTCGGTGTCTCCGTGACTCAGTGGTTCAAAAGAGAACTTCCGTAATAATTCGTGAAATCCGTGGCAAAATGATTTTATGAGACCATCCCTCAAATCCATCCTCGCAGAATTCTTCCCTCTGCACCGCACGCTCGCCTCCGACGACCACGACAAGACGTTGGAGATCGTCGGTTCGTACATGCCCGATTCGTCGAATTACACGATTGAAACTTACGCGCCGCTGACTCCCGTCTGGACGTGGAAAGTGCCTGAGCGGTACGTTGTCCATGAGGCGTATTTGGAAACGGAAGATGGAGAGCGAATTGTGGACTTCAAAGACAATTCGCTTCATATCGTTTCGTATTCACTGCCTGTTGATAAAGTTCTGAGCTTCGACGAACTCCAGCCGCATTTGTATTTCAATGAGAAGCGTCCGCACACGGTGCCGTGGATTTTCAAATATTACGAACGTGATTGGGGCTTTTGCCTGCCGAAGAACACATTCGATAAACTCCCACGCGACAAGAAATATCACGCGGTGATCAAGACCGAGTTCATCACCGATCCCAAGCAGGGATTCAAAGTCGCTACGGCGGTCGTCCATCCGCAAGGTGGAGCGAATCCCGAAGCGGGCGAGTTCCTTGTGCAGGCGCATACCTGTCACCCCATGCAAGCCAACGACGACGGCGCGGGCGTGGTCAGCGCGATCGAGTTGGCGCGGCGGCTGGCGGAGAATCCGCTTCCCGCTGGCGCGATGAGCGTCCGCTTTTGGTTTGGACCCGAGACCATCGGCACGATCGCCTGGCTGGCGCACAACGAGTCGCTGATTCCAAATCTGCGCGGCGGAATCTTTATGGAGATGACGGGCAATAAAAACAAAATTGCATGGCATCACACGCGACAGCACGATCATCTCCTCGACCGAATTACCAATTACCAATTACGCAACACTGACCACGACGAACGTGACTTTGCCTCCGCTCCCGCCAACGATGAACGCGTGGTCAACGGACCTGGCGTTAACGTGCCGTGCATCTCGCTCAACCGTTTTCCCTACGACGAGTATCACACCACCGACGATAATCTCGACATCATCCACGAAGACATGCTCGTCGAGGCGGCGCAAATTGCCGAAGACATCGTCCGCATCTACGCCAGCAATTACATTCCGAAGCGCACCTTCCGTGGTCCCGTGTTTCTCAGCGGTCACGGTCTCTGGGTGGATTGGCGCGACAATTGGGCGCTCAACCGCGCCATCGAAAAGATCATGATGCGCTTCGAGGGCGAACACTCCATTTTCGACATCGCCGAGCAGGTCGGTTTGGATTATTGGGTCGTGCGCGAGTATGTCGAAAAATTTCGAGCGAAAGGATTTGTCGTTCCCCTGCCCATACCGTCTGAAGCGCAAGCGGTGTAAAATCATGAGCAAGGCAATTTAATCTAAAAATTCGTGGAGGCAAAATGGCTACTGTTTATCTGATCTTCGCACTGGTGATCGCGGTCATTGCAGTTATCTTCGCTTTGCAAAATACGATCACTGTCACCATCTCTTTTCTGGCGTGGGAGGTCACGGGTTCGCTGTCCCTCGTCTTGCTGGTCACACTTGCCATCGGCGTGGTCATTGGCTTGCTGGTGCTTGCCCCGTCTGCGATCAAAAATTCCCTCGCAGCTTCCTCTCATCGCAAACGAGTCGGCGCGCTTGAAAAAGAACTGGATGAGCATAAAAGCCGCGTCGCGGGTCTGGAAAAACCCATGCCCGTAACCCCTTCGTCTGAATCTTCCAAATCCTCCGCCACCCCGCCGCCTGCCGACAAACTGTGACAGCGCGTGTCGTTGCCATCATACAAGGGCGGATGAGTTCATCGCGACTGCCTGGGAAGATTCTCGCGGACATCGCGGGACAGCCCATGCTCCAACGCGTCTTCGTTCGGACCTCGCGGTCTGCCTCAGTTTCCCAAACTATTTTCGCCACGACGACCGACCCCTCCGACGACCCCGTTGCCGAATACTGCGAGTTCAGCGGAATCCCATTCACGCGCGGCAGCCTCTACGACGTGTTGGATCGTTATTATCAAACCGCCAAGTCAGCCAAAGCGGATGTGGTTGTGCGAATCACCGCGGATTGTCCAGTGATTGAGCCTGAGTTGATAGACAACGTCGTCAATACTTTGCTTGAAGATGAATATGATTTTGTCTGCAACCGTTTGCCGCCGCCTTATCATCGTACTTACCCCATTGGCTTGGATGTGGAAGCCTGCACGTTCAAAGTATTGAAGCAAGCGTGGGAGTCCGCCAAAGAACCTCAGCACCGTGAACATGCCATGCCTTTTTTATACGAAGGCGTCGAACTGACAACTGTCAACCGTCAACTGCAAACTGGCACTTCCCCACGCGGCTACAACATCGCCCTCCTCCACCACACTACCGACTTCGGCGATTACCGCTGGACGGTGGATACGCCTGAAGATTTGGAATTCATGCGGCAGGTGTACAGTCACTTCGATGGGCGGGATGATTTTTCATGGAAAGAAGTGTTGGATCTGGTTCACGACCATCCTGAGTTGATGAAAATCAACGCAGGCGTTCAGCATAAGACGTTGAAGGATGTTGATAAAAGAGCACTAAAAAAATAACCTGTCATTGCGAGACCCCGCCTCGCGGGGTCGAAGCAATCTCCAACACGACGAGGAGATTGCTTCGTCGTCGCTCCGCTCCTCCTCGCAATGACATGATGATTACTTATGCCCCTAATCACTTTCTTCTCTGCTCCCAAGCCTTTCACAAATCCGCACGTTGCGATGATTCAGCGGAATGCGATCAAATCATGGACTTTGCTCCCCGATGTCGAAGTCATTTTGCTTGGGGATGAGGCGGGGATTGCGGAGATTGCAAGGGAGTTGAAGGTCAAGAATTTTCCAAACGTGAAAGTAAATGAAAACGGCGTGCCGTTAATTTCATCCATGTTTGAGGTTGCGAGGGAAAACTCGAAGAGCGAGTTGCTGTGCATCGTCAACGCCGATATGATTTTGATGGACGATTTTGTCGAGGCGGCGCGCACTGTCTTTTACGGTGGTCGAGTAGGCGGCGGGGTCTCGATACGGACTTCGTCCTACTCGACCGCCGCCGTATCGAGACCACAACTCGACAAATTCGTTTTGCTGAGTCAACGATGGGATTATGACATCACGTCGCCGCTGGATTTTGCCGAGGGGTGGGAGTCGAGGCTGAGAGAATCTGTCCGAAGACAGAACCAGCTTCACCGTCCCGCGGGAAGCGATTTTTTCCTCTTCCCAAAAAATTGTTATCAAGACGTCCCGAATTTTACGATCGGTCGCGCGGGCTGGGATAATTGGATGATCTATAAAGCGCGGGCAGAAAATTGGGCGGCGGTGGATTGCACGCCGTCGGTGATGATCGTGCATCAGAACCACGATTACTCGCACCTGCCCGATGGCAAGCCGCACTACGAACATCCTGAGACGAATGAAAATATTCGGCTCGCTGGCGGGCAGGCGAACGTGCGATATACAATTTTGGATGCGACGCATCAACTGGTTGATGGTAAACTTTTGCGCCCGAAGATGACGTCGCTTCGGTTTACTCGCAAATTGGAATTATTCTTGCGAGCAGTCTTTTTCTTTTTGCCTGAAAACATGATTGAGAATATCGCCCGCCCCAAACGATGGCAAAAACGAATCGCCAAGTTCTTGAAATCATAAACCTGAAACCTGAAACCTGAAACCTTAAACCTGAAACCTGAAACCTGAAACCTGAAACCAATATGCGCAAAGGACAAAACCCCGCCAAGTTCGTCAAAGACGTTGCCAAGCCCGAACGGGTTACTGTGGCGTTGTTAAATTACATCCCATTCTTGAGCGGATTCTACGCCGAGACGCTGGATGTGTTGAAAGTCTGCATGGACTCGATGCGCAACGACGCGGGCTTGCCGTTTGACTTGATGGTCTTCGATAACGGCTCGTGCGCCGAAGCGCGTGATTATTTGATCGGCGAAAAAGAAGCGGGGCGAATCCAATATTTGATTTTGTCCGAAAAAAATGTCGGCAAGGGCGGCGCGTGGAATGTGATGCTGGCGGGCGCGCCTGGCGAGATCATCGCTTACACCGACAGCGACGTTTTATTCTCCCCGAAGTGGCTCTCACGTTCTGTGGAAATTCTCGAAACGTTTCCGAACGTCGGCATGGTCACAGCCAGACCGTTCCGAACGCCGCCAGAATTTTACGAAGCGACGTTGAATTGGGCAAAGGCGAATGCCCAACTCGATGAGGGTCAATTCATCCCGTGGGAAACGTTTTTGGAATTCAACCTGTCGCTTGGGCAGACGGAGGAGGAGAATAAAAAAGTTTATGCCGAGACTAAGGATTGGAGACTGGTTTACAAAGGAGTGACGGCGATGGCTGGCGCAAGTCACTGGCAGTTCACGGCGTACAAGTCCACGCTTCAACAATTCCTGCCCTTCGACATGGACAAGCCGATGGGACAAGTCCGCCAGTTGGACAAGCGCATGAACGACGCGGGGCTACTGCGGCTGATGGTGAGCGATCCGCTGGCGATGAATATGTCCAATACGCTGGGGTATTTGAGAGGGGAGTTGGGGAAGGAAAGAGGAAAGAAGAAAGAGGGATTTGGGAAGCGGGTGTTGGAAATTGGGTTTGTGAAGAAGATTTTGCTGGCAGTGTATAACAGGATATTTAGTTGGTATTATTCCTAACCAAGGAGAAATCCTATGCCCGATAGTCTAAAAAAAATAAGAATCTTTGCCGCGTCGCCATCTGATGTAGCAAGTGAACGCGCCAAATTGGAAACCGTTGTTGCCTCTCTCAAGCCAATGGCGGATTATCTTGGTCTAACTCTGGAAGTTGTAGATTGGCGTGCGGTTGTTCCTGAGGCGGGACGACCACAGCAGGTTATCTTTGACCAACTGAAGCCGACCTCATGGGATATTTTCATCGGTATCTTGTGGCATCGTTTTGGCACGCCGCCTGGGGCGAAAGATAAAGAAGGCAAAGATTATTTATCGGGAACAGAAGAAGAATTCAAAACCGCCTACGAACTCTGGAAACAACACGGCAAACCTCGTATGGTCCTTTATCGCTGTACACGTGCATTGCCTTTTGATGTTGACCCTGACCAGCTAAAGAATGTTCGCGCGTTTTTCAAACTCATCGAAGATGTGAAAGGTGATTACCCAACACTTTATCAAGCATTCGATACAACGGAATCGTTCGAGAAACTTGTGCTCAACAATTTACAGAAACTTTTGATTGAGTATGGGGAAGGGTCAAAAACGCCGATTACTCCTGAAATTGAACAAATCCTTGCACCGAAAATTCCAAACAACCTCCCACGGCGACAAGCTTTCTTTGGTCGCACCAAAGAAATGGAAATAGTTATGCGCGCCCTAAGCCCTGATGATCGTACCTGGGGTGTGCTCGTGGATGGCATTGGCGGTATTGGGAAAAGTGCAATTGCTATTGAAGCTGCTTATCGTGCACAAGAGACAAATCTTTTTGATTCTTTTGTTTTTGTAACTGCAAAGACAAATATTCTTGAGCCAGGCGGGATAAAAGAATTAAACCCTCCTGTTCGCACACTCAATGAACTCTTAAATGAAACTGCTCGCATATTGGGGCAATCAGGAATTGCCAAACTGGCAGGTGATGAAAAACGCCGTGCTATTATTGATGTATTACGCTCAATCAAAACTCTTCTTATTTACGATAATCTCGAAACACTCACAAAGGAAGAGCAGGAGGGAATTGCGGGCTTTCTGCGGGAAATACCTCAAGGATGCAAAGCAATTATTACGAGTCGAAGACGAGGTGGCGAAGGTGGCGTGTGGTTGCGCGTGGAAAAATTGGATAGAGATGCATTTCTCGGAATTATCAAAAATCAAACCCTGCTCGATGAAAGATTAGCTAATAAATTGAAACGCATTGATCAATCACGCTGGCAAGAACTATTTGATGAAATAAGTGTTTCGCCGTTAGCGTTGGTGCACACGTTGGGGTTGATGCGTGTACGTGCCACAATGACATTTGATAATGCTTTTGAAATGTTACGTGGTAATCATAATGACAATTTGCAAAAATTTATATTTCAAGAAGCTCGTAAAGAATTGAATAATAATGATATCGTGGCGCTTTCTGCTCTTTCATTTTTTGTGTCTCCTGCAACTTTTGAAGCTTGGATGGAAGTGTCAGAATTATCCCATAGTGCATTAGAAACAACGATAGATCGCCTAAATGAACTGTCGCTTGTGAATGTATCAGAAGGACAGGAACGTTTTTCTCTACATTCGCTGACTTGTGGTTTTGTTAGTGGAGACTTATTCAGTGATGCTGGTCTTAAATACCAGATGGGAGTACGGTTTACGCAGTTTTGGATGAATTATGTTAGGAAGTACAATGCTGGAAATAATAAAATTAGTGATTGGTTTAATAATGAATGGACTAATATAAATGCGGCGGCGGGACTACTCTGGGATATTGCTCATTTAACAGGTGACCAAGTTCAAAATAAAGCGGCTGCAAAAGACTTTGTTACATTTGTTGGTATGCTTGAAACGGTGTTGTCTCGTACTGAATGGTGGGATGAGTCTATTCGGTTGAGTAAATTGGCTTATAAAATAGCATGTAAAATGGAAAACTGGGCTGTTGCTACCCATAGGGCATTTGGCGTTACTTGGATTTTACATAAACGTAATCAAATTGATGAAACGCGAATTTGGGTCGAAAAACTGACTGATGTAGCTACGAAAAGTAAGACAAAAAGTGCTTTGGCTATGAGCGAGCGGATGCGAGGCTTGGTGGCAAAGCAAGCTAAAGAATATGATGAAGCCAAGCAAGCTCTTGAGAAATCACTTGCCCTGAATCTTGAACTGGGTCCAAGTAAGTATGTTGCATTTTTACTTAATGATTTAGGTGATCTTGCGCGTGAATGCAAGGATTACGATAGAGCTGAACAATACTATTTTCAAAAAATTGAGTTAATGCAACAACTTGATTTGACTGATGGGATGGTGTCCGTTAATCTCGCGCTTGGATTCCTTGAAGTAGAGCGCCTAAATTTGATTAAGGCGCGACAATGGTTGAATGAATCTCTTCTCCAAGGGAGCCAACTCGGTATACCAGAATTAATAGCACATGCCCAATACGGTCTTGCGCGTGTTGAAGAAAAAGAAGGACATAGAGATTTAGCCTTGCGATTAGCAAAAGCAGCATTAAGTATATATGAACGGTTGCGGCATAAGGGAGTAATTGAGGTGGGAGAATTTGTAGGAAGATTAACACAAACTCGACATTAATAGCCGTATCTATAAACAGAATCAATTTCTAGCTAAGAAAGAATCACATTGTCCAAACGCATCTTCATCTCCGCTGACCACGGCATGGCGATCATCTATTTTTTACAAAGCGACGTCGTTCCGACTCTGCTGAAAGCGGGCGTCGAAGTCATCCTCCTCACCGATGACGAGATCGTCGCACAGCTCGCCTCGCGCTTCTCGCAACACGGACTCACCATCGAAGGTCTTCGCCTCAAACAGGCGAATAAATTCGCCACTACGTTTCAACCGCGCTTGCAATGGCTTCTCGCCTACTTGCGCCGCGTCGGCGGCTCGCGTCGCATCAACACCGAAGCCATGGACAGTCACATCTGGGAAGTCTGGGCTGAGAACTCGTGGAAATTTCGTTTGGGCATTTGGATTCCCTCCGCGCTAATGATTCTCCTCCTGCGGAATTTTTCCTGCGCCCGTAAACTTCTCGTGCGGATTCAAAACCGCTTCATCCCCGACCCTGAAATTTATTCCGACCTCTTCGACAAATACCAACCCGACATGGTCATCGCTTCGACTCCAGGCTGGAGGCTGGATCGCTACCTCCTGCGTGAGTCCGCCAGGCGCGGCATCCCAAACATGACCGTCATCGTCGGCTGGGACAATTCATCGTCGTACAACGTCTCTGGGGCAGACGTGCAGTACGCAACCTGCTGGTCACAACTGCAAAAAGATGAACTGGTCTACGGCTCAGACTGGAACCCCGACAACGTGAACATCGGCGGCATCCCATCCTATGACGGATATTTCCGCAAGCAATGGCTCATGCCGCGTGACGAGTATTTCAAACTACACAACCTTGACCCGAACCGCAAGTTGATCTCGTACGCCAGTAGTTTTGTCCACTTTGCGCCGAACTTCCCGAACATCGAAGCGCTGGCGAAGTTGGTTTCATCCGATTCGCTGGCAGAGCCTTCGCAGTTGTTGATTCGACTGCATCCGAGTCACTTTCAGGATAAGCCGAAAATTTTTGCCGAAGAACGCGCCCGCGTATTTGACCTTGAGAAGAAATATCCGCACGTGCATGTTGTCCAGCCTGTGGCGTTGGGCGGATCGCTCGGCTACTACGGCGGAGAAGACATGGACGAGAAATCGTCCATGATGGCATACTCGGACGTAGTGGTGACGGTCTACTCGACGATGCTGGTCGAGACCGCTGTCCACGATACGCCGATGATCGCCGCGACGATCGACGTCCCTGGCGGGTGGAACAAGAAGAATAAATTTTCACTGTCGCTCAAAGAGATCGGCGATTGGCCCACGCATAAAAGATTCAGGGAAGCGAAAGCAGGTCGAGTAGCGGAGAACGTGGACCAACTTCGGGACGCGTTAAACGTCTACTTGGCGGATCCAACCGTAAGCGCGGAAGAGAGGCGGAAGTTCATCCAAAATGAAATTACGTTTACCGATGGAACGTCTGGCAAGCGCACAGCGGAGTTTATTTTGAATATCCTCGATCAAATGTCGTTGCGAAGAGGGCGGTAGCCCGACGAAGCAATCCCCTCGTTGAGTTGGCGATTGCTTCGTTACCGCTTTGGGAGTGGCGAGAAAGGTGCGTAAAAATTTTCTTTGCCACAGAGGTCACTGAGTCTTTTGAGAAAAAACTCAAAATCTCTGCGCGCTCTGTGGCTTATATACCAAATTAGCCACTCCTCCGCTTTGCGCTTCCTCGCAATGTCATGAAGCGTGAGATATAATCCCTTTCGGAGGAACTCCCATGACCGAAATCAAACCCCTCAACTGGACCCCCAAACCCGGCGTCGGCATGACCGTTGTACGGCGCGGCGACGGCGGTATGACCCTCACCTTCACCGATCTATCAGACGCGACTCTTGGCAACTGGCGCGAATTTGCCATGGAGCATTTGCTTGGCTCAACCGGTCGCACGCGCAATTTGTATGATCTGCGTGCGGTCAAAGAGATTCCCGAAAAAGCCATCCGCGCCGCGGTCGAGGCGAATAGCGACCCCTCCGCGCGCAATATTCGAGTCGCTGTTGTTGTCGCCGATGAAAAAGTGGCGGACGCCATTCGCGAAGTTGCCGCGCTCGCGCTGGCTGGCACTGCCTCCGCCATGAAGATCTTCGCCGACATCAACGAAGCTGAAGCATGGCTCGCCCGCCCGCTCGATCAGATACCGTAGTTCATTAGCCACAGAGACGCTGAGACACAGAGTTTTTTTTCTCCGCGTCTCTGTGACTCTGTGTCAGATTTTTTGTGAAATTCCCCACTCTCCAAATCGGAAACCATGAATTCAAATGGGGCAGCCGCACGTTTGTGATGGGCATCCTCAACATCACGCCTGATTCGTTTTCAGGCGATGGGCTGATTTCCCCTTTACCTAACGGGAAAGAGGCTAAAGGGGAAGGGGAACACCGCGCGCTCGAACATTCGCTTCGGCAAGCCGAATACTTCCTCAAACATGGCGCGGACATCCTCGATATCGGCGGCGAATCGACGCGGCCCGGATCAATGCCTGTCAATGCAAAGGAGGAAATTGAGCGTGTGTTTCCCGTTGTTCAGGCAATTCATAGAAATTATCCTGAAGCCATTATTTCCATTGACACATCGAAAGCCGAAGTGGCGCAAGCGGCTTTTATCGCCGGGGCGCAGATACTCAACGACGTGTGGGCGCTTCGCGCCGACCCTCAGCTTGCTTCGGTAGCGGCGACATTTCGCGTGCCCGTGATTCTGATGCACAACCGCAGTAACCCCGCCAGCGTCGAAGTCCGTGAGAGGTTGGGTAACGCGTATGCCGGGTCGCAATATCAGGATTTGATCGAAGATGTAAAGCGCGATTTGCTTGCCAGCGTCGAGATCGCGGTCAAGGCTGGGGTAGAGGAAACGCGTCTCATTTTGGATCCAGGCATCGGCTTCGGAAAGACGCGTAAACAAAATCTGGAGTTGATTGACCGCCTGGACGAAATCCGCGCCTTGGGGTATCCCGTCGTCTTGGGGACGTCCCGCAAATCGTTCATCGGTTTTACGCTCGACCTGCCCGCCGATCAGCGCGTCGAAGGGACAGCCGCCACGGTCGCCGTCGGCATCGCGCGCGGCGCGGACATTGTCCGTGTGCATGATGTGAAAGAGATGGCGCGCGTGGCAAAAATGACGGATGCGATCGTCCGCGACTCGGAAGGGATACGATAGCGTGATCGAAAAAAGAAATTCTTTTATTAACCCGGCAAACTTTTTTCTGACCGTCGGTCTGCTGTTCGGAATTTTCTATTGCATTGCGATTCCATACGGGGCGGGCTTCGATGAAGAGCGTCACCTTGTTCGCATTTACTACATGTCGAAGAACGAGTACCTGCCGGTCTTTTCGGGTTTGAGCATTCATCAGGATGTCTTTGACCTTTCCTATCAACGCCGGCTCGCGCAGTCTCCCGCGTTCGATATGTTCAGCCGTGAAAATTTCACGCGGAGATTTAGCACATTCAACGAACTCCGCTACGGGCAAAAGACCCAATCTATCTATTCGCCCGTGATCTTTCTGCCGCAGGCGTTGCTGGGAAGATTGTTGTGGTGGAAATTTGATTTTCCGATCCTGCCGACGATCATTCTGCAAAGAATTCTCGGCATGTTGATCTATATCGGCGCAGGATATTTTGCGGTTCGTGTACTTCCGTTTGGCAAGTGGGTCTTCGCGGCGCTGGCGCTTTCGCCGAGCGCCATGTTTCAAGCCGCTACGCTGAACGCGGACGGTTTCACGAACGCGATCAGTTTCGCCTTTATCGGCTTGACGCTTGGAATGTATCTGAACGAGAAGACCGGGATTAAGCCGTCATCTTTTTGGATATTGGTTCTCTTATCTTTATTGCTTGGAAGCGCAAAACCCGGCGCGATCATTTTGTTCCCTTTGTTGCTCCTTATCGTCAAGCATCCTTTTCCGTCAAAGAAGTGGGTCTGGTTTTTGGGTCTTGTGTTATTCGCATCGGTCCTGTTCAATGTTGGCTGGTCGGCTTTTGCGACCAGCGTTTCGACGTACGGCGAGGGCGGGAATCAAAGCGTCCCACTTCAGACCAGCCTGATCTTGGCGGATCCGCTGGGATTCATCATCCCGCTTTTGCAGGGCATGGCGTTGACGTTTTTCGCTCAAATCCAAGGCTGGATCGCCATCTACGGATACTGGGCTGGTAAAGTGCCGGATCCTTTATATCTATTTTGGGCTGTCTGCCTCGTGGCGGCATTCTTCGCCGAGCCTCGGCGGATAACGATTCCCTCCGGCGTTCGCGCCTTTTTGATCGGTTTTTCCATATTTTGTTGCGTCGCTTTCTATACGATCGCCTTTGTGGGGAATTACGCCACCGGGGGCGTACTTGCCCTCGCCAAACACGGACGGTATTACATCCCCTTTGCGCCGATGTTCTTTCTGGGTATCTCAGGGCTGTTTGCCGTGGACGAGAAACGACAAAAACTGGCGGAATATAGTACCGTTGGCGCTTTTCTGATCGTGACGGCGTTCTATTCATTGGGCATCTACACAACCTACTATAGCTATTGCGGTTATGACGCTTATACGGGCGGCATATGCGTATTGCCCACTTACAAGAATCTTGAGAAGGAAGATTCTCCGGCGGAAGACATCAACGCGGATGTTGAGATCGTCCAATCGTTCGCCAATTTCTGCGGCAGGTTGGAGTCGGTGCATGTGTTCGTCAAATCTGTGCCGGTGGACTCGGACGGCGCGTTGTTGTTCACCTTGCTCGATGAAAATCGAAACGCGGTGATCCAGCGCGAGATACCTTTCAAGGAGATCGTTCCCGAAGATTACCTGAGAGTGGATGTGGATTTGCCCCCCGATGCGCGCGGCGGGGAGTTTGAAATACAATTGGGCGCAATCGTCTCGACGCCGCAAGAGGAGATCAGCGTTCTACTCACGCGGGGCGATTATTACCCCGGCGAATTATCCGTTGGCGGGGTTGCACGGCAAAGGAATGATCTGCTGATCCATTATGTGTGCGCCGGTCCATAGGAGAAAGAGCGATGTTTAGCGATTACGGAAGAGAACTTCTCAAAAGCGGAATTATCGAGGCGAAGGCGGGCAACCGTGAAAGCGCGCTGCGCTATTTGGATCGCGCCGTCTATATGAGCAACGATCATAACGCGCTTGCCGAAGGTTGGTTTTGGATCAGCCAGTTAACGGACGGCAAAGTTGAAAAACGTAAGGCGCTCGAAAATTGTCTCGCGCATGACCTGCAACACGCGCGGGCGCGGCGGGCGTTGGCGATCCTCGACGGCAAACTCAAAGCGGACGAGATCGTCGACCCCGATCATTTGCCTCCCGCGCCCGAAGGCTTGCACGCGGCAGACGCACAACGATTTGTCTGCCCAAAATGCGGCGGGCGGATGTCGTTTTCTCCCGACGGTCAATCGCTAACGTGCGAATATTGCTCCCGCAACCAAAAATTTACCGCCCAACCTGGCAGCGCGAATGAAAAAGATTTCATCATCGCCATGGCAACCGCGCGCGGACACGGCAAGCCGCTGAATCAACAAGTCTTTCATTGCGAAGGCTGTGGATGCGAATTCATTTTGCCGCCGAATCAAATTTCAACCACCTGCGTTTATTGCGGCTCGGCGCACGTCGTCAATTGGGAATCGGAAGAACAATTACTCGCGCCCGACGGCATCATCCCGCACGCGTTCGACAGGCAGCGCGCGGTCAAGCGTCTGGTGGAATGGGTCGAGGGAAGCAAAATCCAGCCCGAAGGGAAGGTCGAACCGCCGCGCGGGGTTTATCTGCCAATGTGGACGTTCGATATCGGTGGCGAGGTTCAATATACGGGCGAAGTCTATGAAAACGATAACGACATTTTTGGTCAGCGGACGCGTGAGACGCGCTTGAGACGCGTGTCCGATTCGTATCCCGTCCATGTGAATGATTTGCCCATTCCCGCCGCACGAAAACTTTCGGGCGTGTTCCAACGTTTGATCCCCACGTTTGAACTGCGAGCGGTCAAGCCATACGAAGCGGGCTATCTTGCCAACTGGCCCGCCGAAGTGTACGACATCCCCATGGCAGAAGCCTCGTTGGATGCACGCGCACAAGCGCTCGCAAAATACAAACGTGACCTGCCCATGCTGGTCAATCCCATTAAATTGATTTCAACCTCGTCGGCAAACATGACGGTCGAATCGTTCCGCCTCACCCTCCTCCCTGTGTGGATAACCGAACTCCCATTCGGCGGGCGCGAGCATTTGCTGCTGATCAACGGGATGAACGGCGAAGTCCGCAGCGACCTGCCCGAAAAAGAATCGGGTGGCTTGATGGAATGGCTGGGGAATTTGATCGAGGGATAGAGTTAATTTCTTTCCCTGTTTTCTTTCTACCTGTTTACTTGTTTCCCTGTCTCCCTGTATACTTGCCCCATGCCTTCCACCATCCCGATCCTGCGCGCGAGGCGCGAGCGTCGTATTGAAAGGCGGCACAAAAATGAAGCCCGCGCTCGTAATGCTTTCCTCAGCGCGGGGATGATTTTCTCGCTCCTGCTCGCCGCGCTGATCGCCGTCGCCGCGTTTGCGTACATCAACCTCACGCGCGACCTGCCCTCGACCGAAAATCTCCCAATCCTCCTCAACCCTCCAAACGGACTCCTCCTCCAGCCCACGCGCATCTACGACCGCACGGGCGACAATCTTATATTCACCTTCGCGCCCGACGATTCGCCGCGTCGTTACATCCCCCTCAGCGACACAAATCCGCAACATCTTCCGCAATCGTTAGCCGACGCAATCATCGCGACCTCCGACCCAAACTTTTATGATCACGCGGGCTACGATCTCGCCACACTTACCAATTACGAATCCCACAACACTCTCGCGCAAAAACTTGTTTCCGACCTCCTGCTCTTCAACGAGCCGCCCTCGCTCCGCCGCGCGCTGCGCGAGCGCATCCTCGCCGCGCAGATCACCTCGGAGTTCGGGCGCACGCAAATCCTCGAGTGGTATCTCAACTCGGCAAACTTCGGTCGCTATGCTTTCGGCGCGGAAAGCGCGGTGCAACTCTACTTCGGAAAATCGGCAACGCAACTCACCACAGCCGAATCCGCCATCCTCGCGGCGGTGAACGAATCGCCGAGTCTGAATCCGCACGACGCGCCGCAAACCGCCCTCGAACGCGGGGAGGAAACGATTCGGAAGATGTCGGCTCTTGGATTTTTATCCGACGAAGCGACCGCCAACGCGCTGGGAGAATCCCCCACGTTTCAACCGCCGCTTCTTTCCGACGTTGAGCCTGCCGCGGCTTTCGTCAACCTGCTCCTCGCCCAATTGGATTCGCAATTCCCGCGCGCCCGCATCGAACGCGGCGGCTTGACGATCGTTTCAACATTAGACTTCAACGTTCAAAAGCAATCGTCGTGTGTCGCCGCGTTTTATGCCGCGCGGCTTGCAGGTCTGCCTGACCCGTCCATGCAATGCGACTCGCTGAGATTTTTATCCGCTCTGCCGCCTTCGATAACGATTCCCGATTCGTCCGCGAGCGCCATCGTCACCGATCCCACAACGGGACAAGTCCTTGCGGTTATCGGCGAAACGTTCGAGGGGCGAGAAACGCCGCTCGTAGGCGCGCACAGGTCTGGGTCCGCGTTAGACGCGTTTGTCTACTTGGCGGGATTCACTCGAGGCTTGAGTCCCGCGTCGCTGGTGTGGGATATCCCAGGCAAGACAGATGTCCAAAACTTCGACGGCGTGTATCACGGACCGATCCGTTTGCGAACCGCGTTGGCGAACGATTATCCCGCGCCCGCCGCGCAAGTGTTCGCGCAGATGGGAGTTGAAAATGTGGACAACATTGCGTCGTCGTTCGGCGTTCAACGCAATGCGGATTTGTCGTTGTTGAACGCGGCGGGCGCGTACGGAGTCTTCGCAGAGCAGGGCGTTTATTTTGGACAGAACGTCGGCGACGCGTTCGAGCCTGTGACGATTTTGCGCGTGGAGGGAAACGACGACAGCGTGTGGCTCGATTGGGCGACGCCGCAAGCAAAGCCAGTGGTCACGCCCGCGTTGGCGTATTTGATGAACCGTTCGTTGAGCGACGAGACCGCGCGCCAAGATCGTTCAAGCGCGTTCAATGTTGGGTTTCCCACTGCCATAAAAATTGGTCAGACCGAAGACGCGCTCGATACATGGACAATAGGATATTCACCGTTGCGCGTTGTGGCGGTGTGGGTCGGCTCGCGAGAATCTTCCCCCCTTCAGGGGGGACGGAGGGGGGTCGCGCCCGTGTTGTGGAACGCGTTGATGCAGATCGCCTCGCAAAATTTGCCCGCGCAAGATTGGTCTTTGCCAGCGGGAGTTTCTGTGGTCAATGTGTGCGATCCGTCTGGGATGTTGCCCACTTCGGACTGCCCGAACGTGGTGAATGAAGTTTTCTTGCAGGGCAACGAACCTGTGCAGGCGGACAACATGTATCGCAAGTATGCGATCAACCGCGAGACGGGTTTGCTTGCCACGGTGTTCACGCTCCCGCAATTGATCGAAGAACGCGTCTATCTCGTCGTGCCGTCTGACGCGCGTGCGTGGGCAGAGGGCGCGGGCTTGGCGATTCCGCCGTCATCGTATGACGTGATTCAAGCTCCGCCTTTTAATCCCAATGTGAATATCACTTTCCCTGAATTGTTTTCAGAAGTCGGCGGCACAGTGCAAGTCAATGGCACTGCGGCTGGCGCGGACTTCTTTTCGTATCGCGTGCTCGTTGGGCAGGGACTCAATCCGCAAGAGTGGATTCAGATCGGCGAGGGCAACGTGCCTGTGACCAATGGTCTACTTGCCGAGTGGAACACGGAAGGCTTGAGCGGGTTGTATGCTGTGCAGTTGCAGGTGATACGAAACGATCAGCGCGTGGATACGGCGATCATTCAGGTGACGATCAAAAACTAGAAGCTCGAATATGAACGCCGAAACCCGGCTTTGCCGTCAAAATCTTTTATCTACTCGGTTAACCGCTCCCTTCGTTTTTCGAGCAGACGTTGAATACGGTGATGGTTTTCGCGCGAAAGCGGAAATAACCAGGCGAGGACGATCGTACCTGAAAGCAAGATCGCGCCCAGCGGCGAAACCAATAAACGAATGATGTGTAACGCTGTGTCGCTTTGTGTGAATTGTAGGGCGCCATCCGGCGGGACAACGTAACCGGACCAGCCCAACGCCTGCAGAGTCAGGAAGAGGACGAGAGCCCCGGTCAATTTGCGGATGAGCGTGCGGATGCCGTAGAAAATTCCCTCCTGGCGGCGGCCCGTCCGCAGTTCATCCCATTCGATCACATCGGCGAACATCGCATCGGGTAGCGTGTATGCAGCGGAGACGCCGATGCCCGCCAGAGCGGAGAGGATGAACAAGCGCGAAGTATCACCCGGTTGGATCAAGTAGATTAGGAACGTGACGATGACCCAAAAGACCATACCGATGGCGTACGCTTCCCGTTTGTTCCTTAATTTTGAAACCCACAACCAGAACGGCACGAACAAAATACAAACGAGCATGAGTGTGCCGAAGAATGCGGATTCATACGCCAGGTCTATGCCAAACACGTTGATGGTAGCGAGCAGGTCTCCGCGTGCAACCCAATAGAGCAGGAAATAGGGAAAGACCACTATCATCATATCTACGGCGGACCAGTTGAGCATGTGAATGCCAACGGCATAGCGAAACGGAATGTTCTGCCACGCGATTCGCAGAGTTTCGCGGAAGGGGATGCTTTCCTGTTGTTCGGGCGTTGACCGCTCCCGGACGAAAAGTCCGATCAGGAATAGGGGAATCGCGCCGAGCGCGCCGAAGATCGCGCCGACCAGCATGAAGCCTTGTTGCTGTGTGCCGCCCGATGCAACGACTATATCCACAATGGATGGCGCGGCGACCGCGACTGTGAACGCGCCGACCAGTTGAAAGAACGAACGGAAACTTGTCAGCGCGGTGCGTTCGTCGTAATCGGGGGTCAGTTCTGGGGTCAGCGAAAGAAACGGCACGGAGACGAGAGTGGTCAATGTGTCGGAGATCATGAACGCCAGAGTCACGTATGCCAGCAATGCAATTTGGTTATCCCAATTTGGCGCAGACCACAAGATGACGAAACTTAAACCGAACGGCGCGGCAAACCATAGCAGGAATGGACGCCGCCTCCCCCAGCGCGTTTGGAGCCGGTCGCTCAATCGTCCAATGATGGGATCGTTGACGGCATCCCAAACGATCCCGATGAGGACGCCGAAGGATGCTAGGCGGGGCATCAGCCCTACAACGTCTGTCAGATAGATGGCGAGGAAGATCGAGCGCATCATGCCGATGCTGGAGATGCCCCAATCGCCTGAGCCGTAGAGCAGTTTAATCCAAAAGGGTAGGGGAGAATGCGTTGTGGGGGTTGTCATGGGGTTGCAGGTTGCACGATTATAGAACAGTTGATACTGCAAAATGTGACGATTTTGCGGAGGTTTTGTATGGGTATTGGTTTCACGTTCCCCAATAAACCTGGTTGTGGCATTTTTTGGGCGATGAGGCATTGCATTCCTGTAAATCGATATAACTAAAATGCAAAGCCAAAACCTGTAACCTTTTGCTATACTGCGTTCAACAACATCCGATAAGAGCAAACCCGTCGAAAGGCGGGGACGCAAAGCCATGGATCTACCATCTCGCCTCGCGGGATCACGATAGCCAGGTTGCCGAAGATAACGTCTGTTTGATTTTTGGCGCCTGACATTGTGTCGGGCTTTTTTATTGGGTACATCATAGCATGTTCGATAAAGGCAAACCCGTTGAAAGGCGGGGACGCAAAACCATGGATCTACCATCCCGCCTCGCGGGATCACGATAGCCAGGTTGCCGAAGACGATTCCATCTTCAAGATGGGTTAGAGCGCCTTTGTCGAATCAAGGAGAAACAAATGGCGCTCAAAAAATTAACCTCCCGAACGATCTTTATCATCGGTATCCTGCTGGCTCTGTTTGCCTCCGTTGTTCTGAACCCTTCCACAGTTCTGGCAATGGAGCTCGCCGAAGCGACCGTCTTTCCCACTTTTTCGGAATTTTCAACCTCTGTACAAGATGGACGCGCGGATCTCGTACGAGGAGTTTATGTATCGAACGTTCTTGCCCTGCCCATCGTTCAACAGCCGTATGGTCACGGATCATTTTTGTCCGAAGAGCCAGAGGCAATTACCCAATTCCGCATGGCAAGCCGGTATGGAACGACCGGTTTGCTTGCCCACAACTACCTTGCCGGCGCTTCCTTTTTTGATTTGAAAGTGGGGGATGAGGTCCGCCTCGTTTATGGCGACGGCAAGATAGAAATTTTTGTGGTGTACGAAATCCTGCGTTATCAGGCTTTACAGCCGCATAGCACGTATAGTTCCTTCCGCGACTTGGATACGGATAAAGTCCTCTCGGTGGAGCAAACCTTCAAGCGCGTATTTTTCAGCGACGGAAACGTGACCTTTCAAACCTGCATTGAAAAAGACGGTGAACTAAGTTGGGGCAGGTTGTTCGTCATCGCTATACCGAAGGCTGAATACGAGAGCCTTGCGTGGTTGAACGAATAATAGATTTCTATAACTTCATATGCAAAACATGCCTATCGGATTTCGATGGGCATGTTTGGTTATAATCACCCACGATGGATTCAGACGCCAAACCTACGCTGGCAGACAGACTAAAATCCCTCGGAGTCGCAAAGGGCATCCCGCCTCTTTCGCAGGGGAAGCCTGATTCGCCCGCCATCGAATCGGTCCTCGCGGGGAGTTTTCTCCACACCCGCCGCGGCGACGTGTTCGTCGCGGAACAAAGTTTTCCCAACGCTCACCTCTACGGCTCCTCATCTCTTCTTTCCACTTTCCCTCTTTCATTAATTTCCGAATGGGCGAACGACCCCAAAGTCTCCAGTCTCCCAGTTTCAAAATTTGCCTTTCTCGACACGGAAACTTCCGGTCTTTCCGGCGGCACCGGCACGTACGCGTTCCTCGTTGGCGCGGCGCGCTTTGTGGACGATCAATTCGTGTTGCGGCAGTTCTTCATGCGCGACCCTGCCGAAGAACCCGCGCTGCTCGAAGGGCTGGCAGATTTCCTCGCGCCGTGCGAAGCGCTGGTCACGTTCAACGGCAAAGCCTTCGACGCGCCGTTGTTGACCACGCGGTTTACCCTGCATCATATCCCTGTTCCCTACAAAAAATATTCGCATCTCGATCTGCTTCCGCTAGCGCGGCGGTTGTGGCGCGACCGGCTCGAATCGCGGGCGTTGAAATTTCTCGAAGAGCATGTGCTGGGGTTCACGCGTTCGAGCGAGGAGGTACCGGGGTACGAAATCCCCTGGCTGTATTTCGATTATTTGCGCACCGGCGACGCGCGTCCGCTGGCGGGGGTGTTCTACCATAACGCGATGGACGTGACCGCGATGGCGGCGCTGCTCGCGCACATGAATGACATGTTGGAGAATCCGTACGACGGCGCGGTTCAGCATGGCTTGGACTTTGTGGCGCTGGGCAAGTTGTTCGAGGATCTCGGTCATCTCGACCAAGCCGCGCGGCTGTTCGAGCGTGGACTCGAGTCGCCGATGGGCGAGGCAGATTTCCACGTCGCGGTGAAGCGTTTGTCCATCCTGCAAAAGCGGCGCGGCGATTACGCGGAGGCGGTCCGCTTGTGGGAACGCGCGGCGAAGGCGGGTCACGTGTATGCTCACATCGAGTTGGCGAAGTATCACGAACATAAAACGCGGGACGTGAAAGCCGCGTTGAAATGGACGAAATCTGCGCGCCGCGCGGTGGAACGCGCCGACCTGCTGGCGTATGCGCGCAAACACTGGTTGGAGGAAATTGCCCGGCGATTGGCGCGTTTGGAAAAGAAAGCCGGTTTATAATAAGGGTCGTTGACATGACGCAAGCGGGTATCTTGCGCGAACATAGCGTGAGGAGGAACAATGGACATCTCTGTATCGAAACAAATGGGTAGCATGGAAGTGACTGTCATTAAGTTGAACGGGGAACTCGATGGGCAGACGTATCAGCAGTTGATGGCTCGGGCAAAGGAGTTATATGCCTCCGGCGCGCGCAACTTTTTGCTGGATATGAGCGACCTGACGTACATCAGTAGCGCTGGGTTGGTGGCGGTCCATAGCGTTGCTTTGCTGGCGCGCGGCGAGCAGGAGCCGGATACGGAGCAGGGCTGGTCGGTGTATCGTTCGCTGGGGAAGGCCGCGGATGCCGGTAAACAGCAGCATGTCAAGTTGTTGAATCCGAGCGAGCAGATCAAAAGTGTGCTGGAGATGGTCGGCTTCGACCGCGCTTTCGAGATCTATACGAGTCTCGATGAGGCTGTAAGTTCATTTTAACAGTGGAGGCGATGCGGGCGGTCCTCTCGCATCGCCTTTTGATTTAACTCGCAACAATGGAGCCTTCGGTGAACCTGTTCATTGCAATAATCTTGGCAGGCTTGATCGTATACGAGTTATTTACGGGAACAATCCCCATGCGCTATGGCGCGACGCACAGCCGCAAGCGTTCGGTTTCTCGCAGTGAGAAGCCAATCCAATTCTGGATTTGGGTGGCGGTTCAAGCGGTGTTTGCCGCGCTGTTTGGGTTTGGCATCATCAAGTTGTGATTCGAGGAGAGCGTATGAAACGTAGTAATCTCGGCAATCTTTTTATTATCTTTCTGGTCTGTCTCACAATCGTTGTCTGGCTGGTCTTTCCGCCGGTGAACGATGGACGGGAGAAATTCATCCGCCAGTATGCGGGAGAGATCATCGGTTCGATCAACATTGTGCTGATGGCGTGTTCGCTGACGCTCGCCGCGCGACCTAAATGGGCGGAGCCGTATTTCGGCGGACTCGACAAAATGTATATGACTCACCGTCACACCTCCACTGCGGCGCTGTTGTTGATCTTCGTCCACGTGCTGACCGTGCCCATTTCGCTGAGCGGCTGGGCGTTGGGAAATTATCTGGCGGTGATCGCCTTCACAGGCATCGTCTCGATCGCGCTGGTCAGTCTGTCGCCGCGCATCCCGTTTTTGAACCGTATCACCGGCGGCACGTATGAGGGCTGGAAGAACCTCAAAAAATACGTCGGCATCTTTTTCATCCTAGCTTTCATCCACTCGCTGACGATTCGTGATCCGCTCAACGCGTTCATTGCCATCAACTACGTCCAAGTCTTCTTTATTATCGGCACGGTCGCTTATTTGCAGACGCAGTTCTTTGGGCGCTTCTTCAAAAAACATATTCCGTACACGGTGGAGCAGGTCAATCACCCGACCAATTTCACCACCGAAGTAACTCTGCGTGCCAAAGGGGCGCCGATTGCCAAACAGCGCGCGGGACAGTTCCTCTTTGTGCGCTTCCCAAGCGAGAAGAACTTGAACGAGTCGCACCCCTTCACCATTTCCAGCGCGCCGCACGAAGATGTTTTGCGGCTGACCATCAAAGCCAGCGGCGATTTCACGCGCGCCTTGTTCAACGAGTTGAAACCCGAGGCCGATGCCATCGTCGAAGGCGCGCACGGCATGTTCGATTACAAGACCGGCGGACAAAAACAGATCTGGATCGCCGGAGGCATCGGCGTGACGCCGTTCCTTTCCTTTATCCGCGATCTGCGCGGCACGCTCGATCACGATGTGGATTTTTACTACACCATGCGGCACAGGGACGAAGTTTTGTTCTACGACGAGATCGAAACCGCCGGCATCCGCAACCCGCGCTTGAAAGTGAACATCCGCTATTCGGCGATCGGCGGCTCGCTGACCGTCGAGGAGATCGCCAAGAACGCGGGCGGCGACGTGCGCAGACATCACATTTACATGTGCGGTCCGCTCCCGATGGTGCAGGCGTTCGAGAAGAAATTTTTAGCGCTCGGCGTGCCGGGCGAAAATATCCACTTTGAAGAATTCAATTTCAGATAAGCCGGAGGAATTTCAACGCAAATAAATCCTAAAAAATTTGCGCCATTCATGTTCAAAATTTTTAGAAGACCGCCTCCATAGCCCCGCATCTGCCGGGGCTATATTATTTTTTCGGATGATACAATAGCGTTATTGAATCTCGGAGGACAAAATGACCCAGATTGACGAACTCGTAAAAATGCGCGACCGCGAGACCCTCTACGAACTAATGACCGAAGACGGCGAATGGTTGACTCGTCTCGAAGCGGCGGAAGGACTCGTCGAACTGAACGACCGGCGCGGCTATGAATTTCTCGTCATGGTGACGATGGGCGACGATGGCGAAATGATCGAAGTGGCGAAAGAGATTCTCGCTTCGCCTGAATTAGCAAGGATGAAGCGCGAGATCGAATCGGAACGTGAACAGGAACATCGCGCGCGGCTCCAGTCCGCGCAGAAGCGTTTGCAAAAGGGCGGCAAGGTCTATCGCTACAAAATGGTCCGCTTGTCCGCGCACGTGTTGATGGCGGACGATCCGTTCGGCAAAGGTTTTGAAGTCCACGCGCTCGACGAATTTGGGCTCGAAGGCTGGGAAGTGGTGAACATCCTCCCCATGCGCGGCTCGCTGATGGTCGGCAGTGTCGACGAATATTTCAGCGGCGCGTATTTCCTGCTCAAAAAAGAATTCTTGCCGAGTGAAACCGTTGAATTGGAGTCCTCCTCTTAGATGAAACAACGCCTCGTCAGTTTTTTTCTCCTCCTCTTTTTAACCGCCTGCGGAGGACGATCCGCTTCGCCCACAATTGCGGCTGTCTCACCGACTTCGACCAACGCGGCGCCTCAGCCCGCCGCGCCAGAGTTTGAAGTCCTCGCCTCCACCACTTTGCTGGCAGACATCGCGCAGAACGTGGCGGGCGAACGCGTCCACATTGGGTCAGTCCTCCCCGTCGGCGCGGACCCGCATTCGTATCAGTACACTCCGCAAGACGTGGCGAAGGTCGCCGATGTCGAGTTGTTAATCCTGTTCGATGATAAATACGAACTTTTTCTCGAGCCAATGCTCCAAACCGCCAACGGACACATGGAATTTGTGTACGCTTCGACGGGCGTGGGCAAACGGCTTGACCCTGCTTTGGGCGGCTTTGACCCACACATTTGGCTCGACCCGAACAACGTGATCGTCTGTGTGGAAAACATCCGCGAAGGGCTAACGCATCTCGACCCCGACGGCGCGGCGGTGTACAAAGCCAACGCCGACGCGTATACGGCGGAGTTGCAGGCGCTCGACGCGTGGATCGTCGAACAAGTGAATCAAATCCCCGCTGAAAAGCGACTGCTTGTGACGAATCACGAAGCGCTTGGCTATTTTGCAAAACGATACGGTTTTACGGTTGTCGGCAATGTCTTGCCAAGTTTCAGCGCCGACGCGTCGCCGTCTGCGCAGCAAATGGCGGCGTTGATCGACCAAATCAAAGCCAGCGGCGCGCCCGCGATCTTCTTGGATGCAAGCGATAACCCAACGCTGGCGCAACAAATCGCCGATGAGACAGGCGTAAGAGTTGTCACTAATCTGCATCTTGAATCACTGACTGACGGCGCGCCTGCCGCGACGTATATCGAAATGATGAAATCCAACGTGACGGCGATCGTTGACGCGTTGAAATGATTCGCCGCGTACCGCAAAATTCATTTTGCATTTTAACAGGCGACATGAATGTCGCGGTACGGTATTGACCTTATGTACTCTCACACCCATCACGAAGCCAACCAACCCATTCTTGATGTTGCGAGTCTCACCGTCCGCTACAACGGGATGAACGCGCTTGAGGGCATAACTTTCCATTTACACGAAGGCGAGCGCGTCGCCATTGTCGGACCGAACGGCGCGGGGAAGAGTACGTTATTTAAAGTTGTGGCTGGCATTTTGCAACCGTCTTCGGGCGAGGTGAAAATTTATGGCTCAAACCCGAATAAGCATGTGTGCATCGGCTACATTCCACAACGCGCGCAAGTGGATTGGAAATTTCCCGTCTCGGTTGCCGACGTGGTGATGATGGGGCGTTCGGCGAAGCTCGGTCCGTTCAACTGGCCCCATAAAAAAGATTGGGAGTTCGTCCGTCACGCGCTCGAAACCGTCGAAATGAACGACCTCGCCTCGCGGCAGATCGGTCAGTTATCTGGTGGACAGCAACAACGTATGTTCATCGCCCGCGCCCTCGCGCAGGAAGCCGAACTGATGTTAATGGATGAGCCGTTAACAGGTCTCGATACCCCCTCGCAGGAAGGAATTTTGAATCTCCTTGATCGCCTCAAAGCGGAAAAAGTCACGGTGATGGTGGCAACACATGATTTGGAGCAAGCCGCGAGTCATTTCGATAGAATTATGTTGCTCAATCATCGCATGGTGGCGTTTGGCGAACCAAATCAAGTTTTGCAAACCGAAAAACTTTTACAAGCCTATGGCGGGCGATTGCGCTCCACCGAAAACGGAAATGTTTTGACTGTTGATGATTGTTGTAACGATGAATAATTTACGATTGCCGATTTGCGATTTCCGATTGTTTGATGGCGATGTTTAATTTCCGAGAGTTTCTTGGTCGATACAAAAGGAGATTCAAATGGATGAGAAAACTTTCAAAGATCGAACAAAGAAATTGGCGGTGGCAATCATCAAAAAAGTGGATAAGTTGCCGCGTTCGCTGGCAACCGATGTTATTGGCAGACAACTGATCCGATCGAGAACCTCCATCGGCGCGAACTATCGAGCCGCGTGCCGCGCCAAGTCCACGCCCGATATGATCAACAAGATGAAAATCGTCGAAGAAGAAGCCGACGAAACCGAATACTGGCTTGAACTCTTGGTTGAAGCTGAACTTGTTCCTGAAGAACAAATCAAAACCATCCATAAAGAGACCAACGAAATCCTGGCGATGACTGTTGCCTCTCTCAAAACCCTCCGGAATCGCAAATAGCCGTCAATCGCAAATCGTAAATCCAAAATCGTAAATCGTAAATCGAATGCCTTTTCTCCTCCAGCCTCTCTCCTACGAATTCATGCAACGTGGAATGATCGCCGCTGTGCTGGTTGGAATCGTCTGCGCGGTTGTTGGCACCTTCGTCGTCTTGCGCGGCATGGCGTTCTTCGGCGACGCGCTCGCGCACACGATTCTGCCCGGCATCGCCTTAGGTTATCTCGTCAGCGGCGGCGCGCGCAACGAGTTATTTTGGTGGGCGCTTGGCACAGCTGTCGTTGCGTCATTGGGCATCGGCGCGATCAGTAAAAATTCCCAGATCAAAGAAGATACCGCCATTGGAATCATTTTCGCGGGCATGTTCGCGCTGGGCATCGCGCTCATCTCCACCGTCCGCAGTTACGCCGTGGATTTGAGTCACTTCCTATTTGGAGATGTGCTGTCCGTTTCGACTCAAAGTTTGTGGCTGATTCTTCTCTTCGGCGGAATGGTCCTCTTCGTCATCTTCGCCTTCTACAAGGAATTCACCACGCTCTCCTTTGACCCCATCCTTGCCGCCACGCTCCGCCTCCCCGTGGACCTGCTCAACAACCTCTTGCTCGTGCTGATCGCCGTCACGGTCGCGGTCTCGCTTCAAACGGTTGGCGTGGCGCTCATGGTCGCCATGCTCGTCACTCCCGCCGCGACCGCGTACCTGCTCACGAATCACCTGCCGCGCATGATGCTCTTCGCGGCGATCTTTGCTTCGTTATCGGGAGTTATCGGCTTGTATCTTTCGTATTACCTGAGTATCGCCTCTGGCGCGGCGATTGTGCTGGTGGCAACGTTTTTCTTTGTCGTTGCGTTTGGGGGGAGGAAGATAAAAACGATATAATTTATCGGTTGCTTTCCGTTTTGCCACGCTCGGCGTAATGAAGGCGTTGATCGGGGAACAGCAAACCTTACAGAATTGTTTTAGGACGCTCCAAACAAAAGAATCAGATTAAACTTAAGCGGCAACCGAGTTGCTTATGATTGCAAAACATAGGATCGCGCCGGTCCAACTCTGATATTTTTCAGTTGGCTAGAAGGAGAATATATGTCACTGTTAGGGTTGTTTTTCGTTTTTGTCATAATTTTTCTGACGACTATTTTTGCTCTAAAAATCAGAGGAATGCTATGGCAGCCCGTTGTGTCTTCTCCGCAGGTACGAATATTCGGGTACTACTCCCATATTTTGACCCGGCTGAAATATCGTCGTAACATCCAAACGGAATTCCAGCAATCTGAATGGATCAAAGTCCGTGGCTGGCTGGCGGTCGCCGCGGAATGGGCGGTTATTATCCTTTGGGCGCTTTGGCTTGGGCGGAACTTTCTACTTAACAACACCACGCAGTGGCTGCCCGTCGACTGGCAGCTGAATGTGCAGAGTTATTTTGCCTGGGAACGATTGAGTCAATGTGGCGCATGTGTGTTTTGGGACGGCTCGTTCAACGGCGGAGCGCCTTTATTTACGAATCTTTTGGCGCCCATGGCTCATCCTTTTGTGATACTACTGCTATTGCTTGCGGGAGTGATTAACGGGTCTAAACTGCTCGCTGTTTCCGCGTTGATTCTGGCTGGGTTGGCACAATGGTACTGGGGCAAAGTATTGAGGTTGAGTTTTATCCCGCGCGTCTGGGGAGCGTGTCTGGCGGTTGTGGGCGGATATTTGGTAGGTCGTTTTGAGGGTGGCTTGGTCGAGGTGGCATTTTCGACTGCTTCATTTAGTTTGGTCGTAGCCATCGCTCTCCATCTGGCTGAAACAGGCAAAAGACGCGTAGCAGTTGGATTGGGTGTTCTTGTGGGCTTGGCATTTCTCTCCGGACAGGGATATCTGCAGCTTGGATTTCTGCTTGGGGTGTGTCCAGCGCTTCTCATCCTATTACTTGACAAGAACTTCAAGTTTCGCCCAGTCTGGAGGGAGTTTGCGTGGGCGGCTGGAGTTGCAATTTTAATTTCTGCTGTGCTGTGGGTTCCTTTTCTTCATATCTATCCCCAGATCTCAAAACCAACAGGGATCGAGCCTGGCGATGTCCAGGCTATGGGTTACCAGCCTCTCAATCTGGTAATAAACGATTATCCTTTTTACCAGTCCGAGTATTTAGGAAAACCCCCCTGGCCCGGAATGACAGTCAATTACATCGGCTGGATACCAGTGCTGTTGGCGTTAATCTCATGGCGGTTGATCCCGCGTTCCAAATTGCGAATTGTCGCCTTTTTTTGGCTATCCATCATTTTAATCTATGGTTTGAGTAGCGCTGTAACAATTCGGTGGTTGATCGAGCTGATTCCTGAATCAGAAGCAATCCTCTCCATGGCGCGCTTTCCCTCTCTGATCTCAGGTATGGCAGTTCCATTTATCCTGGCACTTGCCGCTTGGGGATTGGAACTCATTCTGAATTTAAAATGGCCCAAATTGACCTTAAACTTTTCCGCTGGAAGAACACTCAATTTTAACTTGACATGGTTGATAGTGCTTCTGCTGATTTGGTCGGTGCGAGATGTCTATAACTTTGTCAATCCGTGGCTTCAAGTCTGGGCGATTCCCGAAGATGCAAAATTCTACGATATCACATCGCAGATAAAGCCGAAAGGCGTTCAATGGGTGGAGCCGCCATATGGTGAATGGGGTTTCCATATCGCTTTCTTGGATAATGATATTAAAGTTACTAACGCGTACAGCCTTTGGACTTGGCGCGATAGAACGCCGCCGCCGTCTTTCATTCGCGTCACGCGCGATGATGTAGATACTTCTGACCCGCATTATTCCCGTCGTATCGAATATGTTAATGTATTGAGCTTTCCCGATAACTATTATGCATACGTAGAAGTTGACGGAACGAAGATCCCTTGCGAGGCTACAGCAGCAGGTGGGAATATTGATGTGACCTGTCAGACCGACGCTCCCGGTCAATTGATGGTCATGGAGAATTCCTGGTCTGGGTGGAACGTTAGGTTGGATGGCAGAAGGGCGTCGCTCATTGAGTCTCTCTGGCTGTCTACGAAAGCTCCCGCCGGAGAGCATGTTTACCAATTTCGCTACCGCCCCTGGGATATGCCTTTAGGCGCCGTTTTATCCCTACTTGGAGTTGGGCTGGCGATTTGGTTGTGGAATAATGAGCCGAAGAAGAGGAAGAAAAAAAGCAAAGGTGGTAGAAAATAATAGAGTACTCAACTAACGCCCTCCCGCGTGGAAACATAGCGGGAGGGTTTGTCGTTAAGCAGGGGAAAATCTCAATTCGGTTAAAATACTCCCCATGTCCAAATCCATCGCGCCGCGCATTCTGGTTTCTGTTTTTTGCATTTCTCTCTTAATCTCCTGTTCTCCATCATCCCCTCCTCCACTCCCAACCGAAACACAACCTCCCTCACCAACAGTCGCGCCGAGCGAGACCGCGCTTCCCACCGAGACGCCGACTCCCTTCCCCACCCTCACGCCCGAATTGGAACGTCCGCAGTATGTGATTGACTTGCAGTTCAACTACTCAGCGAAAGCGGCGGAAGTGAACCAGACCATCACCTATCCCAACTGGACAGGCGAAACGCTCACAAACATCGTCCTTGCTGTCGAACCAAATTTGTGGAGCGGCGGATTCGATCTTCGCTCTCTCACCGTTGACCAATTACCAATTACCAATTACGTTCTTGAAGCTCAATCGCAACGCCTCGAAATCCCTCTCCCTCAGCCTTTGCCTCCAAGCGGTACGATCACCATCACAATGAGTTACGGACTCATCCTTCCGCAGATGCAGGCGTATAGCAACCCGAACGAAGTCCGCCCGCAGATTTATGGATACTCGGATCGGCAAGTCAACTTTGTGGATTGGTATCCGTTCGTTGTGCCATACAAATCGGGCGAAGGTTGGATTCTGCATAACCCCTGGTTTTACGGTGAGCATCTTGTTTATGATGTGGCGGATTTCGATGTGACCGTTTCATTCACCGACGGGACGACTCCGCAGATCGCTGCGTCGGGGGCGGAGGTGGCTTCAGGGTCTGCGGACAGCCGCAAGTTCGAGTTGGAAGCGGGACGCACGTTTGCGTTATCCATCAGCACGGTGTACAAAGTCGCCACGCAGATCGTCGGCGATGTGAAAGTCTACGCGTATTATTTTTCGTTTTACGATACGCAAGGCGAAGCGTTGTTGCAGACCACCGCGCAAGCGCTGGAGGTCTTCACCGAAAAGTTCGGACCGTATCGCCACAAAACGTTGACCGCCGTGCAAGGCGATTTCAACGACGGCATGGAGTTCTCGGCGTTTTATTTCATCAGCCGTGATTATTTTAATTTGTACGATAACACGCCTGCGAATTATCTCGTGACCATCGGCGCGCACGAGACCGCGCATCAATGGTGGTTCGACGCGGTGGCGAACGATCAGGCGCTCGAGCCGTGGCTCGATGAGGCGTTGGCGACGTACAGCGAAGTGATCTATTACGAATCAATTTATCCTGATCTCGTTTCGTGGTGGTGGGGCTATCGTTATTTTGAATTTCAAAATGCGGGCTTTGTGGACACGCAAGTCTACGACGGCGGCGGGCAGAGACCGTATTGGGATAAGGTTTATCTTTCGGGCGCGCGCTTTTTGCAGAAGTTGCGCGAGCGCGTGGGCGATGAAATTTTCTTCGCTTTCCTCAAAGATTATTATTCGCAATACGCGGGCAAGCGCGCCACATCGGCAGATTTTTTCCGCGTCTTCCGTGAACATTCTGTGACAGATATTTCCGATTTGATGGCGGAGTATTTTAAAAATTCTTATTGATGTCATTGCGAGACGGCTTCAGCCGTCGAAGCAATCTCCTCAATGCGAGGGGATTGCTTCGGGCGAAAAAGCATCGCCCTCGCAATGACATGAACCATTATGAAAATTCCACTTCGATTGAATTTTTTCGCGCTTTTATTTTTTCTCGCCTCTTGCGCCTCCCCGCAGGGACAAACGCCTCTTTCCTCCGTTATAACTGTCACGCCCAACCCGAACGCTTCGTCAACGCCCACGCCCTTCCAACCTGTGACGTTGACTCCCACCGCGCTCGCCTCGCCGACGTTGATTCCCACCTTCACGCCTGAACCGCCGACGAACACTCCGCCGCCAACCTTCGCCTTCACCGCCACCTCGCTCCCTCAACCGACTTCGCCGCCGCAATCTTCACGGACGCAATACACGTTGTTCGCCTTGCTCGATTATTACGGTCATCAACTCGCCGTGGATGAAACGATTCGGTACACGAATCAAACGGGCGTTTCGCTGAACGAACTCGTGCTGGCAGTCGAGCCGAATCATCGCGGCGGGTTCACGCTCGAAAACATTTTGCTTGACAGTAATTTGCTCAACTACGATATGAGCGGACATCGGCTGACGGTTTACCTTCCGCAACCGCTTCAACCGAACGCGCAGATCACGCTGGCGATGCGCTTCCGCATTTCGATTCCGCAAAAAGTGAAGGAACATCCCTACGGCTACGACTCTTCGCAGACCAACCTCACGGATTGGTATCCGTTCGTTGTGCCGTTCGTCAATGGAGGGTGGCTTTTGCACGACGAATATTATCTGGGCGAGCATCTCGTCTATGACGCGGCGGATTTTGAAGTGAACGTGCGGACAATCGAGGGAAGCGTCACATTTGCAACCAGCGGCGTCGGTGAACCCAACAACGAGTGGACGCGTTATCGCTTGTTCGGCGCGCGGACGTTTGCGCTCTCGGCGAGCGACCAATTCCAAATGGTCGAGGCAGCCGCAGGGTCCGCGGTGATGCGTGCGTATTATTTCCCAGGCTACGAAGCGGAGGGACTCGCCATCCTGAACGCGGCAGTCCGCTCGGTGGGACTCTTCGAGTCGCTGTTCGGCGCGTATCCGTATGGGAGTTTGTCCGTTGTGCAATCGGATCTGAACGATGGGCAGGAATATGACGGGCTCGTTTTTTTGGCGACGAAGTTTTATAACGAGTACGACGGCTCGGCGCGTAGTAATCTTGTGGCGATCGGCGTGCACGAGATCGCGCATCAGTGGTGGTTTGGATTGGTGGGGAGCGACCAGGCGACGGAGCCGTGGCTCGACGAGGCGATGTCGGTGTACAGCGAGGCGTTGTTTTACGAGTACATTTATCCCAACTCGTACGATTGGTGGTGGCAGTTCCGCGTGAATTATTTCGGTCCGTCGGGTTACGTGGATACGACCGTCTACGAAGCGCCGACCTTCCGCGCCTACGTCAACGCGAGTTATCTCAACGGTGCGAACTTTTTGGAGGCGCTCAACATCCGCATGGGCGACGACGCGTTCTTCGCCTTCCTGCGCGATTACGCCTCGCGCTACGGACGCGGTCGCGCCACCGCCTATGATTTTTTCGCCGTCGCCAGGCAGAACACAACGGCGGATATTTCAGATCTGATCGCCGCGTATTTTAGGGGAGGGTATTAAATATTTTAACCAATTGTTTGAAAGGAAAACCAAATCGTAGTGCAAGAAGTACCATCCCATGAGGTTTTTTTGAGGGAGTGGCGAAAAGGGTGAGTAAAAACTAACTTAGCCACTGAGAGCACGGAGTTCTTTGAGAGAAAAACTCAAAATCGCTGTGGGCTCTGTGGTTTCACTCACTCAATTAGCTACTCCCAGTTCCCATAAGCCCTTGACGGATTTATAAATCAGCCTATAATCGGGCGAAATATCTCAAGCCGACATGAACCAAATCTTCACCCTCTCCCTTATTGTCGTCCTTCTTGCGGTCCTTATTATTAAGGATCTATTTTCGGTTAGGATGGCGACGGTGAGAGTGAAGAAATAACACACACCTTAGTAGTGCAAAAAGCCGCCCTAGCCACGGGCGGCTTTTTTGTTATCTGTTCAGAGCATAGACCAAAGCATCGTCCATTGTCAATGGTCTATCGTCAAACCAAAGGAAAATTATGCGTTCAGATACCGTCAAAAAAGGATTCGATAAAGCGCCGCACCGCGCCTTACTGCGCGCAACGGGCTTGCACGATGACGATTTCAACAAACCGTTCGTTGCCGTCGTCAATTCGTATGTAGATGTGGTGCCGGGTCACGTTCACTTGCAGGAGTTCGGCAAACTGGTGAAGGATGCCGTGAGAGCGGCGGGATGCGTGCCATTCGAGTTCAACACCATCGGCGTGGACGACGGCATCGCGATGGGTCACGCGGGGATGAAGTATTCGCTTCCGTCGCGAGAGTTGATCGCGGACTGCGTGGAGACGATGATCGAAGCGCATCGTTTCGACGGGATGGTCTGCATCCCCAACTGCGACAAGATCGTGCCCGGAATGTTGCTTGGCGCAATGCGCGTCAACATCCCAACCATCTTCGTCTCCGGTGGAGCGATGAAAGCAGGGATGACTCCCGAAGGCGAGACGATTGATCTGATCTCGGTATTCGAAGGCGTGGGCGCATATTCGGCGGGGAAGATAGACGAAAAACGATTGGCGACATTGGAAAAATTTGCATGTCCCTCTTGTGGTTCATGTTCAGGCATGTTCACAGCGAACTCGATGAATTGTTTGATGGAGGCGCTCGGTTTGGCTCTGCCGTATAACGGTTCTGCATTGGCAAAGACTCCCGAGCGTGAAGCGCTGGCGAAACAAGCCGCTGCGCAAATTGGGACGTTGATCGAACGCGACATCAAGCCACGCGATATCGTCACACCCGAAGCGATTGACGATGCCTTTGCATTAGACATGGCGATGGGCGGTTCATCGAACACGGTATTGCACACGCTGGCATTGGCGAACGAAGCAGGCGTGGACTATCCGCTGGAGCGGATCAACGCGGTGGCGGATAAAGTTCCGCACATTTGCAAGGTAAGTCCGGCAGGCAAGTGGCACATGGAAGACGTCCATCGTGCGGGCGGAATCCCGGCGATATTGAACGAGATTCAATGGGGGACAGGTATGTTGCATTTTGATCGTTTGACTGTAACCGGCAAAACGCTGGGGGAATCGATTCAAGGATTCGATATCAAAGATGAAGAAGTAATTCGACGGTACGACAACGCTCATTCCAAGCGCGGCGGGTTAGCGATTCTGTTTGGCAATCTGGCTCCGAACGGCGCGGTGGTCAAGGTCGGCGGTGTAAGCGAAGCGATGATGAAGTTCGAGGGACCCGCTGTGATCTTTGAATCGCAAGATGAAGCGATGGCTGGGATTTTGGCTGGCAAGGTCAAAGCGGGAGATTGCGTGGTGATTCGCTACGAAGGTCCAAAGGGCGGACCAGGGATGCAGGAGATGCTCTCGCCCACCTCCGCGATCATGGGGATGGGTCTCGGCGATAAGGTCGCGCTCATTACGGATGGGCGATTCAGCGGCGGGACGCGCGGCGCGTGCATTGGTCACGTTTCGCCGGAAGCCGCGGCGCGCGGTCCGATTGCGGCGTTGCAGGCTGGGGACGCGATCCAAATTGACCTAGCGGCACGCAGCCTCAACGTCCGGTTGAACGAGGCGGAGATTCAGAGTCGGCTGGAGGCGCTGCCTCCGTTTGAATCCAAGATCACATCCAAGTGGTTGAAGCGGTATTCACATTTTGTCACCAGCGCGGATACCGGCGCGGTGTTGGAAATCTAATTGCGTAAGCGACGTTCTCTAACGTCGCTGTGCGCTACGCAATGAAAAGGAGAAGAGATGAAAAAGAAAGGCGCAGAAATTGTTTGGGAATGTTTGGTGCGTGAAGGCGTGGAGGTGGTGTTCGGTTATCCGGGCGGCGCGAACATGCCGATCTACGACGCGATGCTGAATTACCCGGTGCATCATGTGTTGGTGCGGCATGAGCAAGGCGCGGCGCACATGGCGGATGGGTACGCGCGCACGTCGGGGAAGGTGGGTGTGGCGATGGCGACTTCAGGACCCGGCGCGACGAATCTTGTAACGGGCATTTGCACCGCGATGATGGATTCAGTGCCGACTGTTTTTATCACGGGTCAGGTCGCGTCGCATTTGATCGGCGGCGACGCGTTTCAAGAGACCGATGTGACGGGCATTACGTTGCCGATCACAAAACATAATTATTTGGTTACGCGCGCCGATGAAATTGCGGAAACAATCCGTGAGGCATTTTATATTGCTCGCAGTGGGCGACCCGGTCCTGTGTTGATTGATATTTGCAAGAACGCGCAAGTCGAGTCGTGCGAGTTCGTGTACCCCGAAGAAGTAAAACTGGCGGGGTACAAGCCTGTGACGCGTTCGCCGCGTAACTTGTTGGAGCAAGCTGTTGCGCTGATCGAAAAAGCAAAGAAGCCGGTCATTTTATGCGGACATGGCGTGTTGATGTCGAAAGCCGAAGACGAGTTGATGCAGTTCGCGGTGAAAACGCAAACGCCGGTCGCCAGCACGTTGCTTGGATTGGGCGCGTTCCCCGCTTCGCATGAATTGAGTCTTGGCATGATGGGCATGCACGGCGAGGCATACGCAAACCTTGCGATTCAAAATTCCGACTTGATCCTTGCGTTTGGAATGCGTTTCGACGACCGCGTGACCGGCACGTTGAAAACATACGCGCCGAAGGCGAAGAAGATTCACATCGAGATCGATCCGTCTGAGATGCACAAGAATGTGCAGGTGGACGTTCCGCTCGTCGGCGATGTGAAAACGGTGGTCAGCGATTTGATCCCGCTGGTGGATGAATACGATCACGATGAATGGAAGCAGGAGATTCAAAACTGGAAGGATGACTCCGATTCGCGCGACATCAAGAATTGGGACGGCGACGGCAAACTCTATGTGGCGCATCTCATCGCGGACATTTGGAAGGCGACCGGCGGCGGAGCGATCGTCGCTACGGATGTGGGTCAACATCAGATGTGGACCGCACAATACTATCAACTGGAAAAACCGAATCGCTGGCTGACTTCGGGCGGCGCGGGAACGATGGGCTTTGGACTCCCTTCGGCGATCGGCGCGTGGTTCGCGGCGAAGGATCAGGAAATTTGGGCGGTAGCTGGCGACGGCGGATTCCAAATGACCGCCGCCGAATTGACGACCGCCGTACAAGAGGGCGCGAACGTCAAGATCGCCATTATGAACAACAATTTCCTCGGCATGGTTCGTCAGTGGCAGGAGTTCTTCTTCGACAAGCGATATTCGGCGGTGAACATGCTCACGCCTGATTTTGTGAAATTGGCGGAGGCGCACGGAGTTCCTGCGCGGCGCGTGACTCAACGCGACGAAGTGGACGACGCTATCGCGTGGGCGCGTCAGATCAATGGACCTGTTGTGCTGGAATTCAAAGTGGAACAGGAAGAAGCCGTCTACCCGATGGTCCCGCAGGGCGCCGCGCTGCATGAGATGATACGGAGACCAGTAAAAGCATAATGTCGTTGCGAGTCTTCGAGAAGCAATCTTCTGTTATCAGGCAAATGGTTGTTTCGATGAAATTGCTTCGCCTTTGGCTTGCAACGACATGATGAGAATTGGAGAAATGAAATGAACTACACCTTTATCGCATTAGCGGAAAACAAGCCTGGCGTGTTGAATCGCGTGGCGTCGTTGTTTCGACGGCGCAACTTCAACATCGAGTCGCTTGCGGCGGGGCGGACGGAGGACCCGGACGTTTCGCGCATCACCGTAGTTGTGGATTGTCCCAACGGCGACATTGACGCGCATCGCATCGAAGCGAACCTGTACAAACTCGTCAACGTGATTGACGTGCAGGATGTGACGCATCAACCGTCGGTGACGCGCGATCTGGCGCTGATCAAAGTGCGCGTCGGACCCGAACGCCGCGCCGACGTCAATGGGCTGGCTGAGATCTTCCGCGCCCGCATCGTGGATGTGGCGAGAGATTCGCTGATCCTCGAAATGACCGGCACGGAGGACAAGATCGAAAGCATGATCGAGTTGCTCCGCCCGCTTGGCATCGTCGAAGTGGTGCGGACGGGGCAGATCACGATGACGCGCGGCGTCAATGATGGAATCCGCCGCGTGGCTGGCACGAACGGCAATCGCTACGAAGATGTGATGGAATTGGCGGAGATGGCGCCGTGAGGGAGTAGACAGGCAAACAGGTACACAGATAAACAAAGTACACACGGAGTTACGTGTTTACCTGTGTACGTGTCTACGTATTTACAAAAGCAAATAGGAGCATTCGTAATGGCAAAAATCAATTTTGGCGGTGTAGAAGAAGAAATTGTTACGCGTGAGGAATTTCCGCTTGAAAGAGCGCGCGAGGTTCTAAAAGATGAAGTGGTGGCGGTGCTTGGCTACGGCGTGCAAGGACCGGCGCAGGCGTTGAACATGCGCGATAACGGCGTCAACGTTATCGTTGGTCAGCGCAAGGGGACGAAGAATTGGGATAAGGCTGTCGCCGACGGCTGGGTCGAGGGCAAGACGTTGTTCTCCATCGAAGAAGCCGCCGAACGCGGGACGGTTGTCCAATATTTGTTATCGGATGCGGGTCAACGTTCGCAATGGTCGAAGATCGTCGAATGTTTGAACGAAGGAGACATGCTTTATTTCTCGCATGGATTTTCCGTCACCTTCAAGGATGACACGGGCGTCATCCCGCCTCCTCACGTAGACGTGGCGCTGGTCGCGCCTAAGGGAGCGGGTCGCAGCGTCCGCAGAAATTTCCTCGACGGTTCGGGTATCAACGCCAGTTTCGCCGTGCATCAGGATGCGACGGGTCGCGCCTACGAACGGACGGTCGCGCTCGGCATTGCCATCGGCGCGGGATATTTATTTCCGACCACGTTCAAAAACGAAGTGTATTCGGATCTCACTGGCGAGCGCGGCGTGTTGATCGGCGCGCTGTCGGCGATCATGGAAGCGCAGTACAACGTCCTCCGCAAGCACGGACATTCGCCGAGCGAGGCGTTCAACGAAACGGTCGAGGAATTGACTCAATCGTTGATCCGACTCGTCGGTGAGAACGGCATGGATTACATGTACGCCAACTGCTCCACCACCGCCCAGCGCGGCGCGCTTGATTGGCATCCGCGCTTCCGTGACGCGGTCGCGCCGGTGTTCGACGAATTATACGAATCGGTGAAGAGCGGTCACGAAGCGCGCGTCACGCTCGAGGCGAACAGTAAACCCGATTATCGCGAACGATTGGATAAAGAACTCGCCGCCATCCGCGACTCGGAAATGTGGCGCGCCGGCGCAGCGGTGAGAGCGTTGAGACCGGAGAATTGGAAGAAGTAATCTCGGCGGTCTCGATACGCTCGCTCCTCGACGAACGGTACTTGATGAAAGGAAAATACCATGATCAACAATAGCTACGTTAGGATATTCGATACAACGCTAAGAGACGGCGAACAATCGCCCGGCGCGACGATGACTTCGGCTGAAAAGCTGGAAGTGGCGCGGTCGCTGGCGCGCATGGGCGTGGATATCATCGAAGCCGGCTTCCCTGCCGCGTCGCCGGACGATCTGGAAGCCGTACGGCGGATCGCGGTTGAGGTGGGTAGACCAACCGTAAGTGGGGATGACGCGAGAGTCCCCATCATCGCAGGGCTGGCGCGCGCGAATAAATCCGATATTGATAAAGCGTGGATGGGAGTCAAAGAGGCGCAACACCCGCGCATCCACACGTTCCTTGCCACGTCGCCGATTCACATGAAGCACAAGTTGAAGATGGACGCGGAAGAAGTGGTTCGACACGTGTCTGAGATGGTGGCGTATGCCAAATCGTTGTGCGCCGACGTTGAGTTTTCGCCGGAAGACGCGGGGCGCTCTGACCCGGAATTTTTGTATGTGGTGTTGGGCGAAGCCATCAAGTCTGGCGCGACGACGTTGAACATCCCCGACACGGTGGGCTACACCACGCCCGAAGAATACTTCGCGTTGATTGACGGCATTATCAAACATACGCCGGGGATGCACGAGGGCATCACGATCTCGGTGCATTGTCACGATGATCTCGGCATGGCGACCGCCAACACGCTGGCGGGAATCCGTGCGGGCGCGCGTCAAGCCGAAGTGACGGTGAACGGAATCGGCGAACGCGCGGGCAACACTTCGATGGAAGAAGTGGTGATGGCTTTGAAGACCCGCAAGCCGGTGTTCAACATCGAAACGGGAATTGATACAACGCAAATCTCGCGCGTGAGCAAGTTGGTGAGCAATTACACGGGCATGGTCGTGCAGCCGAACAAAGCCATTGTCGGCGCGAACGCGTTCGCGCATGAGGCCGGCATTCATCAGGACGGCATGTTGAAACATCAGACCACGTATGAGATCATGCGACCTGAGGACGTGGGCGTGAATCAAACTAAGTTGGTGCTCGGCAAACATTCGGGTCGTCATGCGCTTCGCAATCGTCTCGCGGAGATGGGTCACGCGCTCGATGAGGTTGAACTCGACAAAGCCTTCGCTCGGTTTAAGGAACTCGCCGACCGTAAGAAGGTCATCGTGGATGCCGACCTTGAAGCGCTTATCGCCGACGAGTTCTATCGTCCGCGCGATGTGTATCGCCTTGAAGGTTTACAGGTGACCTGCGGCACGATGGGGATGCCCACCGCCACTGTGCGTCTCAAAGGACCAGACGGCAAAACTCATCTTCACGCTTCGATGGGGTCAGGTCCTGTTGACGCCGCGTTCAAAGCCGTTGATGCGATCGTCAAGGCGGATATCACCCTGCTCGAGTTCAACGTTCACGCCATCACCGAGGGCATCGACGCGCTGGGCGAAGTGACCGTCCGCATTTTGCCGAGGGATGACGCAAAGCAAACGATGGATGCGCAGACCGAAATCCCGTACACGCGCGTCTTCGGCGGTCACGGCGCAGACTCGGACATCATCGTCGCCAGCGTCAAGGCATACGTCAACGCGCTCAACAAACTGATCGTCGCGCAGACGGAAGGGTTGAACCCGATCCCGGCGAATCAGATGCATGGAGTGATGTTGGGGTAGGTAGTGAAACGCATAAACAGGTAGACACGTAAACACGTTTTCACCTGTGTAAGTGTTTACGGTTTTCCTCAAGCGTCAAAATTGGAAATCAAACATGCCAAAAACCATCTTCGACAAAATCTGGGATTCGCACATCGTCGCGCAACAAGACGGCGCGCCTGCGGTTCTTTACATTGACCTTCATCTGGTCCACGAAGTGACATCGCCGCAAGCCTTTACGGGACTCCGCCAGCGTGGACTCAAAGTCCGCCGCCCTGAGAAGACGCTCGCCACGATGGATCACTCCATCCCGACGACTCCGCTCGATATCCCGTTGACGGACGCGCTCGCCGCCGCGCAGATCAAACAGATGGAAGTCAACGCCGCCGAGTTCGGAATCGAACTGCACGGCATGGATAGTCCGCATCGCGGCATTGTGCATGTCATCGGTCCTGAATTGGGACGCACACAGCCCGGCATGACGATCGTCTGCGGAGATAGCCACACTGCCACGCATGGCGCGTTCGGCGCGCTGGCGTTCGGCATCGGCACCAGCGAAGTCGAACACGTGTTAGCGACGCAATGTCTCTTGCAGAAAAAGCCCAAGACTTGTGAAGTGCGTGTGGATGGAACGCTCAAGCCCGGCGTTTCAGCGAAAGACATCATCCTCGCGCTGCTCGCAAAGATCGGCGTCGGCGGCGGGACAGGTCACATCCTTGAATACACTGGCTCGGCGATCCGTTCGTTGACCATGGAACAACGCATGACGGTCTGCAACATGTCCATTGAGGGAGGCGCGCGCGCGGGCATGATCGCTCCCGACGACACGACCTTTGAATATCTGTACGGACGTGAATTCGTCCCCAAAGACGCGGAATGGGATCGAGCCGTTGCGAAGTGGAGGATACTTCCCACCGACGATGGCGCGGCATACGACAAATCTATCACGCTCGACGCTTCCGAGCTTGAGCCAATGATCACCTATGGCACGAATCCCGGCATGGGCATGAGAATCACGGATCGAATCCCGACTGCCGAATCGTTTGCTGAATCGTCACAGAAAGCCGCGTTTGAAAAAGCCATGGCGTACATGGGCTTGCAACCGGGACAGTCGTTGCTTGGACAAAAGGTTGACGTCGTCTTCATTGGCAGTTGCACCAACTCGCGCATCTCGGACTTGCGATTAGCCGCCGCGTTTCTCAAAGGCAAAAAAATCGCCGACGGTCTGCGCTTGATGGTCGTCCCTGGCTCGCAACATGTGAAGAAACAAGCCGAACAAGAGGGACTCGATAAAGTTTTTAAAGAAGCAGGCGGCGAGTGGAGAGAAGCGGGTTGCTCGATGTGCATTGCCATGAACGGCGATCAGTTAAGTCCCGAACAATACGCCGTCTCAACCAGCAACCGCAATTTTGAAGGGCGACAAGGCAAAGGCGGGCGTACTTTCCTCGCCAGTCCGGTCACTGCCGCGGCGACTGCAATTCACGGCGTCGTCACCGATCCGAGGACGATTCTCTAATCGCCAATCAAAAATCAAAAATCGGAAATCCAAATGCCTCACTTCTCCTCCCTCACATCCCGCATGATCGCTCTGCCCGTCAACGATATTGATACGGATCAGATCATCCCCGCGCAATTTCTCAAAGTCACCGATAAAAACGGTCTCGCCGATGCGCTGTTCTATTATTGGCGGTACAACGACGACAAATCGCCCAAACCCGATTTCGTCGTCAACAGGCCCGAATCGCAGGGCGCGCAAATCCTCCTCGCGGGCGACAACTTCGGATGCGGTTCGAGCCGCGAGCACGCTCCGTGGGCGCTCACTGCATATGGATTCCGCGCGGTCATTTCCACCTCGTTTGCCGACATCTTCCGCAACAACGCCTTGAAGAACGGACTCATCCCCATCGTTGTAGACGAAAAGACTCACAAGATGCTATTCGACTTAGCTGAAGAAGCGCCTCGCGCCGACCTTACGATTGACCTCGCCTCCCAAACCGTTTCCTACCCCGGAGGTTCCTTCGCCTTTCCCATAGACGCGTTCAACAAATCCTGCCTGCTCAACGGCGTGGATGAACTTGGATACATCATGGGGTTTGAGAAGCAGATTACGGAGTTTGAGGAAGTACATAGGTAGATACGTAAACAAGTTAACAAGGAAACACGGAATACGTACCTCGCACCTTGTATCTTGTAATTCGTAACGCGGAAGAATCAATGCCATCACACCTTATACAGATCTACGACACCACCCTGCGCGATGGGACACAATCCGAGGGCTTCAACCTATCAGCGAACGACAAGATCCGCATCGCGCAAAAACTGGATGAGCTTGGCGTGGCGTTCATCGAGGGCGGCTGGCCTGGCTCGAACCCCAAGGATGTTGAATTCTTCGACCGCGCGCGGGATATGCAGTGGAAGAACTCGCTCATCGCCGCGTTCGGCTCCACTTGCCGCGTCAAGGGCGGACCGGAAGACGACGCTAACATCAAAGCATTGCTCGACTCGCATACGCCTGTCTGCGCCATCTTCGGCAAGACGTGGACTCTGCACGTGAAAGAAGTGTTGCAAACCACCTGCGAGGATAACCTGCGGATTATCGAGCAATCCGTTTCGTATCTCAAATCCAATGGCAAGCGCGTTATCTATGACGCCGAACACTTCTTCGACGGTTTCAAAGCGGATTCAGCGTACGCGCTCGAAACGCTGCGCGCGGCAATCCGCGGCGGAGCGGAGACCGTCGTCCTGTGCGATACAAACGGCGGAACAATGCCGTGGGAGGTCGAATCAATTGTCCATAGGGTAAAAGAAGCGGTTTCTCATCCATTTGGGATTCACACGCACAACGATTCCGAATGTGCGGTCGTCAATTCGCTGGTCGCGATCCGCGCGGGAGCGATCCAAGTGCAGGGAACGATCAATGGCGTCGGCGAACGATGCGGCAACGCCAACCTTGTTTCGATCATGGCAGACCTCGAACTGAAGATGGGCTATCCATGCCTGCCTGATGGAAATATTCAGAATTTATACGACCTGTCTCATTTTGTCGCAGAAGTCGCCAACATCACACCTGATGAACATCTGCCTTTTGTGGGTAAGTCGGCGTTCGCGCACAAAGGCGGGGTGCATGTGGCGGCGATGAGGCGCAGCGTCAAATCGTATCAACACGTGGAGCCTGAAAAGGTGGGTAACAAGATGCGGGTCGTCGTCTCCGATCTATCGGGGCGCGGCAATCTGCTGAGCAAGGCGGAGGAACACGGTGTGGAAGTGGAAGGCGAAGAAGTGCTTCCCGTGTTAAACGAGATCAAAGAACTTGAGTCGCGTGGCTTCTCTTTTGAAGCGGCGGAAGCCTCTGTGGCAATGATGTTGAAGCGGCAGGAATTTGGTTACAAAGCCCCGTTTGAATTGGTGGACTTCTTTGTGAACGTGGAGCATCGCGCGGGACGCGGCATTTTTGCGGAAGCGACCGTCAAAGTCAAAGTGCGAGGTGAGTTGCTTCATACCGCCGCCGAGGGCAACGGACCCGTCAACGCGTTGGATAATGCCTTGCGAAAAGCGTTGGTCGGGTATTATCCGCAGATTGCGAACTTCCATCTATCCGATTACAAAGTCCGTATTTTGGATTCGGATCGCGGCACCGCCGCCATCACCCGCGTCTTGATTGACACGCGCAATTCCACTTCACGCTGGAGCACCGTCGGCGCAAGCGCGAACATCATCGAAGCCTCATGGCGCGCTCTTGCCGATTCGATGGAGTATGGTTTGATGGTGGCGCATTGAGGATGCGTAAACACGTGGGCAGGTAAACACGTACACAGGTAAACAGGTATACAAGGAAGCGCGTGTCTACTTGTTTACGTGCGTACTTGTATACCTGTTTACATGAAAGGAAACCATGAATTTCAAAATTGCTCTCTTACGCGGCGACGGTGTCGGACCCGAAGTGGTCGGCGAAGCCGTGCGCGTGTTGGAAGCGATCGCCGGTAAATACGATCATGTGTTCAACTTTCTAGAACGCCTGATGGGCGGATGCTCGATTGACAAGTACGGCTCATCGCTGACCGATGAAACGCTCGCCGATTGCCAAGCTTCGGACGCGGTTCTGCTCGGCGCGGTCGGCGGACCAAAGTGGGACGACCCCGCCGCGAAAGACCGCCCCGAACGCGGATTGCTCGCGTTGCGAAAAGGTCTCGGTGTGTTTGCGAATCTCCGCCCGGTCAAGGTGCACCCCGCGCTGGTCGACGCGTCGCCGCTCAAGCCCGAGAAATTGCGCGGCGTGGATATTCTGGTGATCCGTGAACTCACGGGCGGCTTGTATTTCGGTCAACCCAAAATGCGCGAAATGAAAGATGGCAACGAACACGCGGTGGATACGCTCGAATACTACGATTACGAAGTGAAGCGCGTTGTCGAGTTGGCGTTCACCCTCGCGCGTGGACGAAGGAAAAAAGTCACATCGGTGGATAAAGCCAATGTGTTGGAATCATCGCGGATGTGGAGGCAGATAACCACGCAGATCGGAAAAGCGAATCCGGATGTTGAACTCGAACACATGCTTGTGGACACTGCCTCGATGAAACTGATTACTTCCCCGGCTTCGATGGATGTGGTCGTTACTGAGAACATGTTCGGCGATATTCTCACGGATGAGGCGTCGGCGCTGGCGGGTTCGATGGGGATGTTGCCGTCGGCTAGTTTGGGCGAATCAGTCGTCCCTGAGTCTGAAGCGAGCGTCATGGGTTTGTACGAACCAATTCACGGGTCTGCGCCGGATATCGCGGGAAAGGGAATCGCAAATCCGATCGGTACGATTCTTTCGTCTGCGATGATGTTGCGGCGCTCGTTCAATTTGGAAGCGGAAGCGGAGTCCGTTGAAAGGGCGGTGTATCGAACGATCGCAGACGGCGCGCGGACGGCGGACCTTGGCGGTATGTTGACGACCTGTCAGATGACAGATGAAATTATCAAAAGAATAGGAGATTGAGCAATGGGCATGGAATCGAAATTTATCTGGGCGGATGGGGAATTGGTGGAGTATGAAAAAGCCACCGTGCATATGCTGACGCCGGTGATGCACTACGGCGCGGCAGTGTTCGAGGGCATCCGCGCATATCAAACGCCGAAGGGTCCCGCCGTTTTCCGCTTGCGGGAACACGCGGAACGCTTGCTTGATTCGGCGGAGATCTTTGGCTTTCGGAATTTGCCGTATACGGTGGAGCAGGTTTCCACAGCCATCAAAGATACGGTGCGCGCCAACGGTTTCGGCGAATGTTATATCCGTCCGCTGTTGTATCTAACCGGCGGCGGATGGAATTTGAACATTGATGCGGGCAAGCCGGCGTTGATGATCGCCGTCTGGCAGTGGAGCAATTATCTCGGCGAAGAAGCGCTGGCGAAAGGAATCCGCGCGAACATTTCGTCGTTCACGCGGCATCACGCCAACGTGAGCATGACCAAGGCAAAGATCGCGGGCAATTATGTGAATAGCATTTTGGCGAAGACCGAATCGGTGCGGCTGGGTTTTGAGGAAGCGATCATGCTCGATCCGCAGGGATATATCGCCGAATGCACTGGCGAGAATCTGTTCATAGTCCGCAAGGGGAAAATTTTGACGCCCTCTACCGCGCCCGTGTTGGAGGGCATCACCCGCGATTCGGTTGCGGTGATCGCGGCTGATCTCGGTTATTCGGTGAATGAAGTTCCCATTTCGCGCGATCAGTTGTACAACGCCGATGAGGTGTTCGTGTGCGGCACCGCCGCCGAGGTGATCGGATTGTGCGAAATTGATTTCCGCACGATCGGCGACGGCAAGTCGGGCAAAGTGACGCGCGAAATCCAAAACGTCTATCACGATGCGATCCGCGGCAAGGTCGCGAAGTATGAAGGCTGGTGCGATTACGTGGGGTGAGGAAACTGTTTAGCCGCAGAAGGCGCGGAGCGACATGATAGAGCGACAAATAGAATTGGCTACCGTTCCAATTTGAGCAACCCGCTCCTCAGTGCGGCAAGCACGGCTTGGGCGCGGTTGGGTTCCTTCATTTTCTCCAAAACTTTCTTGGCGTGGCTTCGGATCGTCTCCTCGCTTACGCCTAGTTGTCTCGCGATCTGTTTGTACGTGTTGGGGGTAGCCATGTATTCCAGAATTTCCCTCTCGCGCGGGGTAAGCGAAACCGAAGGAGAAGGTTGCGGCTGTATGCGGCTCACGATTTTTTTCATCGCGTCGGGATGCAGATATGCCTCGCCCCTCATCACCGAACGGATCGCGCCCACTAACTGCGCGGGTTCGACATTCTTCAATACATATCCCTCGACGCCCACCGCCACCAGATCGAACAGGCGGTCGTCCACCTCTGTGCCGGTCAACATCATCACCTTGATCTCCGGATTCGACTTTCGTAGCGTCAACGCCATCTCCTGACCGTCCATCTCCGGCATGACCAGATCCACGAGGACGATATCTGGATTCAGTCTTTTCGCGGCTTCCAAGCCGACTCGCCCATTCTCCGCTTCGCCCACCACCTCGAGGCTGGGTTCCAATTTCAAGACCATCGCCAATCCCTTGCGGACCACGGCGTGGTCGTCCACGATGAGGATGCGGATGGGGTCAGTCATGGTTTTTCGTACTGCGGGATTCGCGCCGTACGCCGCGACAAAGCGACAAACATATTGTGTTGCGGTTACGCATGGCGGTGTCCATTAAGAATAGGAAGTTGAATCATCACGCGTGCGCCCATCTCAGGCTGGCTGACGATCTCGAACTCACCGCCCATGGCGCGCACTCTTTCCTGCATCCCATGCAAGCCGAAGTGTTCGCGGCTCTGACTGCGCGACAACGCCAGAGTGGGATCGAATCCTTTCCCTTCATCGGTGACAACGAGATAGACTTCATTTTCAGTGATGCTCAAACAAAGGCGCGCCACCTGCGCGCCCGAATGCCGCGCCGAATTGGCTAATGCCTCCTGCGCCATGCGATACACGGTTCTCTTCATGCCTGAGGATAGGGAATTGAAATCGCCGTTATGGTTGAAGATGACGCTGAACGGACGCGGGCGGCAGCAACTGCTGACGTAATTCGACAAGTCAGCCATGAAGAGTTCCATTGTCAGCGCGGAGGGCCACAGATCGAAAATGGAACGGCGCACTTCGTCGTGGGCGTTGTTGGCGAGCGCGCGCAGTTCGATCAATTCGTTCTTCACTTCGTCTGCCTTTGCAGGGAGCATGTTGACGCACGCGTCGAGACTGTAGACGATGCCGAAGAGCGATTGAGCCACCGTGTCATGGATGTCGCGTGCGATGCGGTTACGCTCGGTCTCGACAGCGAGGCGGCGGGCGCGGTCAATGCATAGGATGGTCGTACCAAGCGCAAGGGCGGCTTGATTCGCCACCGTCAGCAAAGTGGATTCGCGTTCGGGAGTTGATCCCGTTTCATCTACCAGCAAAATGCCGACCGGGTGTTCCCTCAAATATAGCGGAATGATGAGCCATTGGTGCAGTGATAACCACTGGTTGAGTTGGGAGGCATTAATGAACTGGCGCTCGCGTGAAACCTCGCTGGTGCGGTTGAGCAAGGCGCGGATCACCTCGCCGTTCTCAGATTTAAGCGGAAGCGGATTCGTTGCGGGAAACGATTCGTCCGGCGGATAGACCATCCAGCCGCCGATCTCTTCGCGTGCCGGGTCCACGGTGGCGACCACGGCTTTCGCGAAGCCCAAGTCGGTGGTTAGCGCGCCTAGCACGCGTTCCTGCACCGAGATCAGATCGGGCGCGGCTTGAAGCAGGACGGTCAATTCATGGATGATCTCCAGTTGCCGATGCGCTCCGGCAAGTTCCTGATTTGTCTGGCGGAGGGAATGGAGCAACGCGGCTGGATAGGCAAATAAAAGCGGCAACAACCAGATGCCCGCGAGTTGTGTGACAAAGGCTCTCAGATCGTTGAAAGGGCTGGCGATAAAAATGAATAACGGCGTAAACAACAACGAGGCTGTGAGCGCCCCGCGCGTTTGATAAAAGAACGTGCCAGCCATGAGCGGACTTAGCGCGTAGAGGTAATATGGGCTGTGCAACCCGCCGCTGACATAAAGAATCAGCGCAGAGAAAAGCAGATCCGCTCCGAGGGCAAGACGATGCCGGATGACAAGTTTGTCGAATTGAAGATCACTAACGGAAATAACGATATTTGCCGCGAGCGCGAGGAGCAACACCGACACTGGAGGCAAGATCCCGTCTGTGGCTGTGATGGAGAAGAGCGCCGGGAGAAGCGACGCCCAGCGGAAGAGAGACAGGAAAAGGAATACGCGGTTTGCGCGAAAAATGGAATGCTCTGTTCTCATCTATGGTTGTAAAATGGATTATATCCGAATCAGCCTATCACCCGCGCGGGGGAGGCGGAAATCCTGTGCGCGGGGGATGGCGATTTGCGGGTCAACTTATTATCATCCGTGGTATTGCGCAAAGGAGGCATGATGATGGATGTGATCAAGGAAGATAAAGTATTGGATTGTTCCGGGATGCTTTGCCCTATGCCGGTGGTCAAGACCTCGAAGGCGATGAAGGAAATGCAATCGGGACAGATCTTGAAGATGATCGCCACCGACCCCGGAGCGCCACCGGATATGGAAGCGTGGAGTCGCCAGACCGGCAATGAACTGCTCTCTTCCATGACCGAAGGCGACAAATTCGTTTTCTATCTGAAAAAGAAATAGACCTCTTGCGAAAGTCATTTTCGCCACTGAGCACACAGAGAATTTCTCAAAGATCTCCGTGAACTCTGTGGCTGAGCAAAGGATCGCTTATGCAAGAGGTCAAATAAAAGATTCAAGAGTTGCTTTTCAGGAAAAGAGGTCCACATGTCGAAATCCGATCCGAATGCCCCGAAGCGACTTGCCCTGATCGCTTCCAAAGGGACGTTAGATTGGGCATACCCACCGTTCATCCTCGGTAGCGCGGCTGCTGCAATGGGATGGGAAGTGGGCGTCTTCTTCACCTTTTACGGACTCACGCTTCTCAAACCCCAATTGACGGCGGCTGTCTCGCCTTTGGGCAACCCCGCCATGCCGATGAAAATGCCGTTCGGTCCCGAAGGATTCCAGAACATCAACTGGCCCATGCCGAACCTGTTGATGGCGAACGCGCCGGGCTTCGAAGCGTTGGCGACCACCCTGATGAAGCAGACCTTTCACAACAAGGGCGTCGCGACCATCGAAGAACTGCGCGAGTCGTGCATCGAGATGGATGTGCGCCTCATCGGCTGTCAGATGACGATGGATGTCTTCGGCTTCAAGCGCGAGGATTTCATCAAAGAGGCAGAGATCGGCGGCGCGGCGACCTTCCTCGAATATGCCGCAGACGCGGAAGTGCAGTTGTTTATATAGCGAAAGTACAGGTATATAGGTAAACAAGTACACAGGTAAACAGGTAAACAAGTAAACAAGGATGACTTGTCCACTTGTGCACGCGTCTACCTTCTACCTGTCTACGTGTCTACGTTTCTACGTGCTACATTTTCTTCGGAGGGCAGTATGAGCGTGTGGAAGACAAACGACCCTGACGTGAAGAAGATTCTCTACGTTCAGACTCACGGGGAGGCTGATCCCGAACGGACGGCGACTCCCTTCTTCCTCGCTACCGCAGGCGCGGCGATGGATAACGAGGTCTGCATCTACTTCACCATGAACGGTCCGCAGTGTGTGGCGAAGGGCAATGGCGATAAGATCGTCATCCCGCGCAAGGGCGGCGGCGGCAAGGAATTGAAATTCTTCATCGAACAAGCACAGGAGATCGGCGTGCGCTTTCTCGTCTGCCAGCCTTCGCTCGACCTGCACGGCTACACCATGGACGACATGATCGAAGGCGTGGAGATGATCGGCGGCGCGGCGTTCAACGATATGGCGTGCGACGCCGATGCGGTGATCGGATTTTAGTAATTCGTAATTGGAGATTGGTAATTGACGAGCGAGCGCTGATGTCTGATATCGCCACTGTCCGAAGTTGCGTTTTACCGCTGAACCTTTACTATAAGATCGAGGAGCATCTCTGGCTGAGACCCGAAGCGGATGGGAGCGTCACGCTCGGCTTTACGGATATGGCGCAGACCACCGCAGGCAGGATGCTCGTCGTGAGTTTTCGACCAATGGGCGCACGTTACAAACAAGGCAAGACGATTGCCATTGTGGAAAGCGCCAAGTGGCTGGGACCGCTGAGGGCGCCGATGGAGGGGACGCTGGCGGCGGGGAACGAGTCCCTGCTGGAGGATGCGGGGCTGATCAACCGTAGTCCGTATCGAAAAGGCTGGGTTGTCCGCTTCCAACCCGACGCGCTCGACTTGAAGGATTTCCTGACAGGCGCGGACGCGGCGCAGGCGTATGAGAGTTTTATGGAACGCAGGAATCTGGACGATTGCATCCATTGCGAAGGATATGAGTTTCCCGATGATTGAGATCCGTGTGTTCACCCATCCCACTTGTGTGACCTGCCCGAACGCGATCCAAATGGTTCAGCGATTGACCGCGCAGGATCCGCAGACGCAGATGAGGCTGGTCAGCCTGGCGACGGCGAATGGACGCGAGATCGCCAAGTCGCTGAACGTGCTGTCTGTGCCGACGGTGTTCGTCAACGAGACGCGTTTTGTCGGCGTGCCGAAATGGGACGACCTGCTCGAAGCGGTGGAGCGGGAAAAGGCAAATCTTTAAACACGAAGGACACAAAGGTCACGAAGGTTTAATGCTTGGCGCAACGTGATGACTTTCCTTCGCTATCCTTTGAGATGATCTAAAGCAAAAAAACCAAAATCATCATTCGATCCCACTTTGTGTACTTCGTGTCCTTTGTGTTTAGATTCTTTGGAGTTTATATGCCGACCACTCTTGAAAATTGGAATCCTGGGAAAGCGGAAAATCGTCACCCCGAAGCAACTTATGAGGATAAGGAACGGCTCTTTCTCGAGGTCAAAAACGATGTGCGTTATGAAGACTTCCTTTACGGATGCTACGAGTGCGGCATCTGCGTTTCGACCTGTCCTTCGGCGCGATTCTATGATTTCAGTCCGCGTGTGATCGCGCAGGCGATGGCGCGTGAGGATGTCGAACGCATCTATGAAATTATTACCGAAGATATTTGGAACTGCGCGCAATGCTTTTCGTGCGTGCGTTGTCCGCGCCAGAATAACCCTGGGGGATTGGTCACCATTCTGCGCGAAGTTTCCTTGAAGAATGGATTACAAGAATCAAAAGACGCCCTGCAAGGCTACAGCCGCGTGATCTATAAAGTCATGCTCAAAGGCAACCAGGTCTCGCCCGACATGCTCCAGCCCGATTTCTTCCCCGATTGGGGTCCGTGGGTGCAGAAATTTTCGCAGAACATGCACGTCTGGCGCAAAGCCATCCCCATGGATTCGATTCGCGGACTGACCGATGTCGCCTGGCGCACCGACCGCAAGACCTTGTTGGAGCTCTACACCATCTGGTTTGAATCGGGCAACATGGACATCATCAAAGAACTGGATGAAAGTTTATACGACCTTTTGACCGACGTGATGAACGAGGAATTGGAAGAAGGATAGGCAACCTGACACCTGACACCTGATACTGGAGGACCCATGAATACCGTCGAGCAAATCCTCGAACGAAAATCGCATCCCGTCATCCGTGACGCGTCCGTTGCGCCGACTGACGATATGCACGACCGCTTGTTGGAACTGGAAGCCAAAGGCGAGATCGTTCTGCAGCGCATGAAGGGCGAGTATGTTGAATTCCCGACCAAGTACGGGCGTATCAAGAAGATACCCATTCAACATACCTGGCATCACAAATCCTGCGGTCACTGCGGACATATCCCTGGCTACGCCTCCTCCATTCTCTGGCTGCATCGCCAATTCAATTTGGATTATCACGATCCCACCGACCAGACCTCCTGCACGGGCTGGAATTACTACGCGTCCTCCGCCTCCAACGCGGTGGGACAAGCCGCCGTGATGAGCCGCAACTTCGCCGCCGCGTACGAGACGGGCTACTTCCCGTTGATCCATTGCGGCACGTCATTTGGACATTACAAAGAAATCCGCGAACAACTTGTGCATCACAAGGAACTGCGGGATGAAGTGCGCCGCATCCTCGACAAGATGGGCAAGCCGCTCGTCATCCCCGAAGAGATCGTCCATTACAGCGAATGGGTCTACGCCATGCGCGATAAATTCAAAGAACGCCAACTCGTGGACATGAGCCAGATCACCGCCACAGTGCATCCCGCGTGTCATTACTACAAGATCGTCGCCGAAGACGCCATCTTCGATCCCGAAATCTACGGCGGACAGCGCACGGCGGTTGTCACGGCGCTGCTTGAATCGCTGGGCATCAACGTGGCGGACTATTCCACGTGGTTCGATTGCTGTGGATTTGGTTTCCGTCATGTGTTGGTTCAGCGCGACTTTACGCGATCGTTCGCCGTCCTGCGCAAGATCGAGACGATGATCAACGAAGTCAACCCCGACCTGACCGTGACTCATGATACAGGCTGTGTGACCACGCTCGACAAGAGTCAATTCGCGGCGAAGGCGCACGACCGCAAAGTGGGCATCCCCGTGTTGTCCGACGCGCAGGTTGCCGCGCTGGCGATGGGCGCGCATCCGTTCCGCGTGGTGCAGTTCCACTGGCATTCCACGGATTGGCGTCCGTTTTTGGAGAAACTCGGAATCAACTGGCAAAAATATTGGGATGAATTCCAGAACGACCTTGACCAGATCAAGGCGGGGACGAAGTCTGGAATCACCTGGCAGGATGCGGATAGTCCAATAGTTTATTAGTCAAATAGTTGAATAGCGGTTAATTAGCGCAACGTGTGGCGTTCAACCTGATACTTGACACCTGAAACCTGACACCTGAAACCTGACACCTGAAACCTGAAACAGGAGAACTGTAAATGTCATCCAACAAAGTATTAGTCATCGGCGGGGGACCTGCGGGATTGGAAGCCGCGCGGTGTGTCGCTGATCTCGGCGGGGAGGCGATTCTCATCGAAAAGCGCGAACGACTCGGCGGGACGCCCGACCGCGAGAGTTACGCCAAGTTGACTCATCACTGGCGCGACGCGTCCGAAGCGATGGCGGAACTCGCCGCGTCGGTCACGAGTCACGTCAACGTGCAAGTGAAGTATCAAGCCGAAGTGAAGGGAATGTCTGGGAGCGCTGGCAGCTTCAACGTCGAGATCGAAGCGGGCGGCGTCGCCGAATCCCTCCACGTGGGATCGGTCATCATCGCCACAGGCTTCCAGCATTTCGATCCAGGTCGCGCCACGCAATATTACAACTACTATTCTTTCCCCGATGTCGTCACGTTGACCGATCTGGAAAAAATGTTGAAGGAACACAACGTCGTGCGCCCGTCGAACGGCGAAGCGCCGAAGAAGATCGCGTTCATCCAATGCGTCGGTTCGCGCGACAGGCAGATCGGCAACGAATATTGCTCGAAAGTTTGCTGCGGCATTGCCAGCAAGCAGGCGATTGAGTTGCGCGAGCAACTGCCCGACAGCAAAGTGATGATCTTTTATATTGACATGCGTATGTACGGTTATTGGGAAAATGAAATCTATTGGCCCGCGCAGGAAAAATACAAAGTCAATTATGTGAAGGGCGTGATCAGCGAAGTGTTGAAGAAGGGCGATCAACTTTTGATTCGCGGCGAAGATACGACGATGAGCCGCCCGATGGAAGTGACGATGGATATGGTCGTGCTTTCGATCGGCATGGAGCCGAGCGCTGGCACGCGCGCCATCGCGCAACTGCTCGGCGTGCAACAAAACAAATACGGCTTCATCGAAGCGGGCGGCGCAGGCGGACTTGACGTGGTCGCGACGTCGAAGGAAGGCGTGTTCGTCGCGGGCGCGGCGGCGGGTCCTGCGGATTTGAACGATTCGATTTCGTCGGCAGGATTGGCGGCGGCGCGCGCGATGGCAACGGTTCAAAAAGTGATGGCATGACACTTCCTCAGCGGCAGAGTCACATCATCAAGCAAAAGACGGGACCTGACGATCCCGAACTGCAAACGAGTTTGCAGGAAGCGCTGGGACAAGTCGCGCCTGAAGATGTGATCGCGATTGCGGATGAATTGGCGGAACGTCACGCCCGCCTCTTTCTTGGACTTCAATCTGATTCTGCTTCGTTAGCCTCCTCCTTCGCTGACGTTGCATCCGCGGTCACGCATACCAAAGCGAACGCGCGCACAATTACCAATTACTTTACGCAAAGCGACTTCGCCATCTTTGACCAATTACTAAACGGCGAAGCGCCTGTCTCTGTACGAGTGGCAACCTTCGTCGAAAAGTTGAACGCGCTCGATACACGTCTCGCCCTCGAACTTGCGACTGGACTTTTACACAACATCTCGCCCTCCGAACACTGGCTGTGGACTCGCTGGCTGTGGGATCCCACCACAGGAACGGGAATCCTGCCTTTGCTGGCGGGCAGTACCCATAACCTGTTGGCGGATAATCTGGCAGACGGCTACGCTCGCGTCGGCATGGTCACTGCCATGAGTGTGAAGTTTGGCGAAGGCACAGGCTTGTGGACGGACGAGTTGATCGGCGACGAGAAGCGCGCGCCGTTTGCGAATTCCGCTTTTCTGGCTTGCGCTTATAACGTGTATCTGTATGGTACGACCAGTTGGCGCTTAAGCCGCGAGTTCAACAATTTGTTGCCTTCGCTCCCGAATATGGCGAGACGGTTGCTTGGATTGAAGAAGAGCGGAAGTTAGAGAATAGAGAATAGTGAGTAGAGAATAGTGAACTCATCTCTAGTCCCTAATCATCTAATCATCTAATCATCTAATCATCTAATCCCTAGTATTTACCCCGACCCAGGAGACTTCATGGCGCCTAAATTTGAAAAAGCAAAATATATCGAAAAAGAAAACGTCATCGTGGACGGCGTGGATGTGTCGGGTCACTGGAACCGCATGTTCGAACAGCGGGTCATCACCGAATACACGCCCGAACTGATCGAGAAGATCGCGTCCATCCCGAATGCGGAATCGTTTGCGTATTGTTATCAGTGCGCCAAGTGCGTCGCCGTCTGCCCTGTGGATGTAGTCGGGAATTACGGTCCGCGCAAGTTGTATCGCTACGCCCAAACAGGTATGGACTTGACCGAAGCGCCCGAACTGTGGCTCTGCACCACCTGCGCCAACTGCCTGCGGGTTTGTCCCAAAGAAGTGAACATGGTCAAGATCATGCCCGCCGCGCGCGAGCAGGCGATTTTGGACGGCAAGTTTGTCCCGCCCGAATTACAGCAGGCGTTTGAAAATACCGCCAAGAGCGGCAACCCGCTGGGACAACCTCAGCGCAAACGCGACGCGTGGATTCAAAACGCTGGGGTTCCAGTCCCGATCATCAAGGATTTGGGACGCAAAGTCAACGTGCTTTGGTATGTCGGTTCGTATCCGTCGTACCATCCGCGCGGCATTGACGCGGCTTCGGCGGCGGCGCGCATCTTCCACGCGCTCGGCATTGACTTTGCGATTCTCGGCAAGGAAGAGAAGGACGACGCCGACTCCCAGCGGCTGGCTGGCGAGAAGGGTCTGTTCGAGATGATGACCGAGTACAACATCGAGACCTTCAATAAATATGAATGGGACGAACTGGTCGTCACGGGTCCGCATGAGTTGAACGCCTTCAAGAACGTGTACCCGAAATATGGATTTACCCGCCCCGTCGTTCACTATTCCACTTTTCTGGCGCGTTATCTCGACCAACTCAAGCCGATGCTGAAACATCCCGTCAATAAGAAGATCACCTATCACGATCCCTGCTATCTCGGACGGCACAACGGCGAATACGAAGCGCCGCGTCAACTTCTGCAAGCCATCCCTGGCGTGGAACTGGTCGAGATGGGACGCAATCGCGAGAACGGTTATTGCTGCGGCGGTGGCGGCGGCGGCATGTGGATGGACTCGTTCACCGCCAAACACACCACCATGCGCCTCTCCGAAAAACGCGCGATGGAAGCCGCGTCCACGGGCGCGGACGTGCTGGCAGTGGCTTGCCCGTTCGAAGTCTCGCGCTTCACCGACGCGGTCAAGTCCACGGGCAATGAGCATGTGGATGTGTTGGATATTTTGGAGTTGTTGGATAGGTCAATGAGAGGCGAGCAGTAATTGGTTTGAAAGTTACAGGTTGAAGGTTGTAACCTGTAACCTGTAACCTGTAACCTGTAACCTTGTAACCTGACACTTGACACCTGAAACCGAAACACAGGAGAACTGAATGAACATCGTAGTCGCAATCAAACACCTCCCCAGCATTGCCGATGACCTGCCCGTGAAGGGCGCTAACGTGGATTTCGATTCGGTGGATTTCGCGTTGAATGGGTTCGACGTGCAGTCCATCGAGCAGGCGGTATTGATCAAGGAAGCCGTCGGCGCGACGGTGACCGTGATCGGCGTGGATTTGATCGGGGAACTGGACGGCTCGCTTCATCTCGCGCTGGCAATGGGCGCGGACAAAGCGATCAAGATCGCCGCAGACGATTCCGCCGCGGATTCGCATCAGCAGGCGAAGTGGCTGTCGGAGGCGATCAAGGGACTCGCGCCCGACCTGATCTTCGCGGGCGTGCAGGCGGCGAACGATATTGACGGACAGATCGGTCCGATGCTCGCGGCGTATTTGGATATGCCCTACATCGGCGGAGTCGGTTCCGTAGAGGTGAACGGCGGGACGGCGACGGTCAACAAGGAGTTTGCGGGCGGGGTCGGCGCGAAGTATGAAGCCGCGCTGCCGCTGGTGGTCGGCGTGCAGGCATCGTCCAAGCCGCCGCGCTACGCGCCCGTGAGCAAGGTGAGGCAGGTCGCGCAGACTGCGGTGATCGAGAAACTCGCGCCGACGGGCGAAGCCAGCGCGGGAATCGTGATGAAGAAAATGTCTCCGCCAGCAATGACGGGGCACGCGGAGATGATCGAGGGTTCGTCGAAGGAAGTCGCGGCGAAGATCGTGGAGTTGTTGAAGAGCAAAGGGTTGGCGTGAGACCTGACAGGTTTCCGAAGAACTTGATTGAGCGAGTCGAGTCTGATACGCAAATGTTCTGATCGAGTCAGGTCACAATAAAACCTGTCAGGTCTGTTGAGGAGTACACATGAGCAACGATGTCTTTGTAATCACCGAACACATGGATGGAAAATTTTCGGATGTGTCGTTTGAGATGGTTGGAAAAGCCAAAGAGTTGGCGTCGGCTTGGGGCGGGCAGGCAGTTGCGGTCGTGGTCGGAGGCGGAGTCGCGGCGAATGTATTCGCGTCCGATTCCACGATCCACATTGACGACGCGGCGCTGAGTCAGTTCAATCCCGAAGCGTATGGAAAAATCGTTGAGGCGCTGGTCAAAGAAAAATCTCCGCGCCTGGTCATGTTCGGCTGGACGGCGGCGGGCATGGACATTGCCGCGTGGCTTTCGGCGCGGATGGGCGTTCCGTGCGCGACGGCAGTGAGGGACATCGGCGCGGATATGACGATGAGTTGCCAGGCGTACGGCGGTAAGTTGATCGCGGACGTTGCGCCCGAAGGCGGCATGGCGATTGCCGCGTGTCTGGCGGGTTCGTTCCCTGCGGAGGCGGGACAAGGCTCGACGGCGGCGACGACGATGACTTCGCCGATCGACGCGGGTTCGTTGAAAGTGAAATTTGTCGAAGCGATCAAACCCGCTGGCGGCGACGTGGACATCACCGCGCAGGCGAAGTTGGTTTCGATCGGACGCGGCATCGGCGGGCAGGAGAATGTGGAGTTGGCGGAAGAGTTGGCGGGAAAACTTGGGGCGGTCGTCTCCGCTTCGCGTCCCGTCGTGGACGCGGGCTGGCTGCCGCGCACAAGGCAGGTCGGCAAGTCGGGACTCAAGGTCAAGCCGAAGTTGTATCTCATGCTCGGGATCTCTGGCGCGCCCGAACATCTCGAAGGCATGAAGGACGCCGAATTGATCATCGCGGTCAACACCGATAAGAAAGCGCCGATCTTCAACGTGGCGCATTACGGCGCGACGAACGATCTGTTTGAAGTTGCAGAAGCAATGCTCGAACTTCTATAAACGAAAAGAAATTAACCGCGAAGAGCGCTAAGAACGCAAAGATTTAAAAAGGTTTTCTTGGCGACCTTCGCGTGCTTCGCGGTTCAAAGTTTCTCGGGAGGCGCCTTGCTCACGCCAGTTGAAAAAATCATCTTCATCGTTCTCGCGTTGATTTCGACGGGACTCACATTTCACGGATTCAACGTCATCATCGCTTCGATCCGCAAGGGACGACCCGCGCCTGAGTTGAAGAACGTCCCTGCGAGTCTGGTCAAGGCGGCGATTACCGTTCTGTTTCAGCGCACGATTTTCAAAGCGCGCAAAGGATTGAGCGCGATCCACATGGGATTGTTCTTCGGTCTCATCACTTACGCGTTCGTCAATCTCTTCGACGCGCTGGAAGGACTCGTCCCTGGCTTCGATCTGGTTTACGGCGGCAAACATCTGCCCAACGCGCCGACGGGACTCGTCAACGCCTTCAATCTCATCGCCGACGTGATGAGCGTGTTCCTGCTCATCGCCATCACGGTCTTCTTTGTGCGCCGCTTCATCGTCAAAGATAAGGCGCTTGATTACCGCGAAAATATTTTGCTGAATCCGAAAGTCAAGGCGGGCGGGCAGGCGCGGGATTCGCTCATCGTGGACGTGTTCGTCGTCATGCACGTTATCGCGCACGTTCTCAGTCAATCGTTCCGTCTCACCGAAGGCGCCGATCCATTCATGCCGTTCGCAAGTTTTCTCAACGCAATTTTCGGAGCGTCTGAAACGGGCGTGCACGTTGCGTGGTGGGTCAGTCTCGGCTGGGTGATGTTCATCATCCCTTATCTTTCGCGCAGCAAGCACACGCACTTTTTCATGTCGCCTGTCAATCTCGGTTTGTCGAAACAGAATCCGCGCGGTCAACTCGACCCCGCGATTCCGTTGAAGATGATCGAAGGTCAAAAATATGATCCTGGCGCGAAGGTCATCCATGATCTTTCGTGGAAGCGCGTGCTCGACTCTTACGCCTGCGTGCAATGCAATCGCTGTCAGGATGTCTGCCCTGCGAACTTTTATCAGCGACCGCTCTCCCCTTCGGCATTGGAAGTGAACAAGCGTTATCTTCTCAAGGAAGCGACCTTCGGTTCTCACCCCGACCGATTGCTGGTTCCGCTTACGGAGAGCGTGATCTCTCCTGAGGCGGTTTGGTCTTGCACAACCTGTTACGCCTGCGTCCGCGTGTGTCCCGTCGGCAACGAACCGATGGCAGACATCGTGGACATCCGCCGCCGCATGTTGATTGACGGATATGAACTCGACAGCGGCGTGCAGAACGCGTTGCAGTCTCTCGCCGCCAACGGCAACTGGATGAGCAAAGGCAAACGTCTGCGCGGACGCTGGGCGAAGGAGATGGAGTTCCCCGTCAAGAACGCGACCGAAGAACCCGTCGAACATCTCTGGTTTGTCGGCGATACCGCGTCGTTCGACGAACGCGTCATCCCGAACACCAAAATGGTCGCGCGGATCTTCAATCAGGCTGGTCTCGATTTTGGGATCATGTACCAAAACGAATCTAACGCAGGCAACGACGTGCGCCGCGTGGGGGAGGAAGGTCTGTTCGAGCAACTCGTCGAGCAGAACATGGAAGCCTTCGGCAAGGCGCAGTTTAAACAGATCGTGACGACCGATCCGCACTCGTTCAACACGCTCAAGAACGAGTATCCGCAATTCGGCGGAAAGTTTGAAGTGAAGCATTACACCGTGACCCTGCTCAAGTTAATTGAAGAAGGCAAACTCACGATCAAGAACAAGTTATCGCATTACAGAGTCACTTTCCACGATCCGTGTTATCTCGGACGCTACAACGGCGGATTCACCGCGCCGCGCAAATTGCTCGAACTGCTCGGCGTGGAATTCGTCGAAATGCCGCGCAACTGCGAGAACTCGTTCTGCTGCGGCGCGGGCGGCGGTCAGATCTGGATGGGCAAGGTCGCGCCTGGCGAACGTCCCGCCGAGAACCGAATCAAAGAAGCGTTGACGACCTTCGGCGAAAGCGCAAATACGAAGACTCAACTCTTCATCGTCACCTGCCCCAAGGACATGATCATGTACTCCGACGCGGTCAAGACCACAGGCAGCGAAGGAAGGCTCGAAGTCCGCGACATCATTCAGTTGGTGGCGGAGGCGGTCGGTGTGGAAGAAGTTAGTCCAGTAGTCGAGTAGTCAAGTAGTCAAGTAGTTCACTATTCACTGCTCTCTACTCTCTAATCATCTAATCTAATGTTCAAATGTCCTTATTGTGATTTTAGCGGTAAGCGTTCCGAAGTCCACAACCATCTGGCAGAGAGTCATGCGGATACGTTGGGAACACGGGTTGACGAGTTTACTGGACATACATTCTTCATCGTGACCTGTCCCGTCTGCGGCGCGAGTTATGAACAGGTCACGAAGAAAGCGCGCCGCGACCCGAGTTTTGTGTCAGAATACGAACACGAGATTCGGTTGGTTGTCTTTGATCTGCTTTTGTATCACCTGCAAGGTGAGCACAATTTACCCTCACCCCCGTCCCTCCTTCCATTGGGAGAGGGGTGAAGGGGTGAGGGATCTAGGAGAAAAACATGGCAACAGTTCGTGGATGCAACATCCCTGAAGACCGCTTCTATTGGGTGGAAAAACACGCCTGGGCATTGCCGCAGGATGACGGCACGGTGAAAATTGGAATCACCGATGTGGCACAGCATCTGGCGAAGGGCATTGTCAACGCCACGCCGAAGGATGTGGGACGCGCCGTGCAAAAAGGCAAATCCGCTGGGACGTTGGAAAGCGGCAAGTGGGTGGGACCTGTGACATCACCTGTCACGGGCGAGATCGTCGAAGTGAACGAGACGATGAAAGGCAAGCCGTCGCTGATCAATTCCGATCCGTACGGCGAAGGCTGGTTTGTCAAACTGAAGCCGACAGATTGGGCTGGCGAAAGCGCTGCCCTGCTCACAGGTGAAGCGGCAGTCGCGGCGTATCAGAAGTTTATGGAAGAACAGAATTTAAACTTTGAGTAAAAATATTAACCGCGAAGCACGCAAAGAGCGCGAAGATTTAAAAAAGGTTTTCTTTGCGTCCTTCGCGCCCTTAGCGGTTCAAATGATTTTATGATTTACTACGCCTGCGACATCCCCGAAGACCTGACCTACGACATCGAGCGCGATGTGTGGATTCGTTTCGATGACGAGTTCGCCACGCTCGGCATGACCGACGTCGCCCAGACCCGTTGTGGAAAGTTTGCGGCGATCAGTTTTCGGAACGTCGGGAAGCGGGTGGAGCAGGGCAAGGCGCTGGCGACAATCGAATCTGCCAAGTGGGTGGGACCGTTCCCCGCTCCGTTTTCGTGCGAGATCGTGGAAGTGAACGAAGAAGGTTTTGCAAAGGATATTTTGCTCGCCAATAAAGAGCCGTACACGACGGGCTGGCTCGTGAAAGTGCGACCGACGAATCTCGAAGCGGAATCCAGCCATCTCGTCACGGGTGAAGCGGCGGCGGAGAAATATAAGGAGAGAATCAAGGAGTTGAAGGTCAATTGTTTGAGGTGTATTGATTGATGGAATGTCTGGATGAGTTTATGGTTTTGCTCCGATATAAGGTGCGGCGAGCGGGGGGGGAGCGGGGCTGAAGCCGCCTGCTCAGTACATGGAAGCCCCTTCGGGGCTGGCGCAACGAGTCGGTTTCAACCGACTTTCATGTACTGAGGCGAGGATTCATCCCCCGCCGAGTCCCGTTGCGCCCCGAAACACTGCTCGAGCGGCGACTCTCGCGCCATCGAATCGGCGCTCGATATCGAACAGTCGAAAGGAAAACAGTATGACTTACTGGCGACTTCACTATCATCTCATCTGGGCGACTTTCCAACGCGAACCAACCCTCACGGAAGAACGCGAGAAGATGTTTTACGGCGTGTTGCACAATAAAGCCAAAGAGTTGGGCGTGAAAATTCATGCCGCAGGGAATGTAGATGACCATGCTCATGTGGTCGCGTCCATTCCTCCGAAACTTGCCGTGACGGACTGTATCCGTCATTTCAAAGGCGCGAGTTCTTTCGCAATCAACCACATGCCAGGCAGTGACGGACAATTCAAATGGCAGGAAGGTTACGGCGCATTGAGCATTGGCGAACGTTCGCTGGAAACAGTCAAGGAATACGCCGCAAGGCAGAAGGAACATCATCGAAATGGAAAAGTGATTGAGATTTACGAAAGGACTGATGAAGATGAAAATGAAGAAGGCGGCGCGTGATGGGCGCGGGATTGAGCAAGATTAAAACCCCTGCTCAGTTCGTGGAAGCCCTGCGGGCTGGCGCAACGAGTCGGTTTCAACCGACTTTCATGCCCTGAGGCGGGGATTCATCCCCCGCCGAGTCCCGTTGCGCCGCGAACGTTTATCGGAGCAGAATCCCGCGTTGCGGCAAATCCTTTTCAGTGAACTTCCATGTCCTGAGGCGATCACTCGCCGAATCAATATTAATCAAAACAAAAATCCTTGCAAGACTCTCTGCTGATCAGAATTACCATTTACCAATTGCTCAACCTGTCTACCTGTTCACCTGTGTATGTTTTACCAACCCCCACTCAAAGGAGAATCCAATGTCCAAAAAAATCCGTTTGCTCTACATGGAAGGCGTATCCCCGCTCCGTTCGCAGACCGTTTACCACGCGGTCGGATATGCGATGAAGGAAGACACGCCCAACACCATCATCATGGTCTCGCCGAACGGACCGTATGTGTCCATTGGCTATCATCAGGACGCTCAAAAGGAAGTGGATTTGGAATACTGCGCGGCGCACAACCTGCCCGTCTATCGGCGCGAAGTGGGCGGCGGCGCGGTATTTTTGGATAGCGGTCAGTTGTTCACGCAGTGGATTTTTCACAAGGAAGACCTGCCTGCCACACTCGAAGAACGCTTCAAACTTTACGTTGATCCGCTGGTGGCGACCTATCAGGAGTTGGGCATCCCCGCCAACTATCGCCCGATCAATGACGTGCATGTCAACGGAAAGAAGATCGGCGGCACGGGCGCGGCGCAGATGGGCATCGCGGAGATTCTTGTCGGCAGTTTGATGTACACCTTCGACAAGAAGACCATGTCGCAGGTCTTGAAAGTCTCTTCCGAAAAAATGCGCGACAAGATTTTCGAATCGCTCGAAGCCTACATGACCACCATGACCGAACAACTCGGCTCCACGCCCGACCGCGCCATGGTCAAGGATTTGTACATGAAGAAAGTCTCCGAAGCGCTGGGCATGGAAGTGTACGAAGGCGAATGGACGGACGAAGAAGAAGCCATGGCGCGGGAGATTGACGCGCGTCTCATGTCCGATGAATGGCTGTACCAGAAAGGTCAGCTCAAACAACAGGGCGTGAAAATTCATCAGGACGTACACATCGTCGAAGCGGCGTTCAAATCTCAGGGCGGTCTGATCCGCGTCATCGCCCGCTTGCGTGAAGGACGGCTCGACGACATCACCTTCTCAGGCGACTTCACCCTGCTCCCCGTCTTCGCCCTGGGCGCGCTCGAACAATCCCTGCGCGGAGTCGCCGCCACGCCAGAGACTCTCAAATCGAAGATCGAAGAAGCGTACTACCGACTCAACATCCAATCCCCTGGCGTCATGCCGACCGATTTCACAACCGCCATCATGAACGCCGTCGCGCCGCCGCAAGCCGCATAGTAAAAAAAAGAAGAAAGAGGAAAGAAGTTCTTTCGTCTTTCATCTTTCATCCTTCATCCTTTCTATGACCAACTACGGCTTCCTCATTGACCAATCCAAGTGCATCGGCTGTCATGCGTGTTCGACCGCGTGCAAGTCCGAGAACCAGGTTCCGCTGGGCGTGTATCGCACGTGGGTCAAGTATGTGGAGACGGGCGCGTATCCCGACGTGCGCCGACGCTTCCAGGTGACGCGCTGTAACCATTGCGCCAATCCGCCGTGCGCGCGCATCTGCCCCGTCAGCGCGATGTATCAACGCAGTGATGGAATCGTTGAATTCGATCCGAGCGTTTGCATCGGTTGCAAATCCTGTATGCAAGCCTGCCCGTATGATTCGATTTATCTCGACCCCGAAACGAACGCCGCCGCGAAATGTCATTTCTGCGCGCATCGTTTGGATATGGGACTCGAACCCGCCTGCGTCGTCGTCTGTCCCGAACATGCGATTCTCGCTGGCGACTTGAACGACCCCGCTTCGGAAATCAGCCGAAAGTTGTCCACTGCGCAAGTGAGCGTTCGCAAGCCCGAGCAGGGGACGGCTCCCAAACTGTTCTACATCAACGGCAACGACTGGTCGCTTCATCCTTCGGCGGCTCAAACCCACGACTCGTACATGTGGGCGGATAAAGTCACCGAACAAAATGTCGCCGCGTATGCGCTGCCCATGTTACCGCCGACGTTAGAGAACGTCGGCTACGCAAGGGGTGGGCGTAATAGTCGCTCTCTAGCGACTGCGCCGAATGGCACACCCATCCGCACCCCTCAACCCCAAGGACGCCCGATGAACGGTCCGATTCAGATCGGCGGGCGCGTGGCTGAACACATGGTTCAAACTGCGTACAACGCGCAGCACAAGATCAACTGGCATTGGGAACTCCCCGCCTATCTCGTCACCAAAAACATCGCGGGCGGACTCTTCATGCTCTTGAGTCTCGGCTCGATGTTCGATCTCTTCTCATTCGATTCCGCAACTTTCCTTGCGGCAGGTTTTACCGCGATGATCTTCATGCTCATCACGGTCATCCTGCTTATCAAAGATTTATCGCAGCCCAAACGCTTCTTGAACATTTTGTTGCGCCCGCAGTGGAAATCATGGGTGGCGCGCGGCGCGTTTATCCTTGTCGGATTCACTGCCGTCTCTGGCTTGTGGTGGCTCATCGAAGGCGCGGCGTATCTGGGATGGCTATCGAATAACATTGCATCTGCCGTCCGCCCGTTGATCGCATGGCTGACATTCCCGCTCGCGTTATTCGCCGTAATCTACACCGCCTTCCTGCTCGGTCAAGCCGAAGGACGCGACATGTGGCAGAGTCCGCTATTGCCGTTTCAGTTATTTACTCAATCCATCATGGTCGCGAGCGGCATTTTCTTCGTCTTGAACTTTTTTATCAACTACCCCGCTGACCTGACCTCCCTGCTCACCGTTCTCTTCCCCGCCAGCGTCACGGTCAATCTCCTTTTGACCTTCGCGGGCAAACTCAACTCCTTCCCGACCGACACCGCCCTGCTCGCCTCCCGTGAAATGACTCACGGCAGATTCCGAATCCATTACTGGTGGGGCGGCATCGCGCTCGGTCATGTCATCCCGTTGACGTTGCTTATTGCATTCAGCCCCCTCGCTCCCATCGCTGTTGCGTGTTCCGTTGTTGGGCTGTTCTTCTACGAATACGCCTTCGTGATGGCGCCGCAGTATATTCCGAATTCATGAAAGCGTTGGAAGGTTGGCAAGTTGAAAGTTACAGGTTCGACAAACTTGACGTGCAACTTTCAAACCTTCAAACTTTCAAACATGGAACCTAATACCCTATGATCCAAATTCATCCCAAAACCTCCGCAGGCGCCGCCCCCCCGCAATTCGCGGATTCCGACCGCGCCCCCATCAAACTAACTGAAGTCGTCCATCCCGACGGGCGCATCAGCCAGTACCCGCCTCCCGATGTGTGGGATGACTGGGTGGAATGGGACGGCAAAGAGTGGCCCCGCAAAGTGGCGCGGCGATACACGCTCGTGCCGACCGTCTGCTTCAACTGCGAATCGGCGTGCGGACTGCTCGCCTACGTGGACAAAGACACCTACGAGATTCGCAAGTTCGAAGGCAACCCCGTCCACCCTGGCTCGCGCGGACGCAACTGCGCCAAGGGACCCGCGACTCATAATCAAGTGTATGACCCTGAGCGAATTTTGTATCCGCTGAAACGCGTCGGCAAACGCGGCGAAGGAAAATGGGAGCAGATCTCATGGGAGCAGGCGTTGACAGAGATCGCGGAGAAAATGCGCGAGAGCAAACTGCGCCGCCCGAACGGGATCGTCTATCACGTCGGTCGCCCAGGCGAAGATGGATACGCCAACCGCGTCGTGCAGACCTGGGGCATGGACGGTCATAACAGCCACACCAACATCTGCTCGTCGTCGGCGCGCACAGGCTACAACTTTTGGATCGGGCAGGACAGACCGAGTCCCGATTATGCCAATGCGCGAGTCATCCTGCTGATTTCAAGCCACCTCGAAACGGGACATTACTTCAACCCGCACGCCCAGCGCATCATCGAAGCCAAGACCGACGGCGCAAAACTCATCACCTTCGACCCGCGCCTGAGCAACACCGCCTCCATGAGCGACGTCTGGCTTCCCACTTACCCTGGCAGTGAAAACACAATTCTGCTCGCCATCGCCAATCACTTAATTCAAAATGATTTGTACAACAAAGACTTCGTCCGCAAGTGGATGAACTGGAAAGAGTTCCTGCAATTCATTCAATCCTCCACCTCTCCCGAATGGGACTCCGCCCGCCAAACAATTTCCAATCTCCAGTCTCCAATTACCAATAACCAATTACCAATTACCTTTGAAACATTTGACAAGGTCTTGAAGATCCTCTACTCCGAATACACCTTCGACCGCGCCGCCCAAGAATCCGAAGTCCCCATCGAGCGCATTCAAGAGACCGCGCGCCTCGTTGCCAACTGCGAAGGCAAACTCGCCACGCACGTCTGGCGCAGCGCCAGCGTCGGCAACCTCGGCGGATGGCAGGTGGCGCGCTGCCTGTTCTTCCTCAATGTGCTGACAGGCAGCGTTGGCAACAAAGGCGGCACATCCATGACGGGTTGGAATAAATTTGTGCCGAAGCCCTTCAAAGGCGCGCCCGCGCCCGAAACATGGAACGAACTGCATTACCCCATCGAATATCCGCTCGCGCATTATGAGATGTCGATTCTTTTGCCGCACATGCTCGAAGAAGGTCGCGGCGATATTGACGTGTATTTTACGCGCGTCTACAACCCGATGTGGGTCAACCCCGACGGCTTCATGTGGCTCAAGGCGCTCAAGGATGAATCGAAGATCAAATGTTATGTCGCGCTCACGCCCACGTGGAACGAAACCGCATGGTTCGCCGATTACGTTTTGCCCACAGGTCACGGACCCGAACGTCACGACCTGATGAGTCAGGAAACCCATTCGAGTCAATGGATCGCGTTCCGCCAGCCCGTGCGCCGCGTTGCGATGGAACGCGCAGGCATGAAAGTTGATTTCACCTATCAAGCCAACCCTGGCGAAGTGTGGGAAGAGAACGAGTTCTGGATTCAACTTTCCGCGCGCATGGATCCCGACGGCGCGCTCGGCATCCGCCAGTGGTTCGAGTCGCCGTATCGCAAGGGCGAGATCATCACGGTGGATGAATACTATCAATGGATTTTCGAAAACTCCGTGCCAGGACTTCCCGAAGCCGCCGCAAAAGAAGGATTGACTCCGCTGGCATACATGCGGAAGTATGGAGTCTTTGAGGTTAAGAAAGAAAACTATGCTCCGTTTGAAAAAGGAATTGGTACATTGGTGAATGGGAAATTGGTGGATGGCAATTCCCAACCTACCAATTCCCAATCTACCTATGAAGTTGACGACCACGACAGATTACTAAAAGATGGCGCTGTTCTCGGCTTGATGGTGGACGGACAACCGAAGGCAGGTTTCGACACTCCGAGCAAAAAACTTGAGTTCTTCAGCGACACGCTCGCCAATTGGGGCTGGAGCGAAAAAGAAAATGTGATTCCCTGGGCGGTCAAGAGTCATATTAATCCAGAAAATATCAACCGCGAAAAAGGCGAGATGATTCTTCTGCCGAACTTCCGCTTGCCGACTCTCATTCACACCCGCTCCGCAAACGCCAAATGGCTGTATGAAATCTCGCACAAGAATCCCATCTGGATGAATCCCGAAGACGCGGGGCGCATCGGCGTCGAGACTGGCGACCTCGCCAAAGTGGAAACCGAGATCGGATATTTCATTGACAGCGTTTGGATCACCGAAGGCATCAAGCCTGGCATCATCGCCATCAGTCACCACCTCGGACGTTGGCGCCTGAGCGAAGACTCGGGCGTGAGTAAAGGCTCGTCGAATCTGGTTGAACTACACGACGACGGCAAAGGCGGCTTTCTCATGCGCGTCATTCACGGCGCGGCGGCATGGACATCCTCCGACCCCGACACCAGCCGCATCTGGTGGAGCAACGTCGGCGTGAACCAAAACCTCGCCCACGCCGTCCACCCTGACCCGATCAGCGGAGTCCACTGCTGGCTGCAAAAAGTGTACAAGGTCAGTAAGGCGGAAGCGGGCGAAAAAGCGGGCGACCTGTTTGTGGATACCAACAAGTCCATGCAAAAATATCGCGAGTGGCTGGCGATGACGCGCCCCGCCGACAAAGTCAGCCCCGACGGGAATCGCCGTCCATATTGGCTGGCGCGTCCGCTGAAACCGACGAAAGAAGCGTATAAATTGCCGAAGTAGTAGAATCCGCTTCACCTGAGTCCGAAGCGAGTTCACATCCTGAAAAGCGCGACTGGAGCATTCTTTGACATTTCCGCAGATCTTTGTTTTGCTTGTCCTTATTGTCCCTTTGGCGTTGGTCTTTCTAAATCGGATGCGCGAAGATGTGGCGGCTTTGGTGATGGCGGCTTCGTTGGGCGTTGCTCAATATCTTGGCATGGCGGTGGTGGGACCTGCCGACACGCCCGATGCCGCTCATCACGCGCTGACCGGTTTTGGAACGCCCGAAGTGATCGCTTTGCTTTCTCTCTTTATCATAACAGCCTGTCTGGATAAATATGGGGTCACGCGTTGGATCGCCAAGAAGTTGCTTTCGTTGGGCGGGCAATCGGAGCGGAGGTTGATTGGATTATTTGCATCCACTGCCGCGTTGTTATCCATGTTCATGAATACGCTAGCGGCGGGCGCGTTGTTGTTACCCAGCGCGTTGACCGCCTCACAACGCACAGGCATCAAGCCAAGCAAACTTTTGATTCCGATTGCGTATGGCACGATGTTGGGCGGCGCGGCTACCTATCTCACCACAGCCAATATCATCGTCAGCGGTTTGTTGCGGCTGGCAGACCCTCCACAACAGCCGTTGACCATCCTTGATTTCATTCCTACCGGCGGTTTCGTCGCGATCATCGGTCTCCTTTTTCTAATGTTGGTCGGCAGTCGAGTTTTGCCTGAGCGCGAACCTCCCACAACCAGGATGGACCCCAGCAACGATGAAATGACAAGGACGTTTCATTTGGTGGAACGTATGTGGGAGGCCGAGGTGACGCCTGAATCCGCTATCGCGAACAAACCCTTGAGTCAGACCCGCATCGGGGAAACGCTTGGGATGGCGGTGCTAGGAATCCACCGCGGCAGTCGTATCCTGTCCGCGAGCGATGCGGCGAATAAGATCCAGGTCGGCGATGTGTTGTTGATCGTTGGCCGCGAGGAACGCGCCTTGCAGTTGGAACAGGCTGGTTTACGCGTGTATCGTTCGGCGCAACCGACATCTCTTCTGCCGCGTGATTCGGTCTTTGCCGAGGTCATCGTCCCGCCGCGTTCCAGCATAGAGGGGAAGACGCTGCGCGATCTGGAGTTTCGCGCCCGTTATGGATTTATTGCTATTGCGCTTTGGCGGGAACAACGCAGTTATCGTACGGATGTAGCGACCATGAAACTACGCGCTGGCGACATTCTTTTGTTGATGGGTTCGCCAGAGAATCTGCCCAATCTTAAAAACCAGCATGATTTTGTTGTGGTGGAAGCAGCCTCGAACGGGGGCGAATTAGATGTTCCGCGGGTGGCGATGACCCTCGTTATTTCTATCGGCGCATTGATCGCCCTGTTTGCGGGCATGCCGGTCGAGATCGCCATGCTCACCGCGGCCGTCTTGACCTTGCTCACCGGGTTAATGAAGCCCGACGAGATGTATCAGGCGGTCAAGTGGCGCGCGATTTTCCTGATCGCTGGCGCGATCTCCATCAGTTATGCCATGGTGCAGACCGATCTGGCGCAACTCTTTGGCGATGGCATAGTCCGCCTTGTCGCTCCGCTGGGCGCGATGGGGCTTGTCGCGGGCGCGTATTTTTTGAGCGCCGCGCTCACACAATTGATGGGCGGACAGATCTCGCCTTTAGTTGTGGCGCCCATCACCATTAGCGCCGCGATCCAGCTGGGAGTGAATCCGCAGGCAGTCGCCATCGTCACTGCCATTGCTGGCTCGATTTCGTTCATCACTCCGCTTTCGCACCCGGTGAACATCATCATGATCGCGCCAGCCAATTACACCTTCCGTGACTTCGTGAAAAGTGGCTGGGCATTGACGATTGTCTGCTTCCTTGCCCTGATGATCGCCGTGCCTCTGTTTTGGAAACTATAGATCGGCGCGTAATTTTCAACTCCTCGTAAAACGCCGATATCGAAAGGCAAACTATGCCAAGAAAAAAAACGCCTCCGTCACCGCCTCCGCAAGAGGAGGAAGCCGTTTGGACGTATCGCGGCTACAAACTCAAAGCCAGCGAATTTGTCACTGCGATGGTGCATTTATTCCGCGCCGAAGTCCAGCGCGCCAACGTCTGGCGGCAGCGCCTCGATACCACCACGAACTGGGCGGTGGTGGCGACGGGCGCGACGCTCTCGATCTCCTTCAGCCAGCCCAACGTACACCATGGCGTCATCATCCTCAATACTCTGCTGGTCACTTGGTTCCTTTTCATCGAAGCGCGGCGGTATCGTTATTATGAATTATGGAGTTACCGCATCCGCCTGATGGAAACGGATTTTTACGCCGCCATGCTGGTGCCTCCGTTCCATCCATCTCCAGAATGGGCGGAAAGCCTGGCGGAAAACCTGCTGGCGCCTAATTTTCCCATTTCCATGCTGGAGGCGTTTGGCCGGCGTCTGCGGCGCAACTATCTTTGGATCTATCTGATCCTTTTTGCATCGTGGATGGGGAAAGGGTATCTTTTCCCGGAGCCGGCAGTCAGCCTGCAGGATTTCATCCAACGCGGCGCCGTTGGTCCGATCTCCGGTATTTTTATGATCTTGCTGGGCGTCGGCTACCACCTCGCTCTTCTCTTGATCGCGATCGGCACGGTAGGTATGACCAAAGCCACCGGCGAGATCCTGCCGCGTTTTGGCGCGGAGAATGATCACGTTGAACTGGATGAAAAGAAAAGCATCCGCGCTTGGTTTGCTCCGCGCCACCGGCGCAGACAATTGCTTGCCCTCATTATTACGGATAAGACCGAGGCGGTCTCGAAACGCATCATCACCGATCTACATCGGGGTGTGACGGCTATGCAAGGCAAGGGGATGTATACCGGCGCCGAACGCTCAATCTTAATGTGCGCGCTGACCGTCACCGAGGCGCATAATCTCAAAGCCGCTGTGGCAAAGGAAGACCCGCAGGCGTTTGTGATCGTCTCGCCTGCGCAAGAAATTTTGGGGCGCGGGTTCAATCCGCTCGAGGAGAAAAAATAACCATGAACGCGCGTCCGTTATAAGAGAGCGCCGGAGCGACCGCTAGAACGATTCACCGTGAAGAGCGCAAAACTCGCTAAGAAATAAAAAGATTTCCTCGGCGTTCGTAGCAGGTTCGCGGTTCAAAAATTCTTTTATATACGCCCTCTCGCGTCGAGACTTTGCGTTGTAATACTGAATAATCAAGTACAATATCCCAAAATACTTTACGGAGAGATGTACATGGTCACTGTTCGTTCGGATGTTTTCAAGATCGGCGACAAATTTGCCACGCTGTTAGGAGACGAAGTCAAAGTGGGCGATGAGGCGCCCGAGTTCACGTCAGTTCTCCCGGGGTGGGGAACCGTCAACCCGTTGCAGGAATCGAAGGGCAAGGTCATCATCCTTTCCGCGGTTCCGTCTCTCGATACCGATGTCTGCGACCGCGAGACGCGCCGATTCAATGAAGAAGCCGCGAAACTCAGCGAGGATATTGTCATTTACACGATCAGCACGGACTTTCCGATGGCGCAGAAACGCTGGTGCGGCGCGGCTGGCGTGGATAAAGTCAAAGTGGTGTCGGATGTGGTGGACGCGGAGTTCGGCGTTAAGTATGGCGTGCTGATCAAAGAGCGCCGTTATCTACGTCGCTCGGTGTTCATTGTCGGGCGGGATGGAAAACTCACCTACGTGAATTACCTGCCCACCTTGGGAGAAGAACCGAAGTACGAGGAAGTCATCGAAGCCGCAAAGCAGGCTTTGGGATAACATACAGCCCTCGCACATGCGGGGGCTGTTTTCAAAGGACAGGTATCTATGAACCTCAACGCGCAATTCGAACAGTTCCGACAATCGCCGACGGTGGCGATGGGCGACCGCATCTCGGCGCTCAAAGCCAGCGGAAAAAAAATCGTCGGTTTGCAACAAGGCGACCCGGATTTTGCGACTCCGCAAGCGGTGATCGACGCGGCGTGCGACGCTCTGCAAAGCGGGCTGACTCACTACGGACCCTCACGCGGCAGACCGGACCTTTTGACTGCCATCGCTAGCAAGTTGACTCGCGATGAGGAAGTTTCGTACGACCCTGCCTCCGAGATCATCGTCACGCATGGCGGCATCCACGCGTATTTTTCGGCGATGCAATCCATTTTGAACCCCGGCGATGAAGTTCTCATCCCCGACCCCGCGTGGGCGACGCATGTCAACCTTGCGATGATGCTGCGTGCGGAAGTGACGCGCGTCCCCGCGCCGGCGGAGGATGGATTCATTCCCTCGTTTGAAGCGTGGGAAAAAGCCGTCACGCCGAAGACGCGCGCCATCGTGGTCAACTATCCCTGCAATCCGACCGGCATCGTCCCATCGCGCGAATATTTGAAACAACTTCAAGACTTTGCGAAAGCGCACGATCTATGGGTCGTGACCGACGAAGTGTATAGCAGTTTATATTTCGGGGAGAAACCGACTTCGCTCGCCTCTTTCGAAGGCGTTAAAGAACGGACGCTGATCGTGCAGAGCCTCTCCAAAACCTACGCGATGACCGGCTGGCGCGTCGGCTTTCTCGCCGCGCCCGCGGCGGTGATCGAGAACGCGGTCAAGGTGGGGCAGAACTCCATCACGTGCGTCGCGCCGTTCATCCAGAAAGCCGCCGCGTACGCGTTGACGAATCCCGAAGTCCAGCAGGCAACCGCACGGATGCGCGAAGCGTATTCCCGCCGCCGCGCGTTGTTGATGAAGTTATCCGCCGAGTTGGAAAGCGAACGCGTCGTCGTCACGCCTCCGCAAGGCGCGTTCTACTGCTTCCTTGACTTGCGCGCGTTGAAAATGAACGATGTGGAAATGTGCGAACGGATTCTGGAGGAGAAAAGCGTTGGGTTGGTGCCAGGCTCCGCGTTCGGCGAGCATGGCGAGGGATTCATCCGTATGTCGTTCGCCGCCTCGGATGAGGAAGTGGAAACGGGATTCCGAAGGATTGTGGAATGGGCGGAGGAGCAATAAACAGTGAAGATGGTGTCCCGTAGTTCAATTGCGGGACAACCAGCGAGAAACAGGAATCAGTCTTCTCGTTTCCTCTCTAACGATCTCTTCACCAATTTCAACCGGAAATGATCGGCGCGCTCGCGTTCGTCCAGCGCGGTCTCGATGAACCGTTGTTCCGTCTGCAAGCGCGGGATCAAATTGTGGTCGAGCGCGTTCAAACGCCGCGAGGTGCGGCGGATTTCATCCCCCAGCCGCGTGAGGCGCAGGGTCGTATCCGCCAGTTGGATGATGTCGCGCACTTCCTTCTCGAACGCGGAGGCGGCTTCGTCAATGCTGGTTGAAGCGCCGACGATCGAATAGCCGCGGTCTAACAACGAACGCGCCGGGCTTTTTTGCTCGATGCGCGGGACGCGCACCCCCATCACACTGCTGGATGAAACTTCGAGACTAAACCCGCCTCGCGACGCCAGTGCGGCGGATCGCACCGCTTCGGCGCCAGCCATCGCCTCTGCCCGCGCAAGCGATTGACTCGCCTCCGCCGCAGATTCTTGCAATTCGTCCGAACGTTCCAGCGCGGTGTTCGCGGTGCGCATAAACTCCTTCATCAAGGCGGTGCGTTTTTGCTCCAACAGGTCGCGTCCTTGCTTGGCAAGCGAGATCTGCCCCTTGCGGGCGAGGAGTTCCATGCGGGTGACGGATACGGCGCTCATAATTTCCAATCAGACCTGAGAGTTTTCTCTTATTTCTTATGATACTGTTCGATGAAATCGCGCGGGATGCGTTTGAGCGCCTCGCCGGGGATGGGCGCGAGCAGTTCCCACGCGTAATCCAGCGTTTCAAGGATTTCGCGGCTCGCGGTTCCCTGCCCGACGAAACTATCCTCGAAGCGGTTCGCAAATTCAAGCACGCGCCGGTCTTCGGCGGAGAGCGCGGCTTCGCCGATGATCGCCACCAGCCGCCACAGGTCGCGTCCCTCGGCATACAGCGCGTAGAGTTGATCCGCCAGCGGACGGTGGTCGGCGCGTGTTTTATTCTTGCCGATGCCTTCGTTCATCAAGCGTGAAAGCGACGGCAACACATCAATGGGCGGATAAATTCCCTTGCGGTGCATATCGCGGCTGAGTACGATCTGTCCTTCGGTGATGTAGCCGGTCAGGTCGGGGATGGGATGCGTGATGTCGTCGTCGGGCATGGCGAGGATGATGAGTTGCGTCACAGAGCCGGGCTTGCCGCGGATTCGCCCGGAGCGTTCGTAGAGACTCGAAAGATCGGAGTACATGTAACCGGGGTAGCCGCGCCTGCCCGGCACTTCTTCGCTTGCCGCGGCGATCTCGCGCAGGGCTTCGCAATAGTTGGTCATATCCGTGAGGATGACCAGCACATGGCGGTTATGAGTGTATGCGAGATATTCGGCGGCGGTAAGCGCGGCGCGTGGCGTGAGAATCCGTTCGATGGACGGATCGTCGGCGCGGTTGATGAACAACACAGTGCGATCCATCGTGTCGCTGGCGCGGAATTGATCCATGAAGAACGAGGTCTCGCGTTGCGTGATGCCGATGGCGGCAAACACGACCGCGAAAGGTTCGCTGTCTCCGCCTTGCGCGCTGGCGACTTTGGCATGAGAGGCGATCTGCGCGGCGAGTTCGTTGGCGGGCAGACCCGCGCCGGAGAAGATCGGCAGTTTCTGGCCGCGCGTCAACGTGTTCAAGCCGTCAATCGCCGAAACGCCGGTTTGGATGAATTCGCTCGGTTGCGCGCGCATGGACGGGTTGATCGGCAAGCCGTTGATATCGAGCATCTGCTCCGGCGTGATGGGCGGACCTCCGTCAATGGGAACGCCGGCGCCGTTGAGCACGCGTCCCAGCATGGAGAGCGAAACGCCCAGCCGCGCCACGTCGCCGGTGAAACGGACGCGCGTCCGCTGGAGATCCAGACCCGAAGTCCCGATAAAGATGCGTACCATACAGTGCTGCTGATCCACTTCGAGGACTTGTCCGAGCCGCACTTCTCCGTCGGGACCGACCACCTCCACCACTTCGTTGTATGCCACATCCGCGATGCGTTCGACGAACACAAGCGGTCCGCGGATCTGCGACAAGGTGCGGTATTCGGTGGTGAATAGCCGGGGCATGGGGATGGCGTTGGTCATCTCAGTTGACTCCCATCTTCGAAAAATCTTCCTGCACGCGCGTCATCAAGGTTTGGATATCGGCTTCCGCCGTTTGCGCCGGGAATTCCTTCATGCGCGCGATCTGCGGCACGACCGGCATGGATGTGACGCGTTCGAGCGGAATGTTGGCTTCGAGCGCGGCTTGGGTGAGGCGGTGAAAATCCATGATGGACTTCAACATCCAGTATGCTTTGCGGATGGCGCAATAGCGGTCTATTTCGTGGAACGAAGACTGCTGGAGGAAATCCTCGCGCAACATGCGCGCCACCGCGAGGATCGCGCGTTCGGGTTCTGCCAGCGCGTCGGGTCCGACCAGTTGCACGATCTCGAGCAGTTCCACTTCGCGTTGCAGAAGCGCCATGGCTTCCTTTGTCAGTTCGTTCCAATCTTCCGCCACTTCACGCTCGAACCAACTCTTGAAATCGTACAACGAATAACTGTTCGTCCAGTTGATGGCAGGGAAGTGCCTGCGGCGCGAAAGGTTGTAATCGAGCGCCCAGAACGTGCTTGCCACGCGCATCGAGTTTTGAGTGACCGGCTCCGAAAAATCTCCGCCGGGCGGCGAAACCGCGCCGACGATGGAAACCGAACCGATCCTTCCATTGCCGTCCTCGCTCACGGCGTGATTCCCCAAACAGTAAACCCGACCGGCGCGCTCGTAAAATTCCGCCAGCCGCGCGGCGAGGTAGGCTGGGTAGCCTTCTTCGCCGGGCATTTCCTCCAACCGTCCCGAGATCTCGCGCAGCGCCTCGCCCCAACGCGAAGTCGAATCGGCGAGCATCAACACGCTGTAGCCCATATCGCGGTAATACTCCGCGATAGTGATGCCGGTGTAAATGCTCGCTTCGCGCGCCGCCACCGGCATGTTCGACGTGTTCGCGATCAACACTGTCCGTTCCATCAACTTTGCGCCGGTGCGCGGGTCTTCGAGTTTCGGAAATTCCTCGAGTACCTCGGTCATTTCGTTGCCTCGCTCGCCGCAACCCACATACACCACCACATCCGCTTCCGCCCAACGCGCAAGACTATGCTCGGTGATGGTCTTGCCGGTCCCGAATCCGCCGGGGATGATCGCCGAGCCGCCTTTCGCGATCGGGAAGAACGCGTCGATGATGCGCGTGCCGGTCATCATCGGTTCGCGCGGCGCCAGACGCGACTGGCACGGACGCGGCTCGCGGACGGGCCAGCGCTGCGTCAACGTGATCTCGATCTCTGCGCCCGCTTCATCCGACCTTACAACTGCCACCGTTTCGTGGACGTTAAACTCGCCCGCGCGGATTCGCGTCACGCGTCCGCGTTGGCGCGGCGGCATCATAATGCGATGTTCAATGGTCTGAGATTCTTGCACAACGCCCAAAACGTCGCCGGGACCGACGATCTCTCCCTCCGAAACGCGCGGCGTAAAATGCCAGCGCCGATCTTCGGGCAACGGCGAAGCCTGCACGCCGCGTTGGATGAATTCTTCGTTCCCGCTGGCAAGAATGTTCAGCGGTCTCTGCAAGCCGTCGTAAACCTGCCCCAAAAGCCCGGGACCGAGTTGAGCCACAAGCGGATAACCCGTGTTCGTAACCGATTCGCCCACGCGGACTCCCGAAGTATCTTCATAGACTTGAATCGTCGTCAAATCGTCCGCCAGGCGGATGACCTCGCCGATGAGTCCCAGTTCGCCCACGCGCACCACGTCATACAAGCGGATGTTTTCCAACCCAGCCGCGCGTACGACGGGTCCGGCAATGCGGACAATCCTTCCGGTTGTGCTTTGAGTGTCATTCATCGTTTTCATCTTTCCCTTTGAACGTGATATGCGCGCCGATCGCCTGACGGATAAGCGCGGCGATGCGATCCTTTTGGGAGGCTTCTTCGCCCAAAGGCTTCCCACCGGGGATGGCGATATACGGCAACTGCGCGGCAGAATCGAGCCGTTTGATGAACGCTTCATCCATGCGCGCCAGCAGACCGTCGTCAATTGCCAGCAAGCCGGATTCGCCCGCGTGAATCCATGTTTGGATCATTTCCTGCGCGCTTTCCACATCGTCCGCGCCGTGCGCGTCCACACCGGCGAGTTGAAAGCCCGGCACAAGCGCGGGACGCGTGACCACAAATAACTGACTCATTGGACGATCTCCAACTCCGCGCGGATCGAATCGACCGGCAAGCCGAGGTGAACGCCGTGCGCGATCCAGCGCAGGTTTCCCACTTCGTTCACTTTCAACGCCACGTATCCCAGCGTCACGCCGATCCCGAGCGGGTCGCGCGCGATCTGCCCGGCGAGCCATTGCAACCGGTAGCGTTTCAATGCGCGTTCCAGATCGCTCAACCGGCGCGAGAGGTTGTATTTTTCCAACCCGGCGCGCAGCGCGGGCGCGATCGTCGTTTTGGAAAGCGCCTCCACTGCCGATGAAACCTGATCCTGCCGGCACGCGCCTTCGAACGCTTCTATCGGAATGCGGCTCGGCTGGATGAACAAACGCGCCAGTTCGCCGCTCCCCAGTTGTTCGGAGAGGCGCTCGCGTTCCGCTGGAGATTGAGCGAAGCGCAGGGCGGTGAGCGCGTTAACGATATCGGTTTCAAGCGTCAGCGCGGCGGCTAACGCGTCGGGATGCTCCGCTTCGTTCTTCAGAATCTTTGCGGCTTCGGAAAAATACCAGCGGTCGAGCGCGAGTTCCATCGCGAACGTGCCTGCGCCGGGAAATTCCGCCCGCGCATTGAGCAGCGGAGGAGCGAACGGAGAACTCATGCTCGCGAGCAGGTCCACCGCCTCACGCGGATCGTTCAAACGCGCCAATTGGTTGAGCAGGTTCAAGTCCAATTCGCCGACCGGGAGCAACACCGAAAGGATGTCCGCCGATTCAGCGTTGCGCGAAAGCCCGCGCAAGATGGCTTTGAGATTGTGAATATCGTACATTCGCAGGAAGAGCGCGGTCGTCTTACCGGCGGATTCGTCGTAGAAGCCGCGTACTTTCCCGATGATGGCGACCAGATCGTTCTTCAACGCGTCGTCAATGCAGCGCATCCCGCTGGAATGGGTGAGCGCCGCCTCGACGGTTTTCTGGTAAACCGTGCGAGTCAACGCGGCGATCAACCCCGGCACGCTCCCCGCGCTGGATAACGCTTCCAACTCGCGCGGCGTCAGCAATCGCGATTTCATCACGCGCAGGCGGGCGTTGCCGTAATCGTAATCAGCCATGCGACTCTTACCCTTGTGTCTGTCCGCGCTCGAAGAACGCGGCGAGGCGACCGCGCAGGAACGGGGTGATCCGTTCCAACCGGCTTTCAAGCGTGTTGATGACCACCACTTTGCCGTCCGGGCTTTTGGCGATCACGCCGCCCCAGCATGTGAGCGGATACGTCACCGAAAGTTTCCACGCGGATTCGGCGGTGAAGGCTTCGATCAACGCCTTGTCGCGCGGGTCGGCTTCGAGCAGCGCGCCGTCTTTCGCCTCGGCGGCTAACTCCTCCAGCGCTTCCTCGATGAGGGTGCGGAGCGCGCCGGGGTAGGTCGAATCAGCCCGAACCGACGCGAGACGCGCTCCCGCGCTGGTGAGCGCGGCGTCCAGCAGGTCTTCTCTCACATCGCCGACAAGGCGCAGGGAATCCATCCGCGCTCGATGCAGGATGCGGGCGCGTTCGGCGCTGCCCGGCGCGGACGCGTCTGCACGCGCCTCCGCTTCGATCTGACGGGCGGCTGTTTGCGCCTGCGTGAGGATTTCTTCCGCCGTGGAGCGGGCGCGCTCTTCGATGCCGTGTAATTGTTCCTGCCCCGATGCGCGGATCTTTTCGAGGATGGCGGGCAGGCTCATCTTAGCCGCCGAGGAGCAATAACATTGCCACCACAGCGAAGCCGAGAATCACCATCGTTTCCGGGATGGCGATGAGCAGGATGATCGTGCCGAGGGCTTCGGGTTTTTCGGCAACCACGCCCGCGCCCGCCGAGCCGATGCGTCCCTGCGCCAAGCCGGTGCCGATGGCGGCAAGCCCGATGGCAAGCCCGGCGCCGATGGCAGTCAGTCCGGTTCCAATTGCAGTGAGGTCAATTTCCATGTTTGACTCCTTTTTCGTTTTAATTTACAAAGAATGATCTTTGCTTCTGCTTGGCGTTCTTTGCGTGTTTTGCGGTTTGGATATTTTTCACAACTTGCTCTTGAACGGCTGGTACGCCCTGCCTCCGCCTTCGTAGAACTTGCGGAAGAACTCCACGTAATGCAGACGCAGGCTATGAATGGTGGGGCTGAACATGCCCAATACCAGATTCAACGCGTGGATGAGGATGGCAAGGATCGCGCCGACGATCACGTTGCCGACCATGCCCGCCATTTCGTTAGCGACTTTAGCGAGAAAGACCGAGGCGAGCCCGATCGCCGCGATCCTCAAATAGGAAAGCACGTTACCGATCAGGGTGATGAACTCGATGGGTCCCATCACAATTCCCAGCGAGCCAAGCGACGCGCCGAGCATGACGACCCCGACCACAACCAGAGCGATGGAGACGCTCATAAATCCTTGCGGTAGCGAATCGGCGAGGATGCCCACGATGAAGAAGAGACCCATCAAGCCGATCAGCATCCCGCCGCGTTCGAGCAGGTGACTGCGGCTCCGGTCTTTGACCGCTTCCCATACTCCGATGAGGAGACCGAGGGTGATATGCGCCGCGCCGATGCCGACGGTCATGAGCAAGAGACTCATCACATTTTCGGGTCTGGTGCGGTCGAACCACAGCGCGTGCATTCCGAAATGTTCGCCGAGCGTGCCGAACGCCTCGCCGAACAGGAAGCCGAAGACGATCGCCCACGCCGCGCCCATTGCCAGCACGAGCAGGATGTCGCGCGTGATGCCTGTTTTGAACCGGCGCAACAAACCGAGGCTGAGGAGCAGCGCGACGGTCCCATAGCCGACATCCCCAAGGATCATGCCGAAGAAGATCGGCAGGAAGAACGCCATCAAGCGCGAGGGGTCAACATGACCGTAGCGCGGCAAAGCGAGCATATTCACCAGACTTTCGAACGGTTTCACGATCGCCGGGTTTTGCAGGATGACCGGCGCGCGCTTTTTCAAGGCGGGGGTCAGTTTCAATTTTTGAACGAGGATGGAGTTGCCGTCAGCGCTTGCGCGCAACGCGGTTTCGACGCGTTCCAGATCGTTTGCCGGCACCCAGCCTGCCAGCACGAAGGTCGTATCCGTTTCGCCGAACTTGGGGAGGACGGACGACGCTTCGATCTCATCCTGCAATGCCGCGCGCCAACCGGCGAGACGCTCCGTCCACTGCGCGGAGAGCGCGGCGAGTTCGCGTTGAATCTCTTTGATCTGGTCGGGGATGGCGTTCATGCGGCGATACAACTCAGCCAGCGCCACATCCGGCGAGCCTTCGCCCAGTTCGGCAGGCAGGCGCAGGCGTGAAATATCCTCGCGCCCCAACAGCGCTTCGATCTCCTGGGTAAATTTTTCGGCGAACACGATTAACATCGCGCGCGTAGATTGGTCCACATCCGTCGCAACCGCTTCGGCTTGTCCTTGCGTGAGGTCGAACACGCGCTTGCTCACCACATCGAGGATGTCCATGTGTTCACGGCTGACCAAAATTCCAATCGAACGGTTACCCGGTTCACGCACCGAGGCTGGCAGGATCGGCAGTAGTTTGCGGAGAGTCGCTTCGAAGCGCGGCAGGGAGGCGAGTTCAGCCTCCAGTTTTTCTTTTTGCGCCGCGAGCGCTTTCACCTTCGGCATCAACTCTTCCACACCGGCGTGCGCCTCGCTTAGATAATTTTCCGAAGGCGTGGGAGGCGTTTTCGACGGCGCGCTTTCAAGCGCATCGAGCAAGCCGCCGATGCGAGCCGCCAGCAGGCTGAGTTCCTCCTGTTTGCGCATCGTTTCCTGGTCCGGCACGAGCGGACGCGCCGAGATCTCTGGCAGTTCGCTCAGTTCCTCGATGTGCACACAGCCCAACCCGCGCAGCGCGCGCAACGCCGCCTGCAGGTCGGCTTTCAATCCGACAATTTGGATGGGGATCATTTCACGATTCATTGGGATGCCCGCCTCCTTGCAGACCGAGGACGATGTTCATTGCCTCTCGGATCGCTTCCTCCATTTGGGTTTGCCCCTTCCGCTTCAGCGTGGACGCGTCCTCTTGCGCTTTTTCCACGATCCGCCGCGCCTCTTCTTCGGCTTGCAACACGATCTCTTTGTGCTGTAACTGTCCCTGCCGGGCGCCGGATTCCCGCGCTTCTTTTTTCAACAGGGAGGCTTGTCCCCGCGCCTCGGCAACGATGCGGTCAGACGATTCACGCGCCGCGATCAGCATACGCGTCACTTCCGCTTCAGCCATTCGGATTTGATCGAGAGGGGAAAGTTCCGATTCGGTTAACGGTTCGGGCATGGATGAATCCTCCAAGGTCGGACGGAACGGCTACCACCGTTGATGACCCTTCTTCACCCTTATGCCAGACCCAACCCGCCCGGTCCGCGTTTGCCTAGGTGAATAGAAATGATGCGTCAAGCCATCGCAGTGGATATTAATCAGTTCAAGTGTAGCATCGGGAAGCGATTTACCAGTAGGAATAAAATCATTTAATTCCGATGATAATCATCGTATTGCGTGACGATTGGATGGGTCGTCAGAAACTCCAATTTCCCAACTACTTCTCCCGCATCACCGACTTCGTTCGCTTACCCTTTTGACACTCCCAGTGGAATCTCTCGTTTCTGGAATCGCGGCGGGCGGGTAGAATTGCATGTAGTTTTAGACTATGGATGGTAGACCATTGACCATGTGCTTGGTCTATGGTCGGAGGAAATTATGCTCGCCTATGAACTCGCTCAATTGATTCGGCAACAGAAAGATTCAAACAAACTCTACCTCGAATTCCTCAAAGTCCCAGATTTGAGCATGGGAGTTTATGTTCTGCCCGCTGGCGGAGTTGATCCGCAAAGCCCGCACACGGAGGATGAGGTCTATTACGTTGTCAGCGGCAAGGCGAAAATCAAAGTTGGCGATGAAGACCGTGATGTGAAAGCGGGGTCAATCGTCTATGTGGCGAAGAACGTGGAGCATCACTTCCACTCGATCGAGGAAGAATTGACGGTGTTGGTCTTCTTCGCGCCCGCGGAATATTCAAACGGACAATAGACCATAGACGATTGACGACAAAAACATGGTCAATGGTCTATTGTCCATCGTCATCTTTAGGAACTTATGTTCGACCTCAAAACCACATCCTTTTACGAACTTCTATCAAAAAATCCGCGAACTCCTGCAGGACGGGTAACGTGGCGGAAAGCGCATTGATGGCGCCTGTCGCCGCCGTCAACACTGCGATCAGGCGAAGGCATGGGTGAGTGAAAATCATATTTGCCGCTAAATTATATATAATGTAAAATGCAGGCGCGCCAGGCAGTTTCTCTTTGATGTTCAATGCAATGAAGGCAGTTCTCTACCGGTCGGGTAAGTTTTGAAAGATGGAAAGTGCGCCTCGAAACGATCATTTCTCAATTCGGCTATCCAGCCCTGATCATCGGATTACTGCTTGAAGGCGAGACGGTTCTCGTTTTGGGCGCTTTCATGGCGCACCGCGGTTATTTCAACCTGCCGCTGGTGATCGCTTTGGGCTGTGCGGTTTCTTTTGCCTCCGACCAGTTCTTCTTCTGGCTGGGTCGCACACAGGGCAGTCGCTTCCTTGAGAAGAGACCGGCATGGAAACCTCACGCAGATAAGGCGCGGTCACTGCTTGGGCGCAACCCAGACGCGCTCGCCATCGGGATTCGGTTCATGTACGGCTTGCGGACGGTTCTTCCGTTCGTGATGGGCACGTCAAAGTTCGACGCAAAACGGTTCGCCTTCTTTGACTTTATCGGAGCCGCGCTCTGGGCGCTGACCTTCGGGTTGGCAGGCAAACTCATCGGTCACGCGGCGGAGGCGTTCTTTGAAAACGCCAAAGCACATGAACCCACGATCGTCATCGGAATCATTGTTGCAGGCGGTATCGTCTGGCTTTATCGTTCTTATTTGGGTAGAAAACAGAATTGACGGTGTTGGTCATCGCTTCGACAAGGTCTAAGTTTCCCGCTGTCGGAGTATTCGAACAAAAATTAACCGCGAAGAGCGCCAAGTACGCGAAGATAAAATAGGTTTTCTTTGCGCCCTTCGCGTGCTTGGCGGTTCAAAAAGGAATCCATGTTCAACCTCAAAACCACACCCTTCCATGAAAGAACGTCCGCGCTGTGCCAGCCGCAGAACTGGCGCAAGTGGGCGGGATATTTTGTCGTCGGCTCGTATGAGCATGTGCTCGACCGTGAATATTGGGCGATCCGCAATTCGGCGGCGATGATAGACGTTTCGCCGTTGATCAAGTACATCATCAAAGGCAAAGACGCGGCGGCGTTGTTGCATCGCGTCACGACCAGAGACATCCACAAAATGAAGGTGGGACAAGTCGCTTACACAGGTTGGTGCGACGAAGAAGGCAAGATGATTGACGATGGCACAGTCTCACGGTTGGATGAAACGACTTTCCGCTTAACTGCTGCAGAACCAAACTTGCGCTGGCTGACGATGAACGCGGTCGGCATGGAAGTATCCATCACCGAAGTGACAGATGACGTTGCGGCGTTGAGTTTTCAAGGTCCAAACACGCGCAAGGTTTTGAACAAAGTGACTGAAACGTCGGTAGATGAATTGAAGTATTTCCGCTTGATGAAAAATAAAATCAACGGGATCGAAGTCACAATTTCAAGAACAGGCTACACAGGCGACCTCGGCTACGAAATTTGGATGGACGCCAAAGACGCTCTCAAAGTTTGGGACGCGTTGATGTCAGCGGGCGCGGACTACGGCATTACGCCCGTCGGCATCCTTGCCATGGACATGGCTCGCGTGGAAGCGGGCTTGTTCATGCTGGATGTGGATTACACCTCCACAACTCACGCGTGGATCGAGTCGCAAAAGTCATCGCCGTTTGAATTGGGACTCGATTGGACAGTAGCGCTTGATAAGCAAGGTTATTTTGTAGGTCGCCGTGCATTGGAGAAAGAAAAGCGCGAAGGCTCGGCTTGGAAAATGGTCGGCTTGGAAGTGGGTTGGGTGGGCATGGAAAACATCTTCAAGCGAGTCGGCTTGCCGCCTCAAATCCCTGGCATGGCGGTGCGTGGAAGTCTGCCGATTCTGGTTGGCAACGTTCAGGTTGGATACGCGTCCACTTCCACGTGGTCGCCGTTGTTGAAGAAATATATCGCCTTGGCTCATTTGCAAAAGCCGTATTATGAAATCGGCACGGATGTGAGAATGGAAATCACGGTCGAGCATCACCGTCAACACGCGCCTGCGAAGGTGGTGAAACTTCCGTTTTATGAGCCTGAGTGGAAGAAGAAGTAAATCATGACCACATTTACATTTGCAGGCGACGAAGCAGGCGACGCGAGTCTTAATTTCAAAAAAGGCGCATCTCGTTATTTTGTGATTGCAGTGGTCGCGACACAAGACGCCGACGCCCTTCGCGCTGTGTTGGGAAATTTACGCAAGCAGGAAAAATTCCAGCAAGGTTTTGAATTTCATTTCAATTCTTTGACCTCAACAAAACTGCGCCAAAAAACTTTATCCGCATTACAAAGCGCTGATTTCAAGGCTTGGGCGATTGTCATAGATAAAACCACAATGGCACTACCTCTTCGTGCGTTAACAGGTATGGAACTTTATCTTTTTATGGTTGCGGAATTGATCAGTCGTATCCCCGTCCATTTTCGTGAAAAAGGCACTTTGATATTGGATGAAGTCGGTTCTGCCGAAGTTGCATTGGCAAAACTAAAACGGATGTTGAAGGCTCATGAAATTCGACATGAATTTAGCAGAATTTTCTTTCGCCGTTCCCGAAGCGAAGACCTGATCCAAGTAGCGGATTTGGTGGCAGGAGCAATCCTTCGTAGAGATTCAAAAAACGACCATGAAGCCTTCGATTACGTCAAAGACAAAATGCTGGATATTTTTGAATACAATGGTTAAAGCAACCCGCCCCACTAGCCTTGTCCATCAACATAGATGGGGGCAGGTTGCCACAATCGGCAACTTTTCGTGGGGCGGGAGAAGCCTTTCGGCTTTTATAACATCATTATACTGATTTTTGAATTTGACTTCAAGTCAACTTTTTTGAGCACAAAGAGAGTATCAAAGGAATCATTTATGACATCATCAAACAGGTACGATGCAATCATCATCGGCGGCGGGCACAATGGACTTGTCGCCGCGGCGTATCTGGCGCGGGCGGGGAAGAAGGTCGTGGTGCTGGAGCGCAGGCACATCGTCGGCGGGGCGGCGGTGACAGAGGAGATTTTCCCTGGCTACAAGTTCACCGAGTTTTCGTATGTGGTGAGTTTGTTGCGCCCAGAGATCATCCGTGACTTGGAATTGCCGAAGCACGGATTGAAAATCCTGCCATTGCCGAGCACATTCACTCCAATGGAAAATGGCGACTATCTTGCCTCATGGGATGATCACGATCTGACCCGCCGCGAGATTTATCGTCACTCGCCAAAGGATGCGGAAGCGTACGACGAATACTCACGTGTGATGGCGCGCGCCGCCAAAGCGATCAAGCCGATCATCAATTTAATTCCGCCTGACCCATCCTCGTTGAGCGTGCGCGACATGCTGGGCTTGCTGAAAGTCGGTCAATACGCGGCGAGCCTGAAAGAAAAAGAACTTTATACGATTGCAAAACTTGCTACACAATCATCCGCTGATTTGCTCGAGGAGTGGTTCGAGACCGACGCGCTGAAAGGCACAAAAGCCGCCAGCGGAATCATCGGCACGTTTTTGGGTCCACGCTCGCCTGGCACAGCGTACGTTTTGCTCCATCATTACATGGGCGAAATTGACGGCGCGTTCCGCGCCTGGGGTTTTGCCAAAAACGGCTCTGGCGGAGTCAGCGGCTCCATCCTTAACGCGGCGCAAGCGCTCGGGGTGGAGATCAGAGTCGAGGCATCCGTGAAGCAGGTCAAAGTCAGGAATGGAAGCGCAGTGGGCGTCATCCTAGAAAACGGGGATGAGATTCAATCCAAAGTGGTCATGTCGGCGGCGGATCCAAAACGGACGTTCCTGCAATTCGTCGAGGATAAATATCTGCCCGATGATTTTGTCACGTCCATCAAAAATTTTCGCACACGCGGTTCGTCGGGCAAGGTCAATATCGCATTGAGCGAGTTACCGAACTTTACAGCGTTGCCATACAAGGTAGGGGCGAGTCATGACTCGCCCTTACATCGCGGCGCGGTTTCGATCAGCCCGAGCATTGATTACATCGAGCGCGCCTACGACGACGCCAAGTATGGGCAGATTTCAAAACGCCCGTACATTGACATGATCTTCCCTTCGATGATCGACCCCGATATGGCGCCGCCTGGTGCGCATGTGATGTCGTGCTTTGTGCAATACGCGCCGTATGATTTGGAGGGCGGCTGGAACGACGAGCGCCGAACTCAATTGGGCGAAGCCGTGATTTCGACCATCGAGGAATACGCGCCGAACATCCGCAAATGTATTGTGGGCATGCAGGTGATTTCGCCGAAGGACATCGAAGCCATCGCAGGCATCACGGGCGGAAATATTTTTCACGGTGAGTTGTTGTTGCATCAAATCTTTTTCCTGCGCCCCACGCCGCAATGGGCAGACTTCCGCACGCCGCTCAAAGGTTATTATTTCGGCGCAAGCGGCGCGCATCCTGGCGGAGGAGTGATGGGCGCGGCGGGGATGCTGGCGGCGAAAGAAATGTTGAAGGATGGATTTTAGAGAGTGGAGAATGGAAAGTAGAAAGCAGTGAGTGGATGAAGAGCCCGCTTCACTTCTTGACTGGAAGTTGATTCTGTCCATCTAACTTTTCATCAGCTTTGAACTTTTTTATGCCTATCGAATCTGTTACCAAAATGCACGAGAACGAAATTTACACGGATGAGAATCTCGTGCGACGATTGCTTGCTGGGCAATTCCCGAAATGGAAAGACCTGTCCATTCGGCGTGTCAGTTCTTCTGGGACGGATAATGCGTTGTATCGGCTGGGCAATGAGATGGTCGTGCGCTTGCCGCGTATTGACTGGGCGATTGATCAGGTCAAAAAAGAACACGAATGGATGCCGAAACTCGCTCCGCATTTGCCGCTTGAGATACCTGTTCCGTTAGAGATGGGCGAACCTTCTGAAGACTATCCATGGAATTGGTCGGTGTATCGCTGGCTTGAAGGTGAGAATCGAACTGTAGATAATCTACCAAATCCAACACAAACTGCGGTTGACCTTGCCGAATTCCTGCTTGCGCTTCAGTCTGTTGACATAACAAATGGACCGCTAGCGAAAGATTATGGTTTGCGTGGAGATTCTCTTTCCTCACGAGATGAAGCAACACGTGAAGCAATTGATTCTTTGCGTGAATTGATCGACGTCAAAGTAGTTACTGAAATTTGGGAGAATGCCTTGCAGTCGCCTGAATGGAATCGTAAGCCCGTCTGGTTTCACGGCGATGTGTTACCTGGAAATTTGTTGTTCAAAAAAGAAAAACTGAATGCGGTGATCGATTTCGGCGGTTTAGGTGTGGGCGATCCCGCCTGTGACTTAATGATTGCCTGGAACTTGTTTACAGATGAAAGCCGCAAGGCGTTCCGTCTCGCGCTCGGTGTAGACGATGCAACTTGGGCTCGCGGTCGCGGACACGCGCTATCGCAAGCGTTAATTTTTATTCCATATTACATGAACACCCATCCTGTCGGCGTCCAGAACGCCTGGCGCGTGATCCATGAAGTAATATCGGAATTTTCTATATAAAGGAATCATTCATGATAAATCTCTACAACACCATCATCATCGGCGCGGGACATAACGGTTTAGTCGCCGCCGCGTATTTAGCAAAGCAAGGCAAAAAAGTTTTAGTGCTCGAACGCCGTTCGATCCTCGGCGGGACAGTTGTCACCGAATCTTTTGGTGATGGATTTACTGTGGACTCCATCCATGCAGGCGGGACTCTGCGCCCCGACATTATCAAAGACCTGAACCTCGCTTCATTCGGACTTCAACCTGCCTCTGCTCCCCAGCCTTTTATCTCCCTTCTGCCTGATGGCAATTCTCTAATTCTCGATTCTGATCCTATCAAAGCCGCCGACTCCATCAAACAATTCTCCGAAAACGACGCATCTCGCTGGAGCGAATTCGTCCGCTTCATGGATAAAGCCGCAGGCATTTTAGATGCAGCATACGCCACCATCATGCCTAGACTTCCGAAGAACATGAGTCTACGCGATGGTTATGGACTTTTGGAATTAGGTCTCGAACTGCGTTTGGCTGGACGAAAAGATATGCTTAACTTTATTCGAGCATTGCCAATGTCCGCGCAGGAGTTGGTGGAAGAATATTTTGAATCGGAAATTGTCAAAGCGGCGATTGCTTCGGTTGCCATCCACGGCTCCACGCTTGGACCGATGTCCGCTGGGACGGGATACACGTTGATTCACAATTGGTTAAATCGTGGAGGTTTGTCCCTCACCCCCAACCCCTCTCCCGCTGGGAGAGGGGAATCAGGGGTGAGGGGAATTGGCGCAATTACTTCCGCCTTGGCAAATGCCGTCAAATCATTCGGCGGCGAGATTCGAACGGATGCCGAAGTTGCAAAAATCAAAATTGAAAATCAAATTGCCAAAGGAGTTGTGTTATCAAACGGCGAAGAAATTCTTGCCGAAAAAATCCTTTCCTCCGCAGACCCGAAACACACCCTGCTCAAACTCGTCGGCGCACAGGACTTGCCGCCTGAATTCGTCTGGCAGACGCAATCCATCAAAATGCGCGGCTCGGTGGCGAAGATTCATTTACAAACCAACGGAGATCACGGAATCCCCGCAGGGACTTTGTGCGTCGCGCCGTCCATCAAATATTTGGAAAAAGCATACGACGCGGCGAAGTATGGCGAAATTTCCGAGAAGCCGTATTTGGAAGTCACAACTTCTGGAAATACGGTTTCGATTCATTTCCAGTTCGCGCCATACAACCTGAAACATGAAACATGGAACATGAAACATGAAAAGGTTGAGAAATTGGCAATTGATACTTTGGCAGAATTTTTTCCCAATCTAAAATCGTCAATCGTAAATCGAAAATCCCTCACCCCTCTCGATCTCGAACAAACCTACGGTCTCACCGAAGGCGACATCAATCACGGACAACTCATGCTCGACCAATTCCTCTTCATGCGTCCAATCCCGGGCTGGTCGAATTACAAAACACCGATTGATAATTTATATCTCTGCGGAAGCGGCGTCCACGGCGGAGGGGGAGTCAGCGGCGCGGCGGGACGAAATGTGATAAAAGGTTTATAATTGCACTATGTGAAATTTGTAACTTATTGACCTCGTGACTGTCTAGCATACACATCAGCAGCCAATTCCTTGCAGGAGATTTCCGCATGTTGATCATTCACGGCAGTACTCCTCCTGAATTTCAGGAGATCCTCACGCCCAACGCGCTTGCCTTTGTCGAACAACTTGAACGAGAGTTCGGCGCCCGCAGGCGCGAATTGCTTCAAGGGCGGGCTGATCGCCAGCGTCTGCTCGATGCCGGAACCCTGCCGGGTTTCCTCGACGAGACCGCCAACCTCCGCGCGAGCGAGTGGGAAGTCGGCTCCATCCCGGACGATCTGCAGAATCGACGCGTCGAGATCACCGGTCCCACTGACCGCAAGATGGTCATCAACGCGCTGAACTCGGGGGCAAACGTTTTCATGGCGGATTTCGAAGACGCCAACTCTCCCACGTGGGACAATCTCATTCAAGGGCACCGCAACTTGCGCGACGCCATTGAACATACGCTTTCCTTTTCGACCCCCGAAAAAAATTATCAGCTCAACGAAAAGACAGCCGTACTTTTTGTGCGTCCGCGCGGCTGGCATTTGGATGAAAAACATGCGCAGGTGGATGGAAGACCGGTCTCCGCTTCGCTCTTCGATTTCGGTCTGTTCCTGTTCCATAATGCGGATCGCCTCCTCAAGCGCGGTTCCGGTCCGTATTTCTACCTCCCCAAATTGGAGAGCCATCTTGAAGCGCGCCTGTGGAACGATGTTTTCAACTTCGCGCAGGATAAACTCGGCATTCCGCGCGGCTCTATCAAAGCGACCGTCCTCGTCGAAACCATCCTCGCCGCCTTTGAAATGGACGAAATTTTGTACGAACTACGCGACCACATCGTCGCGTTGAACGCGGGTCGCTGGGACTATATCTTCAGCGCCATCAAAAAGTTCAGCAAACGCCCCGAGTTCCTCCTGCCCGATCGAGTCCAGATCACGATGACGGTCCCGTTCATGCGCGCCTACACCGAACTACTGGTAAAGACCTGCCACAAACGCGGCGCGCACGCCATCGGCGGGATGGCGGCATTCATCCCCAGCCGCAAGGACGCGCAAGTCAACGAAGCCGCCCTGTCGAAGGTGAGAGAAGATAAACGGCGTGAATCAGCCGACGGCTTTGATGGAACGTGGGTGGCGCATCCCGACCTTGTGCCGGTCGCCAGGGAAGTCTTCGACGATGTATTGAAGGAAAGACCGCATCAAAAAGAACGGATGCGCGAAGAGGTCAACGTCTCCGCCGCCGATCTGCTGAACTTCAACGTCCCGAACAGCCAGATCACCGAAGCGGGCATGAGATTAAACATCAACGTCGCGCTTCAATATCTGGACGCGTGGCTGCGCGGTTCCGGCGCGGTCGGCATTTACAACCTGATGGAAGACGCCGCCACCGCCGAGATCTGCCGCGCTCAACTCTGGCAGTGGATTCACCATCCCACCGCGTCGCTCGCCGATGGACGCAAAATTTCCGAAAGCCTGTACCGCCAGTTCCTGGGGGAAGAGATCGAAAAGATCAAAACATTCTACGGACCGCAATCGTACGCAGTCAGCAAAATGGACACTGCCATCGAATTGTTCGATGCCCTGGTTGTATCCGAACAATTCGCGGAGTTCCTCACGCTTTCGGCGTATGAAAAAATAATTTAAAACCAAGGAGGATCGCATGTATCATAAGTATCAGCCCAAGTCCGTGGAAGAATTGAAGAAGGAGTGGGAAAACGACGCGCGCTGGAAAGGCGTGTATCGCCCATACGCCGCCGAACATGTGGACAACCTCCGCGGCACCTTTCAGCACGATCACACCATCGCGCGCATGGGAGCGGAACGCCTGTGGCAGCTCCTCAACGAGGAGAAATACATCCGCGCCTTAGGCGCGCTCACCGGCAACCAAGCCGTTGAAATGGCGCAGGCGGGGTTGAAAGCCATTTACCTCAGCGGCTGGCAGGTGGCAGGCGACGCCAACGACTCGCTCACCATGTACCCCGACCAAAGCCTCTATCCCGTAACTAGCGTGCCGACTGTATTGAAAAGGATTAACAACGCTTTCATCCGCGCCGACCAGATCCAGCACATGGAGGGACGCGACGGCGAAGTGGAATACTTCGCGCCCATCGTCGCGGATGCCGAAGCCGGGTTCGGCGGTCCGCTCAACACGTTTGAGTTGGTCAAAGCGATGATCGAAGCCGGAGCCGCGGGAATCCATTTGGAAGACCAGTTGTCCTCCTTGAAAAAATGCGGACACATGGGCGGCAAAGTCCTTGTGCCGATCCACGATTTCATCCAAAAACTGATCTCCGCTCGCCTCGCCGCGGACGTGATGGGTGTGCCCACTATTTTCATTGGTCGCACCGACGCCCTCTCAGCCACGCTCATCCGCGGCGACATTGACCGCGTGGATAAGGAACATCTCACCGGCGAACGTACTACCGATGGATTCTGGATCGTGAAGAACGGACTGGAATACGCCGTCGCCCGCGCGCTCGAGTTTGCTCCTTACGTGGACCTGATCTGGTGTGAAACCTCCACACCCGACATGGACGAAGCGCGCGAGTTCGCAAAACTGATCCACGCCAAGTACCCCGACAAGATGCTCGCATACAACTGCTCGCCCTCCTTCAACTGGAAACGCAAACTGAACGACGCGCAGATCGCAGAATTTCAAGACCAGTTAGGCGAGATGGGCTACAAATTTCAGTTCATCACATTGGCGGGCTTTCACACGCTCAATGCCAGCATGTTCGAACTGGCGCACGGTTATGCCCGCAAAGGGATGACCGCCTTCGTCAACGTGCAGGAACGCGAATTCGAAATGGAGAAAACAATGGGCTTCCGCGCTGTCAAGCATCAATCCTTCGTAGGCGCGGGGTACTTCGATGCCGTGCAGACCACCGTCACAGGCAGCGAAGTTTCCACGAGCGCGATGAAAGGCTCCACAGAAGAAGCGCAATTCCAACATTGATCCTTCCAAACAAATAAAAACATCCGAAGCCGAAACTTCGGATGTTTTTTCGTGGAGCGGGTGATATCCCGCCTTACGACGCCACACGCAGGATGACTCCATTTTGAGATGGATCATGCAACAGCAGACCTGACTCGGTTCGATTCGGCGGGACGGAACGCGGCAAAGGTAGTGATATAGAGATTCACAAGCGCGCTGCGATCTCCGCTTCCATTTGCGCCAGGTCGTCAAATAGCCCTGCCACATCATCCCATTTCTGCTGAGCGCCATAGTACTGTGCCTTTCCAAAAGTCTCAGCCCTGGTGATGAACAGACTTGCAGCCTCGGTTTCGCCGACTTCCTCGAGAAAACATGCCGCGTCTGCACTGCGGCGCGCGCCGAGAGACAATGCAAAATGCACGAGCATGCCTGTAAAATCATCGCTGGGATTTTGACGAAGCAATTCAGCAACGCGCGTAAAAGCGTTGGGACCGCCATACGCAACAGGTCCGGCTGGATGCGCATGGATCAACTCCCGCGCATTTTGGAGCGCGGCGTCGAGCATCTTTTCTCGTGTATCCCTTCGCTGTGGTTGAAAATTGAAGCGCAACGTATAGGCTTGTTTGGCATATCCCAGGTCCATGGCATATAGGGCGCGTATGAGGTCGTCGAGAGGCAGGATGGCAAAGGGGTAGAGTTGCGGGTCATGTACCTGCACCACCTCCCCATCGAGTTTGAGCGCGACGACAAAGTGATCGCCTCCGCGTTTATGCTGACGGTTGGGGTCATAAGGCAGAAAGCCCATATCAAGAGGTCCAAGCAACACGGGTCCCTGTCTCAGCGCCTCGCGGAGTTTGGCATCGGCGGCATCCGCATCGTCGCTGCGCCATAACTCACACGTCCAGCCAAGCGATTCAAGGGCGCGCGTCACTCCGCTGTCCGGGTCTATGGGAGTGGGATTGGGGAAAAACAAAGGATTCTCGAACTGCAAAAAGGTGGCTCCAAACGGCATTCCAGTCATGCACTCGATTAAACCCGTGTCGGGCAGGTGATCCATTCCGGCTTGTTCAAGGCACATACGCAAACTATTGCTGTAACAGTACGTGCTGTTGCCGGAATAAGAAGCAAACGATTTGTTCATGATTCTAAAGTCTCCTTGCTGAAGTTTTTGTCAACAATCATCGCAATGGATAAGGGTCTTGTCGAACATCAGTAGATCAAGAATACAGTTCCTGATACAGTGCACTGCATAAAAGTAGAATGGGATTATTGAAAAAGCCAGACAACCTCCCATCTTGGATTCTCATCCGGTCCCGTATGCCAGACCTCACGCGGCGGTTCCGCGATCTGATACCCATTCGATTGGATCCAATCGGCGGCGGCATCGTATGCGCCGAGGATCGCTGGAAACTCACATTGGTCGCCAGTGATCGGTACACAGGCGGCTTTTCCGCCTTCCAACCTACGGACGACGATATCGCCGTTGCCGATTACATTCCCACTCACAGGGATGCAGATTTCAATGGGACCGTCCTCCTGCTCGTTGATCGGGTTGTGAAAGATTCCAAACGTTGAGTCAGTCACCGTCAAGCCTTGCTCCTCCACCATACCGAGCAGAGCGGCTCTAGCCTTTTGAATCGCTTCACTTAATCCGTTCACCTTTTGATGACGGGTGATGCTGATGATCCGTTGCGCGGGAATCTCTTTTACGGTCACTTCGAAACTCATGGTTTTTGCCTCCGAGTTCAATTGTTGAGTGAATTGACGAGCCTGCACGCGGATCTGCTCCAGTTGCCTTTCGCGCATCTCCATATATTCATGTATAAGCGCCTCGACCTGCGCTCGGGAGACCAGCAGCGCCGCAAGCGCCTTGCGGATGGAGGCGAGCGGCATGTCCATATCACGCATAGTACGGATCATGCGCGCGCTTGAGAGTTGGTCAACGCCATAGTAGCGGTACCCAGACTGAGGGTCCACATGACGCGGCTGCAAAATCCCAAGTTGATCGTACAGCCGCAGCGCCTTGATCGAGAGTCGAGTCATGCCGGCAAATGCCCCAATGGAGAGCAGATCGTTTGGCTGGTTCATATCCGCAGTATACAGTCTTCCCAAAGGGTAGAGTCAAGAGGCAAAATAAAAACATCCGATTTGATTCGGATGTTTTATATTCGTGTGCGATATGACTCCCGTCTTACGATGCCACGCGCAGAATGACTCCATTTTGAGACGGATCATGCAACAACAAACCCGCCTCGGTCATATTCGACGGGATGCCTGCCGCGTCGACCCGAGCCACGACCTCATCGTACGCGGCTTGGGTGGGGAGGTCAATCGTAAAGTGGCGCAGACCAACCGCATCGGGCGGAGGAGGCGGAGCGCCGCGTCCCTGCCAGGTGTTGAGTCCGAGGTGGTGATGATATCCGCCTGCGGAGACGAATCCCATCTGGAAGGGTTTCGCAACGCCCATCACGTCGAAGCCGATCACGCCGTGATAAAAATCTATTGCCTCATCCACATCGCGGACGTGGAGATGCACGTGTCCGATTTTCAACTCAGGCGGAACGGGTGCATCGAGGCGGTCGCCTTCCTGGATATGATCGAACAACGCGTCCACATCCAGCGCTTCTCGCCCGTCGCTCCATGAGCCGTCCTTGCGATAGGTTTCAAACTTGCCGTCTTTGAACGTCCACGTACCATCTTCGGGTGATTCGCAATATAGTTCGATGCCGTTGCCCTCGAGGTCGTCGAGGTAGGTGGTCTTGGTCAGGATGTGATCGGTCGGCGCGTTGGGATATTTCAACGCGAACAGTCGCCCGATTGCAATGGCAAGTTCACGTCGGTTCGGGAAGAGATACGCGACGTGATACAAGCCCGTCACGCCGCGATATTTTTTCAGATTGGGTTCTTCATTGAGGAGGAGCAGGTCAGCCGTCCCTGCGCCAAGAGCCGCTTTTCCGTTTTCCTTCCAATGGAGTTTGAATCCCAGCGCTTTTTGGTAAAACTCGATTTGGTTATCGAGATTCGCCACCGTGAGCGAGATCTGTCCCATATGCGTTTTGGGGTGGATGGAAAACTCGGTCTTTTCTACGGGTTGTGTTTGATTCATTTTTCTTCTACTTTATGCTGTCACTTGATAAGATGCAACAATCTCTATGCGCTAGACGACATCGGACTCTTTTTACTTTCCACAGAATCCGCGTCGGGCTGGCTCAGGCTGTCGCGACCTGTTCCCGAACGGCGGGCACAACTTCCTCGGCAAACCTTCGCAGTTGTTCACCGCCTTCGCCCCAAAAGATAAAGGTATCGAAGCGATAGGTGTCAGCGATATTCGTCAACTCGTCAACCCATTGGTTAACAGGTCCTTGCAACAGACCATTAGACGCGCCATCTGTGATCGAACCACTCACGTTAATCACGCGGCGGATACTGGCTGGGTCGCGCCCCGCATCGGCAACGGCGTCATCGAGTCGTTTGCTCTTTTCGGCAATCTCTGAAAGATCGCCGCGCAGTGACGGCAGCCAACCATCGGCGACTTTGCCCGCCAACTTGAGCGCGCGCGGACCGTTCACGCCGAGCCAAATTCCGATGGGATGGGCTGGCACAGGTCCAGATTGCGCTCCGTTCAGTTGGTAATACTTCCCATCAAAGCGCAGGTTGCGGTCACCGCTCCACACCATGCGGATCACTTCGATCGCTTCAGCCAACGCATCGAGCGCGTCGCCTGTACTGCGTCTGGGACCGCCATACGCTTCGATCGCATCCCAAAACGCGCCTGCGCCGAGTCCCAGTTCGAAGCGTCCGCCACTGAGCGCGTCAATGCTGGCAGCGGCTTTTGCCATGACGGCAGGCGGACGCAAGGGCAGGTTTGCCACATCGGGCAAGAGTCCGATGCGTGAAGTTTTCGCCGCGATCATGCTCAATAAAGTGAATGTGTCAACGAACCGCCGCTGGTACGGGTGATCCTGCACCGCGATGTAATCCAGCCCGAGTCGCTCGACCTCTTGCGCGATGGAGAGCAGGGGAGCGTCTACAGTTGGGACGAGGAAATATCCAAATTTTATGTTACGTTGATGGTTAGGCATTTTCCACCTTCTTTCAATTTAATTGCTTACCTTACGCAATGTCGTTCTCCCGAAGGATATGGGGACGATGTGAACGAAGCGAAGAACCCCTACAATTATCGTAGAGACCCTTCGCTGTCGCTCAGGGTGACATGGTTTAGCGAGAACTACATAGCATCAGTTAAGTATTCACCAAATACCATTCACCAGAATTAGCTCAAAATCTTCAGCGCGCTGCCCCAGTTGGTTCCCAACTCGCTTTGCAGGGCGATATGGAGGAACTGCATCGCTTCGATCTGGCGGGCGCGTTTCAATGGACCGCTATCCACAGGGCGCATACCGCCGTCGGTCACGATCTGCGCGACCTTGGCTTTGGCGTCCGCGTCGTCGCCTGCGATAAAGACGTCCAGGGGCTGACCAGCTACCTGTCCCGATTGAAGCGTGGCGGCTAAGGTCGTGTTGAATGCCTTGACCACTTTCGCTCCGTTGGCGATCGCCTTCGCCAAATCTTCCGCAGAGGATGAATCGGGCGCGGTGGCGAGTCCATCAAAAGTCTGGTTGAGCGGGTTGGCGATATCCACCACAACTTTGCCAGCGAGTTTATCGCCAAGTTGTTTGGCGAGTTCGATATTCGTGCCGTACGCCACAGCCAACACAACCACATCGCCGAGTTGCGCATCGCCGAGCGGAGCAGTGGAAATCTTCGCTCCGTTCTTTGCCGATTCCTTTATGGCTGTGACGGCGTTTTGCGCGGCTTCGGGATTCCGATCCACGAAGGTCACCGAGTGACCGCCTGCCACTGCGCGGGTTCCGATGCCGCGCCCCATGTTTCCTGATCCGATAATCGTTACGTTCATCTTGACTCTCCTTTGAGTGAGTGATATTATACAGTTGTATTCTAAACAACAGATGTTGTCTAATGTACCCGCCTTACCCGTTTGGGTCAACCGTCAAAAATTGGATTTCGTTGACTAAACGACACTGGAGCGAAAATGTTGCCTAACCCGAAAGATCAAGAAAAACTCGATCCCCGCGTCAAACGGACCCGCGGCTTGATTCTGCAAGCCTTCGGCGATCTCCTCGCCGAAAAGGGATTCGAATCCGTCTTCGTGCAGGATGTAACCGACAGGGCGCAGGTCAACCGCGCCACGTTCTACGCGCACTTCGAAGACAAGTATAAATTGCTGGATTATTGGATTGATCAGATGTTTTTGCAGGAGATCGAAAAGCGCCTGTTGGACGCCTGCCAGTACAAGCCTGAAAATTTGCGCAATCTGATTTTGGCTGTATGTGAATTTCTATCCCGCCTTCACAGCGATTGCGCCCAGCCGCACCAGCAGTTCGAATCGCTGATCGAAGGCGCCATCAAGAACAGACTGTTCGAGTTACTGTCTCACTGGCTGAAACAAACGGGGACAAAAATCTCCATCGAGATTCCTGCCACGGTCGCCACGTGGGCGATCTACGGGCTTGCCTCTTATTACAGTCATTTGAAGAAACGCCCTGCCCTCGAAAAGTTTGTAGATGAAGCCTTCCCGATGGTGGCAGTCAATTTGGAGCAATTTGCTTGATGATAGACCTCCGAGTTTTTCAAAAACTCGGAGGTCTATTTCATTGATGATAAAATCCGCTTCATGCCCAAGCCAGTCATCTTTTCCATTGACGACGACCCATCCGTTTTGAACTCCATCGAGCGCGACCTGCGCGCCAAATACGGAAGCGACTATCGCATCATCCCCATCAACTCAGGCAAAGCGGCGCTCGAATATTTAAAGAAGATGGAACAGCGCAACGAAACGGTCGCGCTGTTTTTGGTTGACCAGCGCATGCCCGAAATGAACGGCACGGAATTTCTCGCCGAGGCGATGAAGACCTATCCGCAAGCCAAGCGCGTCCTGCTCACCGCCTACGCCGACACGCAAGCGGCAATCGACTCGATCAACGAAGTGCGGCTGGATTACTACTTGATGAAGCCATGGCATCCGCCGAATGAACGGCTCTACCCGATTCTCGATGAACTGCTCGAAGACTGGAAAGCCCACGTGCGATTGCCCTACGAAGGTATCCGCGTGGCTGGCGCGTTGTGGTCGCTTTCGAGCCATCAGGTGAAAGACTTTCTCACGCGGCATCAAATCCCCTATCAATGGCTGGACGTTGAAAAGGACGAAAGAGCGCGCAAACTCGTCGAAGGCGTCACCAACGAGACCAAACTGCCTGTCATCTTTTTTCCCGACGGCAAAACGTTGATCGAACCTGATCTAAAGCAACTCGCCGATAAGGTCGGTTTGCAAACACAGGCGGGACTTCCGTTTTACGACATCATCGTCATCGGAAGTGGACCTGCGGGTCTCGCCGCGGCGGTGTATGCAGGCAGTGAAGGATACAAGTGTCTCGTAGTTGAGAAAGCCGCGCCAGGCGGGCAGGCTGGCTCAAGCCCAAAGATCGAAAATTATCTCGGCTTCCCCTCGGGCATCTCTGGCGACGATCTCACACGCCGCGCGGTCTCGCAGGCGAAACGCTTCGGGGTAGAGATACTCTCCGCACAGGAGGCAAGCCGAATCGTCGTTAAAGATGCGTATCGCATCGTCCAATTAAAAGATGGGACGGAGATTTCGTCTCACGCGGTGCTCATTGCGACAGGCGCGTCGTTCCACATTTTGAAAATGCCAGGCGCGGACAAACTCACAGGCGCGGGCATCTATTACGGCGCGGCGTACACCGAGGCGATGAATTACAAAGACGGCGATGTATTCGTCGTCGGCGGCGCAAACTCGGCGGCGCAAGGCGCGATCTATCTCAGTCAATTCGCGCGCAAGGTCACTGTGCTTGTGCGCGGGCACGAACCCACCGCATCGAAACATCTCGTGGACGCGATGCAAAGCAATCCCAAGATCGAAATCCTCACCGACACCGACCTGCTCGAAGTAAAGGGCAGCGCCACGCTCGAACAGATCACATTCAAAAACACAAAGACGAACGAAACGCAGACCTGCGACGCTTCGGCGTTGTTCGTGTTCATTGGCGTCCGTCCGCAAAGCCAAATGGTTGCGGATCTCGTGATGCGCAGCGAGAAGGGATACGTGTACACGGGTCCTGATGTGAAAGCAGATAAAAACCCGCATCATCTCTGGACCCTCGAACGGGATCCCTTTCTTTTGGAAACCTCCACACCTGGAATTTTCGCAGCAGGCGACGTGCGCTTCGGGACCAACCATCGAGTTGCCTCGGCTGTGGGAGAAGGCGCCATCGCTTACGCGTTGATGAAGGAGTATTTGAAATCATTATAGAAAAATGCCCCCGTTTTCACGAGGGCATGGTTTGGGTTTACGAAACTGTCTCTACTCGAATCTCTTTCAGAATGGCAGAAACCTCAGCTTCTGATTGGATGTGCTGTTTAAGAACTTGCGCGGTCTTTTCCATTACGCGATCGGCGGAAAGTTTTGCCAAATCCTGCCGCATGGCTTGCCCGATATACAACTTGAGCAACGCCTCCACGGACATATCTCTGCCCGCGGCAATCTTTTCGAGCGATGCGAGTGTGTCGGAGGGGATGTGAACGGTTATAGGTTTGCTGTCGCGTGGGCGAACTCTTAGTTCGAATCCTTCTTCGGTTTTCAGCGGTTGTTCAATTTGCTTCTTCATATACTTTCCTCTCGGCGCGGGTGGCAGGGCGTGCAGAGATGATTCTGTTTCTGTCGCCACGCTCCGTGTAGACAGCGAGTAGAAGACGTTGGGCAAAAGTATACCCGATAATGAAATCGCGTTCCTCGCCTTCATCCACTGAAGCGTCGCCTGTCTGGTAGAACGGGTCGAAGAAAACTTCGGCGGCTTCCTCGAAGGTTACGCCGTGTTTTTGAATATTGGCTTGAGCCTTGGTTTCATCCCATTCAAAGAGCGAACCTTGTAATTGGAAGGTAACATCCATGCGGCTATTCCAAATCAAAGAAATTGTTTCTGCAAAGATTATAATGCTGAAAGCGCCACTATAGTATTGAAATGAACCTCTCCGACCTCCGTAAATCACCCCTCTTTGAAGGCTTGACCGACGATGAGCTGCGTCAACTCATGGAAAACGCCAAGCCTGTCTCCCTGCGCGCGGGAGAATATCTAATGAAGCAAGGCGACGTGGGTGACGCGGCGTACGTGGTGGTGAAAGGCGAGTTTGAGGTCAGTAAACAGTCGGGACAATCGCTGATCAAAATTGACGTGCGGAATCCAGGCGACGTGTTAGGCGAAATGGCGCTGCTCTCGAGTTCGCCGCGTTCTGCAAGCGTGGTGGCGGTCACCGATTGCGAAGTGTTGCGGATTTCCCCCGAAGCGTTTGAAAATCTACTGTCCACGAGTTCGACCGCGACATTGGCGGTTCTGCATTGGGTGATGAATCGTCTCAGCCAAAACGACGCGTTGCTCCACCAGCAGGAACGGATGGCAGCGCTCGGTACGTTGAGCGCGGGGCTGGCGCACGAGTTGAACAATCCCGCCGCGGCGGCGCAACGGAGCGCGGCAGAGTTGCAGACCACGCTCGTCAAATGGCAGGCGTTGACGCACGAGATCGAATCGGTCGCCGTCAAAGAGAATCAAACCGAATGGCTGAATCAATTCAAGCAGGATGCGGCACGGCGGTATGAGGCGCCGGTCAGGCTGGAGGTGTTGGAAAAGATTGACCGCGTGGACCAGCTTCAATCGTGGCTGGAAGCGAACGGGATCGAATCCGCGTGGGGGGTGGCACCAGCGTTGGTCAAATTTGGGTGGGAGCCTGAATCGCTTGAATCCCTGAAGCAAACGGCGCCTTTCAAGCTGGCAGTGCAGTGGTTGGGGACGAGTTGTCAAATGATGGAGTTGCTATCGGAAGTGCAGTTGACCACCGCACGGCTTGCAAATATCGTGCGGGCGATGAAATCGTACACGTATCTCGACCTGGCGCCGTTGCTCGAAGTGGACGTGCACGAGGGACTCGAAAACACACTGGTCATCATGCAACATAAATTGAAGCAAGGGGTAACGGTGAAGCGCGAGTACGCGCCTGACCTGCCGCGCATCGAAGCGTACGCGAGCGAGTTGAACCAGGTGTGGACGAACATCATTGACAACGCCGCAGACGCGATGAATGGAAAGGGCACGATCACACTACGGACACGAACGGAAGATAACCGCGTAGTCGTCGAAATCATTGATAACGGTCCCGGCATCCCTGAAAATATTCAAGAGCGCATCTTCGAGCCGTTCTTCACTACCAAACCGCCGGGGAGCGGAACGGGACTCGGTTTGCACATTTCACACGATATCATCGCCAATCGTCATCGTGGACAGTTGCTGGTGAAGTCAAAGCCGGGTGAGACGATTTTCAAAGCGGTGTTGCCAGTAAAGCATGACGACGCACACAAGTAGAACACGTACATACGTAGACAAGTAGACACGTACGCGTGTGTTTGATGCCGTGTTTACCTGTTTCCCTGTGTACTTGTTTACTTACCCCAAGGAGAAACCATGAACAGCGAAAAAGAAATGAAAGAAATACTTTTGTCCGCGAAGACGGTCGCCAGCGTAGGGTTATCGTCCAACCCCGCGAAGGAAAGTTTTGGCATTGTGCAATATTTGAAAGATCAGGGATACAAAATTATCCCCGTCAACCCAACAGCGACGGAGATCATGGGCGAGAAGGCGTATCCCGATTTAGCTTCGATCCCCGAATCAGTAGACGTGGTGCAGGTATTCCGCAAGCCTGAGGATGTTCCGCCCGTTGTGGATGAGGCCATCAAAATCGGCGCAAAAGTGGTGTGGATGCAGGAAGGCATCGTCCATGAAGAAGCCGCGCAAAAGGCGCGCGAGGCGGGGTTGAAAGTCGTGATGGACGCCTGCATGCGCGCGATGCACCGTCATTTGATCGGACCGAAACGGATTAATATTTGAACCCGGTAGGGACAGGTCTCAGACCTGTTCCTACGTTTATTTTTGGAAACATAATCGAACCGCGCGCGGGTCGCGCCCAAAGGCGAGACGTTTTGCCCACGTGGTGGGAAACGTGCGAAGTTCATTCGCCTTGAGGCATGTGCATGACTTTGTTTTCCAGCCCGCCGCGTTCAACACACGTTCGATTCGATCCGCGCCAGATTCCAAATCACAACCTGCTGATGCGAGAGCGTCCGCGTTGAGGTTAATCTCCATCGCCGCACAGGGACGCGTCACATCCCAAAGTCCGTTCAGCAGACAGGCGTCGGCGTTCAATAAACTCTCGATTAAACTCCCCCACGGAAAGTTGATGCTGACGTGCGAAGCCAGCCCGTTCAATTCACAAGGCAATGCCTGCGCGCTGGCAATTACGAATAACGCGTTCGGCAGTTTTGTCCGCGAACTGATGCGTAAATTCTCGCGGCACGAATCAATGCCGATGAAGAATGTATCCTTGTGTTGTTCCGCCATGCGAAGGACAAAACGCCCATCGCCAGCGCCGAGATCAATCGAAACGTTGTTGCACTTCGTGAGCCGCTCGGTTAATTCATCAAACGTTATTTCACGGGACACTTTGCCCCGAATCGTTTCCATGAGGAACCTCCATTCTGTCGTGTGGGATAAAGGGGACAGAATGGAGCGAGGCGGTCCACGCGCACGATGCGGCGCGATTAACGCCAAAATGCGCCATCGTCAGGCGCCGTCTAAATCGTCGGGTGTAGGTTTTTTACGAGTGTGGGGAAACGCGAAAACAGCCCAGCGGGCTTCTAACAAACTGCATCTCGTTTCAGAGACGACTTAACAGGGTGGTCGGGTGAAGTTCCTGTTCATGTCTGCATTCTAGCATGAACGGCAGGGCTTGGAGATTAGAGATTCATAGGACTTACGCAAAACCTAAAAAGCTCAGCCGCGAATTACGCGAATTTGCACGAATTAATTTTTGAATTCGCGAAAATTCGCGTTATTCGCGGCAAAAACGATATTCTGCATAAGTCCTGATTCCTTTGCAAATTCAAATCGTCTTCACACTGATCGCGAGCAGGATCGTCAAATCTGCCGCCATGTGACCGAAGACCGGCGTGAGCAAACCGCCATCTTTGCTTTTCACTTGCCGCCAGAACCAACCCGCGACAGTCAGAATCGCAACAGCAAACAGGTTCGCCAACGGATGAACCCTGCCGTAAAGAATCAACGCGTGGAAACCCGCATACAACAGATCGTTCCAGCGAATGTCTCGTGACGCGTTTCCCAAATATCCGCGCCAGAAATATTCCTCGACGAACGGGTTGACCAAAGCGAAATACGCGATGAACGACAGCCATGACGCGCGATTGAGTCCAAGCGATTCCAACTGCGCGGGCAAGTTGTTTGCAATGCCAAACTCATTCCAAAACAAGAACACTCCCGCGCCACTGGACGCGCCCAGCAACACGCTGACCAGAATCCATTTTGAATTTGCGCTGGTGAAAAGAACGGCAACGGGAATCTTCGGTCGCGCGATCAGCAACGAACCGAGTATCGCAACGTGGAATCCGAGTAACGCGCTCCACGCGCTGTGAAAGACGAACAGCCCCAAGCCCACCGCAAGATACGCCAGCGTAGGCGCGATCCACTTCATGAAACCCGGGTGACGATCATGTTCTTTGCGCCGGCAGATTTCAAAGCGGATGAAACCTCGTCGGCGTTTTCTGGCTGGACGAGCGCGATCATGTTCCCACCGCGTCCTCCGCCGCTTAGTTTTGCCCCAACTGCCCCAGCCTTCCGCGCCGCCTCGACGAGACGATCCAGTTCCGGCGAAGAGACGGTCATCTCCTGCAACAACGCGTGATTTTGATTCATCAATTCGCCAAGCAGTCTCCAGTCCCCAGTCTCTATTCTCGTTCTTGCTTTCTTCGCAATCTCACCAACTTGATCGAACACACCCTCCCATTTTGCTTTATCCCCTTCCCAAAGTTTCCTCACGTCCGCCACAGATTCCTTCGTCGGCGCGGAAATGCCGGTGTCGCCGATGACGATGGTGAACGGCGCGCCGACCTTGAAAATTTCAATGGGCTGACCTTTCACAAAATAAACAGGCTTGGCATAGGTAACGACGGTGTTGTCAATTCCCGAGGGTGTGCCATGATGAAGTTTTTCGATGTCGTAGGCGAAGGCGTTGATTTCTTCATCCGTCATTGGATAATTCAGATGAGACGACAATGCGCGCACGAGCGCGACCGTCACAGCCGCGCCGGAGCCGAGACCGGAGGCGACGGGGATTGATGAATGGATGTTGATTTGGAGGTTCGGGAATTTGCCATCACCTTGCCCCCCCTCACCCCTACGGGGCACTCCCCCCATTTTCTGCGAAAATGGGGGGAGATGGAGGGGGGTGCGCGAAATGAATAAAAAATTGTGGATGACTGCCGCGATTGGATGGTCGGAGGGGAGCGAGTTGATGTCGGCTTGGAGGTGAATGCCGGGGGCGTGAATCCAAATCCCCGTCGAGGTTGAAGCGAGAATCTCCACATCCACGTGAACTTGCGTAACCGGAACCGCCAGCGCAGGGCGTCCGTACACCACGGCGTGTTCGCCAAATAAAATGATCTTGCCGGGCGCGGAGGCTGTGGTCATGTTGGACAAATTGGCAATTTGTCCTACGAAAAATAAAAAATTACAAGCACGGTCAGCATCCACAACACGACCGTGGCTTGCAATGGACGGTCTTTGAGCGCGACCTCGTCCGGTGCGCCCGCTGCGTGCCCAGTTTGAATCAATTGCAAATAGCGGAAGATGCCATAGACCACGAACGGAATCGTCAGCATCATGCTGTGATTCGCCGGCAGGTTTTCGGCGAAGAACGTGTACAGCGAATAGGTGACGATGGTCATGCCCGAAACGATCGTGATGAATTGGTCGAGCAACGGGAGGGTGTAGCCGTCCAACACTTTGCGATGCGCGCCGGCGCCTTGTTCAAGCAGACTCATTTCTGCGCGGCGTTTGCCGAAGCCGAGATACAACGCGAACAACGTGGTGATGACGTACAACCACGGCGAGAAGCGTTCGACCGTGATCAACGTCACGCCTGAACCGACGCGTAAGACGAATCCAAATGAGACGAACAGCACGTCGAGAATCGGCACGTGCTTGATCCAACGCGAGTAAAGGATGTTAATGAGGAGATACGCGGCGAGATAAACGGAAAATACAGGCGTCAGCAAATATCCAAGCGGAAGCGCGATCGCGACCAGCGCAATCGCCGCGCCCCACGCCGCGCCGATCGGCAATTTTCCCGAAGCGATGGGACGATGTTTTTTTTCGGGGTGTTGGCGATCTACCTGCACGTCGGCGATGTCGTTGATGAGATAGACCGCGCTGGAGACAAAGCAAAACAAAAAGAACCCGGCAAGCGTGCGCAAAAACGGTTCAGGCAAGAACAACTGTTTGTCGAAGATCAGCGCGAAGAAAACGAAGCCGTTCTTCGTCCATTGGCGCAGGCGCATGGTTTTGAGCAAGGCGGAGAGCATTACGCAATGATAACAGAGGGGCAAAATAATTTGTAAACGGTAATTGATCGGCAATTGACGGTTCAAGAATTGGAGAATTGAGTACAATGCTCACATGCCAAAAGTTCGTTTGGATGTATTACTCGTCGAGCGCGGACTCGCCGACTCACGCGCCAAAGCGCAAGCCCTAATCATGGCGGGACAAGTGCGCGTGACGGGTCAAGTCGCGTGGAAGCCTGCCACGCCCGTGGACAGCGACTCTAAACTGACGGTTGACTCCGGTCCACGCTTCGTCTCACGCGGCGGCGAAAAATTGGACGCGGCGCTCGAAGTGTTCCAACTCGATGTGAGCGGACTCGTCTGCGCGGACGTCGGCGCGTCCACCGGCGGCTTTACCGACTGCCTGCTCCAGCGCGGCGCGGCGAAGGTCTACGCCATTGACGTGGGCAAGGGCATCCTGCACTGGAAACTCCGCAACGATCCCCGCGTGGTGGTGATGGAAGAGACCAACGCGCGCTATGTCGAATCACTGCCGGAGAAGATTGATCTTGTCACCATTGATGCGTCGTTTATTTCGTTGAAAATTCTTCTCCCCGTGGTGAAATCATGGTTCTTTCCTCTTTCCACTTTCCACAAAGGAAAGAAGAAAGAGGAAAGAAGCGGCATTATTGCGCTTATCAAGCCCCAATTCGAAGCCGGTAAAAAGGATGTCTCGCGCGGCGACGGCGTGATCCGCGACCCGCAGATTCACCGTCAAGTGCTCCTCGATGTGCTGACCTTCGCTCAAAACGAAGGCTTCGGCGTCCGTGGGCTGGTGAAGAGTCCGCTAGTGGGACCGAAGGGAAACATCGAGTTTTTGGCGTGGATAAACACAACTCAAGTTGAGAACGACTTGGATAGTTTGATAAGAAATTTGGGTATATAATCCAAGCATGGTTTTACCGGTTACTATCGAAACCAGTGCAAAGCGACTCTTCCCGAACCTGTCACCCGAACAGGCAATTGTGGAACTGTTGCTTGAGCGCGCCCAGCGTAACTTGATCAAGTATCAAGCGATGGCGCGCGATTTCGAAAAGAAATACGAGCGCGATTTTGAAGCGTTCCGCAAGAAAGTCCTTGCCTCCAAGCCAAAATCGGAAGCCGAGCAGGACTACTTCGATTGGGAACTTGCTGTAACCGGCATCGCGGATATGAAAGCCGAGATCAAGCGGCTTAAGGCGTTACAGAAAAAATCATGAACGCGGAGGATTTGCCCGCCATTGCAGGGAAGGAATTAGAGCGGCGCAAGTACTTCGTTCGCATGGATGTTCTCGAGCAGACCTTGAATCTGGTAAAGATTCGCCTGTATATTTCTCCTGATCTCTTTGTTCAAATCTATCGAAATGACCGTTATCAAACTACCAACCTTGCATTGATTCATAACGGTCAACGCTTGTACGCGCGAGATGAACTCGATGGTCGCTGGCACAGACATACTCATCGTAGACCTGATGAACACGACACGAGCAAAGAGGGAAGAAAACCTGTCGAATTAAACGAATTTCTGGATGAGGTAGAGCAGGCGCTTGCCGCGCTTGGTTTGCCATAGATAAGGGAATGTCGAGTTTTTGGCGTGGATGGATTTGTCCTCCGAGGGTATTGAGATAAAACCGCTGGTCGAAAATGTGATTGCGTAGGGACACAGCAGGACGATCTCTCATCAAAATCATCAAAGGATTCGCTGCGCTCCTACATATTTAATTTTCTCAGCGTTCTCCGTGTCTCTGTGGCTAAATAATTCGGTTATACTTCCCCCGCCTATGACCGACCATATCCGTAATTTCTGCATCATCGCTCATGTGGACCATGGAAAATCCACGCTTGCCGACCGCCTGTTGCAACTCACGGGCGCGATCTCGGAGCGCGAGATGACCGAGCAAGTGCTTGATTCCATGGATCTCGAACGCGAAAAAGGCGTCACGATCAAGGCGTCGGCTGTCCGCATGTATTACACGGCGAAGGATAATTTCAAATACGAGATCAATCTCATTGACACGCCAGGTCACGTGGACTTCGGTTATGAGGTCAGTCGCGCCCTCAAGGCGTGTGAAGGCGCGGTGTTGGTCGTGGACGCGACGCAGGGCATCGAAGCGCAGACGCTGGCGAATCTCTATCAGGCGCTCGACGCCGACCTCACGATCATCCCCGTCATCAACAAAATTGACCTACCCTCCGCGCGTCCCGACGAAGTGGCTGAAGATGTGGGCAGCCTGCTGGGGGTCCCGCCTGAAGCGGTGTTGCGCGTCTCGGCGAAAGAGGGCGTCAACGTGGATCAAATCCTCGAGGCGATCGTCACGCGCGTCCCCCCTCCAAAAGACGCGGATGACGTCCCGTTGCGCGCGCTCGTTTTCGATTCGCATTACGATTCATACAAGGGCGTGATCGCTTACATCCGCGTCGTGGAAGGCTCGTTCAATTCGACCGATGTGTTGCGGATGTTTTCGACGCGTGAAGATATGCGTCCCGTTGAAATTGGAATCTTCGCGCCGAGCATGAAACCCATGGAGCGACTCGGCTCGGGCGAAGTGGGCTACATCGCGACGGGATTCAAAACCGTGCATGAATGCCGCGTGGGAGATACGATCACGCGCGCCGCTCAACCTGCCCCAGACCCTCTGCCTGGGTACCAGACCCCGAAGCCGATGGTCTTCGCGGGAATTTATCCTGTGGAGGCAGACGATTACCCCGAACTGCGCGACGCGTTGGAGAAGTTGCAACTCAACGACGCTTCATTGACGTATCAACCCGAAACGTCGCAAGCGCTGGGATTTGGATTCCGCGCGGGCTTTCTCGGTCTCTTTCACATGGAGATCATTCAGGAACGCATCGAACGCGAATACAATTTGGATGTGCTGTTCACCGCGCCGTCGGTGGAATATCAAGCGCTGTTGATCGACGACTCGATTGTGCCTGTGGATTCGCCCGCCGAACTGCCCGACGAATCGAAGATCGTCGAAGTGCGCGAGCCGTGGATGACGATCGAGATCATCACGCCCACCGATTATTACGGTCCGATCATGGACATTGTCACCAAACGGCGCGGCATTTTCAAGAAGCAAGAGTATCCCGCCCCGCATCGCGTACAATTGGATTTTGAAATCCCGCTCTCTGAAATTATCGTGGACTTTTTCGATGATTTGAAATCGCGCACGAAAGGCTATGCCTCGCTCGATTATCAATTTTTGGAGTATCGCCCCGACGAGTTGCAAAAACTGGAGATCCTCGTCAACGGCGAACCTGTGGATGCGCTGGCGACCATCGTCCATCAAAAGGACGCGTACCACAAAGGTCAACGGCTCATCACCAAGTTGAAGGAGTTGATTCCCCGTCAGTTGTACGACGTGGCAGTGCAAGCCTCCGCTGGCGGACGAATCATCTCGCGGGCGAACGTGAAGGCAACACGGAAAGACGTGCTGGCAAAATGTTATGGCGGCGACATCACGCGCAAAAAGAAATTGCTCGAGAAACAGAAGAAGGGCAAGAAACGCTTGAAGATGGTCGGCAACGTCGAAATTCCGCAGGACGCGTTCATGGCGGTGTTGAAATTGAATGAGGAGTAAATCTTTTTAACCACAAAGGACACGAAGTACACGAAGGAAAATCAAGGGAAAGGCGATTCGCTCATTGGTCGTCCAACCTTGGTGTCCGTTGTGTCCTTCGTGTTTAAGAAGGATTGAATATGAAAGACGCAAAAAAATGGCTGCCCGGCGCGATCATCAGCATTCTGCTGATCGGCGCGATCCTCTATTTCGTTGACCTGCGCGCCATGCTCGACGCGCTCCGCAACGCGAATTACGTCTACCTCGGCATCGCGCTCGTGATCGGATTTATCTGGATAGGTGTGCGCGCGCAAGTGTGGCGGACTCTGCTTCGGGACCGCGCTTCCTACAACGATGTGTTCTGGACGATCGGCGAAGGCTACCTGCTCAACAACTTCCTGCCATTCCGCCTCGGCGAACTCGGACGCGCGTTTTTGCTCAGTCGCAAGTCGTCGCTGACCTTCATGGAAATTTTGCCCACCATCGTCATCGAGCGCACGATGGATTTGATCTACACCGCCATTATTTTTGTTTCCGTGATTCCATTCGTCGTCGGCGCGGAGGAAAACGCGCGCGTCGGCATCATCGCGGGGTCGGTAGTGCTGGCGGTGTTCGTGATGATGTACATTCTGGCGCGCAACAACAAGTGGGCGCTCGACCTCTTCCACAAACTCACCGCGCGCATCCCGCGCTTGCAAAAACTCGGCGGCAGTTTCCTCGAATCATTCTTCGCTGGGTTGAGCGTGCTCACCGACGGCTGGCTGTTCGTCAAATTTTTATTTTGGATGGCTTTAAATTGGGGGATCGCCATCGTTGCATATTACTTCATCATCCTCGCGTTCTTCCCACAAGCGAATGCGATCTGGGCGATGTTCGGTCTCGGCATGGCGGCATTCGGCGGAGCCATCCCTTCGGCGCCCGGTGCCCTCGGAACGTTTGAAGGCGCGATCGTCTTCGCCCTCACCCGCTTCGTCCCAGACGAATCCACCGCGCTCGCCGCGGCAATCGCCATGCGGCTGTACAACTACATCAACAGTACAGTCGTTGGCGGCATAGGTCTCGCCCGCGAAGGACAGACGCTTTCGGGCGTGTATCAGCAATTGATGAGTTTTAGAAATAAAGAAACCGCAGAATAAACTCAGAGGGTGCGTCGCACTTTTATAAACAGGGCGGAGTCGAAGGTGGATTAATCCGCTTGGGCGGTAAAATCCATCCGTGTGGTGCGACGCACTGCATCAAGTGAAACAAGGATACAACATGAGCAAACATTACCTCATTACAGGCGGCGGGGGATTCATCGGTTCGAACTACGCCTTTCGGCTGATTCAACGTGGCGAGCGTGTCACCATCTTCGACAATCTCGCGCGGGCGGGCGCGCCGCGTAACATCGCCTGGTTGAAGGATCAATTCGGGGAAAACAGATTCGCCCTCGTTGTTGGGGACGTGAGAAACGCCGACCTAATCGGCGAAACAGCCAAACCTGCGGACGTGATCGTGCATCTGGCGGGGCAGGTCGCGGTGACGACGTCGGTCACGAATCCGCGCGACGATTTTGAATCCAACGCGCTGGGAACGTTCAACGCCCTCGAAGCCGCGCGACTCTCACAACGGAATCCCATTTTTCTGTACGCGTCCACCAACAAAGTCTACGGCGGCATGGACGATGTGGAACTGGTCGAAGAATCGACGCGCTGGCTGTACAAAGATTTGCAATACGGTTGCGCTGAAACGCAGCCGCTCGATTTCCATTCGCCATACGGCGTGAGCAAAGGCGCGGGCGATCAATACGTGCGCGATTACGCGCGCATTTATGGTTTGCGCTCGGTCGTCTTTCGCCAGTCGTGCATTTATGGACCGCGTCAATTCGGCATCGAGGATCAAGGCTGGCTGGCGTGGATGATGATCGCCGCAGTGACGGGACGCAAAATCACCATCTACGGCGACGGCAAACAAGTGCGCGATGTGTTGCATGTGAACGACCTGCTCGACGCGTACGACGCCGCCATCGAAAAAATTGACGTTGCCAAAGGACAAATTTACAATGTTGGCGGCGGCAAACGCAACGTGATGGCGATCTGGGCGGAGTTCGGTCCCATTCTGGAAAAATTGCTCGGCAAAAAGATCGAAGTGAGTCGCGAGGGCTGGCGTCCCGGCGACCAACGCGTCTTCTACGCGGACTTGCGCAAAGCAAAACACGAACTCGGCTGGGAGCCGAAAATTGACCTCGAAGAGGGTATGGAGTTGATGTTCGAGTGGGTGAAGGCGAATAGGGAGTTGTTTTAAATCAAAGCGTTTGGCGAGTTGGGGAATTGATGGTCGGTTGTATAATTCTGGTCATAAGTATTTAATCTACCAATGACTGTACAACTGCTAATTAGGCTGGTTAATAGGAAAGAGGATGACAGATGCTTGAACCTAGATTTGTTGAATTGATTTCTGTTTTGAGCAACATTTTGGTTGGCTTATCAGCCTTAGCAGTTACAATAATTGGCTTTGTTGGACTAAAACAATGGCGCGTTGAACTTACAGGAAAAACAAAATTTGAGATTGCTCGGAAGATGGCAATATTAGCCTTTCAATACAGAGATGAGTACAAGCAAGCAAGAAATCCTTTCACATTTTCAGGGGAGTCATCGGAAAGGCAGAAAGGTGAAAACGAAACAGCGGATGAAGCTAATATACTGGATGAATATTTCGCCAGAAAAAAACGACTCTCGCCTCTTCAAGAAATATTAAGGCAAATGTATGAGGCGAGTTGGGAAGCAGAAATTCTTTTAGATAAAAATATTGGCAAATTAATTGCTCCATTAGAAGAGTCTTTCAAAGAACTCTTTGCGTCAATGGAAGCTTACTTTCACACACGATACAACCAAACAAGGCACAAACAGGGATATGATATAAGTCAGGAGTGGCTTCAAAGTCACTACAGAATTGTATATGGAACCGCTGAAGATGAAAAGTCTAAAACTGTTGATGTTTCGACTAATGTTTTAGTCGAGAGATTAAAAGACTATATCAAATAACTCAGCAGTTATCAAAAACCGACTCGACAAAGTACTCCTCAAATGAACGCTAATGATTATTTTTATCAACTTCTTTCAATAGAACCAGTTTACGAAACTGAAGATGTTTTTTTTGAACCCTTCTGGGTATTTAAGTATAGATTTCAAAGTCTTCAAAGACATTGGGAATTAAGTAAAAAGTTTATTGCAAATCATATTTCGGCACTAAAAAACACAAAAGGCGACGATTCAGGGGAATTCGATATGGCTTTTTCTGAAACAGCAGAAGTAGATTTTGAATATTTTCCAGAATATCTTCGAGCGTCAACTTTATCTTTCTCCCTTTCTTTAGTCGAAAACCTTCTTGCGAATTTAAGCGAAGAAGTTGCAAGGGATTTAGATATAAAAGTCGAGTTTGAGAACAAAAGATTGCCTTACATAAACAAATACATCCTTTGGCTAACAAAAGGGTGCGGGATTGATATAAACATTGACGAAGAAGTATGGAAAAGTCTTGAGGCAATCCGACAAGTTCGAAATAAATTTGTTCACAGAATCGATAAGGATATTTCCGAAGAGGTAAAAAAAGTTGTTAGCGAAATGGTTTCAGATATTGCCAAAAAAGAAAAAACAATAACTGATGAGTTCGTCGATGTTGCTCTTTTAAAGATATCCAAACTTGTTAAAACAATTGAACTAGCATACATAAAGTTTTATAAAAAGACAAATGGTTAACGTTCCATAACGCCAACCCTCACCTCCTCCGATACAACACCGATAACACCAACGCCCCCATCAATCCCACAGCCATATCCACGATGGTATCTGTCATTCCGCGCACCATGGCCGTGCCGAAGAAGTAATCGAACGCGTTCTCGTAAAATTCCCAGAGGATGATCGTTGTCCCTGTGCAGGTGAAAGCGAACAGGATTTGAATCAGAGTGGGAATATCGCCAAGATATTTCTGCGAGTTCCGAATCGCCGCTCGGAAGAAGTATGTGATCGCCACTCCGCCCATGAAATGTGTGGGGATGTCCATGAAGGGGAAGTTATCGAACAGGTCAATTGCCAGCCCGACCAGATAAAATCCGACCACCGCCAGCGGCGCCCACGCTCCTTCGCGCAGGGTGGATGAAACCCAAGTGAAAAAGTTTTGTTTATTGTTCATGCGCCGATTGTAACAAGGTATTCAACCGCCCTCCCTCGCGAGGGTATAATCGTGCCGCTGTATGAAAATCCTCACCGTTCTCACCTACTATCGTCCGCACACATCGGGGTTGACGATCTATGCCGAACGCCTCGCGCGTGCCTTCGCCAAACGCGGACACCAAGTGACCGTGATGACCACGCAATTCGACCCGTCGCTGCCACGCGCAGAGACGCTGGACGGCGTGAAGATCGTCCGCGTGCCGGTGGCGGCGAGAATCAGCAAAGGCGTTCTCGCGCCGACGATCGGCTGGGTCGCCACGAAACTCGTCGCACAGCACGATGTGGTGCAAATGCACCTGCCGCAATTCGACGCGCCCGGCGTGGCATTGCGCGGTCGGCTCTTCGGCAAACCCGCCGTGCTCACCTATCACTGCGACCTGCTCCTGCCGCCCGGCTTGTTCAACCGATTCGTCAACGGCGTGGTGACCTTCATGAATCACCTTTCGGGATTCTTCGCCAATCACATCGTGACGTACACACAGGACTACGCCGACCACTCTCCCTATCTCTCACACTACGCTTCAAAACTGACCCCGATCCTGCCGCCGGTTGAGTTGCCGACTCCACGCCCCGGCGCGGTGGAGGCATTCGCCGAGGCGCATCGCGTCCGCGAACGGAAACCGGTCATCGGCATGGCGGCGCGCTTCGCCGCAGAAAAGGGAGTCGAGGTCCTGCTCGACGCGTTGCCCGCCATCTTGAAACAATTCCCCAAGGCGCAAGTCCTCTTCGCGGGGACGTATCAAAACGTGATGGGCGAACAGGAGTATGCGGAGCGCCTCATGCCGCGCATTCGTGAGTATGAAGCCGCGGGACATTGGACGTTTTTGGGAAACCTCGACCCGGAGCAAATGGCGGCGTTCTACCCCAACCTCGACGTGTTGACCGTGCCATCGCTCAACTCCACTGAGGCGTTCGGGCTGGTGCAGATCGAAGCGATGCTGAACGGCGTACCGTGCGTCCCGTCCGCGCTGCCGGGGGTGAGGCAACCGGTGACCATGCACGGCATGGGGCGCGTCGCTAAAATTGGCGATGCGGCTGACCTAGCCGAATCAATCCTCACCGTCCTGAATGAACCGGGCAAGTTCAAGGGCGATATCGCCTCCATCCGCAAATCCTACGACCCCGATTCCATTGCGCAGGAGTATGAAAAATTATTCGCAAAACTTATGGGATGATTTCGAAGCCCTGTTCGGCAAAGTGGCTGTCGAAGGTAAATGCTTTTTGAACGTCCAACCGCTGCATGGTCTCGAAACTACTGCAATCCACCAATGAGAGTTGACGGCGATTGGCGGCTAACATTCGTTGCAGGGTCGCCGCGTGTTCTTTTTCGTCCACCCACTCGATCTGGAGCAGAGGCAATATCTTTTCCTGAAAATCGCGGACTTTTGAAATTCCGAGCCTTTTCTGGATGATCACAATACTTTCCACGAGGACATAATTATTGGTTAATAACGCTTTATCTTTTTCAAGGAGGTCGCGCCAGGTTTGCACGGCGCGCGCGTGGTTCAAGTCGTCCGGCAAAAGGATGGAAAGAATGGCGGAAGTGTCAACGAAGATCATCTTTGATTGCCTGAACGAAATATTCGTCGTGGTTGGTCGAAACGTCGGTCTTGCCCTCAATGTCATGGAATTGGATTTCGCCTTCTTCCAACTGGCGAATAAATTCCAGGGCGCGCAGGCGCGCCTCTTCCCGTTTTGTATCCTTGCTCGCGACGGTCACGTATTGTGCCACGCTCTCGCGCACCAAGCGGGCGACCGGCATCTTGCGCGCCTTTGCCAGCTCTTTCAATGCTTTAATCTGTTCTTCGGTCAATTGAATCATCATCCGAACCATACGAGCCTCGCTTCTGCTATCATTTTTCAGAAAGTGCTATCATTATAACATGTCCAAAAAAGATTTCCTGTTCCTACACCTGCGTGACCTGCCCTACTTCCGCGCGTTGTTGCGCTCGGTCGAGAGTTCGTTCTATCAGGATCTGCCCCTGCCCGCGCCGGTCTACGATGTGGGTTGCGGCGACGGTCACTTCGCCTCGCTGACGTTCGACTCAAAAATTGACGTGGGACTCGACCCGTGGCACGGACCCATCCACGAGGCGAAGACCTTCGGCGCGTACAAAGCGTTGGTCGAAGCCGACGGCGCGGCGTCGCCGTTTCCCAACGAATATTTTGCCAGCGGGTTCAGCAATTCGGTGCTGGAACACATCCCGCACATTGACGCTGTGCTGAAAGAGACCGCCCGCGTGTTGAAGCAAGGCGCGCCGTTCTATTTCTGCGTGCCGAACTCCGCGTATTTGAGCGAACTATCGATCTCGAAGGTGTTGGGCAAAGGATACACCGAATGGTTCCGCGTCATCTCGCGCACCCAACACGCCGACAACCCCGATGTGTGGGGGGCGCGTCTCGAACGCGCCGGCTTCGAGGTAGTCCGCTGGTGGCATTACTTTCCGCCTGCTTCATTGCGCGTGTTAGAATGGGGGCACTATTTCGGCGTTCCATCCTTGTTTGCACGCGTCCTCACAGGCAAATGGATCGTCGCACGCACGCACTGGAACCTGTGGTTGACAAAAAAATATTTGGAGCGCTACGCCTCCACCCAGCCCGCAGAAAACGGCACGTATACTTTTTACATCGCCAGAAAAAAATAAGGGGTGCTGTTCCCGCATCCACACATCTTGATTGAACATCCCCGCGCAGAATTCCACACAACAATGAACGACGAATCTCACGAACAGAATCAATCCAACGAGCCCAGCGTGCTCGATTATGTGAAATCCCTGTTTCGCCTCGGCGCGCGGATTCAGATTCCCGATTTTGCAGAGGCAGCGCCGGCAGACGTCCCACCGGTCGACGCGCCGCCCGCTTCTCCCGACGTTCAGCCTGATTCGCCCTTTCCGTGGCTCTCGCTCCTTGCAGTTCTCCTCGCCTGCGCCGGGCAATATTTCTTCGAACCTCCCGCCGCCACCAAAGGATGGGGCTACGCCTTTTATCTCGCCGCGCTGGGGTTGTTGGGTTGGGCGCTCTACCGCAAGGAGTGGACTCTCCAACTCCGCTACGCGCCGGATGCCGAGAGGACAGACCCGCTCACCTTTCGCCCGGTTCAATTTGTCATCAGTGTTTTGTTGGGGCTATGGGCATACAGCTTGTTCAAAGATAACTTGTTCACAAGTTTCAATGTCTTTATTTGGCTTCTTGCGATCACTTTCTTTCTTTCGGCGTTCTGGATCACAAAGCCGAATCAACCATCCTTCTTCGAGCGGATTGCCGGTTGGCTGAGAAAAGATTCCTGGACCATCCAGCTCTCGCGTTGGACATTGCTCTTGCTCGCCGCGACCGCGCTGGCGTTCTTTTTCCGCTTCACTCAAACGGCGAGCGTTCCGCCGGAGCCGTTTAGCGACCACGCCGAAAAAATTCTCGACGTGTACGACGTGGCACACGGGCAGACGCGCATCTTCTTCCCGCGCAATACCGGGCGTGAAGCGGATCAAATGTATTGGACGCTGCTCGTCCTCAAAGTGTTCGGCACCGGGTTTTCATTCCTCAGTCTCAAACTCGGGACAGCGATTCTGGGCTTTCTGACCCTGCCGTTTATTTATCTGCTCGGCAAGGAAATCGGCGGAGCGCGCGTGGCGCTCATTGCGTTTACTCTCGCGGGAATCGCCTACTGGCCCAATGTGATCAGCCGCGTGGGGCTGCGCTTCCCTCTCTATCCGCTTTTCGCCGCGCCCATGCTGCTCTACCTCCTGCGCGGCTTGCGGACGCGCAACCGCAACGACTTCCTTCTTGCCGGTATTTTTCTAGGGCTTGGCTTGCACGGTTACAGCCCCTTCCGCATTGTGCCTTTTGTGGTCGTCGCCGTATTCATCCTGCATTGGATTCATCCGCAATCGAGGGGCGCGCGCAAGGAATTGGTGATCTGGCTGGCGATGCTTGCATTAACATCGCTGTTCGTTTTCCTGCCGTTACTTCGTTACTGGGCTGATAACCCTGAACGGTTCGGTCTGCGCGCGATGACGCGGTTGACGAGCGCGGAGGTTCAGATCACAAACCCCGTCTGGCAGGTGTTCCTCTCGAACGTATGGAACGCGCTCAAAATGTTCAACTTCGACGACGGCAAGATCTGGGTACATTCCGTCGTTCAGCGTCCCGCGCTGGACGTTATCACTGCCGCGTTGTTTGTCCTTGGCGTCGCGCTGGTGTTGATCCGCTACCTGCGCCAGCGTCACTGGCTTGATCTGTTTCTGCTGGTCTCCATTCCGTTATTTCAATTGCCATCTACGTTATCCATCGCTTTTCCCGATGAAAACCCGTCGCTGAACCGCACAGGTGCAACTTATATAATCGTATTCATTCTGGCGGCGCTCGCGTTCGACGGCTTGCTGGACAGTTTTGGGCGGGGAAAGATGCGCACGGTCCTCGCCTCGCTGGTGACGATCTTTCTCCTCTACGTTTCCGCCGCCCAGAACTACAGCCTTGTTTTCGATCAATATTACACAGACTTCCGCCTGCGATCGTGGAACACCTCGGATATTGGCAGGGTGGTTCAAGGTTTTGCAGAGATCTCCGGCACGACGAAAACCGCCTGGGTGGTGCCCTTCCCCTATTGGGTGGACACGCGTCTCACCGCGATTTGGGTGGGCGACACGTACCGCGATATGGCAATGTGGCGGGAGGGCATTCCGACCACCGTGCAATATCAGGGACCGAAGTTGTTCATTGTGAAAGCCGACCTTGAAAACCCGGCTGGGAACGACCAAGAGTCGTTAGACGTCCTACAATCGCTCTACCCGGCTGGTCAACTGCGTTTATTTGACTCGGACATTCCCGGTCACGATTTTTGGATCTTCTTTGTGCCTCAAGAGTAATCACCCGGTGGTTGAGTAGGGCTGAGCGGCGCCTCGGCGCCATTGCGAAGCCCGTATCGAAACCACCGTTTAGAGGATATCTTTCGATGACGGAACTATTCTGCTTACTTGCTGGTTTCGATACGGCGGACGAACGCCGCCTACTCAACCAGCGAATCGACTAATTTATGAAACGCGAAAAATATTTCTGGGCGTACGACCTTCTCTTCCTGCTGGCGCTTGTCCTCGCGGGCTATTTGCGTTTGACCGGAGTCAACTGGGGCGAAGGCGAACACCAACATCCGGATGAAAATTTCCTCTCCGGCGTGTTAAACAGTTTGCAAACGCAAATGTGCGAAGATGGAATTAATTCCGTTGCGAATTGCGCTGAAGAACAACGACGATGGATCAGCATCGGCGAGTATTTTGACAGCAAGAGCTCTCCGTTAAATCCCTACAACCGCGGCTATTCGTTCTTCGTCTATGGCGACCTGCCGATGACCATCGTCCGCGTCGCAGCGGATGCGATGCATGTGTCTGATGTGAAGTTGCTGGGCAGGCAATTTTCCGCGTTCGCCGACCTGTTCACGATTTTCTTCCTCTATCTCATCGTCTCGCGCCTATACGACCGCCGCGTGGGTTTGCTCACAGCCCTCTTCTCCGCGTTGACCGTGATGCAGATCCAGCAATCGCACTTCTTCACCACCGACCTGTTCGTCAACACTTTTGCGTTTCTGGCGATCTACTTCGCGGTCGAGATCATGCTGTGGAAAGATCAGAGACTAGAGATTAGAGACTCATCCAGTCCCCAGTCCCCAGTCTCCAATCTCCAATCTCCCGCTGAGACCGTCGAAACATCCAATTCTCCAACCTCCCAATTACCACTTATCGCGAAGCATCCCTTCGGGACCAATTACAAAGCGCTTTTCACCTCTCCCCTCTTCTTCCTCAGCCTCGGCTTCGGCATTGCCTATGGCATGGCGCTGGCGTCGAAGTTGAACATCTACCCGCTGGCGCTTCTGTTGCCCGGCGCGTTCGCTCTGCGTTATTTCATCAATGATCGCGCTGCAATGACCGCAGACGATAGACCGCAGACAGCGGCAATTACCAATTACTACTTACTCATCACTGCCTGCCTCGTCGCCGGGGGCATCGCTGCGTTCCTCTCCTTCCGCGTTTTCCAACCCTATGCCTTCGATGGGATTAAACTCGACCCGCAGTGGGTCAAGAACATTCAGGAGCAGCGCACACAGGCGTCTGGCGAAGCCGATCTGCCGTGGAATCTCCAATGGGCGCGGCGCACGCATCTGTATTCGTTCGAGAATTTAACCCTGTGGGGTCTTGGTCTGCCGCTCGGCATCCTCGCGTGGATTGGTTTCCTCTACATGGGCTGGCGCATCCTCAAAGGCGAATGGAAGCACGCGTTGCTATGGGGCTGGACGGCGGCATATTTCCTCTGGCAGTCGCTTCAATTCAACCCGACGATGCGCTATCAACTGCCGATCTATCCGCTGCTTGGCATGATGGCGGCGTGGTTCGTCTTTGAACAATTACCAATAACCAATTACAAATTACGCACTGCATACTCCGTACTGCGTACTTCCATCACAATAGTTGTTGTTTTGTTGACCGCCGCGTGGGCGTTCGCCTTCCAAAGCATCTACACGCGTGACGAGCCGCGCATCGCCGCCTCGCGTTGGATCTTCCAAAACGTGCCGGGTCCGATCAATCTGCAGATCGAAACGGACGGCTCGACCTACAGCCAACCCCTGCCGATTCGGCCCGAAGGCTCCATCACCTCCGACAGCCCTTATGACACATCCTTCGTTGTCAAGCGTGACGGACTGCTCACCGCCATCACCCTCGGACACGCGGCGAACGCGCTCGCTTCTTCCTCGACGTTCAGCCTGACTCTATCCAGCGGACCCGAACACACCCCCGAACAGATTCTCGCTACCGCCGCGCTCACCGCAGACTTCGACGCGCAAGCCGACCCGCGCGGCAACGCGTACACGCTTGAACTCAGCCAGCCCGTCGAAGTGAAGCGTGATACCCCGTATCACCTCCGCTTGCAAGTGGACGACGGCATCCTCACCATCACCGGCTCTGGCGTCGTCAACGAAACGGATTACGATTACCCGCTTCCTTTCCGCGTGGACGGCTACGACGCGTTCGGCGGACTCTATCGCGGCGATTTGAACTTGCAGGTGTACTGGGACGATAACGCCGACAAACTCGCGCGATTCACCTCCACGCTCGACCAGGCGGATTACATCTTTATCCCGACCAACCATCAATACGCGCAGATCACGCGCCTGCCTGAGCGTTATCCGCTCACCACGTTGTATTACCGCGAGTTGATGGGCTGTCCCGTCGGCGCGGACATCATCCGCTGTTACCACGAAGCGAAGCCCGGCGACTATGAAGGCAGGCTGGGGTTCGACCTGGCCGCCGTCTTCACCACCTATCCAAAACTTGGGAACTTCGAGATCAACGACCAATATGCCGAAGAGGCGTTTACGTTTTACGATCACCCGAAGGTGTTCATCTTCAAGAAGAACGCGAACTATGATTCGGCGCAGGTTCGATCCATTCTCGGCACGGTGGATCTGACCAAGGTCGTGCGCCTCACGCCGCGCCAGTTCGCCGATTACTCCGACTTGATGTTGCCCGCCGACAGACTCGCCAGTCAGCGCGCCGGCGGCACGTGGTCGGAACTGTTTGACTACGATTGGATTCAAAACAAATATCCGTGGCTCGGCTTGCTGATCTGGTACGTGTTCATCTTCATTCTTGGTCTTGCCGTGTACCCGTTGATTCGCATCGCCATGCCGGGGCTGGCAGACAAAGGCTACCCGCTCAGTCGCGCGCTGGGACTCGTCCTCTTCGGTTGGCTCGCGTGGATGGCAGGCGCGGTCGGCATCCCCTACACACGCACGACGATCGCCATTGTGTTTGGTTTGATCCTTTTGCTCGGCGCGGGGCTGGCATATTATCAACGCGACGAACTGCGCGAGGAATGGAAAACAAAGAAAAAATATTTCCTGCTCATCGAAGGCGTCTTCCTCGCGTTCTTCGTCATCGACCTCCTCATCCGCCTCGGCAACCCGGACATGTGGCATCCCGCCAAAGGCGGCGAACGCCCAATGGACTTTTCGTATTTCAACGCGGTGCTCAAAAGTACCTCATTCCCGCCGTACGATCCGTGGTTTGCGGGCGGCTACATCAACTACTACTATTACGGCTTTGTGCTGGTCGGCACGCCGGTGAAATTGCTCGGCATCGTCCCATCCATCGCGTACAACTTCATCCTGCCGACGCTTTTCGCAATCGTCGGCATCTGCGCGTTTTCCATCGGCTGGAATCTTTTAGATAAGGGTGAATTTGGAAGGATGAAGGATGAAAATTCATCCTTCCAAATTCAACTTTCCTCTTTGACTGCCGGCATCTCTGCCTCACCCCTTGCCATCCTTCTCGGCAACCTCGGCACGATCCAGATGATCTACAACCGGATGCAGCAACTCGGCGCGGTCGGCGCGTTCAGTTGGGAATCTACATTTACCGAACGCGTGACGTGGTTCCTCGCGGGCTTGAAGATGATCGTCAGCGGCGAAGGCGTTCTTCCCATCGGACCTGGAGACTGGTACTGGGACCCCAGCCGGATCGTCCCTCCGGGCCCCGACAATTCGATCACCGAGTTCCCGCTGTTCACTTTCCTCTACAGCGACTTGCACGCGCACATGATCGCCATGCCGATCATGTTGCTCGCGCTCAGTTGGGCGGTTGCCGTCGTGGTGGGACAGGCGAAGTGGAAGAATCAGATCTCCACTGGGGTTGGAATCGTCGTAGGCGCGTTGATCATCGGCGCTCTGTATCCTACCAACTTGTCCGACATGTACACGTTCCTGCCGGTCGGTCTTGCGGCGTTAGGCTATTCGTTGTGGCGGAACTCCAACTCATCATCCCTCGAACGAAGACTTCTTATCGTTGCAGGCGCGTTGTCCGCGTTGACGATTCTTTCGTTCGTGATGTACCAGCCCTATCGCGCATGGTACGCGCAGGCGTACAGCGCGCTCGATCCGTGGAAGGGACCGTTCACGCCGATCTCTTCGTATCTCACCATGTGGGGCGTGTTCCTGTTCATCATCGTCGCGTGGATGGTTTGGGAAACCCGTGAATGGATGGCGGCGACTCCCGTTTCGTCGTTGCGGAAATTGAAGCCGTTCCAATTTTTGATCGAAGGCGCGTTGATCGTATTCGCGCTGATCTTGCTTCTTCTACAATACAACCAATCGAGTACATCATACGGCGGCGTGGCGGTCAGTTGGATCGCACTGCCGATCGCGGCATGGGCGGGCGTGTTGATGCTGCGCCCGAACCTGCCCGACGCGAAACGATTCGTGCTGTTCCTTATCGGCACCGCGTTGCTGATCACTGTTGTGGTCGAGGTGTTGGTCGTAGTCGGCGATATCGGACGGCAGAACACCATCTTCAAGTTCTATCTGCAAGCGTGGTTCCTACTGGCGATGAGCGGCGCGGCGGCATTTACATGGACTCTCCCCGCCTTCTTCCGCTGGACGCCCGGCTGGCGCGCGTTCTGGCAGATCATGGTGATTCTGCTGGTCTCCGGCGCGGCGTTGTTCACCGTAACCGGCTCCTCCGGCAAGATCAGAGACCGCTGGATCGTGGAAGCGCCGCACGCGCTCGACGCGATGACTTTCATGGAATATGCCGACTACGACGATTTTGGTCAGCGGTTGAATTTGAGCGAAGATTACCGCGCCATCCGCTGGATGCAGGAGAACGTGCAGGGATCGCCGGTCATCGTCGAGGCGAATTGTCCCGAATATCACTGGTGCACACGCTTCACCATTTATACGGGCTTGCCCGGCGTGGTTGGTTGGAATTGGCATCAGCGCCAACAGCGCGTGTTTACCTCCGCATGGGTGGAGGAACGCGTCGCGCAGGTTGGAGAGTTTTATAACAGCATTGACACTGAGTCGATTCAAAACTTCCTCAAAACCTACGATGTGAAGTATATTATCGTCGGTCAACTCGAACGCGCCGCCTACACAGCGGAAGGCATCGCCAAGTTCAACCAATACGAAGGCCGGTTCTGGCGCGAAGTCTATCGCGACGGCGCGACCGTGATTTATGAAGTAATGCCATAGTTACGCAGTACTTAGTATTTACTTCGTATGCGTACCAAAGGAGACCTTATGATCTACCACCTCACCTTTCGCAAGAACTGGAAGCACGCGTTGGCAACAGGACCGTTTCGCGACAAAAGCCTCGATAAGGAGGGATTCATCCACTGTTCGACCGCGACGCAACTCGTGCCGGTAGCGACGCTTAACTTCCCCCAGCGGCGCAAGTTGACCATTCTCGCGATAGACGAAACGAAACTGACCTCGCCGGTAAAATGGGAAAAACCCGACGGCGCGCCGCCGCCCGGAGTTCCTGCGGGCGATAAGTTCCCGCATGTGTATGGTCCGATCAACCATGAAGCGGTGATCAAAACGCCGGACATGGAACGCAACGCGGATGATGTATTTGTACTTCCGGACGATCTCTAACCCGCTTTACAAAGCGCGTCGCACCTGCCAATCTTCTAATCTCGAATGCTTTCCTTCCTCCTCTGGTACCTCCTCGCCACACTGCTCGGCTGGCTGACCTTTCCCCTCGCGTATCGTCTCTTCCCCGCGTTGAAAGATCGCGGCTACGCTCTTTCCCGTGCTTTTGGCTTGCTGGTTTGGGGGTACATCTTCTGGCTACTGGCTTCGTTCCACATCGCTCAAAACGACATCGGCGGTTTATTGCTCGCGTTGGTGGCGCTGGCAGGCATGAGCGGGTGGGCAATCTCCAGTCTCCAATCTCACGCTGAGCCGGTCGAAGCGTCTAATTCCCCAATCATCTCCTTCCTCAAAACCAACCGCCGCCTCATCATCACATCCGAACTCCTCTTCCTCATTGCCTTTGCCTTCATGGCATTCATCCGCGCGGGCAACTCGGAGATCCTCGGCACTGAAAAACCGATGGAACTGATGATGATCAACGGCATCATGAACTCGCCGACCTTCCCGCCGCGCGACCTGTGGCTTTCCGACTACTCGATTTCCTATTACTACTTCGGCTACGTGATGACTTCCATGCTGGCGATCTTGACCGGCACACCCGCCACCGCCGCGTTCAACCTGATGATCGCGCTCATCTTCGCCCTGTCCGCCGTCGGCGCGTACGGGATTTTGTACAACCTGCTGACGAATGGTCAAACCTCGAAGGTTGAAGGTCAGTCATCCGAAAAATCTCGTTCTTCTTTCCTCTTTCCTCTTTTTGCGCCTCTTTTTCTTTTGCTTATCTCCAACGTGGAAGGCTTCCTCGAAGTTCTCCATCGGCGCGGACTGTTCTGGACGAACGGCAACAACTTCTGGACGTGGCTCGACCTCCCCGAACTACGTGAAGCGCCGACACAACCGTTGGGCTGGATTCCCGACCGTTTCTGGTGGTGGTGGCGCGCCTCACGCGTGGTGCAAGATTACGAGTTGACCGGTCATTTCACCGGCGACACAATTGACGAATTTCCGTTCTTCTCGTATCTGCTTGGCGACTTGCATCCGCACGTGCTTTCGATGCCGTTCCTGTTGCTGACGATTGCCATCGCGTTGAATCTTTTCCTCGGCGGCTGGAAAGGGAAGATCAATCTCTACGTCGGCGAACTGCACATCAACAAGACCGGTTTTGCGGTCGTTGCATTGATGCTGGGCGGGCTGGCATTCCTTAACACGTGGGATATCCTCGTCGCTGGCGCGTTGATCGCTTTCAGTTACGCGTTAAGCCGAATCCGTGAAGCAGGCTGGGGCTGGGGACGAATCGAAGATGTCCTTTTGCTGGCGATCCCCGCAGGCATCGTCGCGTACGTGATGTATCTTCCGTTCTTCATCGGCTTCGATTCGCAGGCGGGAGGTCTGGTGCCGAACTTCATGTACCCGACGCGCGGCGCGCACTTGTGGGTGATGTGGGGAACGTTGTTCGCGCCGATCTTTGCGTTTCTCGCGCGCTTGCTCAGAACGAAAACTCCCGCCAATTGGCGCGCGGGGATTCTGACGGCGCTAGCGCTTTTGTTCGCCCTGCTTGCCGCGATGTTTGCGATCGGCTTGCTCGCGCTGCAATTCAAACCCGAACTTGTCCTCCCGATTTTAGAATCACAGGGGCGCGACGCTGGCGCGTTCATCGCAGATAGTTTCGCGCGCCGCCTCAGTTACATTGGCAGTCTACTCACGTTGCTCGCCTTGTTGATCCCAACTCTAGCGTTCCTGTTTCGCTCAAGCCGGGAACGTTCGAGCCAAGATATACCCTTTCCTGCTGAACCTTCGACCCTCGACTTTCAACCTTCAACTTTCAACTTTCAACCTTCGACCTTCATCCTTTTATTGATTACCCTCGGAACCCTCCTCATCCTTGGTCCCGACTTTTTATACTTGCGCGATAACTTTGGCTGGCGTATCAACACGATTTTCAAATTCTATTACCAAGCGTGGATTCTTCTCAGCCTTGCCGCCGCATTCGGGACAGCCGTGCTGTTCATGAATTTACGCGGCGCGTCGAAAACGATCTTCAACATCGTCTTTGCAGTGGTCCTCATCGTCGGGTTGACGTATCCCACATTCGGCATTTTCAACAAGACCAACAACTTCAACCCTCCATATGGACTTTTGCTAGACGATTTCGACCGCGTGGAGATCGAAACTCCCGATGAAGCTGCGGCAATCCTTTGGCTCCGCTCCGCGCCGGACGGGGTGGTTGCCGAGGCAGTAGGAGGCGCCTACTCCTCCTACGCGCGCATCGCCAACTACACCGGCTTGCCGACCGTCCTAGGCTGGGACAATCACGAGGGTCAATGGCGCGACGGTCTGCTCATCGGCAACCGTCGTCAAGACATCGAGATCCTCTACACCACGCCGGATACATTCACCGCGCAAGAGATCGTCGCGCGCTACAACATCCGCTACATCTACATTGGCGATTTAGAACGAAGCACGTATCCGGTAGAGGAAGGCAAGTTCAATAGTTTATACAAAATGGTATTTCAACAAGGGAATGTGACGATCTATGAAGCGCCGCAATAATCGAGGGTAAAATTGCGCTCATGAATTCCACTTTGATCAAACGCGAAGGCTGGCTGTATGGGCTGGCTTTTCTGACTGCCATCGCCCTCCGCTTCATCGCGTTGGGCGCGTCCACGCTCACCGACTCGGAAGCGACGCTCGCCCTGCAAGCGCTCGGCATTGCGCGCGGAGAATCTCCTTTACTTGTGCCGCAACCGGCGTACATCCTTCTCACGTCTGCATTATTCGCGATCATCGAAAGCACGGATTTTCTAGCGCGCTTTCTCCCCGCGCTGACCGGCAGTCTCATGGTCTTCGCGCCGTATTTCTTCCGTGAAAAGATTCGCCCGCGCCCAGCCTTGATCATCGCCTTCCTCTTCGCCTTCGACCCCGGCCTCGTTGCGCTTTCGCGTCAAGCGAACGGAACCATCCTCGCCGCGACGTTTCTCCTCTTCGCATGGGCGATGTGGAATCACAAGCGGCTTATCCTCGCCGGCATTTTCGCCGCCCTCGCTCTGCTCTCTGGTCCCTCGCTTTGGGCTGGCATCCTCGCCCTCGCCATCACCCACATCTTCCTGCGCGGCGCAAAACCCTCCGCCTCCAACAACCAAACTCCGCTCGCAGACTCTGAAATCACAAACCAACAATCCAAAATCGTCAATTCAGCGTCTCAATTCTCTAATCCTCAACTACTCATTTCTTTTTTCGCCACCTTCCTCCTCGGCGGAGGACTCTTCTTCCTCGCCCCAAACGGATTAAGCGCCGCGTTCTCCTCCCTCCCCGCCTATCTTGGCGGTTGGGTCGCGCCGACGGTCACAACGCCCGGACACATCCTCTTCACCTTTTTTGCCTATGAATTACTGGGCATCTTCCTCGCCTCGCTCGCCATTTTCCGCGCCGTGCGGACGAACGGCAAGCGCGCCAAACGATTAATGGTCTGGCTTGGCATCGCGCTTCTCCTCGCGGTGTTTTATCGCCAGCTCGGCGAATTGGTCTGGGCGGTGATTCCCCTGCTCACATTGAGCGCGCTCGAACTCTCACGGGCATTCGAGATCCATCGCGAAGAACGCGTCGAAGTGGGCATCGTCGTCATCGCGCTTTCCATTTTGCTCGTCTACACATGGTTCAACATTTCGAGCATCGCCCTCGATCCCTACAATCCGCTTCCCACTACACTGCCGCTCATCGGCGTTGTGCAAAACGCGCGCGCGCTGGTATTGACTGGTTCGCTCCTCATCGTGCTGGTCTGCATCGCGCTAGTCGCGCTGGGTTGGTCGGCGCGCATCGCACGGCTCGGCGCAACCCTCTGCTTCAGCGCCTTCCTCGCCGTATACGCGCTTGCCGCGGCATGGGGCGCCAGCGGACTCCGCAACCCAAACGGATTCGAACTTTGGACTGCCGACCCGCGCATTGCCCAAGCGGATTTATTGCTCGCCAGCGTAGACGATCTCTCCGAGTTCAGCCTCGGTCATCCCGACTCTCAGCCTGTCACGGCTGTGGGAATTTTATCCCCCGCCCTCGAATGGACTCTGCGAGATCATTCCGTGGAAATGGCTTCTGTTCTCGACCCGCAACAAGCGCCAGCCATCGTCGTTACGCCGTTGATGAACGATCTCGGTTTGCCCTCCGCTTATCGCGGGCAGGATTTCACATGGAGAAGACAACCGCCGTGGGCAAACCTTCAAACGCAGGATTGGTTGAAATGGTTCGTCTTCCGCGACCTGCCAATGGAAAATGAAACCATCATCCTCTGGGCGCGCGATGATCTGTTCCCAGATGCGCGCGGGGGCGCACAGCCTTGACCCCTTCGATCATCGCCATAGACGGACCTGCCGCCTCGGGAAAATCCACGCTGGGGTTGCGGCTGGCTCACGCGCTTAACTATTTATTCTTCGACACCGGCGTGATGTACCGCGCCGTCACGTGGCTTGCGCTGAATCGTGGGATTGACTTGAACGATGAAGATACGGTCGCTTCACTGGCGGAGAAAACCCAAATTGACGTCGCGCCAGCCTCCACGTCGGATGGACGCGCTTGCGATGTGCTCGTGGAGGGAAAAGACATCACGTGGGAAACGCGCCTGCCGGAGGTTGAATCCAACGTATCCGCTGTTTCCGCCTATCGCGGCGTGCGCCGCGCGTTGAGTCAACAGCAACGGCGCATCGGGCTGCGCGGCAAGATCGTAATGGTCGGACGCGATATCGGCACGATCGTCTTACCCGAAGCGGACCTCAAGATTTACCTTGATGCGAGCGCGGAACAACGCGCTACGCGGCGTTACCACGAGATCCTCCTGCGCGGGGCAAGCGCGAACTACGACGAGATCCTCGCAAAAGTGATTGAGCGCGACCGCATCGACTCGACGCGGGATGTGGCTCCGCTCAAAGTGGCGGACGACGCGGTCGTGATCGATTCGGATCAAATGAACGCGGACGAAGTCTTCGAGAAGGTGATGGCGCTGTGTAAATGACGGAAGTGTATCGCGTTCCCCTGCGGCATAAAATCCTGCGCCGCGTGATGAAGCCGCTGGCGCGCGGCATCTTTCACTTGCTTGCCGACGTGAAGATCAGCGGCGAAGAGCGCATTCCGTTCGGAAAGCCTTATGTGGTGGCGACGAATCACATTTCGATGTTCGATCCGCCGTTCATCGGCGCGTTCTGGCCCGATAAATTGGAGATCATCGGCGCGGCAAACGTGTTCGACAAACCCGCCGAAGGGCTCGTGCTCAAAATGTATGGCGTGATCCCCGTCCATCGCGGCGAGTACGACCGCGCCCTGCTGACCAAGATCATTCACATCCTTCAGTCTGGCTTGCCGCTGTTGATCGCGCCCGAAGGCGGGCGTTCGCACGCGACCGCCATGCGGCGCGCGAAACCGGGCATTGCCTATATCGTCGAGCAGACCGGCGCGCCGGTGGTACCGGTAGGCTTGGTCGGCACAACGGGAGATTTTTTTCAACGCGCGTTTCACAAACCCAAACCAGCCCTCGAAATGCGCGTTGGAAAGCCGATCCATTTGCCGGAAATAGAAGCGAAAGGAACACAACGACACGAAATGAGACAACGCAACGCAGACCTTGTCATGTCGCACCTCGCCGGGTTACTGCCGGAAGAATACGGAGGCGTCTATGCCGGATCAGCCATCCGCTCCGCCTAAGCCCGTTACCGAAATTTGGAGACCGGAACTCATCGTTCTCCCCAAACTGACGCTGGCGCGGCGCGCCTTCCGCGTGTTCTACCGCTATTGCATGAAATTGCTCGTCTTTTGCACTATGCGTATTACTGTACGCGGTTTGGAAAATATTCCCCAAAAGGGACCTGCATTGCTGGTCGGGAATCATTCCGGGGATGCTGATGTGGTTGTGGGTGCGGCGGTCATTCCTCATTCAGCAGATTGGGTCGGCAAGATCGAAAACCGCGACGATCACTGGCTGGTCGGTCCGGTCTTTCGCGCCTACGGCTTTATTTGGATCCATCGCGGCAAACCCGATAAACGCGCTTTGCGCGTGGCGCTCGACGCCCTCGCCGAAGGACGTATGGTAGTTATTGCGCCGGAAGGCAGGCAAACGCTCACCGGCGGACTCGAAGAGGGGACCGACGGCGCGACCTTCCTCGCGCTCAAATCCGGCGCGCCGGTGATCCCGATCGCGATGGCTGGGACGGAGAACGCCAACATTTACAGCAACATGAAAAAATGGCGGCGCGCGACGGTCACTGTGACGATTGGAAAGCCTTTATATATTCGCGAACAGCCGGACCGCCGCGAAACGATCCGGGTCGGCACGCGTCAGATCATGGAAGCGTTGGCGCGTATGTTGCCCCCCGAACGACGCGGACAGTACAGTTACGTTTCAAAGTTCATCGAACCCGATTAATCCTCCGAGTTTTGGTGAGACAAACACGGGGGTGATTCCGTCATGCAGAAACCAGCCAACTTACTCTGCGCGAGGTCTAACCATGATAGATCAGCCAACCTCCGAACCAAAACCCGTCACCGATTGGTGGAAGCCCGAACTTGTCGGCTTGCCTAAACTGACGCTTTCGCGGAAATTATTCCGCCGATTTTTCCGTGTAGTGACAAAAATTATCGCCCTCTTCACAATGAAGAGGAAAATTCGAGGCTTGGAAAACTTTCCAGCGAAAGGTCCGGCGATCATCGTGTTCAATCATCTTGGCGATTGGGACGCTATCTTGCTCTCTGCGGCGCTTCCCGCTTCCGCAAAGGCAGAATGTATCGGAAAGATCGAATTGAACGATTATCGGATGGCAGGACCGGCGCTTCGCGCCTACGGGTTTATCTGGATTCATCGTGGTCAGCCGGATCGCCGCGCCATGCGCGCCGCGCTCGATGCCCTTGCGGAGGGCAGGATGCTCGCGCTTGCGCCGGAGGGCAGGCAAACCGTCATCGGCGGATTGGAAGAAGGCACGGAAGGAGCGGCTTTCCTCGCGATGAAATCCGGGGCGATCATTGTTCCAGTCGCTCTGACCGGCACAGAAAATTCTCACTTGAGCGACCATCTTAGCAAATGGAAACGCGCTCCGGTCAGCCTCTCAGTGGGCAAACCGTTTTTTATTCAACATCACGCCGATCGCCAGGAAATGATCCGGAACGGTACGCGTCAGATCATGGAGACGTTGGCGCGCTTGTTGCCTCCCGAACGGCGCGGGCAGTACAGTTACGTTTCCGAGACTGATAACGTCTGATAACCGCTGATTGGGGCTATAATCCGTTCATGCAGTTCGTCGCGACATTGTTGAATCAACTTGCATATTTCAATCCCATGTCCATCGCCGGGTGGATGGTTTGGATCGGGCTGGGCGGTCTGTTTGCTTTTTCGCTGTTAAGCTGGCGCGGTTATCATCCCAGATGGAACACACAAGCGCGGTGGATTCTCTTTACGCTGGGCGTCTTCACTCCCATGGCAACATTGTTCCTCGGTTTGAAATTTCAAACCGGCGCGTCGTTACCGGCGCCGGGGATTCCCGCCGAAGCACCCGGCTCGACCGTCATGTTGTTCTCCGCGCTGCCGTGGACGTTGGCAGGCGGCTTCCTCGGACCGTACGCCGGCGCGGCAGTGGGAATCTTCAGCGGACTGTTGCGCGGCGTCTGGGATACGCACAGCCTCTTCTCCATTCTTGAATTTGGATTCCTCGGGGCGATCTTCGCCGTCTCCACGCGTCAAAACTATCGCACACCGTTCTTCCGCTTGCTGAGACAGCCCTTGTTCAACGTGGCGTCGCTCACGCTGATTCACGCGCTGATCTTCATTGTCAGCGCGTACTTCACCGCGTCGGCAATCGCCTCATCAGTCGAACGGCTCGACTTTGCCTTCAGCAACGCTGGCACAGCGATTCTCACCTTCGGCATCGAAATGCTGATCGCCGGGTTCGCCGCGCAAATCCTCACAACCGTTTCACCGCATCTGTGGGGCGCGGCTGTTTCACTGCAACCTTCACCTGCGGAGCGCAGTATCGAGACGCGTTTCGTTTCAGGCGCAGGGACGATTGTTTCCATCCTTCTACTCCTTCTACTCCTCGGCAGTTGGGTCGTGGCTGGTTCCGCCGCGCGAAAGTTGTTGCAAGACCGGCTCGCCGGCGCGGCGCAAGTGAGCGCGCAAAGTATTCCGTATTTCATCGGGACGGGACAAAACCTATCCTCACAGATCGCATCCGATGCGCGGCTCGCCCAAATTAACGACACCGACCTGCCCGCATTCCTCGGCGAGCAGATTCGATCCATCCCTTTTTTTAGCCAACTCGCCGTCTACGATATTTCCTCGAATACATTGATCGCGAGTTACCCGCCGGAACAAACTTTCCAACTCACCGCGCCGGAACAGGCGGGGATTCCGCTTGCCTTGGGGATTCCGAATCAAATGTACACAATTCCCCCGGCGGTTCAAGGCGAACCGGCGCGCGTGTCGTTCCTCGCCGCGATCCCCAATTCCACGCGTGCATTGATCGCCCGAACGGACTTTAACTCGAATCCATATTTGCGTCCGCTGATCGAAAACTTGAACGGTTTGCAGGAAATGAACGGCGCGGGAATCCTGTTGGATGAACAGGGAACAATCTTGTATCATCCTCAATCGAACTTGATCTTCACGCAGTACGCCGGTCAACGGAGCGACCAACCAGCCTTCTTCGACGAAACCGCTTCGCGCGGGACGAGACAATTGGTCTACTTTCAACCGGCGGAGGGTCAACCGTGGGCAGTGGTCATGATGGTTCCCGCCGGGCAGACGCAACGCGTCGCCATTGAAATTGCTTTACCCATCGCTTTGCTGATTCTTCTGCTCGGCGCGATCGCGCTGGTTGCCTTGCGCGCCAGCCTGCGTTCGGTAACCGGCTCATTGCAAAACCTCGCGGCGGAGGCGAAATACATTTCCACCGGCAAATTGGATCGCCCTCTCACCGTGGATGGCGTGGACGAACTCAGCGAATTGCGCGCCGCGTTCGAGCAAATGCGCGCCAGCCTGCAAGACCGCATGGAAGACCTCAACCGCCTGCTCGCGGTCAGCCAGGGGGTGGCATCCAGCCTGACGCTGGGCGACGCAGTCCGCCCGGCGCTTGAAGCGTTGGTGTCCAGCGGCGCCAGTTCGGCGCGCATTATCCTGCAGCGCGAAATGCTTCCCGCCGAAACGCCTCTCCGTTTTGCGGATGGGCTGGAGCAGGATGTGTACATGCACTTGGATCAGCAGATCGTCGGGCTGACCGAACAGCAGGAACGCGTGGTGATGGCGACTCTCGCGCATAATCGGGCGTTGCTTCTCGACCCCAACCTGCCCCAGCCTGAATCGTTGATCGCGCTTGCATTGCGTCATGAGGGACGATATTACGGCACGTTGTGGGCGGCGTATGCTCAACAACATGTCTTCACTGAATCGGATCTAAAATTCATCAGCACTTTGGCAAGCCAAGCGACTCTTGCTATCGCCAACATTCGCCTTTTCATGGCGGTAGAGGAGAGCCGCCGCCAGTTGGAGGCGATCCTCAATTCCACGCCGGACCCGGTGCTCGTCACGGACGCGTCAAACCGCTTGATTCTGGCGAACCCGGCGGCGGGTCACGTTTTTGGCGTTACGATCCGCCGCGGCGAACGCCCTGAAGCGGAACGATTGATCCAAGTGAAAGCGCTGAACGAACTGTTACAAGCCTCATCCAGTGAACGACATTCCGCAGAGGTCTCGATGCCGGATGGACGAACCTATCTTGCGATGGCTTCGCCGATGACCGCCGAGGAAAAGACCGTTGGACGCGTGTGCATTTTGCGCGATGTGACTCAACTCAAAGAGATTGATACGCTGAAATCGGATTTTGTCTCGACAGTGAGCCACGATCTGCGTTCGCCGTTGACGTTGATGCGCGGTTATGCCACCATGCTGGAGATGGCTGGCGAGTTGAACGAACAGCAAAAGAATTACGCCAAGATGATCGTCCAGGGCGTGGACAATATGGCGAAACTCGTCAATAACCTGCTCGACCTCGGGCGCATCGAGTTCGGCGTGGGTTTGCAAGTCGAAAGTATCCCGGTTTTGGATATCCTCGAACATGCGACCAGCGAACTCCAATTGCAGGCGAAGCAGAAGAATATTTCACTCGGAGTCGAATTGCCGCGCGACCTGCCGCATGTGATCGAAGCCGATCAGGCGTTACTGCATCAGGCGTTGTATAACCTTATCGAAAACGGGATCAAATATACACCGGAGGGCGGAACCGTGACCGTCCATTTGCAAGCCCTGCCCGACGCGCTGATCTTTGCCGTGCAAGACAGCGGTATCGGCATTTCGGAAAACGACCAGAAACGTTTGTTCGAAAAGTTCTACCGCGGCACCAACCGCGACGCGTTGATACAGCGCGGCACCGGGCTGGGGCTTGCCATCGTCAGGTCTATTGCGGAGCGGCATGGCGGGAAAGTTTGGGTGGAAAGTGAATTAGGAAATGGAAGCGTGTTCTTTTTACAAGTACCTCTAACACAAGTGAAAGAATCTCCGCGGGCATAAAGGGTCAATTGGGCGTATAATACGAATGCCTCCCCGCGAGGCATTTTTATCGCCGACATGATTGACCCTAAAACCGAGCAAGAATCGTCGTTCATTCACCGGAACGCCAAGACTGCGCCGACCCCTCAATTCAAAGATTTCCTGTTAGGACGCCCTCTTCCCACAGCAGATGCCGAACACGAGACCATCGGCAAGGGAGTGGGCTTGGCTGTGTTCGCCTCCGATGCGCTTTCATCCACCGCGTATGCCACGCAAGAGGTGCTTGTTATCCTTGCCGGCGCGGGGACGCTGGCGTTCGGCTACGTGTTTCCGATCTCGATCGTCATCGTGGCGTTGCTCGCTATCGTTGTCGTATCCTACGAGCAGATCATTCACGCATATCCCAGCGGCGGCGGCGCGTACATTGTAGCCTCGGATAACCTCGGAAAATTCCCCGCTCTTGTAGCCGCCGCAGCATTGCTTACTGATTACATCCTGACCGTTTCCGTATCTATTTCCTCCGGCGTTGCACAGATCGTCTCGGCGTACCCGGAGTTGTTCGAGTACCGCGTGGGAATTTCGGTCTTTTTCGTTTTCTTCATCATGCTGGTCAATTTACGCGGGGTCAGGGAATCGGGGTCGGCGTTTGCCATTCCGAGTTACTTCTTCATCGCGGTCATGTTCTTGACGATCGGGATCGGGATTTTTCGATGGATGGGCGGTTCGCTTGGAGTCGTACTTAACCCGCCGGAGATCGAGCATGTCGAAGAACTCACCGGGATCACCGCCTTTCTTTTGCTTCACGCATTTTCCAGCGGCACGACTGCGATGACCGGCGTGGAAGCTATTTCAAACGGCACGACCGCTTTCAAAGAGCCCCGCGCGCGCAACGCCGGCGTAACGTTGATTTGGATGGCTGGTATCTTGAGCGTATTGTTCGTAGGAATCTCCTTCCTAACGAGGGAGATTAGAGCCGTCCCATCCGAAGTAGAAACGGTTATTTCCCAGATCGCCCGTACGGTTTTTGCTGGGCAAGGCTTCTTTTATCTCTGCGTGATCTTTGGTACCACCGTTATTCTTATCCTCGCCGCAAACACCGCTTTCGCCGGGTTTCCGCGTTTGAGCGCACTGCTCGCCAGCGACGGTTTTATGCCTCGCCAGTTGACCTATCGCGGGAGCCGCCTCGTTTATTCTTACGGAATCGTCGCGCTCGCGGCGGTGGCTTCATTTCTCATCGTCATATTTCAGGCAAGCGTAACGCGTCTCATTCCGCTGTACGCGATCGGCGTATTTTTGTCTTTCACGCTGGCGCAGGCTGGTATGACGCGGCGCTGGTGGCGGTCGGGTAAATTGGACCCGGCGGCTCAACCCAAAGATCACGACCGCGCTCATCCGCTGCACTACGATAAGAATTGGTTCGTCAAAATGATCAGCAACGGGTTTGGGGCGCTTTGCACCGGGGTGGTGATGCTCGTATTTGCTGTGACAAAATTCCACGACGGCGCGTGGATCGTGCTGATCCTTACCCCCATTTTGATGGCGGTCTTTATTTGGATCCATCGTCACTACGCCAGCATGGCAAGCCGCCTCTCGCTAGAGAAGTACGGCGAGCCGCCTCCGTACAATGTCCGTCATCGAGTGCTGGTGGCGGTCAGCAACGTTCACCGGGGAACGCTCGCCGCGCTCCGCTATGCGCGCATGTTGTCCGACGACGTGACGGCTGTTCACGTTTCGCTGGAACCGGCGGATACCGATAAAGTCCGCCTGAAATGGGAGACCTGGGGACGCGGCACGCGCCTCGTAATCCTCGATTCGCCCTACCGCCTCTTCGTGGAACCGTTGTTGAGCTACATTGATGAAATCCTCGCGAGCCGGCAAGCCAATGAGACCATCACCATCGTCGTGCCGCACTTCGTCCCTGCGTTGAAGATTCACAACGCGCTTCACATGCAAATGGCAGAAGTGTTGCGCAGTGAATTGCTGTCTACCCCCGGCGTAGTCATCACCGAAGTGCCGTATCAAATCGCGTAACGCTCAGTGATTGTTTCGATATAGACTATAATCTTATTTACAGTCCTCGCTGAAGCGAGGCGTCTTTTTGCAGGCAACGGTCATCCATGCTAACCCCCGAAAATAAACAATCTGAAATCATGCAACGGCGCAGCGATTATCAACCGCCGCGCTCCTTGAGTCACTGGCTCATCGGGAGACCGCTATCCACTGCCGACGCGCCGCACCAAACCATCGGGAAGCGTGTGGGGCTGGCGGTCTTCGCTTCAGACGCGCTTTCTTCGAGCGCCTATGCGATTGACGAGATCCTGCTGGTCTTAATCCTGGCGGGCGCGGGAGCCTTGAGCCTGTCACTGCCTATCGCCGTGACGATCATCATCCTGCTGACGATCCTCACGATTTCATATCAACAAACGATCCATACCTACCCGGGCGGGGGCGGCGCGTATATTGTGGCGCGCGATAACCTCGGCGAAATTCCGGCATTAATCGCCGGGGCGTCGCTGTTGGTGGATTACATTCTGACGGTCGCAGTGTCCATCTCCTCGGGGGTCGCGCAGATCACCTCAGCCTTCCCAGCCCTGTATCAATTCCGGGTGGCGATCGCGGTGGGCTTGGTCGCCATCATGATGGTCATAAATTTGCGAGGCATCAAGGAATCGGGACAGGCGTTCGCCATCCCAACCTATTTCTTCCTGGGCATGACGCTTTTCACGATCGGGGTGGGACTCGTTCGTTCTTTCACCGGGACGCTTGGCGTCGTCCCACCGGGTAGTGTGGAAGTGGCACATGCGGGAGAGACAATCCATGCCCTGACCTTGTTTCTGATCCTGCGGGCTTTTGCGGGCGGCTGTACCGCCCTCACCGGCGTGGAAGCCATCAGCAACGGCATCACGGCTTTCAAAGAACCGCGCACGCGCAATGCCGGCATCACGCTCACCTGGATGAGCGTCATCCTGGGCGTCAACCTACTGGGACTCACCTTCCTAGCCGACCGAGCCGGCGTGCTTCCCTCGCACCTCGAGACGGGCTTTTCGCAGATCGGACGCGTCATCTACGGGTCCGGAAGCCCGCTGTACCTGACGATGCTCGGCTCTACAACTTTGATTCTGATCATGGCTGCAAACACCTCGTTTGCCGATTTTCCCCGGCTCGCCGCTCTTGTGGCGGGAGACGCCTTCCTGCCCCGGCAACTGCAATTCCGCGGAAGCCGGCTCGCCTACTCAAATGGAATTATCGCCCTGGCTGGCATTGCATCCATCCTCATCGTAGTTTTTCGGGCGCAAACGAATTCCCTGATCCCGCTCTACGCCATCGGCGTTTACCTTTCTTTCACGTTGTCGCAGAGCGGCATGGTCATCCACTGGCTGCGATCGGGACGCCTCCGCCCCGGCGAATCCTATCAGAATCACGGTATGCCACTGTACTTTGACCCGAAGTGGAAAATCAAAATGTTCCTGAACGGCTTGGGGGCGGTCGCGACGGCTATCGTGACGCTGGTTTTTTCGTTTACCAAATTCATGGAGGGCGCATGGATCGTCTTACTGCTCATCCCGTTTTTGGTAAGTTTGTTCATGGTCATTCATCGTCACTATAAAACGCTTGCAAATAGTCTCTCGCTCGAAAAATTTAGCGGTTTGCCGGCGCGCCAACCGCGTCATCGCGTGATCCTGCCGATCAGCGGTATCCACCAGGGCACGCTTGAGGCATTGCGATATGCAAAATTATTATCCGACGATGTGACCGCCATTCACATTTCCATGGACCCGGCGGAGGTCGAGAAAGTGCAAAAGAAGTGGAAGGTGTGGGGGGAGGGCACACGTTTGGTGCTCCTCGATTCTCCCTTCCGCTTATTTGTGGAACCTTTGCTGGAATACATCGAGGATATTATCGATCACCGCCAGCCGAACGAGACCATCACCGTGGTCGTCCCTCAATTTATCCCATCCAAACGCTGGCACAACGCCATGCACATGCGCACGGCAGATATTCTGCGGCAGGAATTGTTGTCTAAACACGGCGTCATTGTGACCGATGTGCCTTATCACGTACATGAGACAGAAAAGGAGTAGAAAGACATGAATTTCATTGTTGTGGGATGCGGCCGCGTCGGCGCGGAACTGTGTTACCACTTATTCAAAAGCGGACATCACGTAGTGGTGGTGGACAGCCGGCGCGAAGCCTTCAACCGCCTCCATTCCGACTTCCGCGGGCGCACGTTGGAAGGCGAAGGCTTGGCTGAAAGCGTGCTCGAACGCGCCGGGATTCAAGAGGCAGACGGTCTCGCCGCGGTCACGAACTCGGATACGTTGAATGCGGTGGTGGCTCACGCCGCGCGCGTTTTTTACAACGTGCCGAATGTGGTGGCGCGCAACTACGACCCGAACTTGCGCGCAGTGATCGAATCATTCGGTCTTCAGACGGTCGGCTCGACCTACTGGGGCGCGCAGCGCGTGGAGGAATTGTTGATGAACCCCTCGCAAAAGGCGGTCTACTCGGCGGGCAATGGCGAAGTGGAAGTGTATGAGGTTATCATCCCCGCTACATGGGACGGGAAGACATTGGGCGCGTTGTTGAACTTAGGCAAACAATGTTACCCAGTAGCGCTATCGCGGGCGGGCAGAGCGTCACTGCCTGAGGCAGAGACCATCTTGCGCGCTGGCGACTTGCTGAATGTCAGTTCCACGTTCGAAGGTATCGGCGCATTGACCGAGCGGCTGAGCGGAAAGGCGGAGGCGTAATATGTTTGTTCTCATTGCCGGCGGCGGACGAACGGGCACGCGGCTCGCCAGTTTGCTGATCAACCAGAATTACAATGTGCGCCTGATCGAACATCGGCGGGAACTGCTGACCCATTTGCATCGGGAACTTCCGACAGAGGTGATCTACGAGGGCAACGCGGTTGACCCGAGCGTACTCGAAGCCGCGGGCATCCACGAAGCGCATGTGATGGCGGCTGTCACAAACGAAGACGCGACCAACCTCGCCATATGTTTTCTCGCGAAAACGATGTTCGAGGTGCCGCGCACGATCGCGCGCGTGAACAACCCGGTCAACGCGTGGTTGTTCGATGAAAATTTCAAAGTGGATGTCGCTCTTAATTCTGCCAATGTGCTTGCGCGTCTGATCCAAGAGGAAATGTCGCTGGGCGATATGATGACCCTCTTCAAGATCCGCCGCGGGCATTATTCGGTGGTGGAGGAAAAAGTGCCGGAAGGCGCCAAGGGCATTGGTATCGAACTCAAGGATATGGGCTTGGCGGAACATTGCGTCATCGCGGCGATCATCCGCGACGGGGTGATGGCATTGCCGCACGGTGATAGTACCCTTCAAGCCTTCGACGAGATCATTGCGATCGCCAGCCCGGAAGGGACGAAAATTCTAGCGGATTTGCTCGCGCACCCGGTCTACCCTGTCCGCAATCCGAAGAAGGTGGAATAGGTCGAACCAGCCCGACCCTGAGAGCGAAGCGTTTGTCCAAGTCCAAGGTTTTCTCATTATCGGAAGAATCTCAGGGCGAATGCCGCGAATATTTCTTGAGATAATTCGCGTAGTGCGCTCATTCGAGCAATAATGAGAAAACCATACAAGTCCGATGAATCCAAATTGACCGAATCGGAAGCCCTACGGTATAATGTCGTGCCGGTTTGCAAAAGCCAGCCGCCATTATTTTTGAAATGAGGAAAGTAGAATGACCAAACGTACGTATCAACCAAAGATCCGCCGCCGCGTGCGCGTGCATGGCTTTCGCAAGCGCATGGCGACAGCCGATGGGCGCGCGGTGCTGAAGCGCCGACGATTGCGGGGCCGCCAGCAGTTGGCGAAGACCGCCAATAAGCATGTAAAGAAAGTCCGCTGGTAAGCGGAAGAGAGCGCTCGGGTGCAGAGAAAGTTCCGTCTGACCCGGTCTGAAGATTTCAAGCGGGTGCGGCGTTCCGGCAGGTCCTATGCCCACCCGCTTGTCATTTTGATTGTCGAAAAGAACGAGCATGGACTTCTGCGCGTCGGTGTGGCGGCGGGACGCACCGTGGGGACCGCTGTGCGGCGCAACCGGGCGAAGCGCCTTCTGCGCGAAGCGATGCGGACTCTGCTCCCCGGTCTCGGTTCAAGCGCGGACGTGATCCTGATCGCCCGTTCGGGGTTGACCTCCGCTACATTGGACGAAACCCGCCAAGCCCTGCTCAACCTTTTGCAACGCGCGAAACTGTACACACTCACCCCAACTCATGACGCCTGAATTTCATCTGCACGATTATTCTCACGAGCCGCGTCTGCGCGATCTGCCGCGCACGCTCTGGAATTTTCCGCGCATCGTCTTGTTGTCGTTGATCCGTTTGTATCAGATGACGATTTCAAAGGGGATACCCGCCAATACCTGCCGCTTTTATCCGTCCTGTTCGCATTACGGCTATCAGGCAATTTATAAACACGGCGCGCTCAAAGGGTCGCTAATGGCAACTTGGCGCGTTTTGCGATGCAACCCGTTCAATCCCGGGGGTTACGACCCCGTTCCATAGGAGCTCGATTTTTCAATGCGAAAGAAGAAATTGTTTGTACTCTCTGTCATCCTGCTTGCCATTGTGTTGAGCGGATGTACCGGCGCCACTGCCTGGCCCGGGCTTTCTGCAACGGATGAAGTAGCCTATTTGGCGCATACCACTACGGTTTACGCCATTGATTTGAAGACCCACAACCAATTGTGGAGTTTTTCCGGCGAAAAGACCGGCTTTACATTGCTCAACACGAATCCCAGCATGTTCATCTCCACCCCGGTAGTGACCAGCGACGGACTCGTTGTCATCCTCGATTCCAGCAATAAGCATGTGATGTACGCCGTTGACCCGAACGACTTCAACTCGTCCGATAGAAACCCCGCTCCCAAGGTCAAATGGAAATTTTCTCAGGCTGGCGGTTTGTGGATCGCTCCGCCGTTGGAAGTTGGCAACCTTCTTTTCGCGCCCAATTCGGACGGCAAAGTGTATGTGCTCGATCTAACTGACGGCAAATCGGAAAAACAAGCCGTTGGAGTGATCGAAGTTTCGCAATCCAGCGACGGCGATTCGCGTCTCTGGGCGCAACCCGTCACCGACGGCGAACGGCTTTTCATTACATCGCTAGATAAAAGCGTGGCGGCGATTGATCTGGCTACTTACCAAATCCTTTGGAAAGAGGATCTCGGCGGAGCGATTCCCGGCGGAGTCGCGCTCGGCGGCGACGGCATGTTATACGTCGGCTCGCTCGCCAAACAACTCGAACGGTTCGACCCAGTCACTGGGGAACATCAATCCGTGTTGGATACCAACGGCTGGATCTGGGTCACGCCCGTCGCAGACGGCGATAACCTATATTTCGCCGATGCGGAAGGTTATGTATATTCGTACAACACAGCAGAACAGCGGTTGAATTGGGAGCCGGTCAAACCGGATTCATCCATTACCGCCAACCCGCTGGTGTTGGGAGATCGTGTTTTGTTTGCCACCGAATCGGGCAGTATCTTTGCCTTCGACACAGCCGGAGATTTCACCGAATGGTTCAAGCCCGATCAAGAAGGCAAGGCATACACCACGCCCGTTTCGGCTGGAGGCGTTGTGCTTGTCGCGTACCTTGAATCCGATTATTATCTCGCTGTTCTCGATCAGGATGGCGATCAGCAATGGACTTTTCCGAACAAATAAGAGAGTTTTGATATATGAAAAACCCAAGTAACCCAACGCAGGCGCAACGACCTGAAATGCCGCAGATCAACCCGCGCGAGACCTTCAAAACCATTGCCGTGATCGCTGTGCTCGTGCTGGCGTTCTCGAATTTCAACCTCGTCATTGACCTCGTTGTCAACATCCTTATCTTTATCTACCAATTTGTGGGCAAGAACTTCGGGGTTGCCATCATCCTGCTGACGGTGTTGATCCGTTTAGCCACCTGGCCCCTCAACGCCCAGCAGATGAAGAGTTCGAAAGCCATGCAAGACTTGCAGAACGACAAAGAGTGGCTCGCCATCCAGAAGAAATACGCTAAAGACCGCGAAAAACTCGCGCAAGAACAAATGCGGATCTATCGCGAGCGCGGCATCAACGTGTTCGGCTCGTGCCTGCCGATGATGATCCAATTTCCGATCTTGTTCGCGCTCATCCCTAGCATCACCTATGCCATCGGCGCTTACCCGTTGAGCATTCTCAAACTTTCCAAGAGCCTCGAAGCCTTTGGGCTTCAAGATGTGGTCTCGCTCATTCCACTCAACAGCAAGTTTTTAGGCATTGATATGGGCTTGCCTGAACGGACCTTGATCTTCGGCTTCAGCATCCCGATCCTCGCGCTGATCGTCGGGCTGACTACGTTCATCCAGACCAAACTCACTATGCCGCCCGCCACCAACCCGAACGACCAATCTGCGGCGACGACCAAAATGATGGGCATTTACATGCCGATCATGCTGTTTATGTTCTCGATTAATTACGCCTCCGGGCTTTCGGTGTACTTTGTCGCCAGCAATATTTTGAGCATCATCCAATATGCGATGATGGGTAAGGTCAACTGGCGTAACCTCTTGCCCGGCGGGCAAAAATCGAAATAAAAGGAGGCGGGCATGAATCAAAGGACAACGCTCGAGATCATAGCGCCCACCGTAGAGGAAGCCCTCGCGCAAGGACTTACCGAACTGAATCTCACGGCAGACCGCGTCAGCGTCGAAGTGCTGGATGCCGGCACGAAAGGCTTGTTCGGATTAGGCAAGCCGCAAGTACGCGTCAAGTTGACGGTGATTCCCGAAGGCGGATTCCCCCAAAGCGACGCGCCGGCAAAAGCGGTCGAACCAGCCAAACCTGCGAAGGAAGCGAAGCCCAAAGCGGTTCAAGACAAGGGGACGCCTGCGCCATCCTCGGAAGCCGAATCCCAGCCTGAACATGATCTCGTCCTCGACCGGACCGAAGCCGCCATCTCGAAATTGATCCATCTTTTGCATCTCGAAGCGCAAGTTTCGGCGCATTATGGAGAGCAAGATCGCGAAGGCAGGCGCAATATCCATGTGGATATTCGCGGGGACGATCTCAGCGTGTTGATCGGGCGTCACTCTGAAACCTTGAACGCGTTTCAGTATGTCGCCTCGCTCGTTGTCGGCAAGGAAGTGCAAGACTGGGTGCAACTTTCGGTGGACGTGGAGGGATATCGCAATCGTCGCGAGAAGCAATTGATCCAGATGGCGTTGCGCATGGCAGAACAGGTTGCCAAGAACGGCAAGAAGCAATCGCTCGAACCCATGCCCTCCGGCGAACGGCGCATCATTCACATCGCCCTGCGCGATCACCCGGATGTGAAAACCGAAAGCGCCGGCGAGGAACCGCATCGCAAGGTGACGATCGTGCCGAAAAATTCATAAATTTTTGTAGGGGCGACCCGCCGGGTCGCCCCTACATTTTTATTCGGTATAATCTGCCCATGCATAATCTCGTTTCGCTCGAGCCGGTGGAGTATCTTGCGATCGGTCACGCGGCGCACGATCTAACAGCGGACGGCGCGCGCTTGGGTGGGACAGTCGCCTACTCCACATTGACCGCCCGCGCGCTGGGAGTGAAAGCGGGCATCGTCACCGCAATCGGCAAGGAAACTCCGCTCGACGCGCTGAATGGCATCCCTGTCGTTTCAATCGAAACGCCGAATAGCACCATCTTTGAAAATATCTACACCCGCACAGGACGCGTGCAATATCTGCGCGCGCAAGCCACGCGGATCGATTTCAACTCTGTTCCAAAACTCTGGCGCAAGACTGGAATCATTCATCTCGGTCCGATCGCAAACGAAATGGACACCGTCCTGCCTGAGGATTTTTCGCCCACGTTTCTGGGAGTCACACCCCAAGGCTGGATGCGCACGTGGGATGCAGAGGGACGCGTCTCGCGCGCCGAATGGTCGAACGCGGAATCCATTTTGCAGAAAGCGAACGCGGTGATCATCAGCCGCGAGGATGTGAACGGCGACAACGAGATCATCGAGCAGATGGCGCACCAAACGCGGATACTGGTTGTCACCGAAGCCGCGGAGGGATGCGTCTTACACTGGAACGGTGATCGTCGCCGCTTCCGCGCGCTGGATGTGAACGAAGTGGACGCGACCGGCGCGGGTGATGTGTTCGCCGCCGCGTTTTTCATCCGTTTGTTGAACACGCGCGACCCATGGGAAGCCGCGCGCTTCGCGACCTTGGTTGCGAGTTATTCCGTTACCCGCGTTGGTTTGGACGGCATCCCGACCGCTGAAGAAATCGAAGACTGTAAAATAGAAGTGTTGCAATAAAACTATGGTGGTTTCGATACGTCCCGCGACGAGCCTCGCGGGACTACTCAACCACCGAATAATCGTCAATCTGAAATCGAAAATCGTCAATCGAAAATCATATGCCTCGCATCTACACCCTCGTCAACCAAAAAGGCGGAGTGGGCAAGACCACCACCGCCATCAACCTCGGCGCGTATCTGGCAACGCTCGAGCAGAACGTGCTCATCGTGGACCTCGACCCGCAAGCCAACGCCACCTCCAGCCTCGGTGTGGATAAACGCGGCGTACAAATGGGCACGTACGACGCATTGCTCTCCGGCGATATACCTGCATCATCAATTCTCTTCAACGAGCGCTTGCAACTTTCGCTCCTGCCGTCGTCCCCGTCGCTGGCGGGCGCGGAGGTTGAACTTGTCGAAGAGACGGAACGCGAACACCGCTTGAAGAACGCGCTCGCATCGGTCAAGGATCAATACGATTACATCCTGATTGATTGCCCGCCCTCGCTCGGGCTTCTCACCGTCAACGGTCTTGTCGCCGCGAAGGACGGCGTGCTTGTGCCGGTGCAATGCGAATACCTCGCGCTGGAAGGACTCGGTCAACTCACGCAAACCATCGAACGCGTGCAAGCCTCGCTCTTTCCGAAATTACGCGTGCGCGGCGTTATCCTGACGATGTTCGACCCGCGGACGAATCTTTCCAGCGATGTGGTGAAGGAAGTCAACAACCATTTTCCGGGACAGGTCTTCAAAAGCGTGGTGCCGCGTAGTATCCGTCTCGCGGAGGCGCCTTCGTATGGACTGCCCATCTCCGCCTACGCGCCGTCGTCGGTGGGCGCGCAAGCGTATGAATCGCTGGCGAAGGAATTGTTGAAGGACGACGGGAAATAATCTATTTCAGTAGGGGCACAGCGAATCCCGCCATGACGTTGTCGGATGACCGTTCCGCTGTGCCCCTACCACATATGATGTAAGGAGTTATTCATGGCAAAACGGACCGGTCTCGGCAAAGGACTCGACGCGCTCATCCCGGCGGGAAAAACCTCCGCTGGCGAGGCAGGCGGAATTATGCAAGTCGCGTTGGACTCGATCCAGCGCAACCCGCGCCAGCCGCGCGAAAATTTCGACGCGGCTGAATTGGAAAATCTCGCCGCGTCCATCCGCGAACATGGTGTGATCCAACCGCTCATCGTTTCGCCGGGACGCAACGGCATCTACACATTGATCGCGGGCGAACGGCGTTTGCAAGCCTCGCGCAAGGCTGGGTTGAAAACTGTGCCGGTCGTGATCCGCAGCGCCACCGACCAGCAATTGCTCGAACTCGCCCTCATCGAAAACGTCCAGCGCGCCGATTTAAATCCCATCGAAGAGGCGGATGCGTACCAGAACCTTGCCAAAGAATTCAGGATGTCGCATGAGACCATCGCTTCACGGGTGGGAAAAAGCCGGGTCGCGGTGACCAACACCCTGCGCCTGCTCGACGCGTCCGCGGCGGTAAAGCAAGCGCTCGTGGACGGCAAGATCACCGAAGGGCACGCGCGCGCGATGTTGTCGCTATCCGCCAAAGCGCAGGAACATTTGCTGAACCAGATCATCAACCTCGACCTGAGCGTGAGGTCCACCGAAGTTCTCACGCGCAAACTTTCGGGGCAGAGACCGGTCGCCACGAAGAAGACAGGTCGAAGTCCGAACGTGGGCGACGTGGAACGGAAGTTGCAATCCAGCCTCGGCACGAAGGTCGCGCTCAAACACGGCAAACGCGGCGGGACGGTCACCATCTTTTATTATTCCGACGAGGAATTGGAATCGCTGTTGGAAAAATTGACGTAATGCAATCCGCAGATTGAACAGATTGCACAGATTAAAAAGAAAATCTGTGTAATCTGCGTAATCTGTGGATGGATAGGTTTTATGCTCCTCCTCCACAACGCCCGCATCATCACACAAAACCCGGCTCAGCCGACCGCCTCGGCTCTGCTCATTGACCGCGAACGGATTCTCGCGGTCGGCGACGTGAACACGCTGTTCAACCACTATCCCCGCGCCAAAGGACAAAACCTGGGCGGGCGCGTCATCGTCCCCGGCCTCACCGACGCGCATTTGCATTTGAAACAATACGCGCTCGGCTTGCAAAAGATAGACTGCGAAGTGGACACGCAAGCGGAATGCCTGCGCCGCGTGGCGGAACGCGTGAAGACCGCCAAACCCGGCGAATGGATTCTCGGTCACGGCTGGAATCAGAATGCCTGGGGTGGCTGGCCCTCCGCGCAAGAACTCGACGCCCTCGCGCCGAACAACCCGGTCTACCTCACCGCCAAATCGCTGCACGCCGCGTGGGCGAATACCAACGCGCTCAAACTTGCCAACGTCACCTCGTCAACGCCCGACCCACAAAACGGACAAATTCAACGCGACGCGCACGGAGTCGCCACCGGTATTTTGCTCGAAACCGCGATGGAACTCGTCAGCCGCGTCCTGCCTGAACCGACTAGCGCCGAAATCACCGACGCTATCGAAAAAGCCCAACCGATTCTGTGGAAAATGGGACTGACCGGCATCCACGACTTTGACCGCCGCGACTCGTTCATGGCATTGCAAAAACTGCACGCGGAACACAAACTCAAATTGCGGGTATTGAAAAACCTGCCCGTCGAACTGCTCGACGAAATTCACGCGCTCGGTTTGCGCGGCGGCTTCGGCGACGACATGCTTCGCATCGGCAACATCAAAGCCTTCATGGACGGCGCGCTCGGTCCGCACACCGCGGCGATGTTTCAGCCGTATGTCGGCGAGGAAAACAATCGCGGCATCCTCAACATGGACGGCGAAGAACTCTTCGAGCACGGGCGCAAAGCCGCGCAAGTCGGTCTCGGCATGACCGTCCACGCCATTGGCGACCGCGCCAATCACGAAGTCCTCAACGCGTACGAGCAACTCCGCGCCTACGAAACAGAAAACAACCTGCCGCATTTGCGCCATCGTATCGAACACGTGCAAGTAATTCACCCCGACGACGCGCCGCGCCTCGCACAACTCAACGTGGTCGCCTCGATGCAACCCATCCACGCCACCTCCGACATGTTCATGGCGGATCAATTCTGGGGCGAGCGCGCCAAACTCGCCTACGCGTGGAAGACTCAATTGGATTTCGGCGCGCGGCTCGCGTTCGGGTCCGATGCGCCGGTCGAATCGCCAAATCCGTTTTGGGGATTGCACGCCGCGATCACCCGCCGCCGCGCCGACGGTTCTCCCTCTGTGGACGGCTGGCGCGCCGAACAAAAAGTTTCCGCCGCCGACGCGTTCGCGGGTTACACCCTCGGCGCCGCCTACGCCGCGACCATGGACGACCGCCTCGGCAAACTCGCCCCCGGCTTCCTCGCCGACCTGATCGTTCTCGAAAAAGACCCGTTCACTTGCAATGCAGATGAACTGCTTTCGCTTGAATCCTCGGCTACAATGGTCAACGGAGAATGGGTTTACACATCGCTTTAAGTGTCACGTTCCAAGATTCATGTATCAGGCTGTTCTCAACTTGGAACGTGAGACATGGAACTTGAAACTTCAGAATTATGACAGACCAACCTCGCCTCACACCCGAAATGCTCGTACCCCGTTTAGGAGAATATTTGATTCAAAAGGGCGTCATCACCGCAGACGACCTGCAAAAAGCGCTGAACCTGCAACAAGAAGAAGTGGCAAAGGGAAATCACATCATGCTCGGCGACGCGCTGGTCAACTTGAAATTGATCGAACATACCGCGCTCGATCAGGCGGTGACCGAACAGATCATCCAGTTACGCTCCGCGCTGCAAGCCGCCAACCGCACCCTCGAGCGCCGCGTGGAAGAACGCACCGCCGAACTGCAAAAAGCGCTCGAACGCGTTTCCGAACTCAGCCAGTTGAAGGCGAACTTCATCTCGAACATCTCGCACGAACTGCGCACGCCGCTCACGCACGTCAAGGGGTATATCGAATTGCTGGTTTCCGAATCGCTGGGGCAGATCACCGATGAACAGCGACACGCTTTGCAAGTCGCGCAGCAATCCACCAGCAACCTCGAATCGCTAATTGAAGACCTCATCATGGTATCGCTATCTTCGCGCGGCGAGTTGAGCCTGAAACAAGAACAGGTGGACATTCGCCGCCTTGCCAATCTCGTGGTCAAGTCCGCGGTGGAAAAGGCGGAGAAGCGCGGCGTAACCCTGCACGCCATGGCAGATGAGGATACGCCTTTCGTGCAAGCCGATGCGCAGAAGATCGCTTGGGTGTTGAATCACCTGATCGAAAATGGGATCAAGTTCACCCCGTCGGGTGGACGCGTGATCGTCAATGTCAAACGCGAAGGAGAGAATCTCGTGGTGGTTTCCGTCACCGATACGGGAATTGGCATCCCGCCTGAACGGCAGAAGGATGTCTTCGAACCGTTCCACCAGTTAGACGGCTCGTCTACGCGGCATTACGGCGGCACAGGGCTGGGGCTTTCGCTGGTGCGCGAGATCGTCGAAGCGCACGGTTCGATGATCGAAGTGCAATCTCTCGAAGGGCGCGGCTCATCTTTCAAATTCCCACTGCTCTCCGCGCCCGCCGAAAAATGATCCATGGATAGCCAGACCCTCGAATACTTAAATGAATTGATCCAGATCGCGGCGCAGGCGGGCAACTCACGTGGCGCTATCGAAAAATTTCTCACTTCGCTCCGTAAAGAATTCGTGTTCGACAACGTGGCGGTCTACTTACAGGATGAACGGACCGCTTCGCTCGAAATTGTGTATGCGCGCGCCATCGGACGCGCTCGCAACGCCGAAGCGGATGCCGCCTGGGGAGAGACTTTCGCTAGTCAGGTTTTCTCAAAAGGATTCATCCTCACACAAGATCCGCAACCCGACACGCCCCTCGAAGACCGCATCAAAAGGGCATACATGCTGGGTCTGCCATTGGGCGGCGACGATTCTTTGACAAAGGGGGTGTTGGTTTTCGTCCGTTTCGGCGGGCCGGTGTACGAGAACCAGCATGTGCGCGTTGCAAAAATCGCCGCCGACATCCTATCCATCTTTTTTGAGCGCGCCGCATGGAAGGCGACAAAATCAGAACTCGGCGAATTGAAGCGTCAGATGCAACTGCAAGAGGATTTCGTCAGCACCATCTCACACGAATTACGCACGCCGCTGGGTTTCATCAAAGGATACAGCACCAGCCTGCTCCGCAAAGATACGCAGTGGGACGATGCCACCCGCGATGAATTCCTCAATATCATTGACGAGGAAGCAGACCGCCTCTCGCTGCTCATCGAAAATGTGCTCGAATCTGCCCGCTTGGAGAGCAAAACGCTTCCGCTCCGCTTCCAACCCCTGCGGTTAGACGCGGTCCTGCGCGATGTGGTCATGCGTATCCGCTCGCGGTACAAAGACCTTGAAGTGAACATGGAGGCAAACTCCATTCCTCCCATTCAAGGCGATGGGGTGCGTATCGCTCAGGTATTCGAAAACTTGTTTAGCAATACGATCAAATACGCGCCCGGTTCGCCGATCGCGATCACGCTGAACTCGAACGGCGAGACCGTGAAGATCGTTTTCAAAGATCGGGGACCGGGCATCACGCCGGACGCCCTGCCGATGGTCTTCGAACGGTTCTACCGCGTGCGCGGCGAGATGACAGTCACCGGCTCAGGGTTGGGACTCTACATTTGCAAGCAGATAATTCAGGCACATCGTGGTAAGATTTGGGCAGAATCGCCTCCCGGCGAGGGCACTGCATTTTTCATCGAACTGCCCATCAACCCAGCGAACTGACAGGAGGTCTGGCATGGCAAAGCGCATTTTGATCGTGGACGATGAACCTCGTTATTTGCGCCTGCTTGAAGCGAACCTACGAACGGAGGGATATGAGGTCATCACCGCGCAGGATGGGATGCAGGCTGTCAGTGTGTTTTCAGACCAACCGGTAGACCTCGTTTTGATGGATGTGATGATGCCCAAGCTGGACGGTTTTGGGGCGACCCAGCGCATCCGTGAATTTTCCAATGTGCCGATCATTATCCTCACCGCCAAAGGCGACGAGCAAGACCGCGTGCGCGGACTCGACCTCGGCGCGGACGATTACCTCGTCAAGCCGTTTTCCGCCACCGAACTGCTGGCGCGTGTGCGAGCTGTCCTGCGGAGGGCGCAGCCGCCCAGTGAAGCCGGGCAATCCCGTTTCTTCACCCACGATAATCTAAAAATTGATTTTGCCCGCGCGGAGGTGTGGCGAGGCGAAATGCCGATCTCCCTTTCCGCGACTGAGTATCGCCTGCTCTTGCAGTTTGCTCATCATGTGGGGAAGATCATGACCTCCGAAGAATTATTGACCAGCGTCTGGGGACCGGAATATCGCACCGACAAGGAAATCCTTTGGGTGAGCATCGCCCGCCTGCGGCAAAAGCTCGAAGACGACGCGCACAGCCCAAAGCACATCGTGACGCGCTCCGGCTTGGGATATCTCATGCCGCCCATCGAAGAGTGAGTGTTAGCCAGTTGTAAAGTCTCCTAAAGCAAATGAAAGGTTAGGTCAGGCGCATTTCGACTACACTCGGAGTGCGGGCAGAACCCGAACGCAGCGACAGCCCCAAGGTTGTCGCTGTTTTTCTTTTTTCTGAAAGAGGCAGCATGTCCATTGATTACAACGAAAAGGGAAAGATATTCACAGATGTTATATCGAAGATACCCGTGATTGCGACGATCCAAACCGCTACGCACCGGATACGCGGCCGGCTTCACGTTTGTCCCGATCAGCGCGTGAAGGATGAACTCGACCGCGCGGAAACTTTCCTCGCATTGACCGAAGCGACGGTTTTCAACGCGGATGGAAGCGTGCTTTACGAAACGCCCTTCCTTGCCGTGCAACGCGCCAGCATCGTCTGGGTATTGCCGGAATCCAACCCGAATGTAGGCGGTTCATAATGGCGACTCCGATTGCGACCAACTTTACCCGGCTAACGTCTGCCGACGTGCTCAAATTCAAACGCTACCTTGTCGAAAACGTCAACCGTTCTATGGAAGGCGAAGAACTGCAGTTTGGCGACCGCGCAAGTTTCATCAAAGCGCGGCTGGACGAAGTGTACGTTCAAACCAAGGTCAACCTGCCGCAAGACCTGCGCAAACAGATCTTCGAGGAAATTCTCGATGAACTGACCGGTTTCGGTCCTATCCAACCGTTGCTGGACGACGCGGAGATCAGCGAAGTGATGGTCAACGGACCGAAAAAGATCTACGTGGAAAAGAACGGCGTTTTGGCAAAAAGCCCCATCGCGTTCGACGACGACGCGCACGTACTTCGAATCATTGACCGCATCGTTCTGCCGTTAGGCAGACGCGTGGACGCCGACAGCCCCACCGTGGACGCGCGCCTCCCCGACGGTTCGCGCGTCAATGCGGTTGTCCCGCCCGTCGCCATAGACGGACCCTCCATCACCATCCGCAAATTCAAAAAAGACAAACTCTCTATCCAGCAATTGATCAATTACGGCTCGCTCACGCCCAACATGGCGGAATTTATCCGCGCCTGCGTGATCGCCCGCCTCAACATCGTCATTTCCGGCGGCACCGGCTCCGGCAAGACAACGCTTCTCAATGTACTATCCAGTTACATCCCGGAAGGAGAGCGCATCATCACCATCGAAGACGCGGCGGAATTACAACTCCAGCAAGATCACGTGATGCGCATGGAAACGAAAACATCCAATACCGACGGCAAGGGCGCAGTGACTACCCGCGACCTCGTCCGCAACTCGCTTCGCATGAGACCGGATCGCATCGTGGTCGGCGAAGTGCGCGGCGGCGAAGCGTTGGATATGTTGCAAGCCATGAACACCGGTCACGACGGTTCGCTCACCACTGTGCACGCCAATTCGCCGCGCGACGCGCTCTCCCGCCTTGAAACGCTCGTCCTCATGGCTGGCATGGACCTGCCGTTAAAAGTGGTGCGCCAGCAGATCTCATCTGCGGTAGACCTCATCATCCAACAGACGCGCCTGAAGGACGGCTCGCGCAAAGTCACCGCCATCACCGAAGTAGTCGGCATGGAAGGCGACACTGTCGTGCTGACCGACGTTTTCAAGTTTGAGCAAACCGGCATCGGCGAAAACAACAAAATTCTCGGCGAGCTCAAGCCCACCGGCATCCGTCCGCTCTTCTCACCGCGACTCGAAGCCTCCGGCTTCAAACTCGGCGCCGAGATCTTCATGCCGAGTCCTCTTGGGCGTACTCAACGAAACTAAACTTCGCTCACTCTCTGCTATAATCGTGGAAATTGTTCGGTCAAACAATGAGGAGCCATGGATAGCAAAACCCAGATCACGATCCGTACCAAGAAACTTGGCGTGCTCATCCGCGATGCGCGCCTCGCCGCGCGCCGTAAACCCTCCGAATGCGCAGAAGCCATCGGCGTGAAGAATGGGATCTTCCGCGCCTACGAAGACGGGCGCAAGGCTCCCTCATTACCCGAACTTGAAGCCATCGTCTATTTTTTGGATTTACCCATTGACCACTTCTGGGGGAAGGAGATCCGCTCGGATGACGAGCCGTCCCATGAAAAACTCGATCTTTCCAAACTTATGGCTGTTCGCCAGCGGAAGATCGGCGCGCTCCTTCGGCAGGAACGCAACAACGCCTCCCTTTCCATTCGCAATCTTTCACAGGAAACCGGCATCTCCAGCGGACGGATCAAAGCCTACGAATTAGGCGAGCGTTCCATCCCTTTGCCGGAACTGGAGGTCTTGCTTCAAGCGTTGAACGGACGCATCGAAACCTTCTTCGACCGTAGCGGACCTATTGGTCAGTGGTTGATGAATGAAGAGGCGGTTCAAAACTTCCTCGAACTACCGGAGGATGTCCGCCAGTTCATCTCTTTGCCGGTCAACCGTCCGTATCTCGAACTCGCCATGAAACTCAGCGCCATGTCGCGCGACAAACTGCGCTCGGTCGCTGAGGATATCCTCGACATCACCCTTTGATTCTCACCGTGAACGATTCAACCGCATCCGCGCTGGCGGAACAAGGCAAAAAGGAATACGAGAAGGGGGCGTACCTCGCCGCGGCAAAACTATTTTTGGAAGCCGCGCAAGCATACGAAAAAGCGGACGATCCGCTCAACGCGGCGGAGATGAAAAACAACCAAAGCGTGGCGTTATTACAGGGAGGCAAAGCCAGCGACGCGCTGAAAGCCACTGAAGGCACCGAGCAAATCTTTGCGAACGCCGGCGACTTGAAACGGCAGGGCATCTCCGTCAGTAACCGCGCCGCCGCGCTCGAAGGGATGAAAAAATTCAGCGAGGCGCTCGCCGAATACGAACGCGCCGCGTCCATTTTCGAGCAGGCTGGCGAGGGCGATATGCACTCCATCGTGCGGAAAGCCTCCGCTAATATTCACTTGAAATTTGGGAACGTCAACCAAACCGGCATGGACGTGTACGACTCGCTCCGCCTTGTCGAAAAGCCCACGCTCACCCAGCGCATGATGAAATTTTTGATGCGCATCGGATTGATTCGCTAGCCGCAAAGGGATCGTCTCTTTGCCACAGAGAAAAAGAGTTTTTCTCAGCGTTCTCTGTGGACTCGACGGCTAAAGCGAGTTTGTTTCTTCAACATGCTCAACACCCTCGTCCGACCCGTCAGCCTCGCCGATCACCAGCAGTTATCGAACCTGATCTTCTTCGAAACGCGAATGCACCGTCACCTCGACTGGCGTCAGCCGTTGGAGTGGCTGGGGAATCCATTCTACTGGGCGCTGGACGAAGGCGACCACATCACCGCCGCAATGGCGTGTCCGCCTGAAGCGCCAAGGATGTTTTGGATTCGCTTGTTCGTTTTTTCAGGGCAGTGGAATTCAGAGAACGCGTGGAATTTGCTTTGGCACACTGCGCGCGAGGAGGTGGCGCGCGCGGGCGGCGAAAAAGTCGCGGCGATCGCCTCCCAGCCGTGGTTCCAGCGCGCGCTCGCCGCCAGCGGGTTCGAAAACCGTCAAAACGTGGTGATGCTCGAATGGAGGTACCAGCCGTGGGTCCGGAAAGAAGCGGCGGGAATCCGCATCCGCAAGATGGAAGAGGCGGATCTTTCCGCTGTGGAGGCTGTTGACTCCGCCGCGTTCGCTCCGCTTTGGCAAAATCCGCAAGACACTTTGCGCGCCGCGTTCGCGCAAACGTTATCCGCTTCGGTGGCGGAGGATGAACGCGGCATCGTCGGCTACCAACTGACGACCGGACATGGAGGGCGCGCGCATCTGGCGCGGCTGGCAGTTCATCCTTCCATGCAACAGCGCGGCGTGGCGCGCTATTTGTTGAGCGACTTGCTCGCGCGGCTGACCAATCAAAATGTCGGCAAACTCAGCGTGAACACGCAGAGCGATAATTTTTCTTCGTTGAACTTGTATCAAAAATTAGGATTCATGCGCACCGGCGAACAATACCCTGTGTTCGTTTACGAAATGCAGGGCTAAAGCAAGGAGGAACGATGGCGGAACGAATCAATACGATGATCGTCAACGCGCTGGTGAGGCAGGCGCTCACTTCCGCGCAGGAGGTGATGGGCGAGAACGGATTGAACGCCGTATTGCGCGCGAGCGGACTGGAGCGTTTCATCGGCAATTTTCCTCCGAACGATCTCGAGCCTTCGATCCAAGCCTCGCAGTACGCGCAACTCAACCAAGCCATCGAGGAATTCTACGGGCGCGGCGGACGCGGCATGTTGCGGCGCATCGGCAAAGCCTCGTTTCAATATGCCGTGCGCGAACAAGCCGCGCTGTTGGGGTTAGCGGGCGTGGCGTTGAAGTTACTGCCCGAAAGACAACGCGTCAAATTTATTTTGAACAGCATGGCAAACGCGCTCAAGAAAAGCAACCCGCAAGTGGAAGCCTGGGTGGACGACAATGGCGCGCGCATCGCCTATCACGAATCTACGTGTGCGATCTGCCAAGGACGGCACAGCGAAAGCCCGGTCTGTCATTTGTACGCGGGTTCGATTTCCGAAGCCGTGCAGTGGGCGACCGGAAAAGAATTCGAAATCGTCGAAACGCACTGTTGCGCCAAGGGCGATCCGTATTGCCGTTTCGAAGTAGGAGAGTCGCGTGGCTAACGTAAAATTTTCCAGCCGCATCCTCCGTCGTTTCGCGGAGACCGCCGCGCGCGAACTCGGCGCGGACCAGTTCGGCGTGATGCTCAGTTTGTCGAAACTCCCCGCTGAATGGGCGAAGCCGGAGGCGCTCTTGAAACTGGACGCGCTCGAATCGGCGAAGGCATACGCAAGTCTGCAAACCGCGATGCGTTCCTATTTCGGACGCGGCGCGCGCGGCATCCTCTTGCGCGTCGGTCAACGCATGTGGAATCTTGTGCTGGAGGATGTCAATTTCACCGGACGCGCGCAAGCGGGTGTCGTCAAGCGACTTCCGCTGGGGACGCGTCGCAAACCGACCCTCGATCTGCTCGCCAAATTCCTCTCCGCCTCCCCCGGCGACATCACGGTTCACACTCTAGACTTAGACCTGCTTCTCGTTGACCATGCCTCTCCCACCGCCAGCGGGCAGAGCGAGTCGGCGCCGATCTGTTTTGTCACCCAAGGGTTGATCCGTGAAAGTCTGTTTTGGGCGACCGGCGCAGGCTACGATGTGGAGGAAACCGCCTGCCAAGCGCAAGGACATCACGCCTGCGAGTTCAAAATCACAGGCGGGAAATAAGACTTCGCTAAACTTTTCCTAGACAAAAGATTGCGCGCATGGGAAAATCTGCGCCGAAATATATTTCATCAAGGAGTTTTCATGAACGCCGAAAAGAAAAGCAAGCGTCAAATGCGGCGCGAGCAAGTGCAAAAAAAGGAGAAGCGGAACAAGTTAGTCACCATTGGGCTGATCACGCTGGGCGCGGCATTTGTCGTCTTTGCGGTGATCTCGCCCCAGATCCAAACCGCCGGAGAGATCATCTCGGTCACGCCGCAAGAACTCCCCAACGCGGATGGACTGAGCCTAGGCGACCCCAATGCGCCGGTCACAGTGGACGTGTACGAAGATTTTCAATGTCCAGCCTGCCAGCAATTCACCGAGTCCATCGAGCCTCTCATTATTCAATACCTCATCACCCCCGGCAAGGTGCGATATACATTCCATAATTACCCATTTATTGACGGCGCGGGAGCGACCGCAGGCGGCGAATCAGACCAAGCCGCGAACGCCGCGATGTGCGCCAATGAACAGGGCAAATTCTGGGATATGAATCGAATCATCTTTGCAAACTGGAACGGCGAGAATCAAGGCAACCTGAGTAACGTCCGCCTGCAGGCAATGGCGGAGAGCATCGGCTTGGAGATGAACGATTTCAACTCCTGTTTCGACTCGAACAAATACGAGGATGAAATTCAGGCAAGCTTCGCACACGGCGAAGAGATCGGCGTCAGTGGAACGCCCAGCGTTTTCGTAAACGGACAACATGTCGGTCAGCCCGGATACATCCCCCAATATCAGGAGATCGCCGAGGCGGTCGAACTCGCCATCAGCGCGGCGAAGTAATTTCAATCAAAACAATTCCTTCCGTTGGAGCGGCAGTTCAACTGCCGCTCCAACGCTTTTATCAACCCTCAGACACTCTTCCATCGACGCGTAGGCGTGTATAATCTCTTCGGATGTTCCTATGATTCGAGGGCTTATGAAGACAAAAACCCGCTTCACGCACGTTTTGAATTGCCTCCTCCTCGTCGGCCTGATCCTCGCTTCATGCTCCGGCTCGCCCGGACAAGCCACCTCCACGCCCGTCGTTCCCACGCTAACGTCACCTCAACAATCCGCGCCGCCCGCCGTCGTCGAAACGGACCCGCCCCTCGATAGCGTCATCGGGCATCTCGCGACCAACATGTTGTCCAAAGCCGATTCATCCGATGTGGATGTGGACGCGGTAAATGCGTCTTTTTTGATTCATGGAAAACAAATCGAAATTTATCTGGATGAACGGCGAACTCGTGGATTATGACAAAGCCACGGTTCACATCCTCAACCCAGCGATGCATTACGGCGCGGCGGTCTTCGAGGGGATTCGCGCGTACGACACCGCGAAAGGGCTCGCCGCGTTTCGTCTGCGCGAACATGCCGATCGTTTGCTTGCTTCGGCGCGCATCTTTGGCTTCCGCTCGTTCCCTTTCACCGTGGACGACATCATCAAAGCCGTGAAAGACACCGTACGCGCGAACAAGGTCAAAGATTGTTACATTCGCCCGTTGCTTTACCTTGATGGCGGCGCGTGGAATTTGAACGTCGACGCGGGCAAACCCGCGCTGGCGATCGCGGTGGTGGAGTGGAGCGATTATCTGGGGAAAGACGCGCTCGAAAAGGGAGTGCGCGCCAATGTGTCGTCGTTCACGCGGCATCATCCCAATGTGAGCATGACCAAGGCGAAGATTGCTGGAAATTACGTCAACAGTTTTCTTGCCAAGACTGAATCGGAACGGTTGGGCTTTCAGGAAGCCATCATGCTCGATCCGCAGGGATACGTTGCTGAATGCACAGGCGAAAATCTCTTCCTTGTGCGTCGTGGAAAAATCATCACGCCGCATACCGCGCCGGTTATCGAAGGCATCACGCGCGATACGATCTTTGTGATTGCAAGAGACCTCGGTTATGAACTGATCGAAGCGCCCGTCTCGCGCGACCAGTTATATCTCGCGGATGAAATCTTTGTGTGCGGCACTGCCGCTGAAGTGATCGGCTTGTATGAAATTGATTTCCGAACCATTGGCGACGGAAAGACCGGCAGGGTCACGCGCGAGATTCAAGATATCTACCACGACGCGATTCGCGGAAAGATTCCGAAGTATGAAGGCTGGTGCGATTACGTGGGCTGAGTAAAATGTTTAGCCACAGAGACCGCTGAGTTCTTCGACCCCGTACCTGCATTCGGGGCAGGTGGAAAAAAACTCAGAGTTCTCTGTGCTCTCCGTGGCTGAGCGCCTTGAAATCATGTTCACCAAAAACTCCCGCAACCGCTACGACAAAAAGGATTCGCTCGAACTCGGGCAAAAAGCGGAGGATCAATTCGCGCGGCTGGCGGTGAGACAGGGATTCAAAATCAACGCCTCGACCGGTCGCGGCAACATGGATGAGCATTTCGATTACGTGATGGAACGAGACGGCAAAACTTTCAAGGTGGATGTGAAAAGCCTCAAACGCCTCTCGCGCAGGGACGGCGGGACTCAGGACACGTACATCTGGATCGAACTCCACGGCGTCCGCGCGGACGACAAAGGCTGGCTGTACGCGGGCAAAGCAGACCTCATCGCCTTCGAACTCGTCAAAAGTTTCCGCATCGTGGATCGCTTCGAACTGATCGCCCTCGTCGAAAAATTGGTGGATTTCGATGCGAAAGTATCTTCCCCAAAAGACGCGCTCTACAAAATTTACTCCCGCAAATCCCGCCCTGACATGCTGACGATGATTCGCGCGGAGGATTTGAAATCCATTCGGCACGGGGAGTGGAGGAAGTAAACTGGGAGACCCGATAAGTCTCTGCGAAAGCCTGACCAATACGGTCAATTTGTGTTTTATGCTTTTCTATGTACGGCTAGCAGGGTGATATCGTCGAATTGTTCATGGTCAGCGATATGCTCATCCACTGCGGAAACAATGTCCGTCAATTGAGTCTGTGCCGATTCGGACGACTTGATTGCGGTTGCGATCAATCGCTCTTCAGAGAATTGATCGTTTTTGGAATTGAGCGCGTCGGTCACGCCATCCGTATAAAGGATCAATGTATCGCCGGGGTTGAGAGCGGTTTGTTCAAGTTTGAATTCCATGTCTGGGAGCAAGCCAACAGCGGGTCCGGTGGGGTCGAGGCGTGCTTTGACCGTTCCATTGGAAATCAGAAGGGGAGACTCATGTCCAGCGTTGATGTATAACAGCATCCCGTTACTTGGATCGAGCAAGCCAAAAAACACTGTTGCAAACATGTTCGAGTCGCTGTGGTGGGTGGCGATGTAGTTGTTGGTCAGTTCAATGGCATTCTTGATGGACGGCGCTCCCGACGCGAGAAGCTTATCCCGTCGAAAGATACTGCTTGGCCTTTCCTCCTGTAAATATTCAGGTGTGCCAACCCAACGCATGGTGTAGTTCTGGTCGGCATAGGCGCGTAAGAGACTGCGGAAAATTGCCATATACAGCGCCGCGCCGACGCCTTTATCGCAAACGTCCGCAATGAGGAAGGCAATCCGATTGTTCGCGGAGATCGGAAATACATCATAGAAATCACCGCTGACCTGACGCGCAGGACGGATCAATGTCGCGATCTCCCATCCATCAGGTTGTGGATAATCTTCGACAAGGAAACTATTTTGGATTTCATGCGCAATCTCGAGTTCCCTTTCAGCTTTCCTTTTTGCCTGGACCAGTGTTGTCTCTTGATGTTTGCGCTCGGTGATTTCAGTCAGTATCCCCAGATAGCCAACTGGAGTGTTGTTTTCATCTCGAATTAAAGCGACAGAGCCTTCTGCCGTGCGGGGCGATCCGTCTTTATGGATGAAGTCGAGCAGAAGCTTCTTCTCGACCATGCCAGTCTTATGGATCATCGCAAAAATATTGAAGGTGAGCCATACCTGTTTTCGATCAACGTAGCGCCGAAAATGTTTGCCAATCATCTCATCTCTGGTGTAGCCAATGGCATTGAAAAAGATTTGATTTCCATCGATCAACTTTCCTGGAAGGTCTAATTCAAAGTAACCAAACCCCATGGATTCCAGCAATTCAATCTGCGCCGGCAGTAGTTTCATGGTCTTTCGCCTTCCATCAATCTCTTGATGTACGGGATGTGTTCCTCCGCCGCCTTTTCGCCCTGGGCGATGATGAACGGGATTTGAGTCGTGTCGAATGTGCCAACAGGTTTTTCAAAGTCTGGCAATATGGGAATGATCTCGGCATGATGCACTGCGTTATAAAACGCAAAGGTGGATTTCAGAATATTGTTCATGTAAAGGCTATTAAAGTGTGTTGTCACTGCCGTATAAGAATTCATCCGTTTACGCGTGGGCATCTCGAAACCGACCGCGGCGATCAGGTCACTGCCTTGCTGGATGGCAACGTCAATGGGGAGGGGGTCGCAGACCGCGCCGTCTACTAACAGTCGCTCGCCGATTTTCCAAGGGGAAAAGATCATGGGTATCGCAATGCTGGCGCGAATGGCATCCAAAATTTTTCCGGTGGAAACAACCACACGTTCGCCCGTGTATAAATCTGTCGCGACGATGTAAAGCGGGAAAACCGTATCGCTAAATGTTTTTTCGCCGAAGACGATTTTCAAGCGTTCGTACATGACGTTATCGTCGATCAGGCTGGAGGTCTCGGTAAAACGGGACTCGCCGCTGAGCGCAGATTTTAAATTGGATGTATATCCATCAAAGACATCACCGGTGAAAAGGTTGAGCGTAAGTTGCTCTGCTTCACCGGGATCAAATCCCAGCGCGATCAATGCCGCATAGATGCTACCGCCGCTGCATCCAACAGCCATGCCCGGCGTCAATCCTTCGCGGCGCAAGGCTTTGCTTAATCCCAGTGAGGCGGCGCATAAAACGCCGCCCGAACCGATGACGATGGAGAGTCGATTCTTCATTGTCATGATTCTAGTAAACGATTGACATAATCGAGTTGCGCGCGCATCGCCTTTTCGCCTTGTTCAATCACATAGGGAATCTCGTGCGTATCGAACAATCTGATCGGACGTTCAAACTCAGGGAAGATGGGGACGATCTCTGCATGATGCGCGGCGTTGTGAAAAGCAAAATTTGAATGGAGCAAGCTATTCGTCATCAGGCTGTTGATGTAAAACGCGTAGCGGCTAATCGATTTGACCTTGCTCGGCAATGGGCTTTGAAACCCTAATGCCAGGATCACATCCGCGCCCTCGCGGATGGCAACGTCCACAGGCAGGGGATTGGACACCGCGCCATCGATCAACAGATGCCCATTGTGCCGCCACGCAGACCAGATATAGGGAATGGCGACGCTGGCACGCAAGGCATCTACGATTTTTCCCTCGTGCTGCACGATGGACTCGCCGGTTTCAAAGTCGGTGGTCATGATATACAGCGGCGTCTTTGCGTCTGCAAACATCTTTTCGCCGAATACCGCCTTGAACCCCTTGAGCATGGGGGCGTCGCTCATCAGGCTGAATTGGTTATCGAACTTGAAGACGCCCGGTAAGATAACGCTGGCAAGCGCCCGCCAATTGCGTTGTTCGGTGACGGATTTATTCCAGAGTTTCTTCGTGTTATCGATACACTCTTGCAAGGAGAAGCCCACTGCCATGGCAGACGCATAAATACTGCCGCCACTGCACCCAACGAGCATATCAAAATGGATATCTTCTTTTTCGAGTACTTTCCACATCCCGAGCGCCGCCGCGCATTTTACGGAGCCAGCGCCGATGACCAATGCGATCTTCTTTTTCTTGTGTGGCATGATCCCTCAAAGATTTCGGAACTCTTTTACTTACTCCTCGAAGCTTGCCACGGCATCCGCCTGCGTGGCAAAAACCTTGGCAATATTGTAAAAGCCAGACATCTTCAAGACTTTATCCACACCTGTGCCTGAATTTGTGGAGGCGATCCTCAAATCGCCACCTTGACTGCGTGATTCTTTGACCGCGCCGAGCAAGGAGCGCAAACCGGCGCTACTCATGAACTCCAACCCGGTCAAATCAACGACAAGGTTCACGTGACCGTCTTCGATGTGTGACGAAATGGTTTTTGTCAGATCCGCCGCGGTGAGCGCATCGATACTGCCGCTTATGGCAAGGACCGTGATGCCCTTTTCTTGGTTTACTTGGATTTGCATGGTTAACCTCCAATCGATGTGGGTGTTGTTTCGGACGGGACAGTCAGGTTAATAACTTTGTCAATCTCATCCTGTTGCCATCTTCTGTCGTGCGGTAATCCATTTCTTCCACAGATTGCCGAATAAAAAACAAACCGAAGCCGCCGAGTTCGCGCTCCTCGATGGGTGTGTCTACATCGGGCGTTGGCGCGCTTTCAGGTTCGAAGGCGTGACCGAAGTCGGTGAGCGTAATGATCAGTTTTTCGGGAGTAAGTTCAAGGTCCAGAATAATCGAGCCGGGATCCATCCCCGCATACCCATGTGTGATGATGTTTGTGCAGGCTTCGTCCACAGCGAGTTGAATGTCGTACAGAATCTCGTTGGTCACGCCTGGGTAATTTGCGCAGTGGTCTTTGAGAAATTCGCGAAAGTCGCTCAGCGATTCGAGTTGCGCGGCGCGTGTGATGCGATGTGTATCTGGCATAGGATCTCCTAATAGATCGCCTGCGGGAATGTTTCGACTCCCGCGTGACGCCCGATCTGCTTCACCATTCTGATTTTATCCCAACGGAGGTCCAGCGCGTCGAGAATCCCATCGTGGATCGCCCAAGCGCGTCCTCTCACAGTGGAGGCTTGATCTCGCCTCCGAAACGCGGATTCGTCATTCAGGCATTGATGCAACGCGCCGCCTGGTTGAAATTCACGCTGGATATCGTCCATCAGCTTGTGACCGCGCACGTATGCAAAACCGCGTCGCTCGAACACCCACGCGGACGCGTACGTAAGCGGCTCGAGAAAATAGGCGCGATGACCTAGCATGGCGAGGAAAGCGTCGATCTGTTCAAAAACGATTCGTGAGCCGCCCAACCCCGCTCGGATTTGACCCGGCGCCAGTCCCGAGTCTTTTGCCGCCTCTTCTGCTTTCATGTTGCGCTTCAAGGTTCCGAACATCGTGGGTTGACCATCTTCGGTTTGATCAATTGAATAACGCGGCGTAGTAGGGTCGTTCAGCACGATGAGATTCAATTCAATGCCGTTGAGCGAATTATCCGCAAGTTCGAGCGCGAAGAACTCGTCATTGGGGTCGGGAGAATTTCGCACAGTGATCAACACTTTTTCGCTTTGAGGTTCCGCTTTTAGGAAAACCATTGGCACTTTGTTCGGTCCCGTCCATTGAATGGGGTCGATGCCAAAGCGCGTCAGCAGGGCGGGCGGGATGAGTCCGCGATAGACGCGTCGCTTGACGTTTTCAGGCAGATTATTCAACTGTCGAATCGTGAAAGGGAGATGCGCGTCGCTTTCCAGCAAAGAAGCGGATATTGCCCCCAAATTTGGGACAACTTTATCAGGCTGGCTCTTGACGCGGAAGTATTTCAGCATGAGGCTTACATTATAAGGGATAGAAGGATGACAGAGATCGGAGAATTGAAAAGTAAAACAACACTCTGTTAGGGCAAAGTAGAAATGTCATCTGTTCGACGAAGTAGGAATGTCCCCGCCCAACCTGCTGATAATGATCCGCTTGGAGGAATTAAACTGTGAGACCTGAGTCTCATCGTGACGCACGTTCATCGCAACGCGCGCGTGGACATAGGTCACGAATTGTCAGGCTTTCGCGGAGACCCGTCGGGTCTATTGCCGAAATCTGTGTGGGATGAGATGGCGGTTTGTCTGTCTGTGTGATAGGATTGTTTTATTGCGTAAGGATAAGTTGCAATGGATTCAAGAATTACCGACATTGTGCTTCCTGATTTGAATGATTTTTTGAAGTCGAGACATCCGTCTTCAACGCTTCAATTTATCACTGGCATGATGATCGGATGGACGCATTTTGGGAAGAAACAGCCAAGTAGAACCGAAATAGATCTCGCTTGGAGCAATTATTTTACTCTGCTCAGAAACAGTATAGATAAAAGGTTGTCATTATTATCAAGTCAATCGATTTCTAGTGAGCGGAAAAAAATATTGGATATTCCACATCAGATTTATGAGAAACAGAAAATAGAAGAGACAATTACTCTGTTAGGGGATATGTCGCCAGATGATGCAATAAGTTTTATCGTCAACGTAACTGTAAATTGGTGTTTCGCTATTCCTCAAAACTATTTATCCCTTTTGCCAGATGCTCCTCAAGATGAAAGCGATGAATCTGTTGCTAACGCAATATACGAGTGGCTTGAAAAGTATTACGACCTTTGGGGTTAAAACCAAATTTTTCACTCCTCTTGACATCCTCCTCCCTCCGTCATACAATGCCGCCAATCTACAATCAAAAAACGCTGACGAGGACGAGTACATTTCAAAGCGATTTTCAGAGAGCTGTGCAGAAGACGGTGTGAGTACAGCAAAAGCGCAGAAGCAGAATGGACCTCTGAGTTGTGAAGGGAAAGATACTAGAGACTGGATAATTAGAGACTAGTCGAATAGTAGCAAGTACCAGAGTCGGGAACTGCACCCGTTATCATGGCAGAGTTTCTTAGCAGGATGTTCGACCAAGCGACCACAAGATCATCCGACTAGCAGACTACAAGAGTGACGCTGGCTTTCTTTCCTGTGTGCATCACACAGGAAATTTTTGTTAAAAAGCAACGCGTTAACCTGGGTGGCACCACGAGACTCCCCTCTCGTCCCAATGGACTGGAGGGGATTTTAATTTAATCGTGGATCATTAACCGCGAAGGGCGCAAAGCGCGCAAAGAAAACCTAAAGATTTTTCTTGGCGACCTTAGCGTGCTTAGCGGTTCAAAAAGGAGTTGTTATGTTGTTAGAGGCAACAGCCACCACCCAAACCCTCATCCGCGAGATCAGCGCGGACCTGGAAACCCCCATCAGCGTGTACATGAAACTGCGCGGCGAGGGAGCGTCGTTTCTGCTCGAGTCCGTCGAAGGCGGGGAGCGGATTGCGCGCTATTCGTTTATCGGAGTGAAACCGAAAGCGCAGTACATCATCCGCGACAATGACATCGAAATCAAAGATGATTACGGTATCCGCACTACGCAATACGAAGGCGATCCCACTCACTTCCTCCAAGAAGAAATGAATCGCTTCAACTTCACAGCGCAACCAGGGATGCCGCGCTTCATCGGCGGGATGGTGGGATATTTGGGATTCGAGTCCGTTCGGTTTTTTGAACCAACTCTAAAGTCCAGAATGAAGCGGGGAGAAATCCCAGACGGAATTTATTTGCTTGCCGACACCGTCGTCGCATTTGATCATGCGCGGCGGAGTCTGTCTCTCGTTGCGAATGTCCTCGATGGCGATGTCGAATCCGCGAATCGCAAACTGGATGAGATCGAATCTCGGATTCATCAACCGCTTCCGCCCGCGCAGCCTCGTGAGGTCAAATCGTCGAAGACGCGTTCGAACATGACGCAGGGACGTTACGAAGATATGGTGCGCGACGCGCAGGAATACATTCGGGCGGGCGATATTTTTCAGGTCGTGCTTTCGCAGCGCTTCACCCGCGAGACCGACGTCGAGCCGTTCGATGTTTATCGCGCCGTGCGCCGCCTCAACCCGTCGCCGTACATGTTCTTTTTTGATTTCGGACTCGTGGACGATGAACCGCTCTTCATTGTCGGATCGTCGCCTGAGATGTTTGTGCGCCTGGAGGGACGAACCGCTTCTCTCCGACCGATCGCTGGGACTCGCCCTCGTGGAGCCGACTCATCCACCGACGCCGCGCTCGCGCAAGAGTTGCTCGCCGACCCAAAGGAACGCGCCGAGCATGTGATGTTGGTTGACCTGGGTCGCAACGATTTGGGACGCGTCTGTGAATATGGTACAGTGAAAGTCTCGGACTTTTTCACCGTCGAAAAATATTCGCACGTGATGCACATTGTCTCGCACGTCGAAGGGAAGTTGAAACCCGACCTCACCGCCTTCGATCTGGTGCGCGCTTCCTTCCCCGCGGGGACGGTCAGCGGCGCGCCGAAAGTGCGTGCGCTTGAGATCATCTCCGAACTCGAACCCGACGCGCGCGGCGCGTACGCGGGCATGGTCGGCTACTTCGGCTTCGACGGCAACATGGACACCTGCCTCGCCATCCGCACGATGGTGGGACGCGGCAACTCCTTCAGCGTCCAGGCAGGTGCAGGCATCGTCGCCGATTCGAATCCGAACACGGAGTTTCAAGAGACAGTGAATAAGGCGACAGCGATGTTGAAAGCAATTGAGATAGCAGAAACAAATAGTTAACATGTCGTTGCGAGGGCGAAGCCCGAAGCAATCTCCTCGAAACAAGAGTATGAATGTTATCGGGAGATTGCTTCGCCCACTTCGTGGGCTCGCAACGACATATGAAACACAATGAAAGGAAAATAACCATGACAACCAAACCCCGCCTCCTCACAGGTGATCGCCCCACAGGACGCCTCCACCTCGGTCACTACGTCGGCTCACTGGAAAACCGCGTGCGCCTGCAACATCAATACGAATCCTTCTTCATCATCGCAGACTTGCACACGCTCACGACCAAACCTGAACCGCAATACATCAAAGAGATTCCAACCTACATCAAAGAGACTGTGCTGGATTATCTCGCTGTCGGCATTGACCCCGATGTCAGCACGATCTTCGTCCAATCGGCGATTCCCGAAACGTACCAGTTGAATCTGCTCTTCGAGATGCTCGTCACCGTCCCGCGTCTCGAACGGATGCCCACCCTCAAAGACATGGCGCGCGACGCCAACATCGACTCGATGCCGTTCGGCTTGCTCGGTTATCCAGTTTTGCAAGCCGTGGACATTTTGCTCCCCCGCGCGCAAGTCGTCCCTGTGGGACGCGACAACCAATCCCATGTCGAACTCGCCCGCGAGATGGCGCGCCGCTTCAACAACCTCTACGGCGAGGTCTTCCCCGAACCCGATTCCATCATCGGCGATGTCCCGCTCCTCGTCGGCACGGACGGACAAGGCAAGATGAGCAAGTCGCTTGGGAATGCAATCTATCTTTCCGATGACGAAGAGACGGTCAAGCAAAAAGTGATGAACATGTACACCGACCCGAAGCGTCTCCGCGCCACCGACCCTGGGACGGTCGAAGGCAATCCCGTGTTCATCTACCACGACGCGTTCAACCCCTCCAAAGCCGAAGTGGATGACCTCAAGGAGCGATACCGCGCGGGCAAAGTCGGCGACGTGGAAGTCAAGCAAAAACTTGCGGTCGCCATCAACAACTTCCTCGAACCGATCCGTGAGAAGCGCGCCTACTTCCTCGCCCATCCGATGATTCCCAACGACGTGCTTGCCAATGGAATTCGCCGTATGCAAACCGAAGCCAAAGCGACCATGGAACTCGTCCGCGAGAAGACGGGGCTGTCCTATTCGCTTGATCTGTTTGTTGATCAGGTGGATATTTTTGGAAATGAAGGATAACAACCACAGAGCAATTAACCGCGAAGAGCGCAAAGAACGCAAAGATTTAAAAAAGGTTTTCTTAGCGACCTTCGCGTGCTTAGCGGTTTAAAAAAATCTCAGTGTTCTCCGTGTCTCTGTGGCTAAGAAAGGTTTTTGAACATGCTAGTTCTAATCGACAACTACGACTCCTTCACCTACAACCTCGTCCAATACTTCGGCGAACTCGGCGCGGACATCAAAGTCTTCCGAAACGACCAAGTGACGATGAACCAACTCATCGCGCTCAATCCGTCTCACCTCGTCATCTCGCCAGGTCCAGGCGAACCGATCAAAGACGACGGCATCTCCTCCGACGCCATCAGATACTTCGACGGAAAGATTCCCGTGCTGGGAGTCTGCTTGGGGCATCAAGCCCTCGGCGCCGTTTTCGGCGGCAAAGTGGACCGCGCGCAGCGTCTCATGCACGGCAAGACCTCCAAAGTGACTCACAACGGCGAAGGCATCTTCAAAGGCGTCCCGTCGCCATTTGAAGCGATGCGCTATCACTCGCTCATCGTCCACGACCCGATTCCCGCCGAACTTGAAGTGACCGCCATCACGCCCGAAGAAGAGATCATGGGACTCAAACACAAAGAACATCAAACCTATGGTGTGCAGTTCCATCCCGAATCCATCCTCACCGAACACGGCAAACAGATTCTGAAAAATTTTCTCGACCTGAACCCCGCTCCCGCCGCGAAAGGAGAACTCTCCATGCTCAAACCTTTTATCGCCAAAGCCATCAACCGCGCTGACCTCAACGCCGACGAAGCCGAGCAAGCCATGAACATCATCATGACGGGTCAAGCCACGCCCGCGCAGATCGGCGCGTATCTCGTCGCGCTTCGCATGAAAGGCGAGACCATTCCCGAAATCACTGGCTCTGTCCGCGCGATGCGCGCCAACGCGGTGAAAGTCAAACTCAACACGGACGAATCCGTGTACGACATCGTCGGCACAGGCGGCGACGGCGCGCACACGTTCAACATCTCCACCGCCGCAGCGTTTGTCCTCGCTGGCACGGGACGCAAAGTCGCCAAGCATGGCAACCGCGCCGCATCATCGCAGTGCGGAAGCGCCGACGTGCTCTCCGCACTCGGCGTCAATCTCGATCTCACCGCCGAACAGGTCGCGCAAGCCATCGAGCAAATCGGCATCGGGTTTATGTTCGCTCCGAAATTTCATCCCGCCATGAAGCACGCCGTCGGTCCGCGCAAGGAGATCGGTCAGCGCACCATCTTCAACATTCTCGGTCCGCTCACGAACCCTGCGGGCGCGCACATCCAACTCACGGGCGTCTTCGATCCCAAACTCACCGAGCCGCTCGCGCACGTCCTCAATGAACTCGGTTCCAAAGCCGCGCTTGTCATCCACGGCGCCAACGGTCTCGACGAACTCAACACGACGGGCGTCAACCGCGTCAGCCATCTCAAAAACGGCGCGGTCGAAACCTACGACCTCAACCCCGCCGACCTCGGTCTCGCCCCTTCAACCGTTCAAGATCTGCGCGGCGGCGCTCCCGATGAATCCGCTCAGATGATGCGCGACATCCTCGGCAATAAATTAAATGGACCGCGCCGCGACGCGGTCCTCCTCAACGCCGCCGCCGCCCTCGCCGCCGAGACTGGCGATTTCAAATCCGCTCTCGCCGAAGCCCAAGCCTCACTCGACAGCGGTAACGCCCTCGCCAAACTCAACGCGCTGATTCAATTTACACAGCAATTCCAAACCATTCAATGAACATTCTCGCCGAGATCATCGAACACAAGAAGATGGAGATAGCGGCGCTCGACGCCTCAGCCTTACGCCGCCTCGCCGACTCTTCTCCTCCGCCTCGAGATTTTCTCCTCCCCATCAAGTGCCGCCGCTTCTTCCCCCGCCCCAGCCTGATCGCCGAACTCAAGCGCGCCTCGCCCTCGAAGGGACTCCTCGCCCCGCACCTCGACCTCTTCCAAGTGGCAGACCTCTACGCCCAAAACGGCGCCTCCGCCATCTCCGTTCTCACCGATGAAAAATTCTTCAAAGGAAGCCTCGAAACCCTCCGCCAATTACGAATTATCGCGAAGCATCCCCGTGGGACTAATTACCAATTACCTCTCTTGCGAAAAGACTTCATCCTCCACGAAACCCAACTCTACGAATCTCGAGCCAACGGCGCCGACGCCATCCTCCTCATCGCCGCCGCGTTGACCGACGACAAACTCTTCGCCGACTTACATGCTCTTGCTCTTGAATTAGGCTTGACCGCCTTGGTCGAAATCCATGATGAAGCTGAGACCGAACGCGCTCTCAAAATTCCGAACATCCAACTCATCGGCATCAACAACCGCAACCTCGCCACCTTCGACGTTTCCCTCGAAACGACAGAACGCCTCCGCCCGATGATTCCTCCCGAAATCGCCGTCGTCGCCGAGTCTGGAATTTTCACCGCCAGCGATGTTGAACGATTGGCAAAAGCCAATGTGGATGCCATTCTCGTTGGTGAGGCGTTAGTCACATCGGATGATATTGGAGCGAAGGTCCGTGAACTCGTAGGGACTGGGCTTGCCCCTGTCCGCTCTGCACATGCCGCCAAGCAGGGCGACCGCGAGGGTCGCCCCTACGAGACAATATGACCATCATAAAAATCTGCGGGATCAAAACATTGACAGACGCCCTCGCCGCCGTCGAAGCGGGCGCGGATTATTTGGGATTCAACTTCTATCCCAAGGGCGTGCGGTTTATCGAAAAGGAAATTTGCGCTGAGATCACGTCGGTTTTGAGGAGGGAACATCCGCATATCAAATTGGTCGGCGTGTTTGTGAATTCGTCAGTGGATGAAATCAAAGACATCATGAAAACTTGTTCGTTGGATTTGGCGCAATTGCATGGCGATGAAACGGTCGAGATATTGAAACAACTGGATGGCAAGGCGTTCAAAGCGTTTCGTGGAATCCCTCAAAGCGTGGATGGATTTGCAAGAGGCAATGCTCCCGCATTATTGATCGATGCATCTGTCAAAGGCATGTACGGCGGAAGCGGAGTCACTGCTGATTGGGATGGCGCGGCGGAGTTGGCGAAAAAATATCCGTTGTTGCTGGCGGGCGGGTTGACGCCAGAAAATGTCGCGGCGGCGGTTCGCCGAGTCAAGCCCTGGGGCGTGGATGTGGCGTCGGGTGTTGAGTCAGCTCCCAGTCGGAAAGACGCGGGGAAGATGGTGGAATTCGTCAAGAAAGTGAGAGAAGTCGAGGAGTAGAGAATCATCCAATTCTTTTTAAGAGGAATCTATGACATTGTTACCAACAAAATTTGGAAATTACGGCGGACAGTTCGTCCCCGAAACGTTGATGCCCGCGTTGATCGAGTTGGAAGAGGCGTTCGTGGCGGCACGGGCAGACGCGGCGTTTCAAAACGAGTTCAACAAATTGATGGCGTCGTTCGTCGGGCGACCCACGCCGTTGACGTACGCAAAACGTCTCTCGGAAAAATTGGGCGGCGCGCAAATTTATTTGAAGCGCGAAGATCTGGCGCACACGGGCGCGCACAAGATCAACAACGCGTTGGGGCAGGCATTGCTCGTGAAGCGGATGGGGAAGCGGCGCGTCGTCGCCGAAACGGGAGCGGGTCAGCACGGCGTCGCGTCTGCCACCGCCTCAGCCTTGCTCGGACTCGAATGTGTTGTGTACATGGGCTCCGTGGACATTGCGCGACAAGAGCCGAATGTGTTTCGGATGAAACTGCTCGGCGCGGAGGTGCGACCCGTTGAATCGGGGACGAAGACGTTGAAAGACGCGATCAACGAAGCGATACGCGATTGGGTGACGAACGTGCGCGACACGCATTATCTGCTTGGCTCTGCGCTGGGACCACATCCGTACCCGACGATGGTGCGTGAGTTTCAATCGGTGATCGGGCGGGAAGCGCGGGAGCAGATGATGATGGAAGTGGGGCGGTTGCCCGATACGGTCATTGCGTGCGTGGGCGGCGGCTCGAACGCCATCGGCGTCTTCAGCGGATTCGTGGACGATGAACAAGTTGAGTTGATTGGCGTTGAAGCGGGCGGAAGCGGAATCGAATCGGGCAAACACGCGGCGCGCTTTGGAGATCCGTCGAGGGGACGTGTTGGAGTCATTCACGGAACTCGCACTTACGTTTTGCAAGATGAAGACGGTCAGATTGCAGAGACCCATTCCGTCTCGGCGGGACTGGATTACGCGGCGGTCGGTCCCGAACATGCGCTGATGCGCGACACCAAACGCGCTTTTTACACGTCCGCAACGGATGCGGAAGCGTTGAGCGCGTTCCAAACCTTGTGCCACACGGAAGGAATCATCCCCGCGTTGGAATCGTCCCATGCGGTGGCGGAGGTCATCAAGCGCGCGCCGAGGATGAGGAAGGATCAGGTGATTTTGGTCAATTTGTCGGGGCGAGGGGATAAGGATTTGAATACGGTGATGAAAGAGCTGAGGATTGGCGATTAGAGAATTGGAGATTGAGACTTAATTAAATTACCCCAATCCAAGTGCCCTAAGGATTATGGCAATTATGGTTGAGACTACTATACCTAAAACAAAAAATTGAAAGTCTCGCCGACTACTTCTTTTGTCCACGGTTTGTAGGTTTTGTTCGTTTATCTTCTGAAAATACTCTGCAACTTCAATGGGCATATCCTTTAGCAAGTCAATGCGTTTTCTCAATTCTGCTTCTTGGGCTGCCAAATCTGCATTTTGAGATTGTAGTTCTGTCATTGCTATTTGCCGCTTTTTCAAATCATCAGTTATCTCTCGGATTAATACATCAGCTTCTGATGATGATTTGCTGAGATCATCTATTAGTTTTTGTAGTCTGGATGCTGGAGTAGATGTACTTGAGGTAGAAAGTTTTCTTTCTGTGAGAAGCCTTCCAAATGTAGCGATGACGGCGGCAAAAATTGTTACTAATGATGCAATCACTGTTATAAGAATTTGAGTCGTCGATTCATTTCTAAAAATTTCTGGAATCGTTGGTGATGTTGTTGGCTTTGTTGGTGTTGGAGAAGCTGGTACAACCTCAGGAGTTGGGGTGCGTGTTGAAATCCCTGTTGGCGATGTTGGCGTTGGTTTTGCATTCAAATTTGTAATAAGAGGCGCTGCAATCCCAACTAACGCGACGACAATCGTCGCAAAAGCACTAATTATTGCTGTTTTTAGTACTGTTTCGCTTTCGCTAGTTCTCTTAATTTTTTTCTTTGGCATCTTGTTGCCTATCCCTAAAAATCTTTGAAAAACAGAACTGCTCGAAGTATAGCATATTCAATTTCAACTAAAGGAAAAATAATGAACAGAATCGAAAACACTTTCAAAAACAAACCCATCTTCATGCCTTACTTCCCGTTGGGCTACCCTGACTTGGACACATCCATTGACGTGATCGAGGCGCTCGCTAAAAACGGCGCGGACTTGATCGAGGTGGGGCTGTCCTTTTCCGATCCGCTGGCGGATGGACCTGTGATTCAGCACGCGACACAGATCGCCTTGGAGCAGGGAATCACGGTCAAGAAATCGCTCGAAGCCGTGAAGGAGTTACGTCAACGCGGCGTGGATATTCCGCTGGTGTTGATGGGTTACTACAATCCCATGCTGGCGTATGGATTGGAGAAATTTGTCCGTGACGCGGCGGAGGCGGGCGCGGATGGGTTCATCGTCCCTGATTTGCCGATGGAAGAGTCGGGGGAATTCGTAGGGGCGATGCATGCGTCGCCCCTACCGTTGATTCAAATGCTCGCGCCGACGACGCCTCCCGAACGCATGGAAATGATCGCGCGCAACGCGCAGGGATTTATCTATCTCGTCTCGGTGACAGGCATCACGGGCGAACGCAAGTCGCTGGCGGAGGGACTTGGAGAGTTAATTGCTCAGGTGCGAGAGCACACGTCCGTGCCTGTGTGTGTGGGATTTGGAATCAGCACGCCTGAGCAAGCTAAAGAGGTTGGAAAGATGGCGGATGGGGCGATCGTTGGAACGGCGTGTGTGAGGACGATTGGAGGGAGTGAAAGTCCCGTTGAGGCGGCGAGGGAGTTTGCAATGGCGTTTCAACAAAGATTGCGTTGATGTATACTATCTCCATTTCCTTTCAAAGAGGTGGAATTATGAATTTGAAAATCAGTCGTTTTCTTGTGATTGGCTTGATTGTCATGGGTGTCATCTTGAATTCTTGTGGCATTAAGCAGAATCAGCCCATTGCTTCACAACCTACACTCATTTTAGCAATTTCCACTCCAATCTCTGTTACATTAAGTTCGACTGTAGTCCCATCATTGGCTCCTACCGACTGGTTAAGTGCTCTGCTTACCACTACACCTACAATGTATCCATTGCCTACGCTTCCACCTAATTGTGGAACTGTAAAAATTGGTCAAGCAGGTACTCAAACTATTGATAACCCGCAAAAAATACTTATTCAGGGAACGGCAATCTTGTGCGGTCAGATTTATTTTTCCCCCGTCGCCCCTCCAAAAACTATCTCTGTGATTGAAGGCATGATAGATTTGGATACTGGGAAAATTGATTTAGCTTCTGCTGACATCGAGTTTTGCCCAGGAGGAGGTTCAATGATATTTTATTATTTTTGCGACATCAATAATGCATTGGTAAAAGAATTCAATTTATTACCTCAGGATCCAGAGCAACCATCCTTTGAGGATTGCTCAAGTGTGACAAATCCTTACTCCAGAACAAATGATAATGAACCTAAATATGCTTGTGTCATTACAAATTCAGGGAATATCTCAAGAGTAAAGATTGAGCAATACAACCCGATGGAAAATGTAATGTCGTTGGAAATTAGTTTTGTCACATGGGGAAAATAACGAAACTATTTCGTCAACAAACAATCTGTCCTCTCTGCAATCTCAATGGTTTGACCAGGCTCAAAATTGCCTGTGAACCACGGAAAACCTTGTTCTCGGTCTGCGGGGTTTTGTTGGGGGGGGGTATGATAACATGAACACAATTGGAGACAAATCATGCGAGTCGCATTTCAAGGTGAGCCAGGCGCGTATAGCGAGCAGGCGTTGATCGAGTATTTCGGCGCGGTCGAGACGAAGCCATGCGCATCCTTCGACGCGGTGTTTGACTCGGTCGCGGCTGGCGAGTGTGACGCGGGGATGATTCCCATCGAAAACTCGATTGCGGGGAGAATTCATCAAAATGATGATCTGCTTGCCCGTCATACGTTGAAGGTTGTCGGTGAATATTCATTGCGTGTACGGCACTGCTTGATCGTCAACGCTGGCGTGACGGTCGCCGAGATCAAAAAAGCGATCAGCCATCCGCAGGCACTGGCTCAATGTGCGGACTTTTTGAAGAGTCACCGCATCCAGCCTGAACCAGTCTACGATACGGCGGGAAGCGTGAAGATGTTGAAGGAATTGGGTGCGCGCGACACCGCCGCCATCGCCTCCCGCCGCGCGGCGGAGTTGTATGGGATGCAAATTCTGCAAGAAGGCATCGAAGACGATTCCCGCAATACCACGCGGTTCCTTGCGATAGCGAAGGAAGCGATTCTCCCGAACGACGAGTCAAAAGGGGAGTGGCGAAAAGAGTGAGCAAAATCTTTCTTTGCCACTGAGAGCACAGAGTTCTTTGAGAGAAAAACTCAAAATCTCTGTGGGCACTGTGGCTGAAGACGCCATGTTGAACACTTCACCCTTGACGCAATCGCCTCACTTGCATAGAATAACGCCCAACATGCTTAAGTCTGCTCGCTGGTTTGCGTTTTACTTTTATTACGGTTTCCGAGACTCGGTTGCCGTTGGCGACGCTTAAGTAGACAGGAAATTACTCTGTTCACGCAAAGAGCGAGACCACACGGTCTCGCTCTTTTTATTTCCCCTCTCCCACTGGGAGAGGGCAGGGTGAGGGATAAGACCTCACTCCCAACCCCTCTCCTTTAGGAGAGGGGAGTCAAGGAGATCACCAATGCCAACACGCGGAATCCGAGGCGCGACAACAGTCGCCGCAGACGAACCAGACCTCATTCTCGAAGCGACGCGGGAATTATTGGAAGTCATCCTTGATTCGAACGAAGGGATGATTCCCGAAGATGTCGGGTCAGCCATCTTCACTGTCACCGACGATCTCGCTTCTATCTTCCCTGCGCAGGCGGCGCGCGAGATGGGCTGGGGACTCGTCCCCATGCTGTGCGCGCGCGAAATCCCTGTGCCAAACAGCCTGCCGCGCGTGATCCGTGTGTTAGTCCATTGGAATACGGATGTGCTGCAATCCGAAATCACGCATGTTTATTTGCGCGACGCCGTGAAGTTGCGACCCGATTTGGTCGCCGCGCAATGAGATTCATACTTCGGTGGTTGAGTAGTCCCGCGTGATCGTTGCGGGACGTATCGAAACCACCACGCCGTAAAGTATTTCTGATAACAAAATTATTCTCGTAAACTTGTTGGTCTCGATACGGGCTATCGCCCTACTCGACCAACGGAAATAAATGGAGAAGAGACCATGATCATCATAATGAAACCCAACTACACGCCGCAACAACTGGAAGGAGTCATAGCCGTCGTCAAACGACACGGACTGACGCCGCACATCACCTACGGAGTCGAAACCGCCATCGTCGCCGCGGTAGGCGAGTTCCACGTCCCGTCGCTCGATCCGTTTGAAATCCTCGACGGAGTCGAATCGGTGAAGCGAATCTCCCAGCCGTACAAACTTGGCTCGCGCCAGGTTCATCCTGAAAATTCCGTTTTCCCGATCGACGGCTTCAGCGTTGGCGGCGACGATATCGTCATCATCGCGGGACCGTGCGCGGTGGAGTCGAAGAGTCAAATTTTGGAAACAGCCCACGCCGTGCGAGAAGCGGGTGCGAACGCGTTGCGCGGCGGAGTCTTCAAGCCGCGCACGTCGCCGTATTCGTTTCAAGGACTCGGCGAAGAGGGACTCGAATATCTCGCCGAAGCGCGTGAGCAAACGGGTATGCCCATCGTCGTCGAGATTATGTCGCAAACGCAACTCGACCTCATGCTCAACTATGTGGATGTTTTTCAAGTCGGCGCGCGTAACATGCAAAATTTCAATCTGTTGCGCATGTTGGGTGAAACACGCAAAACTGTTTTGCTCAAACGCGGTCTCAGCGCGACTATCGAAGAACTGCTCATGTCTGCCGAGTATCTTCTCGCGGGCGGCAACAAGCAGGTCATCTTGTGCGAGCGCGGCATCCGCACGTTCGAAACGTCCACGCGCAACACGACCGACATCAACGCCATCCCTGTCCTCAAAAATTTAACGCATCTCCCTGTCATTCTCGATCCGTCGCACGCGACGGGTCACGCCGATTACGTCATCGCCATCGCGCGCGCTGCGGTCGCGGCGGGCGCCGACGGGCTCATCGTCGAGGTGCATCCCGATCCCGCGCACGCGGCGTCGGATGGCAAGCAATCGCTCAAGCCCGAAAAATTTGCCGAGATGGTGAATCAAGTGAAGGCGATCGCCGAAGTGATGGGACGCCGCATCGCGCCGATCAAGAAGCCTGTGGTCGCAGGCTGGTAATTGGATGACGTGCCTCGCTTCTCGCGACGGGTAAGCCTGCTTCGCCCCATTGAGCGTTCTCCACGCTGACGCGTTGTCCGCCAAACGTAAACAAGGAAACACGTACACAGGTAAACACGTTCTAAATCCTTCATTACATTTGTCTACGTGTTTACTTGTCTACTTGTTTACATCTCCAATGCATATCACTCCCATCCCTCATCCCCTCAACGCGACTGTGCGTGTGCCTGGCTCCAAATCGCTCACCAACCGCGCCTTGCTCATCTCCGCGCTGGCAAATGGAACAACCAAAATAACCAACGCCTTGTTCTCCGACGATTCAAGGTATTTTGCTCAGGCGTTACAAACATTGGGCTTCGACGTTCAACTCGATGAGCCAAACCACGAGATGACCGTCACAGGCTTGGGTGGAAAAATCCCCGCACAAAAAGCCGAACTCTTCGTCGGCAACGCAGGCACTGCCGCGAGATTTTTATCCGCCTTTCTCACTCTCGGTCACGGCGAATATATTTTGGACGGCGATACTCGAATGCGTCAACGTCCCATCGGCGATCTTGTTGATTCCTTGACTCAACTTGGTGCGAAAGCATACCCCCTCTCCCCTCGGGAGAGGGCAGGGGTGAGGGAGATTTCCCTCCCTCTCAAAATCACCGCCAACGGACTAACGGGCGGCAAAACAAAAATCGCAGGCGACATCTCCTCCCAATTCCTCTCTGCCCTCCTCATGGTCGCGCCTTATGCGAAAAACCCCATCGAAATCGAACTCATCACCGAGTTGAATTCAAAACCATATGTTGATATGACCATTTCCATCATGAACTACTTCGGCGTGGAAGTGAAACGCGACGGCTATCAACATTTCACAATTTCCCCCACTAACTACTTACCAATTACCAATTACCCAATAGAATCCGACGCCACCGCCGCATCCTACTTCTTCGCCGCGCCAGCGATCTGTGGAGGGACCGTCAAAGTGGAAAATATCTCTCGTACTTCCATTCAAGGTGACATCGCCTTTCTCAACATCCTTGAACAAATGGGATGTGTTGTGACGGAAACCGACAATTCAATCACAGTCCATCGTCCATCGTCTATTGTCGGAATCGACATTGACCTCCGCGACCTCCCCGACACCGCCCAAACCCTCGCGGCAATCGCTCCTTTCGCCTCCTCGCCGACGCGCATCCGCGGCATCGCCTCCGCCCGCCTCAAAGAAACGGATCGCATCCATGCGACGTGCACCGAACTGACGCGCCTCGGCGTCCGTGTGGAGGAACACGAAGATGGCATGACGATCTATCCAACCTTCAACCTTCAACCTGCAAACATTCAAACCTATAACGACCACCGCATGGCAATGGCATTCTCCCTCATCGGCTTACGCTTCGACGGTGTCACTATCGAAAATCCATCATGCGTCTCCAAAACATTTCCCAATTACTTTGAAATCCTCAATCAGTTGTCTGAGCAACCGAAACTTGTAACTCGTATCTCGTAACTCGTATCTATGAATTCATCCTTCACCCTTCCTCCTTCATCCTTTCACCTCGGATTGCTCGGCTACCCCCTCAGCCATTCCCTCTCTCCGCAACTCCACACCGCCGCCCTCGCGTCTTGCGGATTGGACGGCGACTATTCGCTCTTCCCGATTCATCCTGAAGACAAACAAGCCTTACAAGATTTACTCAACCGCCTCCGCAAGAGTGAATTGCACGGACTCAACGTCACCATCCCGCACAAACAAACGGTGATCGAATTCCTCGACGACCTCACTCCCACCGCCCAAGCCATCGGCGCGGTCAACATGATTTACTTGCGTGAAAACAAACTCATCGGTGATAACACCGACGCGGCTGGATTCATAACTGACCTGCGAAAATTCGTAAACACGGAAACAGGGAAACAAGTAAACAAGAGCGCGTTGGTTCTTGGAGCAGGCGGCTCTGCCCGCGCAATCGTCTACGCCCTCCTCAACGACGGCTGGGAAGTCACCCTCGCCGCGCGCCGCATCAAACAAGCGCAAGAACTTGCTTCACGATTTGAAGGCATCCATTCCGTTGAACTCAACCTGCAAACCTTCCAACATTCAAACTTTGAACTCCTCATCAACACTACCCCCCTCGGCATGACCCCCAACATTGACCAATCTCCCCTGCCCGAAAATCTGTCACTGCCTTCCAACGCTTTTGTTTATGATTTAGTCTACAATCCAAGAGAAACCAAACTCGTGCGTGACGCCCGCGCCCAAGGACTCCACGCCGCCACGGGACTCGGAATGCTCATCGAACAAGCCGCTCTCTCTTTCGAGATTTGGACTAGATGCAATCCCTCCCGTGAACTCATGCGCGCCTCCATCGAACAATCTCAAATCTTTAGTCTTCAGTCTCCAATTCTCTAATCCTCCAATTCTCCAATTCTCCAATTCTCATTCCCCAAATTACCAATTACCACTTACCAATCACGGAACATCCCATGCCCCTACGCTTCCTCACCGCTGGTGAATCCCACGGACCCGCACTCACCGCAATCCTCGAAGGGATTCCCGCTGGTCTTCATCTTAATGCCGAGATCATCAACAAAGAACTCGCCCGCCGCCAAAAGGGATACGGTTCAGGCGGACGCATGAAGATCGAAAAAGACTTTGTCCAGATCCTTGGCGGAGTGATGGCAGGTGAAACAACAGGCGCGCCGATTGCGATGCTCGTCGAGAACCTTGACCACATTAAATGGAAGGGCAAAGCCGTCGAACCGATGACCAACCCGCGCCCAGGTCACGCAGACCTCACAGGCGCGGTAAAGTATGGCTACAAAGATTTGCGTCCCGCGTTGGAGCGCGCTTCGGCAAGAGAAACGACCATGCGCGTCGCGGTCGGCGCGGTGTGCAAACATTTTCTGAATCAATTTGGAATCGTCGTCGGCGGATACGTCGCCTCCATCGGCGAAATCCAAACCGATTTCGGCAACATGCCTTACGAGGAACGCTTCACCCGCGCTGAAGAATCCGATGTGCGGTGCCCAGTCGAAACGTCCGCGCAAAAGATGCGGGATGAAATCGAAAAAACCATTCACGGCAAAAACACCCTCGGCGGGATTCTCGAAATCGTCGCGATCAACGTCCCTGTTGGGCTGGGAAGTTTCATCCAATGGGACAAACGTCTCGAAGCGAAACTCGCTATGGCGGTCATGTCGGTGCAAGCCATCAAAGGAGTCGAAGTCGGCGACGCGTTTGAAAACGCAAAACGACTTGGAACTGAAGCGCACGACTCAATCCAATTACCAATTACTAATTACCAATTACTTCGTGCGACCAATCGCGCAGGTGGCACCGAAGGCGGCATCTCCAACGGACAGCCCATCGTCATCCGCGCCGCGATGAAACCGATAGCCACCACGCTTCTTCCTCAAGGGACAGTTGATCTTGCTGCGGGAACCGAATCGCCCACCCGCTACGAACGCTCCGATTTTTGCCCCGTGCCGCGTGCCGTTCCCATCCTCGAAGCGATGGTCGCTTTTGTGTTGGCGGATGCCCTCCTCGAAAAACTCGGCGGCGACTCGATGACTGAAATCAAACCGCGCTTTGAATCGCTACGCAAAGCGACTCTCGACGATTTGAAAATGGATAATTTCCCGCATGTGTTTTGGGAGTGACTCGTTGGTTGAGTAGCGAGCGGGTGTTGCGAGCGTATCGAAACCAACGACCATATGTAAGCAAATTAATTCTTGAATAGTGGTGGTCTCGATACGTCCCGCAACGATCACGCGGGACTACTCGACCACCGTTACCTATATAAAAAATGCCCCACATCTTCCTCTACGGTCCCTCAGGTTCAGGTAAAACCACTGTCGGCAAGGCTCTCGCCGAATATCTTCGCCTTCCGTTTGTTGATTCCGACCAAATCATCGAAACCAACGCGGGCATGACGATCCCTCAAATCGTCGAAGCCTACGGAATGACGAAACTCCGCGACTTTGAGACAGCCGCCCTCGAACAGATCGTCAAGGACAAAGAAAGCGTGATCGCCCTTGGCGGCGGCGCGCTCTTGCGTGAAGAGAATCGTGCGCTGGTCGAAATGAGAGGCAAGGTGATTCTGCTCAAAGCGGAACTGCCGACCCTGATCGAACGATTACAAAACGACCCGCACGAACGTCCCTTGCTCGCGGACGATTTGAAATCGAAACTCGCCGAATATCTTGAAGGCCGTAAAGAACACTACAATTCATTCCAGCGAACAATTCAGGTGGACGGTAAAACCCCCGAACAAATTTCACGTGAGATTCAAACCCTCGTCGGTCGCCATCGTCTCTCCGCGATGGGCGAGTACGATGTTCAAGTTGGGCAAATTGGCAATTTGCCCTACGGCAACTTGATCGTCACCGACGAAAACGTGGCAAAACATCACCTCAAAAAATTCGGCGTCGAAAAGTCCATCGTCCTGCCTGCGGGGGAGGAGCACAAAAATCTCGAAACCGTTTCCCGCTTGTGGAAGGCGTTTCTCGAAAACGGACTTGACCGCAAGAGCGTTGTCATTGCCCTTGGCGGCGGCGTGATCGGTGACCTGACAGGCTTCGCCGCCTCGACTTTCATGCGCGGCATTGACTGGATCGCTATCCCGACTACTCTGCTCGCGATGGTGGATGCCTCGCTTGGAGGAAAAACAGGATTCGACTTACCTGAGGGAAAAAACCTCATCGGTTCTTTCCACCCCCCGAGGCTGGTTCTCGCCGACCCCAGCCTTTTGCGCACCCTCAGCGACCGCGACCTGCGCTCTGGCATGGCGGAAGTGGTCAAGCATGGAATCATCTCCGACCCCGAACTATTTGCATTGTGCGCGAACAGCTTGGATTGGGTGAAGAACAATATGGAAGAGATCGTCAAGCGTGCGATGGCGGTGAAGATTCGAATCATCGAAGAAGACCCCTACGAAAAAGGAATCCGTGCGACGTTGAATTTGGGTCACACGGTCGGGCACGCGGTCGAACTCGCCAGCGGATTCAAGTTGAGTCACGGCGAGGCGGTGTCCATTGGCATGGCGGTTGAGGCGAGATATGCCGAACGAATCGGCGTGGCGAAGAAAGGCTTGACGGATGAAATCGAGAAGATATTATCGGGGCTTGGCTTGCCTGCGAAAATTCCGAACGCTTTACCGCGCGATCAAATCATCCGCGCAATGCGCGTGGATAAAAAGAGGAATGAGAAATCCATCCGCTTTGCATTACCTGTTGAAATCGGAAAAATTGAGTTAGTGGATGTGGATGATTTGGATAATGTCATTGCGAGCGAAGCGAAGCAATCTCATCGCTAGGATAAAATTCGAGGAACAATGAAAATACTCGTTTTGCATGGACCAAACTTGAATTTATTGGGAACGCGTGAGCCTGAAGTGTATGGCTCGCTGACCCTCGATGACATCAACAACAAATTGATCGAGTTGGGCAACGAATTGGGCGCGGAGGTGAAATGCCTGCAATCGAACCACGAGGGCGCATTGATCGACGCGTTACAGGAGGCGCGCACGTGGGCAGACGGCGTTGTGTTCAATCCTGGCGGATACACACACACGTCAATTGCCTTGCGAGATGCGATCAGCGCCATTCAAATCCCCGTTATTGAAGTTCATATCTCGAACGTGTATGCCCGCGAAGAGTTTCGTCATGTTTCGATGATCTCGGCGGTGTGCAAAGGGAAGATCACAGGTTTGGGATGGAAATCGTACGCGTTGGCGTTGAGGGCGTTGGTAGAGGGTTAGAGGCGTCGCGTGAATCTGTAACGTGACATTCATGTCGCTTTTGCGCGGGAATTGGTTGCAAACTTGTTACCGCTCAGGTCGCAATGCGCAAAGTGAACTTTGCGGTACGAGTGTGGTTAGATAATTTTCAAATTCGCCAGACTTGCCGATAGTCTTTTGATCCCCACTGATTCGAATACAACATCAACGATCTCGTCATCGTCTTGAATTTTGCTGTCGAGGACGATGCCTTCGCCCCATGACGGGTGTTTGATGCGCGTCCCAGCGCGGTATTTGGCTGGGGTGACTGAAGCAGGCCGACCCTGCGAATGATGCGTCTGCCACTTGGTCTCAGGCATTTGTCCGCGAAGCGAACGTCCCGTGCGCGTTTTGCCGACGAGTAAATCCGATGGCACGTCATCGAGATAACGGGAGGGGAAGGTTTCCTCTTGCGAGCCGCGTCCGCCGCGTTGAATCGCGCGGATGAGGTAGAGCTTGTCTTTGGCGCGCGTGATGCCGACGTAAAAGAGGCGGCGTTCTTCTTCCATCGATTCGGGATTGTCGAATGAGCGGCTGTGCGGAAGGATGCCGTCGTCGAGACCGACGATGAAGACCGCGCCGAATTCGAGACCCTTTGCGGCGTGGAGGGTGAGCAGTGTTGGCACGTTGCCCTCGGCGATGGTGTCTTGATCGGAGACGAGCGCGATGTTTTCGAGAAACTCATCGAGCGTGCGCGTGGAATATTCGTCGGCAAGGCGTTTGAGTTCGATCACGTTCTCCCAGCGGTCTTCGCCCTCTTCCGATTCGTCGTCAATGTATTCTTTGTAACCGAGGTCTTTGACGACGCGGTCGAACAATTCGGGGACGTTCAGCGTTTGCGCGGCGACGCGCCAGTTTGCCAACATGCCGCCGAAATCTGCCAGCGGAAGCGCGGCGCGACCTGTGAACGATTTCCAAAATGCGGATTGATCGCCGCGCGCGAGATCGATGAGAACTTCACCAGGTTGCATTTCATTTTGCCGCGCGACCATGTGCAACGTGGTGAGAGTCTTTTCGCCGATGCCGCGCGGCGGGACGTTGATGATGCGGTCGAGACTGGCTTCGTCTGCAGGATTGTGAACAAGGCGGAGGAACGCGACGATGTCTTTGACTTCACGACGTCCATAGAATCTCTGCGCGCCGACCAAACGATATGGAAGCCGCGCTTGCAGGAATGCTTCTTCGATGAGACGCGACATGGCGTTGGTGCGATACATCACCGCGCAATCGCCTGGCTCGAATTGCCGCGAGGCGACGAGTTGGGCGATGCTATCCACAACGAATGACGCTTCGGCGTAATCGTCGGGCGCCTCGTAGAAAAATATTTTCTCGCCCGCGCCGCGGTCGCTGAAAAGTTGTTTGCGCTTGCGGTTGCGGGCGCGATCGATCACGCCCATCGCCGCGTCGAGGATGGTTTGGCGCGAGCGATAATTCTGCTCGAGGAGAATGGTCTGCGCGTCGGGGAAATCCTGCTCGAAGCGGTGGATGTTGCGATAGTCCGCGCCGCGCCAGGCGTAAATCGATTGATCGGGATCGCCCACGCAAAAGATATTCTTATTAAAGGAAGAGAGTTCCTTTACAAGTGCATATTGAGCGAGATTGGTGTCTTGAAACTCATCCACCAGCACATGGCGGAATCGCTGGGCATATTTATCACGCACACTGGGGTTATCCTCCAGCAACCGCGCGGTGTAAACGAGAATGTCGTCGAAGTCCACGGCGTTGCTGGCGATGAGTCGCTTTTGATATTCGGCGTAGACGCGCTTCGTCACCTCGTCGCGATACGTCAGCGTGGGGAAATCGTCCGCGTCGATGAGTTCGTTCTTGGCGCGCGAAATTGCCGCGTGCACGCCAGCAGGACGATACAACTTCTCGTTGATGTTCAATTCACGGATGACATTTTTGACAATTCGCTCTTGGTCGTCTGCATCGAAGATCACAAAATTGGATTCGATGGGGAGGTGTTCTGCTTCTCTTCGCAAAATCCGCGCGCAGATTGAGTGAAACGTGCCGAGCATGATTCCCTCAGTGGCTTGGTCGGGCAACAATCTCTTGACGCGCTCCTGCATCTCTTTCGCGGCTTTGTTCGTGAATGTGACGGCGAGGATCTGCCACGGGCGGACTCCCTCCTCCGCGATGAGATACGCGATGCGTTGGGTTAATACCCGCGTCTTCCCGGACCCCGGACCTGCCACGACCAAGACGGGTCCATTCCCTGCAGTGACGGCGGCGCGTTGTTGAGGGTTGAGTTTGTCGAGGAAGGAAGACATTGATAAAAACGACTGATGAAAGAGGAAAGAAAGCGCTGTTCTGAGCCTGTCGAAGGAAGGAAAGATAAACGTCCCGCAGGGCTTTTGCTCAGGACAAGCCTGCGGGACGTGTCTACGTGTTTATCTATTTGCGTGTCTACAATTGCGAAGTGCAGTTCGGGCAACGGCGAGCTTTGATCGGAATTGTCGTGTTGCAGTATGGACATTCCTTCGTTGTCGGTTCGGCGGCAGGGGCGGGTTTCTTCATGTTGTTCATAGCTCGCGCCAGTAGGAAGATAACGAATGCCACGATAATGAAGTCCACAATCGCTTGTATGAATAAGCCATAAGCGATGACCGCATCGCCCACCGTGACGGACAGGTTGGCGAAACTGATCCCGCCGAGCAAAAGCCCAATGAGCGGCATCAACACATCGTTGACGAGCGAAGCGATGATCTTCCCGAACGCGCCGCCGATGATGACGGCAATCGCCAAGTCCATTACGTTGCCGCGCATGGCAAAGTCTCTGAATTCCTTCAACATAAGTGTGCCTCCGCAAAAGAATAATGAATGAAGGTATTCTACCGTTCGCCATAGGGGATGTCAACAAAAAGAGAGCGGTTGAACGAGCGTTCGTCACATCTCCCATACCCCCCTGCGGTGTTGACATCGGCAGTTCTACAGAACTGTTTTTTCTTGAATCGAGGAGTAACTTGCTCGATTCCTTTGTGTTGTATTGACGCACTTTTGGATTGGGGTATAATCTGCGCTGTTTGGCAATTGCAAGAACGATATCCCCAAATTGCAAAGGAAGACTAGCGGATGCCTGATCTTTTACTGGATGTGCAAGGGTTGGAAACAACATTTAAAACTCCAGATGGGGTGGTTCATGCAGTGAATGGCGTTTCATTTGGTTTGAAAGAAGGTGAAACACTAGGCGTAGTGGGGGAGAGTGGGTGCGGCAAAAGTGTTACCATGTTGTCAGTGTTGGGGTTAATTGCTTCGCCGCCGGGGAAAGTAGAATCGGGTAGCGCGATGTTCTTCGGGCGTGATCTATTGAAGATGACGAATCAGGAAATTCGCCAAGTGCGCGGCGCGCAGATTGGCATGATCTTTCAGGATCCCATGACCTCGCTGAACCCGGTGTTGACGATCGGTCGCCAACTCGAAGAGCCTTTGATGTTGCATGTTGGAATGTCGAAGAAACAAGCCAGCGAGCGCGCGGCTGAGTTATTGGCAATGGTGGGTATTCCCAATGCGAAAGAGCGATTGTCCGATTACCCTCACCAGTTTTCCGGGGGGATGCGCCAGCGCGTGATGATCGCCATGGCGCTGTCCTGTTCACCGCAAGTGTTGATTGCGGATGAGCCGACCACCGCGCTCGATGTGACGATTCAGGCGCAGATCATGGATTTAGTCAAACGCCTGCGCAGCGAATTGGGTATGGCAATTATCTGGATCACGCATGATCTAGGCGTTGTGGCGGGACTTGCCCAGCGCGTAATCGTTATGTATGGCGGGTTAATCATCGAGGAAGCCCTCGTGGGTGAATTGTTTGCCAACCCCTCCCACCCCTACACGATCGGCCTGCTTGGCAGCCTGCCTCGTGTGGACGAAAAACAACATGCCAAATTATTTTCGATTGAAGGACAGCCTCCTGTGCTTTATCAGAAGCCGAAAGCCTGTCCATTCGCGCCGCGCTGTAAGTGGGCGGTCGAACGCTGTTGGAAGGAAAACCCTAGCCTTGAACCTATTGCGCCCGACCATAGCATTGCCTGCTGGGTGGATACCAAAACAGGGAGACCTCGTTCATGAGCGCCAATAATGAAGTATTGCTTCAAGTTGAAGATCTAAAAATGCACTTTCCGATCTATCGCGGCGTGTTTCAACGTCAGGTGGGCGCTGTGCGCGCTGTGGATGGCGTCAGTTTCGATGTTTATCGCGGTGAGACGCTCGGACTGGTGGGCGAGTCGGGGTGTGGTAAATCCACGACGGGACGCGCGATCCTCCAATTGTATAAACCCACAGCCGGGAATGTTCATTTCGATGGCAAGGACTTGGTCAAGCTGAAGGGCGAAGAGATGCGCCAGATGCGTCGCAAGATGCAGATGATCTTTCAGGATCCGTATGCAAGCCTAAATCCGCGCATGACCGTCGGTCAGTTGGTTGGCGAACCGTTGCAAGTTCACAACGTCGCCGCCGGCGCGGAGATGAACGACCGCGTCGCGAAACTCCTCGAATTGGTCAACCTAAACCCGGCTTTTGCCACTCGGTATCCGCACGAATTTTCCGGCGGTCAGCGCCAGCGCATCGGCGTAGCGCGCGCCCTGGCTTTACAGCCGTCTTTCATTATCTGCGATGAGCCTATTTCCGCGCTGGATGTTTCCATCCAGGCGCAGGTGGTTAACCTTTTGGAGGAGTTACAGGAGCAGTTCAACCTGACCTATCTCTTCATCGCCCATGATCTTTCGATGGTGCGCCACATTAGCAAACGCGTGGCGGTGATGTATCTGGGTGTGATCGTCGAACTGGCGGAACGGGAAGAACTTTATAAGCAGCCGCTTCATCCCTACACCCAGGCGTTGCTCTCGGCGGTTCCCATCCCGGACCCGGTGGCTGATGCGAAGCGTAAACGGACGGTCCTTGAAGGGGATGTCCCCTCTCCTGCGAACCCGCCTTCGGGTTGCCGCTTCCGCACGCGTTGTCCGATCGCAGAAGCGATCTGCGCGGAGTCGCGCCCTGAATTTCGTGAGATCAAGCCCGGTCATTTCGTGGCTTGTTTCTTTGCCGAACGTTTTCTTTAAACATTAGCGACAGGCGCTTTGAAAGCGTCTATCGCCTACCTTGAAAGGAGGTGGTTGCCTCGTTCTGATATGAACAATCTGTCCTTGCTCGCTGTACGTAACCAATTCAACCTTTTCAAATTTCGTGAGGAGAAGAAAGATGCGTAAACTATTCGCTATATTAAGTTTGCTTGTTGTCGCTAGCATGTTGATAACCGCCTGTGGTCCTACTGCTACGACGCAAGCCCCCAGCACGTCGAGCACCTCGGCGCCCGCCGCGACGGATGCTCCTGCCGCGACGGATGTGCCTGCGGCTAGCGGCTTAACATCGAAGGACCCCTCCACGCTGGTCGTTGCGACGATTGGCGGTCCTGAGACGCTCGATCCCGGGCTGGCGTATGAAACCGCTGGCGGCGAGATCATCCAAAACGTGTACGAAACGCTCGTCACGTACGACGGCGAAGCCACAGATAAATTCGTCCCGTCGCTCGCTGAATCTTGGGAAGTTTCCCCGGAAGGCAATGTTTATACTTTCAAGATCCGCTCCGGTGTGAAATTCCATGAAGGTCAGGATCTGACCGCCTCCGATGTGGCTTACTCCTTCCAACGCGGCTTGCTCTTCGGTGGATACAGCGGCCCGCAATGGCTGTTGGCTGAGCCGTTCTTCGGCGTCGGCACCGATGATATCTCCATCGTTGTGGATGGCGAAGGCGCCTGTGCGGATGACCGTGACTGCTTGATCGCTCTGCCTGCCGAACAACTCGTTGCCGCTTGTGAAAAAGTGAAGAGCGCCATTGTGGCTGACGATGCTGCCGGCACCGTTACGATGACCCTCGCGCAGCCGTGGGGTCCGTTCATCGCCACCATTGCTCAAACTTGGGGTTCCGTTTTGAATCAGGAATGGGCGGTTGCCAACGGCGCGTGGGATGGTTCCTGCGACACTTGGCAGAATTTCTATGCCGAGCCTTCCGAGTCCGATCCTTTGACCACCATCATGAACGGTACCGGTCCTTTCTCGCTCGAATCCTGGACTCAGGGCGAAGAACTCGTCTTGGCTCGCAATGACAACTACTGGCGCGAACCCGCCAAGCTCTCTCGCGTTGTCTTCAAGTACATTGACGAGTGGGGCACCCGCTTTGCTATGTTGCAGGCTGGTGACGCTGACATCGTTTCGGTTCCTGCGGAAAGCCGCTCGCAAGTGGATGCCATGGTCGGCTCTATACGTGTCTATGACCCTGCTACTGGCTCCTATGGTGAAGAAGCGGAAGTCTGCGCTTATGATCCTTCCAAGCAGGGCGCTGAAAAATTCACCGCTTGCGCGGCAGGCGAAACCGGCACCGGCGGCTCCATGCGTCTCTATATCGGACGTCCCGCGCTCTCCAGCCAAGACCTGTTCATGACCTTCAATATTGTCGAAACCTCCAACTATGTCGGCTCCGGTAAGTTGGATGGTAATGGCATCCCGCTGGATTTCTTCTCGGACGTTCACATTCGTAAGGCATTTGCCTACTGCTTCGATTGGGACACCTATATCAGCGATGTGTACGACGGCGAAGCGGTCCAACAGCCTGTGCTTGCCCGCGTGGGTATGGCTGGTTACGATGCAGATGCTCCTGTCTATTCCTATGACCCGGCTCAATGCGAAACTGAATTCAAAGCCGCGGATTTGGATAAGGACGGTATCCCTGCTGGCGACGATCCCGAAGGCGATGTCTGGACGACCGGCTTCCGCCTGCAGGCGCTCTATAACCAGGGCAACACATCCCGCCAGATCATTTCCGAGATCCTTTCCGCCAACATTGCCGCAGTTAACGAACTGTTTGTGATCGAGACCGTAGGTCTCCCGTGGCCGACCTTCCTGCGCACTCTGCGCGCCTCTCAAGCCCCCTACTTCACAAGCGGTTGGGCGGAAGATATTCACGATCCGCATAACTGGTATCAGCCCTACATGGTTGGCACGTACGCGAACCGCCAGAAACTGCCTGCTGATTTACGGGCGCAGTTCCAGGATATTCTCAACCGCGGCGTTACCGCCACCGATCCTGCTGAGCGCCAGACTATCTATGAAGAAGCCAACGCGCTCTACTTCGATCAGGTGCCGACCATCTTGCTCGCGACTGCTACCAGCCACGGCTTTGATCAGCGCTGGGTGCATGGTCGTGTCTTGAATCCGATCTTCTTCGGTGATTTCTACTACACGATGTACAAGGATTAACCGGCTGTAAAAGAAGATTGTTCGATAACTTTCTGGGGACCTGGCAACAGGTCCCCAGAAACCGATGTAGCCTTGCCATGCGGCGCGCGCAGGAGCATATCTCCAGCCCGCTCCAGATGGTAAGTCTGAATCGTCAGACACGAGGTATTTCATGACCACTTATATTATTCGTCGCTTGTTGCTTGTGCCATTCCTTCTGTTTGGAGTGACCGTTCTCATCTTTGGGATGCTGCAATTCCTGAGCCCTGACGAACGGGTTTCTCTATATATTCGCGGCGACCCCAAGTCGGACGCTCAGGTTAATGCATTTATTAAAAAATACTGTCTCGATTGTCCGATCCATGTTCAATATAAGAATTGGCTGTTTGGCACAATCGATTCAGTAACCGGCGAACGCGAAGGCGGTATCTTGTATGGGAATTTTGGCTGGTCCAGGACGGGGTCTCAGCCGGTGGCGCAGTTGATTCAACGACGCTTCCCGAATACGCTGGACCTGACCCTATGGGCGATCGGACCGGTTATTCTTGTAGGCATCTGGCTGGGAGTGCAGGCGGCAGTGCATCACAACGGCTTCATTGATCAAGCGGCGCGCGTGTTCAGCATTATTGGAACATCCTTCCCGACCTTTGTGTTTGGCTTGCTGATGTTGATGCTTTTCTATGCTAATTTACAGTGGTTCCCGCCGGGGCGCTTATCAGACGAGTTTAACCGCGTCGTCAATTCCGATCAATTCGCACACTATACCACCCTGTTGACTATTGACGCTTTGCTCAATGGACGCTTCGATATTTTTCTAGATGCCCTGCGGCACATGTTTCTGCCGATCTTGACCCTTTCTTATATCAGTTGGGCAACCTTCTTGCGTGTGACGCGCGCCTCCATGTTGGAAACTCTGCGTCAGGAATATGTAGTCACCGCGCGCGCCAAGGGGTTGGCAGAGCGGGATGTTATCAATAAACATGCAAGACCCAATGCCATGCTCCCCGTAGTGACGTTGGCAGGCTTCACAGTTGTCGGCTTGATGGGCGGGGTGATCATCACCGAAACTGTCTTTAATTACCCCGGTATCGGTTCTGCCGCGGCGGAGGCTTCGGCGCAGTTGGACGTAGTCACCGTGCTGGGCTTTGCCCTGTTCAACGGGCTCATCTTGATCGTTGCCAATCTAGTTGTGGATATTCTTTACGCAGTGGTTGACCCGCGTGTTCGTTTGTCGTAACTGGAGATAAAACATGACAGTTGTTAATCCTACTGGTGATAATGAACTGCTGAATGAAGCCGTCGCTATGCGTAAAATCGGGCGTTTGGAACGCTTTTTAGGTCCCGAGAATTATCGCGTCCTACTAGGTTTGTTCAAAACTCCGGCTGCGATCGCCGGCACGATCCTGATCCTCTTCTTTATGTTCATCGCTCTGGCGGCGCCTGTGCTGGCTCCGCCTTTGAACCCCAATGACCCGTACAAGATCCCGCGCGATGGTTTTAAGTCTGAGCCGAAACCGATGGGCGAGGTATGGAAGAGCAAACCGCCTCCACTGCCTTTTTGGTGGGAGGCTGTCACCGGCAAAGATGGATGGGTGCATATCTTCGGCACTGCCCAAGGGCAGTATGACATCTATTATGGGGTTATCTGGGGCACGCGCACGGCATTTAAGACCGGTCTGGCAGTGGTCTTTTCCACAGTGCTGATCGGCGTGATCGTTGGGGCGGTGTCCGCTTATTACGGTGGAATTGTGGATAACATCCTCATGCGCATCGTGGATGTTCTGCTAGTCCTGCCCAGCCTGATGGCTACCTTGATTCTTGCCGCCGTGTTGACGCCGTTGATCGGGAGGAGTATCCTGCCGGTGATGATCTCGTTGATCGCGTTCGGCTGGCTGGGGTATTCGCGTATTATCCGCGCCGATATCCTTTCAGTGAAACAACGCGATTTCATCCTTGCCGCCCGTGTGATCGGCGTGCGAGATAGCCGCATCCTTTTCCGACATATCATTCCGAACGCGATCTTTCCGACGTTGGTGCTTGCCTCGCTCGGTATCGGCGATGTCACCCTTTCCTTTGCCGCGCTTTCCTTCCTCGGCATCGGGGTGGATGTGGGCTATGCCGACTGGGGGCAAGTGCTGGCTTTTGCCCGTAATTGGATTACCAGCCTCGATACCTATTGGTACATTATCGTTTGGCCCGGTGTGACGCTTGTCCTGTTCGTGCTCGGCTGGAATCTGGTCGGCGATGCGTTGCGCGACGTGCTTGACCCGCGCCTGCGCGGCAGAGTTTGATATTTTGTGTCAGCCCGTTCCCTAACCCGGCTGATTCTGATTTCTTTTGGAATAGCCCTGCTTCTGGCAGGGCTATTCTTCAATACCGGCGCAGTCGCTTCCTCTACTACAAAGATTGACGCTTCTCCCACGGTCGACCGGTTGGCGGAGCCGACCCTGCCCGCTTCTCCTTCGCAAGCCGATGTGGGCGCTCAAGTGTACTGGCTGTCGTGCCTGCCATGCCATGGAGACAAAGGGCAGGGGTTGACCGATGAGTTTCGCGCCACGTATCCGACCGAAGAACAATATTGTTGGGAAAGCGGGTGTCATGGTAAGCGCCCCTATGAAGAGGGTTTCACCATCCCAGAATTTATTCCCAGCCTGATCGGCTCTGGGGCATTATACAAATTTACGGACGCGGCGCAGTTGAATTCTTACATCCGTTCCGCTATGCCGTTCTGGGATCCGGGTAGTTTGACGGCAGAACAAGCCTGGCAAGTGACCGCATTCCTGTTGAGAGAGAACGGCATTTGGGATGATAGGACAGAATTGAACGAGACCAACGCTGGCAACGTGACGTTCACGCGTCAGCCGCTGACTCCGCTCCCAACGCCTCCACAGTTACCCGTCGAGAAAAGAAGCGGGGAAAATTTCTGGGCGCTCTTTCTTGGAGCGGTTGTCCTTTTCGGGGTCCTATTTTTTATCCTCAGACGATCGCGAAGCGCGGCCTGACGGCGGTTGTATTTCTGTGCGATGGGGCTTTCTTGCTGATGTAGTTCTTGAGTAGGGTATCTGTACAATACTAGAGAACTGTTTTTACGCGTTGATATGATGCCTTTTTATATGTAATAGCAATACGGTTGACGCCCCTCGGTAATTGGGTATAATGTTTTTTGCTTGGTATTACCCTAGTTAAAAGAGAGGAGGTGGCAGGTCAGAAATACAATGTGCGGGCAAGTTTAATCAATGTTCGTAAATCACCAAAAATTCTCTGGAGGAGAATACTATGTTTAAGAACCGTTTCATGATGGTTTTGGGCTTGCTGATGGTGGCTAGTATGGCGCTTTCCGCATGTGGATCTGCGGCGTCGCCTGCTGAGCCTGTCGTCGTTGTCGAGACCAAGGAAGTTGTAGTCACCCAGGAAGTGGAAGTGGAACGCGAAGCGTTTACCACACCGCACCCGATCTTGGGCGATCTGCGCGTCCGTCAGGCTCTTGCATACTGCACCAACAAATCTGACCTGCTCAAATCGGTGTACCCGTTGATCAGCGATGAAGCCCGCGCCGGTCTTGTGATGGACACCTTCATCCCCAAGAGCCACTGGGCTTATGCCGGCGATGATAACGTAACGATCTACAATTTTGATCCTGATAAGGGCAAAGCGTTGCTCGAAGAAGCCGGCTGGACGCTCGCTGAAGGCGCGTCCTTCCGCACCAACGCCGATGGCGACGAACTCTCCCTGAAATTCACCACCACATCTGCAACATTCCGCCAGACTTGGGCCGCGATCTGGGAACAGCAGATGGCTGACTGTGGTGTTCGTATCGTCCGCCTGCACGCCCCCGCCTCCTGGTGGTTTGGTGATACCACGGGTATCGCCCGCCGCGACTATGAACTGGGCGCGTTTGCCTGGGTTGGTCAGGCTGACCCCGGTGGCCAGACCCTATATGCCTGTGATCAGATCCCCTTCCCCACCAACGGCTGGGAAGGTCAGAACGCCATGGGTTGGTGTAACGAAGCTGCAAGCACAAACATCAAACTGGCAAACAACACACTTGTGCAAGCAGACCGCATTGCTGCATACAAGATAGTTCAACAGGAATTCACCAAGGATGTTCCGAGCATCCCGCTGTTCAACCGCACCGAAACCTTCGCGTCCGCGGCTGACATGACCGGCTTTGCTCCCACCCCTGGTCAGGAATACTATAACTACAACGTGCAGGAATGGGCTCGCCCCGGACAGGATACCGTCATCCTCGGCTTTACTCAGGAACCGGCTTCCCTCTTCACCCTCGTGGAAGATGCCTTCGTGGCGAACATCGCCTACCAGATCATCCGCCCTGCACAGGAATGGCACCTGAATTACGAATTCACAAACTCGCCGATCACGAAAGAACTGCCCACGCTTGAAAACGGCGGCACGACCAATAATGACGTTGAAGTCTCTGAAGGCACGATGGTTGTGGATGCCAATGGCGATGTGGTTGCCCTCGCCGCGGGTGTAACGGTCAAGAATGCAGCTGGCGAAGATGTTGAATTCACCGGCGGCACCGTTACCATGAAGCAGTTGGTCTCCCGCTTTGAAATCGCCGATGGCGTCACATGGGAAGACGGCACGCCTGTTTCCAGCGCCGATCTTGAACTAGGTTACAAGATCGCTTGCGATCCCGAATCCGGCGCGACCTCCTTCATCACCTGCGATAAGACCGCTAGTGTCGAATTCCTCACGGATGCGGTCGGCTACGTTCAGACCTGGGTTCCTGGCGTTCAGGATCCGCTATACTTTGTCCCCGTTTGGCCGATCTACCCCTCGCATCAATTGGGTGACCTCCCTGCTGCCCAGTGGGCGACCGATCCTCGCGTGGCTGAGTCCCCGCTCTCCTATGGTCCCTACAAGCTCGTTGAATGGGTCAAGGGCGAAAAGATGGTCTTTGCTGCGAACGAATATTGGGTCGGCGGCGCTCCTGCCACCCCGAACTTTGTGATCCAGTTCGTTACCCCCGAAAGCGCAGAAGGCTTGCTGCTCGGTGGTGAGGTCGATATCCTGGCTTCCGAAACGTTGGCTGGTCTCACCCAGGCTTTGGTGGATGCCGAAGCTGCGGGCACGATCAAGACCTACACTGAAGCCGGCGGCACGTGGGAACATATCGATATTCAGTTGTTCATTCGATAACCCCAACGTGCGCACGTGCTAGAGGAATAAATAGGTGTGCCTCGCAAGAGGCACACCTATCCTACTACCTACTTGCGAGGATCTTATGACCGCTTACTATGTCCGACGCCTTATCCAGATGGTCCTAGTGGTGTTTATTTCAGCCGTTGCCACCTACGCGCTCCTGAATCTTGCACCGGGAGGACCGCTCGCGGGATTAAGGCAGATCCAGCAAAGCGGTCGTTTCCAAATTACAGAAGATGATATTGCCCGCATCCGGGCGTATTTCGAACTGGACTTATATCTACCTTACCGCTTTACCCGCTGGTTCGCCGGCTGGCCCACCGGCCCGGTTGTGATCGGCGGCAGAGAGTATTTTTCTGATGTTGTGGTCGGATGTAGGAAACCGGTTGAATCGGAAGTTCTGAACGATCAAGGGGAATATGAAATTAGAGTCACGGGCTGTAACGAACTTGTATATATGAAAGACCTCGTAGGGCGGCGTGCGAGCGAAGGCATTATCCGGGGGGATTTCGGTTTATCATGGCGTTTATTGCGCGACCGGCCGGTCTCGGATTTGATCGTCAGCCGCCTGCCGAAAACCATTCAATTGATCGGTTTGTCAACTCTGTTGTCATTATTGATTGGAGTTCCGCTTGGGATATACTCGGCGGTCAAACAATACTCAAGGTTCGACTACATTTTTACATCGCTTGCGTTCATGGGATCAGCCATGCCGACCTTTTTCTTCGGCATTGTGATGATCCTGTTATTCTCCCTGATTCCCAAGGAGGCCGGTTGGCCCTATGTGCCTGCCGGGTTGTCTGAGTCTGTGCGCGGCTATACCATTCCACTCATTGGTCAGGTGGCTGCAGGCTCCTTGAAGGATCGCGTTCTCCATCTCATCCTGCCGGTGGCGGTGCTTACCATTGTGAATATTGCGTTTTTCAGCCGGTTCGTGCGCGGCAGTATGCTGGAAGTGATGCGGCAGGATTATGTCCGTACCGCCCGCGCCAAGGGGTTGATCGAGAGGGTGGTTATCATGAAGCATGCTCTGCGCAACGCCTTGATCCCCTTCATCACCATTGTGGTATTCACTTTGCCCGGTTTGTTTAGCGGCGCGATCATTACCGAGAGTATCTTCGCCTGGCCCGGCATGGGACGGTTGTATCTGCTGGCGCTTGGCGATTACGACTATCCGGTTGCCATGGCGATCTTCTTCATTATTGCCGTGCTGACGGTCATCGCCACACTGTTGAGAGATGTTCTCTACACCGTTGTAGATCCTCGAATTCGCCTGTCCTAGATGAGGTAAAGCGATATGTCTGTTGCCGAAGTTGCCACCCTTTCTGCCGATGCGGTGACTATCAAGGAGCGTACCCCGTTCCAGATCGTTATGCATCGTTTCAGGCGCCACCGCCTGGCGATGATATCCCTGTTCGTCATGATCGGGATATTCATCATCACCATTCTCGCACCGGTCATCGCCCCGTTTAAAATTCAGGAATTATCGGTCAATAAGTATTTTGTGGATTGGGGCACAGTGGACCAGGCAACCGGACGCGTCCATTACATGGGTACGGATAACATCGGCCGTGATTATTTCTCCCGGCTGATCTATGCGGGCCGCATTTCTCTGACAGTTGCCATCCTCTCCGTAATAATTTCTGAAACGATCGGAATCGTTGTTGGGTCGATCTCCGGATTTTTCGGCGGTTGGATCGATTCGGTTCTGATGCGCTTTGTGGAATTCATGCTGACGATCCCGACGCTTCCGCTGCTGTTGATCATCTCCTCCATGCTGATACGCAATGAGGAACTGGTTGCCATTCCCGAACCGGTGCTGAAATTTATGGGCGATATCCTGTTGCTCAACCCGCGTGACTCGCGTAACGCAGTAATGATCGTCCTGATTCTGGCAGGGTTTGGCTGGTTGAGCGCCGCGCAATTGATGCGCGGCACGGTGCTTTCCCTGCGCGAGCAGACTTTTGTGGAAGCCTCTCGTTCGTTGGGCGCCTCGAACTTCCGTATCATCACGCGCGATATGATCCCCAATGCTATGGCGCCGATTATTGTGGATGCTTCTCTGGGCCTCGCTGGTTACATCGTGGGCGAAGCCGCCCTCGCTTTCCTGGGGTTTGGCATTCAAGATCCGGTGCCCACTTGGGGGAATATGTTAGCCGCCACGCAGCAATTCATGTTGGACCGCCCCTGGCTTCCGCTGGTGCCGGGCTTGCCCATCTTCCTTTGTTCACTGGCTTTCAACTATATTGGCGATGGTCTGCGCGACGCGCTGGACCCGCGCTTGAAACTGTGATCGGTTGATATTCCTCCCTTCGGAGCATTCTTGTGGCAGACGACAATAATACCCAACCCCTTCTTGAGATTAAAAACTTAAAAACTTATTTTTATACTGAAGATGGAACTGTCCGCGCCGTGGACGGCGTGGATATTGAAGTCTATCCGGGTGAAGTGCTCGGCGTCGTGGGGGAATCTGGTTGCGGGAAGAGTGTTACCTCGCTCTCCATCATGCGATTGATCGGTCAGCCCGGCAAGATCATAGAGGGTGAAATTCTTTTCGATGGCAAGGATCTGCTCAAAACGCCCGATGCTGAGATGATGAAAATACGCGGAAATCGCATTTCCATGATCTTTCAACAACCGCAGACCTCACTGAACCCCGTGTTCCGCGTCGGCGAACAGATCGGCGAAGTGCTCAACATCCACCAGGATTTCGGCAAAGAAGCCGCCCGTAACCGCACTGTTGAACTTCTGAAACAGGTGGGAATCCCCGACCCGGAACGACGCGCGGAAGCCTTTCCGCACGAACTTTCGGGCGGCATGGCGCAGCGTGTAATGATTGCCATGGCGCTGGCTTGTGTGCCCGATCTTCTGATCGCGGATGAACCCACTACAGCGCTCGATGTTACTATTCAGGCTCAAATCCTTGATCTGATGCGCAACCTGCGATCCCAATTAGGGTCGGCGGTGATCCTGATCACGCACGATCTCGGCGTCATCGCGGAAATGGCTGATCGAGTGGCGGTGATGTATGCCGGGCAAATCGTCGAACAAACGGGTATTCGCACGCTTTTCAAGGAACCCCTGCATCCGTACACCCAGGGTTTAATCGGCTCCACGCCGATCTTAGGGAAGGTTCGCGAAAAATTGGATGTGATCCCCGGCTCAGTGCCCAATCTGATTAACCTCCCGCAGGGATGCCGCTTTGCCCCTCGCTGTCGCGCCCGGGTCAATCACAATTTGACGATTTGTACCGAAAAAGAACCGGACCTGATTACGCTTGATCAAGGACACAAGGTTCGATGCTGGCTGTACCAGGACTCCGTCGGCCACACCGCGCCGCTTAGAAAATAAATTACGGCAGAGATAATCATCATGCAAATGGACTCATCTAAAGATAAATACGACCTTGTTGTCGTAAACGATCTGGTGAAGTATTTTCCCGTGCGCGGTGGTGTGTTGCAGCGCGTGAAGGCTTATGTGCAGGCTGTGGACAAGGTTAGTTTCACAGTGAAGGAAGGTGAGACGCTGGGCATGGTGGGCGAATCGGGTTGTGGTAAAACCACTGTCGGTCGTGCTATGTTGCGCCTGATCGAACCCACTTCCGGGTCTGTGTTCATCAACGGCGAGGATATCATTCAGATGCGTCCGCAGTCGCTCAAACACGCGCGCCGCAATATGCAGATGATCTTCCAAGACCCGTATGCCTCGCTCAACCCGCGCTTGCCCATCGGCGAATCGGTGATGGAGGGATTGCATATCCACAACATCGGGAGTCCGCGCGAACGCTGGGATGTCGCCATACAGATGTTGAAAAAAGTCGGGTTGGAGGATTATCACGCCCGCCGTTACCCGCACGAATTTTCCGGAGGCCAGCGCCAGCGTATCGGCATTGCCCGCGCGCTTGCTCTGCAGCCCAAGTTCATCGTTTGCGACGAACCGGTCTCCGCGTTAGATGTGTCTATCCAGTCGCAGGTGTTGAATATCCTCAAGGACTTGCAAGAGGAGTTCGGACTCACGTATCTCTTCATCGCCCACAACATGAGCGTAGTCGAACATATCTCTGACCGGGTGGCGGTCATGTACCTCGGTAAAATGGTGGAGCTCACGGAACGTGAGGAACTCTTCCGCAACCCGCTTCACCCATACACCAAAGCCCTCATGTCGGCGATCCCGATCCCCGATCCGGAAGTGAGGCGTGAACGCATCATCCTGAAAGGCGATGTGCCCAGCCCGCTGAATCCGCCGAAGGGCTGCCGCTTCCATCCACGTTGTCCGCTTGCGATCGATATTTGCTCGCAGGAGGAACCCGCGTTCAAAGAGCTCGCCCCCGGGCATTTTGTTGCTTGCTGGGTAGCGGAGAAAAATTCATAACTCAAATAAACCCGTGACGCCCGATGCGCCGCGGGTTTCGTTATAATATGGGGAATTGACAGGAACCGACCCGCTCATGAAAAAATTCATTCCGATGTTCGTGATCGTTTTGATTCTGGCATCCTGCGCTCCCCGGCAGACGGAGGTCTCCGTGACTCCCGAAACGCCGACGGAAACGCCCCCGCCTCTTCCCACGCCCACGCCTGCTCCGCGTGCGTTGACGATCTGCCTCGGGGAGGAACCGAACACGCTCTACCCTTACGGCAGTTTGAACTCCGCCGCGCGCAGTGTGCTTTCCGCGCTCTATGACGGCCCGGTGGATGTTCTCGAATACGGGTACGAGCCGATCATCCTCGAAAAGATTCCGTTTCTCGAAGACGGCGACGCGCAACTCACCTCGGTGAGCGTCGGCAATGGCGACGATATCGTAGATGCGGATGGAAATGTCGTGTCGCTTACCAAGGGCATGAAGCTACGCCCCAAAGGTTGCCGCGCCGATGAGTGCATCGTCGTCTACGATGGCGAGAGCCAGATCGAAATGGATCAGATGGTGGTCACGTTTACCATGCTGGAAGGACTGCAATGGTCCGATGGCGAACCGCTCACTGCGGATGATTCGGTCTTCTCGTTCGAATTGGCTTCCGATGAAGACACGCCGGTCTCGAAATTTTTGACTGATCGCACGCAAGTATACGAAGCCGCCGACGAGCAAACCGTGCAATGGTGGGGGATGCCCGGCTTCATTGACCCCGACTACTTCATAAATTTCTGGATGCCCCTCCCGCGTCACTTGTGGGGAGAAGAATCCCCGGCGGATCTATCTCGATTGGATCTATCCTCGCGTTTCCCGGTAGGTTGGGGACCCTACATTTTGAAGGAATGGGAGGCCGGCAAAAGCCTTCGCCTGACAAAGAATCTCAACTACTTCCGCGCTGGAAGCGGCTTGCCGCGTTTCGATGAATTGACCTTCCTCATCATCCCCGATCCGAATGCGGCGCTGACCGCCGTAGTAGATGGAACGTGCGACGCGCTCGACCCGTCGGTACGACTCGATGGACAGGTCGGCTTGCTCCAGAAAATGGAAGGGCAAGGTCAATTGAAATTGCTGACCTCGCAGAGCATGACGATGGAATGGCTCGGCATTGGCATCACCCCGGCGTCGTATGATGACGGCTACAACCCTCAACGCGATCGCCCCGATCTCTTCGCCGATAAACGGATGAGACAAGCGCTGGCATACTGCCTCGATCGCCAAAAAGTCGTGGATACGGTCCTCTTCGGCTTATCTCAGACGCCGGATAGTTATTTGCCTGCGGATCATCCGCTTCACAATGGCAATGTTCAACAATATGCGTTTAACCCAGAAAGCGGTTCGAAAATTCTGGAAAACATCGGCTGGTTGGATTCGGACAATAACCCCTCCACGCCGCGCCTCTCGGCGGGAGTGACCGGCGTTCCCGGCGGAACGCCTCTCGTCCTCAATTACTTCACCACCTCTGCGACCCAGCGTCATCAAGTGGCTGAGATTTTGCGTAACTCGCTGTCCGAATGCGGCATCGGTTTGAATATTGTCTTCTATTCCGCCTCCGATTTTTATGCGCAAGGACCGAACGGACCCCTGTTTGGCAGACAGTTCGATCTGGCTGAATACGCCATCGGGGTTAATAGCCTCGAACCGCAGTGCGGTTGGTTCACCTCCTCGCAAATTCCGGCGGATGAAAATAATTGGGTCGGCACGAACGTCAGCGGATTTGAAAACTCCGCTTTCGACGCCGCCTGCGGACAGGCATTACGCTCACTGCCCGGCGAACCGGAATATACATCCCATCAAGAAGTGCAGGCGATCTTTGCCTCGGACCTCCCATCCATTCCGCTTTATACGCGACTTCGTGTCGCCGCATCTCGCCCCGATTTCTGCGGCTTCACCCTAGACGCGTCTTCCAACTCCGCGCTTGCCGACCTCGAAACCTTCAATTACGGAGTAGATTGCAAGCCCTAGATGCGTCCGCCTTGGCTACAAACCCAACAACGATACAATCGCGCAACGCGAAATTTTTGCTATAATGCCTTCATTCCTGAACGTAGGACTCTGTCTGTATGAATAATACCCAGCCTTTGCTCGCTGTGAAAAGCCTCAAAACCTATTTCTACACCGAAGACGGAATCGTTCGCGCGGTAGATGGCGTGGATTTCGAAGTTTATCCCGGTGAAGTGTTGGGATTGGTAGGCGAATCGGGATGCGGAAAGAGCGTCACTTCGCTCTCGATCATGCGTTTGATCTCGAAGCCCGGACGCGTGGACGGCGGGGAAATTCTTTTGGATGGCGACAACCTGCTGAGTCTAACCGAAGAAGAAATGGTCAAGATCCGCGGCAACCGCGTTTCGATGATCTTCCAACAGCCGCAGACCGCGCTCAACCCGGTCTTCAAAGTGGGCGACCAACTCGCTGAGGTGTTGAACGTCCATCAAGATCTGGGCAAAAACGCAGGTTGGGATCGCGCCATCGCGTTGCTCAAAATGGTCGGCGTGCCGGACCCTGAACGACGCGCCCACGCGTACCCGCATGAACTTTCCGGCGGCATGGCTCAACGCGTGATGATCGCGATGGCGCTGGCTTGCGTGCCTGAATTGCTCATTGCCGATGAACCCACCACCGCGTTAGACGTAACGATTCAGGCGCAGATACTCGACCTGATGCGCGACCTGCGCCGCGATATGGGCACGTCGGTCATCCTCATCACGCACGATCTCGGCGTGGTGGCTGAAATGGCGGACCGCGTGGCGGTGATGTACGCGGGGGAGATCGTCGAACAGACTGATGTGACGACGTTGTTCGACGAACCGTTGCATCCCTACACTCAGGGATTGATCGGCTCCATTCCGATTCTTGGCGAGATCAAAGACAAATTGGATGTCATCCCCGGCTCGGTTCCCAATCTGGTCAATTTGCCGCCGGGGTGTCGCTTTGCGCCGCGTTGCCAGGCGCGCCTGAAATACGCGCTCAACATCTGCACCGAGACCGAACCGGATCTGACTGAAGTCAAGCCCGGTCATCTGGTGCGTTGCTGGTTGTACGAAAACGGCGAAGGACACACCGCTCCGCTGAAGCCTTAATCCCTTTTCTTGGAGAATCGAAACATGCAAAACAATACGATCCAAAAAGGGGAAGCCCTTGTTGAGGTCAGCAACCTTGTCAAATATTTTCCCGTGCGCGCCGGGTTGTTACAGCGCGTGATCAATCAGGTGAAAGCGGTGGACGATGTAAGTTTCATCGTGCGTAAAGGCGAGACGCTCGGCATGGTGGGCGAATCCGGTTGCGGCAAGACCACCGTCGGCAGGACGATGCTGCGTCTTGTCGAGCCGACCTCCGGCGCGGTGAAATTCAACGGCAAAGATGTCTTCACCATGAAATCCGCCGATTTGAAAGCGACGCGGCGCGATATGCAGATCATCTTCCAGGATCCGTATGCTTCGCTTGACCCGCGTTTGCCCATTGGCGAATCGGTGATGGAGGGGTTGCACATCCACAAGATCGGCACGCGCCGCGAACGCGTGGATATTATGCTGGAAACTCTCAAAAAAGTGGGGCTGGAAGATTATCACGCCCGCCGCTACCCGCATGAATTCTCTGGCGGACAACGCCAACGCATCGGGATTGCCCGCGCACTGGCTTTGCGTCCGCAGTTCATCATCTGCGACGAGCCGGTTTCCGCGCTGGATGTTTCGATCCAATCGCAGGTGTTGAATATCCTGAAAGACCTGCAACAAGAATTTGGGCTGACGTACCTGTTCATTGCCCACAACCTTTCGGTGGTCGAACACGTGTCAGACCGCGTGGCGGTGATGTACCTCGGCAAGATGGTCGAGTTGACGACGCGCGAGGAACTATTCCGCAACGCGTTGCATCCGTACACGCAGGCGCTTATGTCCGCCATCCCGGTGCCGAACCCGCGTTTGCGGCGCGAGCGCGTCATTTTGAAAGGCGATGTGCCCAGCCCGCTCAACCCGCCAAAAGGATGCCGCTTCCACCCGCGTTGCCCGGTTGCCATCGAAAAATGTTCGCAGGAGGAACCTCAATTCAAGGAACTCGCTCCCGAACATTGGGTAGCCTGCTGGGTAGCGGAACAGAATTCGCATTAAGGCATTTCTAAAAGTTTATGACCGCGCCGTGCGTTCTTCTCGTTGACGATCAAAAGGATATTGTCCGGCTGCTGCATTCGACCTTGCAGACACTCGGTCATCAATTGGATATTGTGGACGCGCCATCGGGGGAGGAAGCGTTGCTCGTCGCCTCTCGCCGAACTATTGATCTGCTGGTCGCCGATTATCTCCTGCCGGGCATCTCGGGTGTGGAGTTGATGCAAAAGGTGAGGGCGCGCAACGCGAACCTGAAAGTGATCTTCATCTCTGGCATGACCGAACGCAAAGCGCGGGATGAAATGCTCAGCGCCGGCGCGGCGGCGATCTTCGACAAGCCCATTCCGCTGGCGGATTTTTTGGATGCGGTCGAACGCAGTTTGGGGCTGGTTCGCACGATCTTTCCGCCTGAATCCACGCAGGAGGCGGAAGAGCATCGTCAGACGCTTTCCGATTTGCTGGGCGGGTTCCGCCAGAAGGTCCAAGCGGACGCGGTCTTCCTCATCAGCGACCGTGGCCGCGTGCTTGCCCGCGCCGGTAATTTTTACGACAGCAGTATGGAAGTTTCGCTTCTTTCCGCGTTGATGGGTATCTACAGCGCGGGGTTGAAAGTTTCGCGCTTTATCCGTCAGGAACATCTTGAAAATTATCATGTGTTTCGCGGCGGCGACCATGATCTCGTCCTCATCCCGGTTAATTCGGCGCACGCGCTCTTGCTGGCTGGAAAAGACTTGGCGAGCCGGGAGCGCATCATCCAGACTGTGGAAGGTATGTTGTTCGTGCGCGCCGATGTGGAGAACATCTTGCAGTCGCTGGGGGTGGCGCCCGTGCCGGCTACGGCGGAACCAACCGTCCCCGCCGCGGAGCGAGAGGCGGTCAAGCCTGTGCCTCCGTTCGTTACGGAAGAAGAATCCGAACCCGAGCCGGAGGTGGACGTGGACGCGTTGTTCGCATCCGCCGATAAGAAATCGAAGGTGAAGGATGTCAACGCGTTTTGGGATGATGCCGTGGAAAAAGCCGGAAACATTCCGCTCAACCCGGATGTGATCTCGTTCGAAGAGGCGAACAAACTCGGGCTGACGCCCGGTAAGGCTGGCGCGACGATTCCCCGCCCGGCGACCGGCACGTTGAAGAGCAGCGCCGCAAAACGGAAATAACGTTGCCCGGCGTGAATCGCTGTGATACAATGTGCGTCTTACAGGGGCGTGGTGCAACGGCAGCACACCAGCCTTTGGAGCTGTGGATCTTGGTTCGAGTCCAGGCGCCCCTGCCATCCCGCTCATGCGGGGCTTCTTTTCTAAACAGGCTTCGCAGAATGCGGTGAGCCTGTTTTATTTTATGAGGAACGAATGAAAGTTTCTGCCGTTTTGCTAGCCGCGGGTCAGGGCACTCGCATGAAATCGTCTTTGCCGAAGGTGTTGCATCCGTTGTGCGGCAAACCGATGATTTGGCATGTGATGGAGGCGTTGACCTCTGCAACGACGGAAAAACCTGTTGTTGTTGTCGGTCATGGCGCGGACGAGGTGAAAAAATATCTGGGCGATTCGGCTGACTGTGTTTTGCAGGAACCGCAACTCGGCACAGGACACGCGGCGATGCAAGCCGAACCCTTGCTCAAAGATAAAACGGATTTGGTGATCGTCACCTACGCGGACATGCCTTTGTTGCGCGGCGAGACGTTCGCGCGGCTGGTGGAAACCCAACGCTTCAATTCCGGACCGTTGAGCCTGCTCACCGTCATTGCGGAGGATCCACGCGGCTTCGGGCGGATTCTGCGAAACGCTGATGGCACAGTCTCTGCCATTGTCGAGGAATACGTCGCCACACCCGAACAGCAAAAAATCAAAGAGTTGAACGTCGGCGCGTATTGCTTCAAAGCGGATTGGCTGTGGAGCGCCCTGCATCGCATCCCGAAGAACGAGAAAAAAGGCGAATATTATTTGACGGATGTCGTCGAACTGGCGGTGAAAGATAACCTGCCGGTGCAAGCCGTTTTGCACGACGATTTCAGCGAGACGATCGGTATCAACACCCGCGTCCATCTCGCCGAAGCGGAAGCCGCGATGCGGATGCGAATCAACCGCGCGCACATGTTGAACGGCGTGAGCATGACCGATCCCGCGTCCACGTACATCGACGCGGGCGTGAGCATTGGCAAGGATACGACCGTCATGCCGAATACATACCTTCATGGCGAGACCGAGATCGGCGAGGGGAATGTGATCGGTCCGAACACGATCATCCGTGACTCAAAAGTTGGAAACCGAAACAAAATTCTCGCTTCCGTGTTGGAAGGCGCGACCGTTGAAGACGATGTGGACATGGGTCCCTTCGCGCGGCTCCGCAAAGGCGCGCACTTGAAGAGTCACGTGCACATGGGCAACTTCGGTGAAGTGAAAGATTCCACGCTGGAGGAAGGCGTGAAGATGGGACATTTCTCGTACATCGGCAATGCGAAAATCGGCGCGAACACGAACATCGGCGCGGGAACGATCACCGCGAACTACGACGGCGAAAACAAACTGCCCACCGAGATCGGGGAGGACGCGTTCATTGGCGTGGACACGATGCTGGTCGCGCCGCTGAAACTCGGCGACGGCGTTCGCACAGGCGCAGGCGCTATTGTCACCAAGAACGTTGCGGAAGATACGCTCGTCGTTGGAATGCCGGCGCGTCCGATCAAGAAAGTGGAAAGAAGGAAGAAGAAAGGAAAATGATACGTAATACGAAATACGCAGTACGAAGTATTTCGTATTGCGTACTGCGTAAGTAAAGGAAAACCATGTCGTTCACGAATCATGATAAACAAACCCTCATCGAGCTAGCCAACGCGGCGCGCGTAAACGCGTATGTGCCGTATTCCAAGTATCCCGTCGGCGCGGCGCTGCGGACGAAGACCGGGAAGATTTTCACTGGCGTCAACGTGGAGAACGCCGCGTATCCGCAGACGATGTGCGCCGAGCGCGTCGCGATCTTCAAAGCCGTGTCGGAAGGCGAAAAAGAATTCGATGTGATCGCGGTCGCGACCGATAACGGCGGCCCGCCCTGCGGCGGCTGTCGTCAAGTCATGTCGGAGTTCGGACTCGATACGGTGGTCTTGTTGGCAGATAAAGATGGCAAGCTCGTCAAAGAGACAACGGTGAAAGAACTTTTGCCCGAAGCGTTTACGCCGGAGAAATTAAGTAACAGGTAAACAAGTAGACAGGTAAACAGGTAAATACGTACACACGTGTCTACTTGTTTACTTGTCTACGTGTTTACGCATTCCCCATGCCCCAACCCAAATTCCGTTCCGTCCGCGTGGATGCGGTGGTGATTCGTCACAGCGATTACGGCGAAGCCGACCGCCTGCTCACGTTGTACACGCGTCAACGCGGCAAGATGCGCGTCCTCGCAAAAGGCGCGCGCAAGATCGCCTCGCGCAAAGCGGGTCACATCGAACCGTTCACACACGTCAAACTTCAACTCGCCACGGGACGCGACATGTTCCTGCTCACGCAAGCCGACACGGTGGACGCCTACCTGCCTCTGCGCGACGATTTGCTCCTCACCGGTCACGCGGCGTACGCGCTGGAATTACTGGATCGCTTCACCTACGAAGATGAGACTGAAAACCCGACGCTTTTCCGCCTTTTGACGGAAACGCTGACGCGTCTCGCTTCGCGCGCGGACGTCTGGCTGGTGCTCCGCTTTTACGAGATGCGCCTCCTCGACCAACTCGGCTTTCGTCCGCAACTGTTCGAGTGCGTCAACTGCGGACGCGAGATCAAGCCCGAAGATCAGTTCTTCTCGTTCAGCGCGGGCGGCGTGATCTGTCCGCGCTGTGGGCAGGGACTGAAACACCTCCATTCGATTTCCGTCGAAGCGCTGAAATACCTGCGTCACTTTCAACGCAGTAGTTATGCCGAAGCCTCGCGCGCCCGCCCCGACCTCGACGTGCAACGCGAAACCGAATCCCTGATGCAGGGATACTTCATCTACCTGCTTGAACGCGAATTGAACACGCCGGGGTTTTTGAAGAAGATCAAGGGGTAACATCCCCTCTCCCTTTGGGAGAGGGCTAGGGTGAGGGACGTGGCATCCTTTTCCCCCAATTCAACATCAAAATCAAGAACCAGTTTCAAAAACACCATGTCACTCTGAGGGAGCGGTTTTTGCGACCGAAGAGTCTCTTATTGCAGTGGGAGAGATGCTTCGCTTCGCTCAGCATGACATTTGTGAGATGGCTTCTAGATAAATTATGCGTAGGCGCCCGTCCATGTTTCGAAGTGGCGTTCATCGTGTTCGTAGTCTTTGTAAAAGGTGATGTAGGTGAGCGCCTTGTATGGCACGAAGCGTTTTTGGCGCGGGTTGTTGCGGGCGAGGTCGAAGTAGGTGTGCCACGTGCCGGAGTTGAAGTAGACCTGATCGCCGAGGGTGGCATCGTGATCGAGGGCGACGGTTTCTTCGTGATGCGTGTGGCCGTAGATAAAGTAGCGCGCCGATTTATCGAGAAACGCCGGTTCGAGCAGGGCGTGTTTGGCGAACGAAGGGTCGCCGCGCTTTTTGCCACCCTGCAAGCGCAGGGTGAGTTTATCGATCGTCTCGAACGAAACGAGTTTGGAAAGTTTGATGCCCGCTTGCAGCGCGTCCACCACGTCGAACTCGTAACTTTTATCCGCTTGCTTGACGAAATCGAGTTCGAGGAATTCTGCGGCGAGACGGTCCCAAATTTTTTTGAGATCGTTCTCGTCGCCGCGCTTGAGTTGGTCTTGCTTTGCCAGCGCGCTGAGTTGCGCGTTGACCCACAACGGTGTGGCAAGCGCCGGGCGGGCGTTGGTGATCTCGCTTAATTTGTTTACGATGGCGTCATCGAGCCCTTCGGTGTGTTTCAGGGTTTCGGGAAATTTATTGACGACTTCCATGGCGAGCGCGTCGCCGAGCGTGGCGTGGGCGCGTCCTTTGGTGCGGTCAAAGTTGAACTTGTCGAACAGGTCGCCGTGCCGCGCAAAGACTTTGTACTCTTCGAACAGTTTGCGGATCTGCGGCGCGTCGTCCTCCGCCCATGGGAAATCGGAATTGTATTTTCGCAAGTCGGACGGGAACGGCGTGAACGGGTTGCTCAAGCCCAACGCCTGGATGATCTCGCGACGGACGGCGTCGAACGCTTCGCCTTTCAGGCAGTAGTACCAATCGTGGTTGCCGACCATGTAATGGAATCGGACTTTGAGCGGAATCTTCGGGACGCTCGGGTCACGTCCGCCGTTTTGGCTGGGCGCGTCGAATTCGATCAACTCGCCGCTTGCAAGTTTCCGCAAGACTTCCAGCGACGTTTCATTCTCTTTTAGGATGGAGCGCGTGATCTCCATCAATTTCGCGGCGTATTTTGGATCGTTCGGGTCGCTCCACGGGCGGACGTAATCCGCCTCGCCGGGTTTGGTCATGCGGGCGAACGATTCGTCGCCGACGGGATAAAGCCAGCGGGTGGAATGGATCGGATCGAGGATGTCGCCGAGCAACAAGACATCCAGTTCTTCGATGGGGTTGTATTTCCCGTAGCGCACGGAGGCGAAGTGCGCGTCCTGTCGCAGGCGTTTCGCAAAAAGATAAAACGCGCTAGTTGGGATAGAGGAGGCGGTAGTGCCGTCGCCGAGGTGCAAGTCGCTGATGATGATGAACATTTTGCCTCCAGTTTTGCTGGTCGAATTATACGTCCGATTCAGCGGGATGCCGATTCAAAAAATGAAAAAGGACATCGTTCGATGTCCTTTTTCATTTTCATTCGCTGGAGGCGTTGATGAAATCTTTCAAGTTTTTGTGGATTGTGTCTACGGATTCCATGCGCGCCGTATACTTTTTTTCCGACCCTTCCACAAGCACATTCACCAAACCAGCCAGGCGAAGTTCGTTCATGTGGTGGGTGACGGTCGGCGCGCGGAGCTTCAGCCGCCTTGCCAGTTCGGAAGGGGCAAGTTCCTCTTGTGCTAAAAAATTCAGGATTTTTAATCTGGTTGGGTCGGCGAGCGCCTTCAAGGCTCGCACGAGCCCCTCGGGGACGATCTCACCGGGCATGACGGACATATCTGCCGGGCGCGCGCCATACAAAACGAGCATGGTGTTTGCATTCAGTCGTTCATAGAGGATGAGGGGAGTCTGCCAATAGGCGGGGGCGAAAACGAATTTTTCCACGCGGAAGGCATCGTCGAGTTTGACCCCTTGCGAAAGTTCAAGGAACAACTCATCCAGATTCAGCACAGCCGCGCGCTCCTGAGCGCGTTGCACACTTTCTTTGAGGATTGGTTCGAGCCTTTTTTCCTCCTCTTCAAAGAAGGATTGGTAATATGCCTGCAAGGCAGAAAGACAAGCCTCGCCGAGTTCTTCGGGCCGACTCCACCAATCGAGGCAGCGTGCGAGCGCTTCCTTTTTTACGCCCTTGTCCAGTTTGCCAAGGAGTTGGTGGATAAAATTACGATCCTCCGTTGTCCATTTCCCCTCGGCTGCTACTCGCAACAAAATCTCTTTGATTTTCGAATGCTTCTCAATTTCTTCCGGGGTTTTACCTGGATAGGCATCCGAATCTTCCAGGTGTTGGAGTTTGATCATCCGTTCGGCAGGCTGGATTTGCTTCAATGCCCACAGCGCGCTGATCGCGTCGCGCGGCGCGGGCAATTCATGAATCCATTTGAGGGGTAAACCAAAGACGGGGAGGATATCCTCCACCAGTTTGCGCTCTGCTGCCGGGATGCGGGACCGGACCGAAGCGGCGTAGGCAGGCCGAATTCCGAATTGATCGGGTTGGGTCAACACAAACAGGCTGACGAACAGTTCGTATGCCGTCCCATATTCCCATCCGATCAGCGGGGCTTTTGCCATCATCAAGAAACCATCCGTTCAGGCTGTTTCGTCGATCTTGTGAGTTTGACTCCGATCGAAATTAGTATGTCCGCGGTGCTGCGGTTGATATGAATGTTGAGCATCGGAGCATTGATGAACATGCTTCCGAGGGCGATAAGCAGGCAACCGACCTGATAGGTGAGGTTGGGGTGGGCGAGCGACGCGTTACCTTTGCTGGCGGCGGAGAGGTAACCGCACGTACAGTTGATTTCGGCTGGGTATGTTGAATAGGCTTGCATCGTAAACTCCATCTCAAGTTCGGTCGAAGTTAGTCAATTGGCTTTTTTAGATAATTATCTAATTAGATGATAGTCTAATGCGATGGATTTGTCAAGATCTAGATTTTGGCGGTTTTTGAAGTGCGGATTTTCCCTTGCTTTCGCCTATAATCGGGTAATCTCAAGGAGGTCTGATGTTACGAAAAATCCTCGCGTGGAAGTTGATCGTCCTCAGTGTTGTCTTCTTGATCTTGAGCGCGGTGGGAATCGTCGCGGCGTTGGCGCTGAACGAGCCGTTGACGCGCGAGGGGGTGGCGCGGCTGGACGAGGTCGAATCAGAACTCCGTTTGGGTGAAGCGGCGCTCGACAAGTCGCACGCGCAGATCGAGCGCGCGCTGGGCATCCTCGATTCGACCGAAGCGGCGTTCAATCAATTCACGGAGGACGATCCGCAGGCGTTTTTCGCGGACGTGCAGACCAAGTTGAACGACAACCTGCTCCCCGAATTGGAAACCGCTCAAGAGCGGCTGATCACCGCGCGCGACACGTTGGAAAATTTGCGCCTGCTCGTGTTTGGCATCAACGTGGCGCCGTTCGTCAGCGTCAACATTTCCGACGAGATGCTCACTGACCTGATCGATTCGGCGGACGCGCTCGAGTCGCAAATCACGGATGTGGGCAAACTCGCCGAGCAGGCGTCTGTGCTGTTGGAGGACGCGTCGCAACTCTTCGGCGGCGACCTCGATGAATCACGCGCAAGCCTCGAAGGATTCCTTGCCGACGTAGAGGAATATCAAGCAAAGGTGAAAGGCTGGCGTGAGCAAGTTACGCACATCAAAGAGTCATTGCCCGTGTGGATGGATTTCGCAACCATTTTTCTGACGCTCTTCCTGCTTTGGTTCGGTCTTTCGCAGGTCAGCCTGTTCCTGCATGGACGCGCGATCCTGCGTGGGGAGAATCCGTGGGAGGGGTTGCGCGCGTTGTTCCCGATTCGGGAGTGGCGAAAAGGATGAGTAAAAAATCTTCGCCACTGCGAGCGCAGAGATCTCAGAGTTTTTTAGAATCTCTGTGAACTCTGTGGCTATGTTCACAAAATTAACCTCATCCCCGATTCACCGCGCTTGACTTGAAACATATGTTCTAATACAATAGCCGTCCTTGTTTTCCTTTTGAGACTGGCTATGGTGAATGAACAAATCAAAACAAGTACGCGCTTTTCTCATCCACGCGCACAGCGATCGGGATGAGGTCCACAAACTGCACCAGCGATTGAGGCGGGATGGAATCGACGCATGGCTCGACGCGGCAAACCTCCAACCTGGGCAAGATTGGCAAAGCGAGATCCGCAAGGCGATCCTCACCAGCGACGCGGTCGTCGTTTGCCTTTCACGCGTCTTCAACAAACAACACGGCTACCGCCACGAGGAACTCAAACTCGCCCTCGACAAAGCGTCCCTGCTCGTGGATGAGGTCTTCATCATCCCCGCGCGGCTGGAGGATTGCGATATGCCCGAATCGCTCCGTCACCTGCACCGCGTGGATCTGTTCGTGAAGGGAGGGTACAAGAAGTTGGTGAAGGCGTTGGAGGGGTGATTGTTCCTGCGGTTTTTTGGCTGTATAATCGGATTGTTCAGGAGTTAAATCATGTTTACTCACATTGCCTATAACAACGAAATCCTTAATGGCAAGCCACATATCGCTGGCACGCGCCTGAGCATTGAATTTATTCTTGAACTTGTCGCGAGCGGCGCGACCAAGGACGAGATCCTTAAGGCATACCCTCAGTTGACCGCTGAAGCGGTTGAAGAAGCGTTGAAGTATGCGGCGCAATCCGTGAAGAACGAAGTGTTGTTGGATGTGAAGGTCGGGGCTTGAAAGCGCTTGATTTCCCGTTGCTTGCGGATGAAAATATCCATCCCGCTGTGATCGAATTTTTACGGGAGGCAGGTTTGGATGTAACCTCAATTTCCGAGCAAGGACAATTCGGACTTCCAGACTCACAAGTTTTAGAGCAAGCAAACGTATCAAACAGGGTGGTTTTGACTCACGACAGCGACTTTGGCGGGATGGCTGTTATTGGCGCAGCATTTAAAGGGATCATCTATCTTCGCCCTGGACACATCCATGCAGATTTTACAATCCAAACTTTGGAAGCGATACGCGACAACGCTCCCGAAGTGACGCCGCCTTTTATCCTCGTCGCCGAGCGGACAGGCGACACGGTAAAGATCAGAGTTCGACAACTGTAATCCAACCCAAAAACCTTGGTGCTCCTTCGTGCCCTTTGTGGTTAAAAAAATGCCTGACCCCAAACGCCCTCTCAAAGTCTTCCTCTGCCACGCCTCGCGGGCAAGCCGAAGGTACGTGAACTGTACCGCACGTTGCGACGACGTGGCGTGCAACCGTGGCTGGACGTTGAAGACTTGATTCCTGGGCAGAATTGGGAAATGGAAATCCGCAAGGCTGTTTATGGGTTTATCTTTAAACGGTAAAAATGGTAAACTTTTCTGTTTTTTGGTTCTTAAAATCATCTACAAATTTAGGCAATAGCACAGGTCTAATTTGCTGATCCGTGAATATCTCTATCTGGCTCCTATATTGATCTATAGCGCTTCTCTTAATATTTAAAACATCGCTGATGTCTTCTTGTTCAAATTCCAAAACTCCCAATTCATCGGTTGGCCAGATGATGTAGAAATATATAGGAATGCTAAGCCTAAGTAAGGTGACTGCATTTCGAACGATTATGCCGGTAGCTTTGTGATCCCTGTGTCCGTCTCTCTCGTGTGTGCAATATATCCTGACAGCATCAGATTCTTGCTTAAGTATTTTAATTACTCTTTGTGTCGCTTCCTCAAGGTTGTTTTGCAAGGACCCGTCTTCGAAATTCAAGAACGTAATATCATGCTTGGCTAACCCTAATACTTTTGATGCATTTATAACTTCTTGTCTTCGAATATTTGCAACTTCTTCTGGTGTCGGATTCTCGAATATTTTCAGAACAGTTGAATGGGAATGTGAGCCGTCGGTTAGAACTATTAGCTTAACTTTATATCCTTCCTTTAATCGCTTTACTATAGTCCCTCCGCAGCCCAATGTTTCATCATCGGGGTGTGGAGCAAAAACAAGAATTGTTTTCATTTTATCTTTGAACATATTCAAGTTCCTTTTTTTTGTTTGTCACAACGTGCAAACTTTCACGGATTAAAGTAGGCTCTTCGGCAATTCTATTATGTACGCGCGTCTCAACTAAAACTTGGAATTCATCCTTTCCCGCATGCTCGCGAATAAAATCCAAGATATCTTTCCTGGTGAGAGATACTAAGGCTACATAGGTTCCCCACCCATACATGCCACTGGCAACTACAACCCACTTTTCGCGATTAAACGGATTTCTAAATCGCGATATTATTCCATAATCGATTGATGGATCTCCTAGATTCGTTAAGTCTACATGAATTATTTTCTTTGGCTTTTTCTTGTCAATTATATCGTTGCCATTAAAATAATATCGAACACTCTTGTTTTCTTGAGTTAATATATGGCGAGTGATGGTGTTTGGAATAGGTCCAGCAACTAAAATTAAATTTCGTTGTAGCCACTCCTTTGAAACGTTGTCACATGTCGTTTGTCGATATTTGCTATGATAATACTTATTAATAACGGTTGTCTTTAACACATCAAGACCTAGGAAATCAAATACTTGTGATTTAATCGCATGTTCCTGCTCGCTCGCAGGAGTTACTATTACAAAATCGCCCCTAAGAATGGTGTCCCAAAACTTAGTTTGACTATTAGGAAATAGCCTGGGGATGTTCAACTTGCTCATCCAAGAACTCGCTAAGTTAGAGAGCAACCCTAAAATGAACTCCCACATACCATGCCTCCTAGTAATTTTGACAGCTATTATAAATTACAATAGTCGAAATTATACCGCTATCGCTCCAAACTAATAGGCCCATGATGAACCGATTTCAATCTTCAACCGCCTTTCCATCAGTTATAATCCCCTCCACAATCTCAAATCGTAAATCAACAATCGTAAATCGAAAATCGCCAATGTCCTCCTCCCTCCAATCCATCATCCTCACCCTCCAACAATTCTGGGCTGACCACGGATGCCTCATCACCCAGCCTTACTACACCCAGGTCGGCGCGGGGACGATGAATCCCGCCACCTTCCTGCGCGTGCTCGGACCCGAACCGTGGAACGTGGCGTACGTCGAGCCGTCTGTCCGCCCCGACGATGGGCGTTACGGCGAGAATCCGAATCGTTTTCAGAAGCACACGCAATTTCAAGTCATCCTTAAGCCCGATACGGGAAATCCGCAAGAGGTGTATCTCGACTCGCTCAAAGCCCTCGGCATTGACCCGCGCCAGCACGACATCCGCTTTGTGGAGGATAACTGGGAACAGCCCGCCATCTCCGCGTGGGGGTTGGGGTGGGAGGTCTGGCTCGACGGGCAGGAGATCACGCAGTTCACCTACTTCCAGCAGATGGGCGGCGTGACGCTCAACCCCGTCTCGGTCGAGATCACCTACGGGCTCGAACGCATCCTCATCGCCCTCAACAACGCCAAAGCCATCTGGGACGAAGAGTGGGGCGCGGGCGTCACCTACGGCGAGATCATCCGCCGTGAGGAGTTCGAGCATTCCAAATATTATTACGAGATCGCCGACATCGAGCGCGCCCGCCAGATGTACGATCTCTTCTCCGCCGAAGCCGACGCCTGTCTCGCGCAGGGTCTGCTCCTCCCCGCGCACGATTACGTCCTCAAGTCCTCGCACACCTTCAACATCCTCGACGCCCGCGGCGCGATCAGCGTCGCCGAACGTCAGGCGTTCTTCCGCAGGATGCGTGAACTCGCTCGCAAGGTCGCTGAGGGATACGAAGAACAACGGAAAGAACTTGAGTACCCACTGTTGAAAGTTGAAGGTTCAAAGGTTGCAAGTCCACAGGTTTCAACGTTCAAACCTTCCAACCTGCAACCTTCAAACTTTGTTTTAGAAATTGGAACCGAAGAACTCCCCGCCTCCGACGTAGACTCCGCCCACGCGTATCTCGTAACTCGTATTCCGCAACTCTTGGATGAACTTCATCTTGAACACGGCGACATCCGCATTTACGCCACCCCGCGTCGACTCGTGATTACGGCTGATTCGCTCTCCCCGACTCAGCCCGACCGTGAAGAGGTGGTCAAAGGTCCGCCCGCAGACAAAGCCATCGTAGGACAAGCTTCCAATTTGTCCTACACCCAAGCCGCACAAGGTTTCGCCAAGAAAAACGGAATCAATGTCGAAGACCTCCAAGTCCGTGAACAGGATGGAGGCAAATACGTCTTCGCCGTCGTCAAACAAAAGGGACGACCGACTCCCGAAATCTTGGCTGAAGCGTTGCCGAAATTGATCGAGAGCATCAAGTTCGAGAAATCCATGCGTTGGAATGACTCGGGCGTTTCATTCTCACGTCCGATCCGCTGGTATGTAGCATTATTCGGCGAGACGGTCATTCCATTTGAATATGCAGGCGTGACAAGCGGAAACGTCTCACGTGGACTTCGTCCCTACGACTCGCCCGAAATCAAAATCCCATCTGCTGACAAGTACCTCGACCTCATCCGTGAAGCAGGAATCATCCTCGACAAAGAAGAACGCAAAGCCTCCATCGTGGAGCAGGTCAACCAAGCCGCGTCGCTGGTCGGTGGGGAGGCCCTCATCGAAGATGGTCTGCTCAACGAAGTGACAAACCTTGTTGAAACACCCACAGCCGTCATGGGCGGGTTTGATAACGAATATTTATCTTTGCCAAGAGACGTGTTGATCTCGGTGATGAAAAAACATCAGAGATATTTTCCCGTTGCATCCCCCTCTCCCAGCGGGAGAGGGGTTAAGGGTGAGGGAGAATTGTTGCCACATTTTATCGCCATCCGCAACGGCGACGACATCGGCGTGGACATTGTCCGCCAGGGGAACGAACACGTCCTCAGCGCGCGCTTTGCAGATGCGAACTTCTTCGTGCGCGAAGACCTGAAACACAAACTGGAAGAGTATCGTCCCAAACTTTCCTCGTTGATATTCCACACCAAACTCGGCTCGATGCTCGATAAATCCGACCGCATCTTGAAACTCGGCGCGGAAGTGGGCGGGATGCTCGGTTTCAAAGATATGTATGAAGTCAAAAACTTGGGACGCGCGGCGTACCTTGCCAAAGCGGACTTGGTCACGCAAATGGTGACGGAGATGACGTCGCTTCAAGGCATTATCGGCGGCGAATACGCGTTGCGAAGCGGCGAAGAAAAAGAAGTGGCGCGGGGAATCGCAGAGCAGTATCAAACCGTGCCGGGATCGAAGATCGGTCTCGCGGTGGCGTTAGCGGACCGACTCGATTCGCTGGTGGGATTTTTCGCCGCCGGTCTCGCTCCCACCGGCGCGAAAGACCCGTTCGGTCTGCGTCGCGCCGCGATAGGGATCGTCCAACCGCTCATCGAACATGACCTTGACTTCAACTTGACTCTCGCTGTGAAAAAATCGGCGAAGACCCAACCGATCGAAGTGGACGATGAGATTCAAAACCAAATTTTAGAATTCATCGCCGGACGCTTGAAGGTTGCGCTAAATGAAGCCGGTTATAAGCACGATGTAGTGGATGCTGTCCTCGCGGAGCAGTCCGCTAACCCGGCGGCATCCGCTCGGGCGGTGAAGCAACTTCAAGCGTGGGTCGGACGCGGGGATTGGTCCACGATCCTGCCCGCGTTCGCGCGCTGTGTCCGCATCACGCGCGATCAGACGAAATCGTTCAAGGTCAACGAAAAAGGCTTCGTGGAAAAAGAAGAAAAAGATTTGTTTGCCGCCGTTCAGAAAAATGTCACACATCAGCCGTCCACCGTTGACGAATTTTTGAACATCGTTGTCGCGCTGATCCCCTCCATCAACGCGTTCTTCGACAAGGTGCTGGTGATGGCGGAGGACAAGAAATTGCAGGAAAATCGTCTCGGCTTGCTGCAACAGATCGCTGGGATGTCAAAAGGCATTGCAGACTTGAGTAAGCTCGAAGGATTTTAACAACTGATGCGTCTTGTTGCATTTAATTTTATTTTTGATAAGGACAATATTCTGCGAATACGGTTTGAGTTGGATCGTGGGCAAGTGCTATCATTTGTTGTACAGTTGGAGTGTTTTATCGAAGAATCCGATTGGTATCCGATTGTCCGCTATGACACGGCTCATGGATTTGCTCATCGTGATACAATGCGACCAAGCGGAGAGGTGGAGAAAATCGAGATTGGTGTTGAAAATTATCAGGATGGTTTGAATTACGCGATGGACGATCTGAAAGCCAATTGGCAGACGTATCGTCGGAGGTACGAAGAATGGCTGAAAAAATGAAATCCGATGTGGCTGAGCGCAACATTTCCTTGGTTGGTCAGTTAATGAAATACTTGGTTGATCATCCGAAAGTGTTCGATGTCTTGCCCGATGATTTTGAATTGGTAATTTTGCCTGAGGATGACCCAGAGATTGCTTTGTACAACCTTGACTTGCTCAAAAGTCACGGCAGGCAAGATAAACCTGTAGTCTTGGCGCGCGTGAAATCAAATGCAGAAAAGATCATATCGGAGCCTAATATTTTTGTGCCGATTGCCGCGTAGGAAATGAAATTTCGAGGGCTTCAAAATTAAGGGCGAATAAGTATTTCGCTGAAATCAATTCGAGGGTGTATAATCTCGCCATCGTCAAGCGGGGATGGATTGCCAACCAAGTCGCGCATCGTTCTCTTCGTCAATGCACTGTCTATTGAAAAGGAGAAAATCATGTCCAAGTCAGCCACGCGAATCATTTTTTCAGCGCTCGTCGTGCTTGTCCTTGTCGTGGGAGTCTATTTCACCGTGCAAGCGGCGTCCTCGCAAGCCAGTCTGGGTGGAGAGAGGGTCGTCACCACGGCAGGTCTGATGCCCGATACGCAACATGTCCGTTCCTCGTTCAGCGGATTGAGCACGTTCGATCTGCAATCGGGTTCGTATCAAGACTCTTACCAAGAGTCTGGTCATGGCGGCTGTGACCATGAGAGCCCAGACGATTAATCGTACTGTTGTAACCATCAACAAATCCATGAGCGGACGAAAGTCCGCTCTTTTATTACAGGCTCGTACCGCAATGTTCACTTTGCGTTTCTGGAACTGCAAAACGCAAGATAAATCTTGCGGTACGGCTTTTAATTTGCCAAATCTTCGATTGCGTCTATAATTCAACCAACCCAAACTTGCCTACTTGTTTACCTGTTTACTTGCCTACCTAACCCATGTCCACCATTGACGAAATCAAATCCAAAATAGACATCGTAGACCTCGTCTCTGAGGCGGGGGTGAAACTGCGTCATACGGGGAAGAATTATTCGGGCTTCTGTCCGTTCCACGATAACAAACACACGCCCGCGTTCGTCGTCTGGCCCGAAACGGGGACGTGGCGATGTTTCGGTCAATGCAACGAGGGCGGCGACATTTTCAAGTTCGTGATGAAGCGCGAGGGATTGGATTTCAAAGAGGCTCTGCAAAAACTTGCAACACGCGCGGGCGTTGAACTCAAGGAATACCATCGTGAAACGCCCGAACAAAAAGAGGCGTACGAGAATCTTCGCAAACTGCTCGAAGATGCGATCATTTTCTATCGCACGCACTTGTTCAACAACAAGGATATCCTCGATTATCTTCGCACGAAACGCGGGCTGAGCGATGCAACCATCGAGACATTCGGTTTGGGTTACGCGCCGCAGGGATACGACAACCTGCTCAAGCATTTCACGCAACGCGGCGTCAAAGAAAATGAACTCGTGGATGCAGGCTTGCTCTCGGAGCGTGAAGATGGAAAGCGCTTCGATAGATTTCGCCACCGCATCATGATTCCCATCCGCGACGAGCAGGGACGCATGGCGGGATTCGGCGCGCGCGTCGTCAATGCGGATGACATCCCGAAATTTCTCAACTCACCCGAAACCCCGATCTTTTCAAAGGGACGCCTGCTCTACGGACTTGATCGTGCGCGCAAGCCCATACGAACTGCCGACCAAGCCGTGATCGTGGAAGGCTATCTCGATGTCATCGCTTTGCATCAGGCGGGATATGAAAACGTCGTCTCGCCGATGGGCACCGCGCTGACCGAAGACCAGATGCGTCTGCTGAAAAAGTTCACGCGGCGAATCGTCCTTGCGCTCGATCCCGACACGGCGGGACAAAAAGCCGTCCTGCGCGGACTCGACGCGGCGCGCTCTGCGATGGATAAGGAAGGTGAACTCGCTTTCGATGCGCGCGGTTTGCTGCGGAATGAGTCTCGTTTGCAAGCGGATTTGCGCGTGGCGACCATGCCCGACGACCTCGACCCCGATGAGATCGTGGCGCGCGATAAAGAAGAGTGGAAGAAGTTGATCGAAGAGGCGAAGCCCATCGTTACACACGTGATGGAAACTCTCGCGGCGGGACAAAACCTCAACGACCCGAAGGTGAAGAATCAGATTGCGGCGCAAGCGCTTCCTTTAATTGAAGACTTGCCGAATCCGTTGGAGCGCGACACGTATCGCCAGGCGTTGGCGCGGATGTTGAAGGTGGATGAACGCTCCCTACTGGCGACGCAGGCACAAGGTCCGAGAGTGAAGCGGCCGCGACAGGTTGAGAAAAAAGCGGCGCGCGAGTCCGAATCGCCTGTCGCAGTCTCGGTCTCATCCAGCAAGATGGTCGAGGAATATGTCATTGGGGTGTTGTTCCGCAAGCCCGAGTTGTTGTATCGGCTGGATCGGTCGCTGCAGGAGTTTGGCTTGATCGCGCTGACCGCCAAAGATTTTGACTATACCGACAATCAGTTGCTGTTCGGGTTGATCCGTGAATCGGTGGAGCAGGACAAAACCGAGCATCACGATTTTGTGGTGGAGGCGCTGCCTGAGTCGTTGCAGGCGCGCTCGCGCGAGTTGGCGAAAGAGGCGGAGAAACAGGAACGGCTGGACGAGAAATTGTTGGAGGAGTTGTTGCGCGGCGTGATCAAGTTGCGGCGCGTGGCGGCGGGGGAGAATATCAATCAGTTGCGCTTTTTGCAGGAGGAGGCGCACCAAAGCGGGGACTTGCGCGCATCGTCGTATCAGGATTTGGTGTTACAGCATACGCGGTTGTTGCGCGACCTGGATCAGGCGCATCGGAAAATGGCGGTCAAGAGGTTGGAGTAAGAAAGGAATTAAACACGAAGGACACGAAGTGCACAAAGGTTTTTGACTTAAGGGTTTAATCCTTCGTGACCTTAGTGTCCTTTGTGGTAAAAAAGAATTTTCGCACTCGTAACAATCGAAGTGAGACAGCGTCTGGTAAACGGGACTATGACAGAACACAAACGGACCGTATCGAACGATGACCAGAAAATAGACGAGCGCGCCTCGCATGACGCGGCGTTTGACGATTCATCCTTGCCGATGGATATGGACGCGGCACTGAACGAAATGCCCGACCTGTTACGCGACGACGCGCCAGACCCCGACGCCAGCGTGTTGTCACAACAAGAGGACGCGTTTGAGGACGAGCCGCTCGACCTGAAAGACCCCGCGCTTGCCGCCGAACTCGCCGACGATCCCGTTCGCTTGTACTTGCGCGAGATCGGGCAAGTCAAATTGCTCGACGCCAACAGCGAGTTTCATCTGGCGACCATCATCGAAGCGAATCGCCTGATCGTGTCGCTGGGGCGGCATCCGCTCCGCAAGGGGCTTTCCACCGAGTGCGCCATCTATCACGCGCTCATCGCCGAAATGCTCACCTCGTGGGCGCGCCTGCTCGAAGACACCGCGCGCCTCAACAGCGTCGCGCCGAATTTCGTCTATCTCATCAACGAAGCGAAAGAATTGTGCGCCTCCTTTGAAACGAAAGAGCCTTCATACCTGAGACATTATTTGGATAACGGGATGTGGGGGATGGATGAACTGTGGAACAGCATCGCCCGCCAAGCGTACTCGGTCTTTCTCAGCCTCTACCTGCTTCCGTCTTCGTACGCGGACTGGCTCCTCAAGCATTTCAACTCGCATCACGACCTTCCCAACCAGCGGACTCTGTTCAACCATCTGCCCTCGGACGAAATCCTCCGCAAAGAAATGGACTCGGCGCAAGCCCGCGCGGCGGAGGCGAATCAACTGTTGATCCGCGCGAACCTGCGGCTGGTGGTCAGCGTGGCGAAACGGTATTTGAACCGTGGCATTAACTTTCAGGATCTGATTCAGGAAGGGAGTTTGGGGTTGATGCGGGCGGTCAACAAGTTCGACCCGCGTCGCGGCTTCAAATTCAGCACCTACGCCACGTGGTGGATTCGCCAATCCATCAACCGCTCCATCGCCGAGCAAGCGCGGACGATTCGAATCCCTGTGCATCTGTTCGAGTCCATCAGCCGTGTGATGCGCGCCCAGCGGACGCTCACCCAGCAACTAGGACGCGCCCCGACCACCGAAGAGGTCGCGCTTGAAGTGGGTTATCTCCCTGCGGTGGATGTGGAAGAAGTTTTGCGCGCACACTCTGAGAATAAACCGCTCGATGAGGCGTTGCAACATCGGCTCGACTATGCCATGCAAAAAGTGGACCGTGTCCTGCGTTCGGCGGAGGAACCCGTCTCGATTGACGGACCGATCGGCGACGAAGATTCCAGTTCGCTCGGCGATTTCATCGAGGATGAAGACGCCCCGTCGCCGCTGGATTCCGCCACGCGTGAGATGCTCCGCACGCAGGTTCGCAGCGCGCTCAATCTACTCTCCGACCGCGAACGCGAAGTATTGGAATTGCGCTTCGGCTTGAAAGACGGCAAAGACCACACGCTCGAAGAGGTGAGCGCGTACTACAACGTCACCCGCGAGCGCATCCGCCAGATCGAAGCGAAAGCGCTGAGGAAGTTGAGACATCCTTCGAGGAGCAGGCAGTTGAGGGATTATTTGGGGTGAAAGTTACCTCGCCAGATATTCTTCTGGCGTCAAAACCGATAAGGTCGTTTTCCCCTTGAAGTGTCTTGCGTTCCAAGTGACAAAATGATTTACGTTCAAAGGGCGTTCAGCAGCGGACAATATCAACGCGTCCACGAACGCCATGCGAACGGTTCGCATTTTTCGAATGGGACGTTCATAGAGAATTTCATGCCATGTTTCAGGGACGATTCGCTCTTCTGGGTCTATATCCCAAATGACCGTCAAATCATAGGCATTGACGAGCCAATCCTGCCAGCGGTCCAATTGTTCCGCTGAGAGATTAAAAGACAACTGCCCAAGTATCTCCATCACATTGTAGATCGTGGTGGCAGGTTGGGCAGTCTGAACGGTTTCCAGAAACTTCTGGTTTATCTTTTGGCGGTCGTCGTTAGGGTAGGCAAACGCCAAAAGTAAGACATCCGTGTCAATTACGACCATGAGCGTCCGCGCAATTGGCGCATGGCTTCATCCAGCGATCCTTGCGCTGTGACAGCCTGCATGGTCTTTCTGATCTTGTTTGCGAGCAAACGCGCCGACCTTACTTTCTTCGGGTCGCGAGAGGGGTGGATCAAGGTTACGCCGCTTGCCTTCGCCAACTCCGCGCGCAAGCGGCGTTGGTCGCGCGATGATAACTTGCGAGCCAATTCCAGCGCTTCCCGATACGTCGAATGTTTGCGCGTGTAGGTTGTCATAGGCTTATTATACGACCAAAATAACGGGGGTGGCTGTCGTGTGAGTATCTCAGAACGATTTGCATGGTTCTTCGCCCTGCGATTTTCTCCCACCTTGTGAAAAGTGGCACTTTCAAAACTCTTATGTTATACTGTCGCAATCCTACTTTATTAATCTCGTCCGTTGATGGGCGCTTTAAGGAGACGGAATGCTCGAATATGTAGCCATTGGATTGATGATCGTATTAGCGACCCTCGTCGCTTTGATTGCCATTGGCTTGGGGAATTTATTCGGACCGAAGAAACCGTCTGCATCCAAATCCATGCCGTATGAATCGGGCATGACCCCCTACGGCGAAGGCACGCGCCGACTGCCTGTCCGCTTTTATTTGATCGCCGTTTTATTCATCCTGTTCGATATTGAAGTTATTTTCTTTCTACCGTGGGCGGTGGTATTCCGTCAACTCGGTCTGTTCGGGTTGATCGAGATGGTTATTTTTATCGTCATTCTTTTGGTGGGCTATGTGTACGCGTGGAAGAAAGGAGCCCTTGAATGGGAGTAGAGCAAAAACTCGGCGATATGGGGATCGTCACAACAAAACTGGAAGAACTGGTCAATTGGACCCGCGTCAATTCGATGTGGCCCATGTTGTTCGGTCTGGCGTGTTGCGCGATCGAGATGATGGCGGCGCAGGCTTCGCATTACGACATGAGCCGCTTCGGCATGGAATTGATGCGCGCCAGCCCGCGTCAATCGGATTTGATGATCGTGGCGGGACGCGTCTCGCGCAAGATGGCGCCTGTTGTGCGCCGCTTGTACGATCAGATGCCCGAACCGAAATGGGCGATTGCGATGGGTGACTGCGCTTCATGCGGAGGCGTGTTCAACAATTATGCGATTCTGCAAGGCGTGGACGAGGTCATTCCTGTGGATGTGTACGTGGCGGGTTGCCCGCCGCGCCCTGAGGCGTTAATCCACGGCATTGTGACGCTGTATGAAAAAGTGAAGGCAGATAAATTCGTAACGCCGACTTAAGTCGGCATTACGAGGTTAGTTATGGACACAAAACTCGAACCCATCGTTAAAGCGTTGCAGGAACAATTTGCTCCCACCGTCGAAGAGTTCCGCGGTGAAGTACATGTCTTCGTCAAGGCGGAGCAGATCGTCGAGGCGTTGACGCTCCTGCGCGACAAATACGAATTTGAGTTGCTCTCCGCGCTCACCGCGTCGGATTATTATCCGCAGACGACGCCGCGCTTCCACGTGGTGTACCAGTTGTCGTCGCTGGCGAAAAACCTGACCCTGCAACTCAGAGTCGCGGTAAACGGCGACCAGCCGAAGGTCCCGACTGCGACGCGGGTGTACGATACCGCGAACTGGCGCGAGCGCGAAGTCCTCGACATGTTCGGGATCGAGTTCGAAGGTCATCCCGACCCGCGCAAGATACTCACGCCGGATGAAATGGATGGGCATCCGCTGCGCAAGGACTTCCCGCTGGGTTACGAGGAACCGCAGTTCACGTTCAATTACGACGACATTGATTTGAAAAAGATTTACGCGAAAGAATAAAGTAGCGCCGACTTCAGTCGGTATGTGAGCGGCTGAAGCGTCAACCTTATTCTGAGAAATAAAATGCCACAACTCGAAGAAGTCAGTTACGACAAATACAAACATCTTGTTTCCGAACGCGCGCTGACGGGCGAGACCATGTTGTTGAACATGGGACCGCAACATCCGTCCACGCACGGCGTGTTGCGCTTGTTGCTCGAACTCGACGGCGAGACGATCGTCAACGCGATTCCCGAGATCGGCTACCTGCATACGGGCGTCGAAAAGAACATGGAAGCGAAGACGTATCTCAAAGCCGAAGTGATGACCGACCGCCTCGATTACATGAACACGACGGGCAACAACCTCGCCTATTGCATGGCGGTTGAGAAACTGGTTGATCTCGATGTGCCTGAACGCGCGCAAGTGATCCGCGTGATCATCACAGAACTGCAACGCATCGCCTCGCATCTCGTTTTCATGGGCGCATTCGGTCTCGACCTCGCGGCGATGTCCATGTTCTTGTATTGTTTCCGCGAGCGCGAATACATCATGGACATTCTCGAACTGTGTTCGGGTCAACGCATGATGACAACGTACTTCCGCCCTGGCGGCGTGTGGCGCGATGTGCCCGTCGAGTTCGACGCGGCAGTGCGCGAATTCATCAGGATTTTCCCGAAGCGCGTGGACGAATACGAAGCGCTGTTGACGAAGAATCCGATTCTTCTCGACCGTTTGGTTGGAATCGGCATCCTCGACCCGAAGATCGCCCTTTCGCACGGCGTGACGGGTCCCACGCTTCGCGCCTCAGGCGTAAACTGGGATCTGCGCAAAGCGCGTCCATACATGGGCTATGAACAATACGATTTCAACGTGCCCGTCCGCACGGAGGGCGACACGTTCGCGCGCTACATTGTCCACATCGAGGAGTTCCGTGAATCGTTGAAGATCGTCGAGCAGGGGTTGGAGAAGTTGAAGAAAATGCCGAACCAGCCGGTGCAGAGCGACAACCGTAAGTTCGTGGTGCCGCCGCGCGCCGAGATCGGCGTGAGCATGGAAGCGTTGATCCATCACTTCAAGTTGTGGACGGAAGGCTTCCCCGCGCCGAAGAATTCGATCTACAGCGCGGTCGAGTCGCCGCGCGGCGAGTTGGGCGTCTACCTCGAAGGCAACGGCGGACCGAAACCCCGCCGCGTGCACATGCGCACGCCTTCGTTCGACAACCTGTCGGCGATCAACAAAATGACGCAGGGACATCTCGTGGCTGATCTCGTCGCCATCCTTGCTTCGATTGACATCGTGCTTGGAGATATTGACCGATAAATTTTTACCGCAAAGAACGCGAAGGTTTTAAAAAACTTTCTTTGCGATCTTAGCGGACTTAGCGGTTGCAAATTTGTGAGTTGACATTATGCTTTCAAAGAAGTATCCAAAAGAAGTCAAACAGATCCTCTCGAAGTACCCGCCCGAGGGAAAACGCTCGGCGATGATGCCATTGCTCTTCCTTGCCCAGCGCGAGGAGGGCTACATCACCAAAGCCGCGATGCAGGATATCGCGCAGATGCTCGATGTCACTGAAACGGAAGTCGCGGGGGTGGTCGGTTTTTATACGCTGTACCACGAAGAAAAAGCAGGCAAGTATCGTATTCAAGTTTGCACAGACCTGCCCTGCGCCTTGCGCGGCGCCGAAAAGTTCATGGACGATCTGTGCGGCAATCTGGGAATCAAAGTCGGCGAGACCACTTCCGATGGCGTGGTGACTATCGAGGCGGTGACTTGTCTCGCCGCGTGCGATAAGGCTCCCATGTTCCAATTGCAGGGACCCGAAGGGATCAAATATCACGAGAATATGACAGTGGATAAGACCATGGAGTTGGTTAACACTTTGAAGAATGCAACGGGGGCAACGAAATAATGCCGCACATTCTTTTACGTCACCGAGAAATACCCGACATCAACCAACTCTCCGTCTACAAAAAGAACGGCGGGTTTGCCGCGTTTAAAAATGCCGTGACCAAAATGAAGCCCAACGAAGTGACCGACGTGGTCAAGAACTCGGGTCTGCGCGGACGCGGCGGCGCGGGTTTTCCCACCGGCATGAAGTGGTCGTTCATTGATAACAAGAACTGGCCCCATTACATCGTCGCCAACGCAGACGAGTCGGAGCCGGGCACCTTCAAAGATCGTGAGATCATGGAAGGTAATCCGTTCCAGTTTTTGGAAGGGCTTGCGATCGGTTGTTATGCCGTCGGCGCGAATGTAGCATATATTTATCTGCGCGGCGAGTTCTGGGAGTTGGGGGCGTCTCTCGATGAAAAGATCGCTGAAATGGAAGAAGCGGGCTATCTCGGCGATAAACTCTTCGGCACCGATTACTCGCTCCGCATTTACACACATCTCGGCGCGGGCGCGTACATCTGCGGCGAAGAAACGGCTCTGCTCGAATCGCTCGAAGGCAAACGCGGACAGCCGCGCGTGCGCCCTCCGTTCCCGCCTGCGGTTGGGTTGTACGGCAAGCCGACTATCATCAACAACGTCGAGACTTTTACCAACGTGCCGATGATCATGGCGAACGGCGCGGAATGGTACAAGGCGATGGGCACTGCGGATAGCCCCGGCGTGAAAATTTTCTCGTTGTCCGGGCGTGTCCGCAAACCTGGTAATTATGAACTGCCGTTCGGCGTAACCTTCCGCGACTTGATCTACAAATATGGCGGCGGCGTGCAGGATTCGCGCACGGTCAAAGCCATCATGCCCGCTGGCGCGTCCTCTTCGCTAATTCTTGTGGATGATGAAAAAGTTCTCGATACCCCGATGGACTATGCCAACGTTCGCACGCTCAATGCCGAACTTGGATCTGCTTCTATCATTGTGGTTGACGACACCGTTTCGATGGATTGGCTCGTCAACAAAACCGTCCATTTCTTCAAGCACGAATCATGCGGCAAATGCACACCCTGCCGCGAAGGCACGTATTGGATGTCTCACCTCACCGAGCGGATTCACGACGGTCATGCAACTAAAGCCGACGTGGACTTGTTGTTGAACGTGGCAAAACAGATGCAAGGCAAATGCCTGTGCGCGTTGGGCGAATTCTCCACAATGGCGGTTGTGTCTGGTATCGAGCGTTTCAGAAAAGATTTCGATAACGCGGTAAAAGCATCATGAGTAAACAAGTCACTCTTACGATCAACGAAAAACAAATCACCGTTCCCGAAGGGCTGAACGTAGTGGATGCCGCCAAACTGGCGGGCATTGACATTCCTGTATTTTGTCATCACCCGAAACTTGAACCGGTCGGCATGTGCCGCATGTGCCTTGTGGAGATCGGGCGTCCCATGCGCGATCGCGCCACGGGAGAATTCGTGATGGAGAACGGCGCGCCGAAGATCCAGTTCTTGCCCAAACTCGAAACCGCCTGCACGAACAAAGCCGAAGACGGCATGGTTGTGCTGACCCAATCCGCAAAGGCGAACGAGGGGCAAAAGGGTAATCTCGAATTTTTGCTCACTTCGCACCCGCTCGATTGCCCCGTCTGTGACAAGGGCGGCGAATGTCCGTTGCAGAATCTCACCATGGAGCATGGTCCCGGCAAGAGCCGCTTCCTCTACGATGAGAAAATGCATCTTGCGAAACAAAAACCGCTGGGCGAATTAATTTTTCTCGATCAGGAACGCTGTATCCAGTGCGCGCGTTGTATCCGCTTTCAGGATGAGATCGCGGGGGATGCAGTTCTCGAATTCGACCAACGCGGACGCACGATGCAGATCGTTTCTTCTTCGGACCCCGGGTTTGATTCAGTTTTCTCCGGCAACACCACCGACATCTGCCCCGTGGGCGCGTTGACCACCGTAGACTTCCGCTTCGGCGCCCGCCCGTGGGAGTTGGACGCCTCTCCTTCGATTTGTACGCAATGCCCCGTCGGATGCAACACCACCTTGAATACGCGCCGCGAAGCCCAAACGGACGGTGAGATTGTCGTCAAGCGCGTGATGCCCCGCCAGAACGAAGAAGTGAACGAGATCTGGATCTGCGATAAAGGTCGTTTTGCGTATCACTACGCGGAAGGCGAGACGCGGCTATCGAAGCCGCTCATCCGCAAGGACAAAAAATTAGCGCGCGCGTCATGGGATGCCGCCACTAAACTTGCCGCCGAGAATTTCCTCAAAGCCAAGAAAAATTTTGTTGTGCTGGCTTCGGGAAGACTTTCTAATGAAGACCTGTACAATCTGAAAACGCTTACCGACCACGCGGGTGGAAAGGCATACTTGTATTCGCACATGGCGGGCGGCGAATTGACAACGCTCGTTGGCGTGAGCGCCGGTACGAACTTCGGCGCGATGGGGAAGGGAACAGCCATCGTCGTCGTGGCTTCCGACTTGTACCAAGAAGCGCCGATCTGGTATCTACGCGTGAAGCAAGCGAAAGAACGCGGCGCGACGTTGATCGTGTTGAACCCGCGTGAAACCAAACTCGATAAATTCGCATCGTTCACTGAACGCTATGAATATGGCGACGAAGCGAAAGCGATCCATGATTTGGCGAAGAAGAGCGAGGCTGGAGAGGCGTTGTTGAAAGCCGAAAACGCGGTCATCTTGTATGGCAGCGAAGGACTCGGCGTGGCTGGCTCGCAAAGTCTCGCGACCGCGTGCGCCAAAGTATTGAACGATAACGGCTTCGTTGGCAAACCCAACAACGGACTCATCGGCGTGTGGGAGCGCGCGAACGACCAGGGCGCGTGGGAGATGGGCTTCGCTGTTGAAGACGATCTGGCGAAAGCGTTGAAAGGCAAGTCGGTGTATATCGTTGGGGCTGACCCCGTAAACGACGACCCGAAACTCGCAAAAGCGCTTGCCGAAGCGGAGTTCGTCGCGGTGCAGGATGTGATGGAAACCGCAACGACCGAAATTGCGGATGTGGTTTTGCCCGCCCAAGCGTTCACCGAACGCGAAGGGACGCTCACATCCGGTGAGCGGCGCGTGCAGAGGTTCTATCCCGCTGTGCCGGTGACGGGTGAGTCAAAGCCCGATTTTGCGATCACCTCGCAGATCGCGCGGCACATGGGCGTCATCCTCGAAGGCACATCTGCTTCAGTGGTGTTCGACTTACTGGCGGAAACGGTGAAGGCGTTCGAAGGTTTGGATTATGCCAAACTTGCGGAAGTGAAAGATCAACTCCCTATGGTCGGGCGCGGCGACATGTACTACGGTGGCACAACGTACGAGAACAAACACGGGTTGGGCGTACACCTGTCGGCGGCGACAACGCGCGGGGAACGGGTGAGCATACCGAGGGTCGAGAGAGAAGCGGTTCCCCATCCGAAAGAGAAAGAATTGCTTGCGGTGCCGGTCAACAAGTTGTACCATCGCGGTACGACGTTGATGTCGGCTGAGTTATTGCATGAGCGGATCGGCGCGGCGAGTGTGAGTTTGCATCCCGATGCGGCGGCGCGTCTCGGCTTGAGCGCGGGGCAAACCGTGAATGTGAGTTTCAACGGCACGAGCGGCGCGGCAGTTGTGAAGTTGGATGATTCGATTGACGAGGGTGTCGCGCTGGTACCGCGTTCGATGGGCATCGCGATCCGCGAGCCTGTGGCAGTGAAGGTGAAAGCATGATCTCGGATTGGACTTTGTGGCTCGAGTGGTTTATCAAGGCGTTGATTTGGATCTTCGCGCTGTTGGGCGGGTTTGCCTATCTGACGTATTATGAGCGCCGCGCGTTGGCGCGCATTCAGACCCGCGTCGGACCGAACCGCGCAGGTCCGTTCGGTTTATTACAGCCGATCGCCGACGCCATTAAATTGATTTTCAAAGAGGAACTCTCACCGGCGAAAGCGTATAAATTTGTGTTCTTCCTTGCCCCGATCCTAACGATGGTTCCGTCCATTATCATCGCCGCGATCATCCCGTTGGGGACTTCGATCAACCTGTTCGGGCGCGAGATCAATCTTTACCTCGCGGACATCAACGTGGGCGTGTTATATTTCACTGCCATCGCTTCAGTCGCCGTCTACGGGATCGTGCTGGCGGGTTGGTCGTCGAACAGCAAATACGCGATGCTCGGTGGTATGCGCTCGACCGCGCAAATGATCTCGTATGAATTGGCGCTCGGCATTTCGTTAATTCCCGTTATTCTTCTCGCAAATTCAATGAGCATGGTCGAGATCGTCGAAGCGCAGCGTCCGATGTGGTTCGTGGTCTATCAGCCGGTCGGCGCGTTGATCTTTTGGATCGCCACCCTCGCCGAAGTGAACCGCGCGCCGTTCGATATGCCCGAAGCCGAACAGGAACTGACCGCGGGTTATCACGCGGAATATTCGGGCATGAAGTTCGCATTGTTCTTCATGGCGGAATACCAAAAGATGATCGTGATCTGCGCGGTGCTGGCGGTGTTTTTCTTCGGCGGCTATCTCGGACCGGGTGTGGATCAATACCCACTGCTCGGACCCGTTTATATGTTCATCAAAATTTTCATATTACTATTTGCCATGATTTGGGTACGCGCCACGTGGCCCCGCTTCCGCTATGACCGGCTGATGTCGTTTGGCTGGAAGGTACTTTTGCCTGTTTCACTGGCGACGGTGTTCCTCACCGCCGTTGGGATTTTGCTTGTGGATATGACAGGGAATCAGCTGTGGATGTGGTTCATTCCCGCTTCATCCGTTGTTTTGTTTTTTATACCGGTGATTGAACTTTATCGAACCTTGAGGAGACTTTCGTATGAACGCGCTTGAGCCCGTCGTTGAACTCTTCCGCGGGCTTTGGACGACGTTCAAATCCATGTTCGAAAAGCCCGTGACGATCCAATATCCCGAGGAAAAGCGTCCCGTTCGCCAACGCTTCCGTGGGCGGCACGTCTTGAACCGTTACGACAACGGTCTCGAAAAGTGTATTGGTTGTTCATTGTGCGCCGCCGCCTGCCCTGCGGACGCGATCTTCGTGGAAGCCGCCGAAAACACGGACGAGAAACGCTTCTCGCCGGGTGAACGCTATGCCTCCACCTACGAGATCAACATGCTCCGTTGTATCTACTGCGGCTACTGCGAAGATGCTTGCCCTACGGAAGCGATCACCCTCGGCGATAATTACGAACTATCGTATTACGACCGCCGTTCGGCGATCTATACAAAGGATATGTTGCTTCAACCTGTGCCTGCCTCCGCGATGCTGACCCCGCAAAAAGTGGAACCGAATGTGTTCACACGGTCGGTGCCGGAGATGGAGAATCCTAAGGATTAGGTAGACAGGCAAACAGGTACACACGCAGACCAGAAACGTGTTTACCTGTGTACCTGTTTACGTGTTTACAGCATTATGACCCTCGACCTTGCCCTCTTTTTACTCCTTGCGCTCATCGCCATCGCATCTGCGTTGGGGATGTTGCTCAGCCGTAACGCGGTATATTCGGCGTTGTATCTCGTGCTGAACCTCGTCACGGTGGCGGTGTTTTATCTATTGCTCGGCGCGCCGTTCATTGCCATGGCGCAAGTGACTGTGTATGCCGGCGCGATCATGGTGTTGTTCCTGTTCGTCATCATGTTGCTCGGCGCGGACGCTATTCCCGGTCGTCAGAGTTGGCGCACCTTCATCCTGCCGATAACTCTGTCCGCGCTTCTGGCTCTTGAAACGATCTACCTGCTCGTGATCAAAGCCCGCCCCGCAGGCAATGTCCTTCCACCGGAGGAGGCGATCAACGCGACGGAAAATCTACAACAACTGGGTGTTGCGCTGTTTTCCGATTATTTACTGCCGTTCGAGATCGTATCCATTTTGCTGTTAGCGGCTATGGTCGGCGCGATCGTGTTGACGAAAAAAGAGAAAGGGGAGAGGAACTAATGATCCCTGTTGAATATTACGTCGTCCTGTCCGCCATTCTGTTCACGATCGGCGTGACCGGTGTGTTGATCCGGCGCAACGCGCTCATCATTTTCATGTCCATTGAATTGATGCTGAACTCGGCGAACCTTGCTTTTGTAGCGTTCGCGCGCGCACACGAGATCGCGGAAGGCAAACCTTTGTTCGACGGACAGATCTTCGTCTTCTTCGTGATCGCCGTCGCCGCCGCTGAAGTTGCCGTAGGTCTCGCGTTGATCGTGGAAATTTTCCGCACGAAGAAGAGCATTGACGTAGACCAGATGAGTTCGATGAAAGGGTAAAGAGTAATTTGTAATTGGTAATTACTATTTACCAATTACTGATCTCGGAGAAGTTATGCACTTAAGCGAAACGGCTAATTACGGATTTTTATTCCTCGCCCCGTGGCTGGTGTTTTTCCCAGTCATCGGCTTGCTGATCAACATCGCCTTCGGCGGCAGGTTCAGCGAGCGGACGATCGGCGCGGTGGCGAGTCTCGCCTCGGGCGCGGCGTTTGTCGTGTCGGTCCTGCTCGCATGGACTGTATCAGCCTCCCACGGCGAAGCGATGCGCTGGCAACTCGCGGAGTGGATCCACATCGGAAAGTTATCCCTCGATTGGACGTTCCGCGTCGACTCGTTATCCACGATGATGATGCTGGTCGTTTCGGGCGTCGGGACTCTCATCCACATCTACGCCATCGGATATATGCACGAAGACGTCCGCTTCAAATCGGACCCGGGCCGGTTCCGCCGCTTCTTCGTTTTCCTCAACCTGTTCATCGCCTCGATGATGATCCTCGTCAGCGGCGACTCGTATTTGATGTTGTTCGTCGGTTGGGAGGGGGTGGGGCTGTGTTCGTTTCTGCTGGTCGGCTTCTGGTATGAATTGGATTTACTTGCGCGCCCGTCGTGGTCGAACTCGAATGCCGCTGTGAAAGCGTTTGTCGCCAACCGCGTCGGCGATTTCGGTTTTCTCATTGCGGGTTTCACCATGTTCTGGGCGTTCGGCAGTTTCCAGTTCGATACTGTGTTCGCCAAAGTGCATGAAGTCAACGAGGGGATCATCGTCGCGATCACGTTGTTCTTTCTTTTAGGCGTTGCGGGAAAATCGGCGCAGATTCCTTTGTACGTTTGGCTTCCCGACGCAATGGCGGGACCGACGCCTGTCTCGGCGTTGATCCACGCCGCGACGATGGTGACGGCGGGCGTGTATCTCGTCGCGCGTTCCGCGCCGTTGTATTCGTCTGTGCATGAAGCGCAGACGATCGTTTCTCTCGTCGGCGCGGCGACCGCACTCTTCGCCGCGACGATCGCTGTCGGTCAATATGACATCAAGAAAGTGCTGGCATACTCGACCATCTCGCAACTCGGGTTCATGGTCGCGGCGGTTGGCATGGGCGCCTACGTGGCGGGGATGTTCCATCTCGTCACACATGCGTTCTTCAAAGCGTTGTTGTTCCTCTCGGCTGGCTCGGTGATCCTTGGCATGGAGCGCGGGCATCATCATGCGGAACATGCACATCACCATGAGGAAGCAAAGGGCAAGAGGAAGATTGGAAAGAAGAAAGAAGAAAGAGAACACGACGCGCACGATGACCATACTTCAACGGGTCATGGCGAGGTGTTCGACCCAGGCGATATGCGCAACATGGGCGGACTCCGCAAGACGATGCCCGTCACGTTCTGGGTATACGTCGCGGGTACGCTCGCGCTGGCGGGAATCATTCCGTTTGCGGGATTCTGGTCGAAGGATGAGATTCTGCTCGACGCAAGTTTGCACAACCAAACTGTTTACTGGCTGTTGACCGTCGCCGCGTTCTTCACCGCCTTCTATATGGGACGCCAGATTTGGATGGTGTTCTTCGGCGAGGCGCGCCACGAAGTCGCCGCGCACGCGGAGGAAAGCCCGAAAGTGATGACCGTCCCGTTGATGATTCTGGCGGTGTTGTCCGTTTTGGGCGGCGCGTTGAACCTGCCGTTCGAGGGCTTCCACAATCTCGGTCACTGGCTGGAGCATACGCTCGGCGAAGTCGAATCGCTGCCGTTGAATTTGCAGATCGCGGGCGTTTCCACCATTCTTGCGTTGCTCGCGCTTGTCATCTCGTGGTTAATCTACGGACGCAAACCGATGGTCAAAGATCAAAACGATCCGCTTACCTCGCTTGGGTTCCTCTTCAAGGGCATGAACGGCAAGTGGTGGATTGACGAACTGTATCAACTTTTGGTCATTCAACCGTATATCAAGATTTCACATTTCCTCGCGGATGTGATTGACTGGCGCTTCTGGCACGATTGGTTCCACGAGACGGTTGTCGCGGGGACGTACAACTGGGTCAGCCACGTCGGCTTGAATCTGTACGCCGACCAGCGCGGCATTGACGCCATCGCGAACGGCTTGGGTACGTGGACCCAATCGCTATCGGGAATCCTCCGCAAGGTCCAGAACGGATTTGTGCGTTCGTACGCGTTGTCCATTTTATTGGGTGTCGTCTTTATTCTTGGGTATTTGATTTTGAAATAGTCGCAGGTTAAAGGTCACGAGTCGAACGTCCGACCTTCCACCTTTGACCTTCAACTTGCGACCTAGAGGATTGAACATGGAATTTCTTTTGCAACCGCTAACTCTTCTGACATTCTTTCCGCTGGTGGGAGTGTTGATATTGTTCTTCATCCCCAGCGAGAACAAAAGCGCGCTGCGCTGGACGACACTCGTCACCTCGCTGGTGACGTTCGGCATCTCCATTTGGGTGTTGACGCTGTTCCGCGCTTCGGATGTGAATTTGCAACTCGTGGCGCGCTATCACTGGATCACCGTCGCGGGTTGGAACATTCAATACTTCCTCGGCATTGACGGTTTGAGCATCCTGCTTGTGTTGTTGACCACGCTTCTAACGTGGATCTCGATCCTCTCCACGTGGACCGCCGTTGAAGAGCGCGTCAAGGAGTTCATGGTTTTCTTCTTGCTGTTGGAGATCGGTATGAACGGCGTGTTCCTCGCGCAGGATCTTTTCCTCTTCTATATCTTCTGGGAATTCACGCTCGTGCCGATGTATTTCATCATCGGCATCTGGGGCGGACCGCGCCGCATCTATGCCGCTATCAAGTTTTTCCTCTATACAATGGCTGGTTCCATCTTGATGTTGCTTGCTATCTTGTGGCTCGGCATCCACGGCAAGACGTTCTCCCTGCCCGATCTGATCGCGCAGGGCGGCATTGACCCAGCCACACAGATATGGTTGTTCATCGCTTTCGCCGCCGCGTTCGCGATCAAAGTGCCGATGTGGCCCCTGCACTCGTGGTTGCCCGACGCGCACGTCGAAGCGCCGACGGCTGGTTCGGTGATTCTGGCGGGCGTGCTCCTCAAGCTGGGAACATACGGCTTCGTGCGATTCAACCTCCCCTTGTTCCCCGAAGCGACCATCCAAGCCGCGCCATGGATCGCCTTGCTGGGAACCATCGGAATCATCTACGGCGCGGCGGTCTCGTACGCGCAAGCGGATATCAAGAAACTGGTCGCGTACTCGTCTGTGAGCCATCTCGGTTTCGTCATGCTTGGCATGTTCGCATTGAACCCCGAAGGTATTTCGGGCGCCATCTTGCAAATGGTCAACCACGGCATCAGCACGGGCGCGTTGTTTTTGCTCGTCGGTATGATCTACGAACAGACGCATACGCGCGAGTTCAAAGTGTACGGCGGTTTGTGGAAGATCACTCCGGTCTACGGGACGATCATGCTCATTGCCATTCTGTCGTCGCTGGGTTTGCCGGGTCTCAATAGTTTTGTCGGCGAGTTCACCATTTTGCTCGGCGCATGGGGCGCGGGACAAAACGGCATATTCTATTGGGGCGGTGTGTGGTTCGCAGGCATCTCCGCGCTCGGCGTCATCATGGCGGCGATCTACATGCTGTACATGTTCCAAAAGATGTTCATGGGTCCGCAAGGCGAAGTGGTGGACGAAGTGAAGAAACATGGACACAGCCTTCGCGACCTCAATTGGCGTGAGATCGTCACCATCGTCCCGCTCATCATCCTCATGTTCTGGATCGGCTTATACCCCGCGCCGTTCTTCAACCTCATGGCTCCCGCTGTCAACAATCTCGTTGGGATGTTGCCTCTTCCATAAAGCGATCAGCGGTCAGCCGCTGACCGCCGATCGCTGAAAACTTTTATGAACCAATCTGACCTCACCTCCATCCTCCCCGTCATCATCCTCACCGTTTGGGCGTGCGTGCTATTGCTTGTTGACCTCTTCATCCCGAAGACGCGCAAAGGCATCACCGCCTTGCTCTCCGCGTTGGGGTTGGCGGTCACGCTCGGTTACACCCTCTCGCAGATCGGCAGTGAAGTTTCAGGCTTCAACGGTATGGTCACGCTCGACGGCTTTTCGACCTTTGTCAACGCGCTTCTCCTTGTCAGCGGTTTGCTCGGCGTCGCGCTCGCGTATGGCTATATCAAACGCATGGGCATCGAACACGGCGAATATTACACCCTGCTTCTCTTCAGCGTCGTCGGCATGATGCTCATGGCGCAAGCCGCCGACCTCATTGTCGTCTTCCTCGCGCTCGAACTCCTCTCCATTCCCCTCTACGTCCTCGCCGCCTTCGCCCGTCCTAAAACAGACTCAGAAGAAGCGGGACTCAAATACTTCCTCCTCGGCGCCTTCTCTTCTGGATTCCTCGTCTACGGGATCGCCCTCATCTTCGGAGCGACTCACACCACCAACATTTTCGCCATCGTGGGCGCCGCTTCTTCCTCGACGGGCGGTCTGCTTCTAACCATCGGCGCCGCCCTCCTCCTGATCGGATTCGGCTTCAAGACCGCCACCGTTCCCTTCCACATGTGGACACCTGACGTTTATCAAGGCGCGCCGACTGCGGTCACCGCGTTCATGGCGTCTGGCGCAAAGATCGCAGGCTTCGCCGCGTTACTGCGCGTCTTCGCCACCGCTTTCCCCTCCCTCGCCGTCGACATGACCGACATCTTTTGGGCATTATCCGCCTTGACGATGATCGTCGGTAACTTCGTTGCTATCTCACAGACCGACATCAAACGTCTACTCGCCTACTCCAGCATCGCCCACGCGGGCTACATCCTCATGGCGTTTGTGCCATATGGCAATGACGCCGTCCGCGACGTTTCGATCGCCGCGGGTTTGTTCTATCTCGTCGCCTACGTGTTCACCAATTTCGGCGCGTGGGGCGTGGTCATCGCGCTCGAAAAAGAAGCAGGCAAAGGCTTGGCGTTGAACGATTACGCGGGGCTGTCGAAGCGACATCCCGCCCTAGCCGCCGCGATGGCTGTCTTCATGATCTCCCTGATCGGTTTCCCGCCGACGTTGGGCATGGTGGGCAAGTTCTATCTCTTCCGCGCCGTGCTCGATGGCGGATTCGTCTGGCTTGCCATCATCGGTGTGCTGACTTCCCTCGTCTCGGCGTTCTACTACCTGCGCGTGGTCGTCATCATGTACATGCGCGACGGCGAACCGACCGCCGAACGCGAGACCTGGCTCGACCTGACCACCGCCGTCACCGCCTTAGTGACCGTTATCGTAAGCTTCGTTCCGCAATTCCTGTTCGCCTGGGCAAGCGAAGCGGTGTTGAAACTTTTCTAGTGTCATTGCGAGTCTTCGAGAAGCAATCTCCTCGAATCAAAAACGGGACTGTGACATCCACAGTCCCGTTTTGCATGGAACAATAAACCTCACCATTTCGGCATGCTCAATGCGGCGCCTGCCTTCTCCATTTGGAGAGGGGCAAACCGACATGCCGATCAACCACGTTTATCTGGGTGAGGTCTTCAACCCGCCCCCGCGCTTCGCTCACAGTTCCGTTTAAATAATACGGATGCAAATATTATTCTTTTTTGTTGTTTAGAACAGCCCTGACACCTTCGGCTAAGACAACTGGCGTTAATACCACGCTTGCAACCACGCTTGTTACAATCACTGCGCCCGTAGCCACGACTTCAGTAAATCCATCTGGATTACTTCGGGCTATCCCTTCAGTGGCTGCCTTAGTGACTTGACCAGCAAGGTCGCTGCCTGTAGCATGTTTAACTACACCACCCGCAACACTTGGACCATTTTCCGTAACAGTCTTCTTAAACCCTTCATTTTGGGCAAGAGATTTGCTTAATCTATGAATTGCTTGCCCAGAGCTGTCGTAGGTTCCTGTTGGGTAATGTTCTTCAGACATAGTGATCTCCTTTCTCAATCAGTAAAAACAAAGGATAAATCTTTGTTAGATTATATACACCACATAAAAATCTTCAATAGGATAGAAGGGGCAGGAATGATGGGAGATGTAATGACTTGAATCACAAGCAGGGTTGGGCTTCATAGCAACATACTTTAAATTGTTGACAATTGAATATATTTGAATATACTTTACTAAATTTGATAAATCACTCGTTTTGCGTTGTTGACTAATTTACACCAAATGTGTATAAGAATAGGAAAAGATCATGATTACCGTTTATCTTTGGAAGCCTAGATTTTCAATCGAACAGGCGGCTGGACATTCTGCTCTGGAGATCGTTACACAATATCGAAAAGAGTATATTAGTTGGCATCCAAAAGGTAGAACAGTTACCTATCAAGAAGTGTTGGGAAAAGGAGTTGAAGGGTATATTGCTAATTCATACGAAGAGGATGTGAGAATAGAAAATGGATATGCTAACTATAAAATTATGTTATCAAAGTTGGACGAAGATGTAATGCTAGAATTTTGGAACATTTGGAGACGTAAATTGAGTAGTTTCCAGTTGCTTGAACAAAACTGCTCACATATAGTCTCGAAATTATTAGTAGTGGGATGGTCAGGTAGTTTTGAAACGAGAAATGGCGAAATTGATGAAACTGCAATTAATCGAAAACTAGAATCTGTTAAAGATAGGCTTTATCATTATGATGCCGATCCGCTTTTTCTTGAAGCTGGAAGTGAAAAAGTTTGGGATACACAGACTGAAAACTTTATCCCCTTGTCTCAACTTCTTAGGTATGCAGCAACGGCTTTAGGGGCACTTTTATTGTATAAAGGTATGCGAGATGAGAAAGATGGATATTCATATGCTGGCATGGCTGCAATCGGAGGTGCAGCTTTGGCATCTGGGTTGGATTCAGATCACGCTGTGTGGGATGCAAAATTGGTTAGTGGATTAGCTTACTACATCAAAAGAGTAACTCACGACGAAGATTAAGTATTTTGTCTCGAAAGAACGTTGTGAGAACACAAAATATCCTGACAGGATAGTATAGGTTAGTTATTGAAAATAATATGGCTGACAATCTTATTCAATTTTTTCTAACGGTGCTCGCGCTTTCAATTAGCATGGCTGGACTCGCCAGCTTAATTAGCTTGTTCAAAACAGCCGCTGAATTTACCCTTGACGAAATTTTTGTTTTTCGTTCAATCATTTTGTTTTCTCTTTGTGTTGGGCTGGCGGCTATTCTTCCCCTGAGCCTTTTAGTTCTAATGATAGATGACGATCTTGTTTGGATGATCTGTAGCGGTTTGTATGCTTTAACTGCAAGTATATTATTATTGCGCTTGATTCTGGAAGCAAGATCTGGGAGGTGGGTTATCGTTTACAAATGGAACGCGTTTGCAGTTATGACTCTTACAGCTCTTTTGGTAACTTGGTTGATAACAAATGCAATAGTATTCAAAAAGCCTGATGCTTATGTTGTTGGGGTAATTTGGGGGTTAGTTGTAATAGGAATTCGTTTATATCTTTTCTTGCTCACAATAACTGACCTGAGGTTGAAGAAAAAATATCGTTCGAAATGGCTTTTATATATGAGATCTGAAAACAAGAAAATTTCTTATAAGAGGAGATTCTAAATGTCAGCTAATACAGTGTTTTGTCATGTTCTCCGTGATAATGTTACATTGGTCACTGATTCTCAAGGCGATATCACTAAGATCTCATGTCCATCTCTTAATACTGCTTCTCATGTGTGTGAGATTAAGGCAAATGGTCAAAGTTTCTTAAAGTTGAATGCTTTGATATTGTCGGATACAACTTTGGGGACAAGGGAAATTATTTGCGATTTTGGTAACCCACGAACCGCTAGGGAAAATATAGAAAAATTCATTGGAAAGTGAAGAAATACAGAACGATATAGGGTGGAAAACTTCTCTCACAACGGAAACGACCGAAGTTGAGAAAGAAGCGGCGCGGGTTACATCAAAACTGCGGAGCTTGAGAATTGTCTCTGCAGTCTTCCCTCTTACTTCCAAATATGCCCATACCCAAACTCTCCCTCCAGCAACTTTCCTTCGGCGAAGCGACTGAATCGAAACGGCGTGATGTCCACCGTTTTGGGCGCGCCATCGAGAATCAATTCCACCATGCTGGCGCCCGCGGCGGGAGAGGTTTTGAATCCCGTGCCGCTCAGCCCGCAAGCGAGATAAAAGCCTTCAATATCCGTGCCGCTGTAAATGGCGCGCTGGTCGGGCGTGATGCCGTCGCGCCCAACGTGGATGGAGTGCAAGCCGCTCTGCTCGATCTTCGGGATGCGTTGAACCATCTGGTCGATCAATTTTTCGAGGAACGTCGGTGTGGGCGTTTGGTCTTCCGCGTCGGGCGGATCGCCGCGCAGGGATTCGTCTTCGCCCGCGGCTAGGATAAGCGCGCTCCCCTCGGGGCGGAAGTAGCAATTGATGACGTCGTCAATGCAAGCGGGGATGCGACCCAGCGTCGGCGGGCGGTGGAGGAACGCGACGTCATGCGTCCACGTTTCAAGCGGGACTTGGATGCCTGCCAGCCCAGCGACATGTTTTGCCCACGCCCCAGCCGCGTTGACGACGATCGGCGCGTCGAAACTTCCTTGTGTGGTATCCACGCCGATGATTTTTCCGCTGGCTGTTCGGATAGCTGTCACTTCGCAGTTTTGGATCAACGTCGCGTTGTTGCGCTTTGCGGCTTCGAGGAAGGAGTTGGTGGTGAGCGTCGCGTCGGCGTAGCCTGAATCGGGTTCGTAGGCGCCGAAGTCGAAGTGACCAGTTTGAAGGTCGGGAAAGAGGCGGCGCACTTCATCCGCAGAAATGACCGAGGTGTTGATCCCGATCTTCTGTTGGTTGGCGACGTTGCCGCGCAGTTTGTCCTCATGCTCGCGTTTGGCGATCTGCAGAAATCCAGTTTGTTGAAAACCGCATTCGCCGCCGACGCGTTCTTTCCAATTGTTGAAATAAATTTTGTAACTTTGAAAAGTTAACTCAGATTCGGCGGCGAGATCGTAGTGCATGCGGACGAGCCCGCTGGAGTGACCCGTAGCGCCCGAAGCGCTGACCTTGCGTTCGAGGATGGCGGTTTTGAGTCCGCGCTCGGCGAAGTGGAAGGCGAGGCTGGCGCCCATCACGCCCGCGCCGATGACGATGGCATCGTAGTTTTGAGTCATGGAGGGGTCCTTTTTTAACCACGAAGGACACGAAGTGCACTAAGGAAAACTAAAAAATCAGTGTAAATCTGTGAAATCCGTGGCTGAGGTTTAGATTGTCGGAATTGTAGCAGGATTCGCTCTTGTGAAGACCCCTGTTCCGTTTAGTGTCGGATTTCGAGTCGTATCTTCACCTTATCCCCTTCGCCGATATTTTCCGCTTTTTGCACGATCATCTTGATCGGCACAAGATACAAACCGTCTTTTGGAAAAAGAGATGTCTTGAACTCAGTCTTGCCGATTCGCACGTGGACGGGTATCACTCCCCAGCCATAGATGACCTCCCGTGAGACAGCCTTGATGTCGCGGCTTTGTGACTCGGGAACGGCGACAAACAGGAACGGAGCGGGTCCGCGCCAGTGGAAAATCTTGCCGCTGAATTCGAGGTGCATAAACGTTTCTAACCCACGCGTTACTTCACTCAGGAATGACGTTGTGAGTCGGCGCCCAATTCAAGGTTGATCTGGCGTGTTGATTACTGCAACGCCACGAGGGAGGGCATTTGGAGGATTCATCGCGCTTCGGTTTTTCCGCCCCGATCGCCTCAGCCAAACGATCGTAGTAGTCAGATTGCCGCAGGGGTTCGTCAACGATGTTGAACGTGGAGCCAGCCGGGGCGCGTTCGAGCGCTGCAACGGTCGCGGTCGCCATGTCTGCCGCATGGATCAGCGAAATAAAGTTCATGCCGTTGCAGGGAATGACCTCCCTGCCGGCGCGTAGATTTTCGATCAGCCGGTCTTGAAACGTGCCGGCGCCCACGAAAGAACCACCCCGCAGAATGCACCAATGCAGGTCGCGGGTCGGCGTATTTCGCACCAGCGCCTCCATGGTGATCACGGGACCGCAAACCTGCGCGCGTTCGGGCGAGTCGTCGAGCGGCGTATCTTCGGCGATCCAGCGCTCGCCGCAATCGGGATACGCCATGGTGATGCTTTGCTGGATGTAGCGCTCGACCCCCGTGACGAGCGACGTGTCGAGCAACAGGCGAACTGCCTCTGTGCGTAGACGGGTGTTCGCGTCCCAAGCGTTCGGTATCGTGAAATCCTGAGGGATCGCTGTCGCTAGATGCAACACCGCCTCACAGCCGCGTAAGCGCTCTGCGATGGCTTGGTTGATATCCGGCGCCAGCAGATCGCATTCCACAATTTCAATCTCTGGCGGGAGCAGTTTCTTTGCCTTTTCGGACGAGCGCGCCAGCGCGCACACCTCGTGTCCCTGTTGCAATAACAATGGGATGACCGCACACCCCAAAATGCCCGTTGACCCTGCGACTGCCACTTTCATTTTGCGTTTCCTCCAGAAAAGATTACCGTAAATTTTATGGATTGATCAATCCCCAGATGCCGCCGATCACAAATACAATGCCGACGACCAGCTAGACAAAGGCCTTGGGCCAGGGTTGGTGAGCCTCTGCTTTGCTCTATCTCTGCCGCTGCATGGACAGCGAACCCGCCAAGGTAAGATGGAAAATACCTATTTATCAGTTTGCCATAGTATTCGGTTTATATGTCCGTCTTGGGATTTTATATTCTCATAAGACTTCTGCAATATTTGCTCAAGGATTGACAGATTTATATCGCTAAGCCGTTTGATGTAGAGACAATATCCCGTAGTAGTGTGTTTACCTAATTTAGCCAGCAATCCAGAGTAACGCGCCGTGCCGTCCATGAGGTAAACGGTGATCTTTCCTTTTCTTGGATAAAAACCAATAACAAGGCTATCGCCTTCGCGTCCGCTGTCATATTTATAATGGTAGTTATCAAACCCGATGGCGCCTACATTCCACAGCTTGGGTTTGTGCCCGCTAATGTGTTGCATCATCGCAAGAAGCGCCTGGCTATCGGATACTAATTGTTCATCGGCTAACGAAGCGATAAACTCTTTAACCGAAGCGTTTTTCTGAGTGGTTTTGTTTTTAGGGGAAACGGTTGTTTTTCTCATGAGCGCTCTCTTTTACGGGATTGTAGAATATACGTTCTATTTCGTCAAGAGAGAAGTAAACTTGATCTCGGACCTCCCAACTCCTTCAACGAACTTGCTCTACCGCCGCATGGACAGCGCCTCCGCCCACCCAGAAATTCGTTCTGCTATCTATCGGTAGGCGGCGTGGTTCGGACGAACTATGAAAGATGACGTCATTAGTTCGTGCGCGTAAACCACATCACCCAATTAATTTCCCAGGTGACGCCGTTATCTGGAGAAAAGGCTTGTTCCCATTTTGCGGAGTTGTCCGTGATCTCGTTCCAGATAAAACGCACACGAATAGGTTGACCGTTGAAAGTGTCGTCGGCATAAAATGTGCCGATTCCATTTTCGAACTTTCCGACCAAGGGCGGTTGTAGTTCAGCGCCGTTATTGTCTACCCAGTAAATACTCCATAACTCTGTCGCGGGATTGAAAATGCGGAGATTGAAACCGCGTAATGGCTTCTCAGGTCTGTCAAAATCGATCTCATCTACGTTGCCTAAGCCGCCCAGGATGGGCTTGACAAGATCTGTGGCGGGAAATTCCCACCAATCGTTAGACCCAGCCAGCCGTTTTCGTAACATTCGATTTTTAACCTGCCAGGTCCCAAAATACCAATCGAAATCATGTGCGCCAGCGGGAAGTTGGTTCATTGTAAGTTAATCTCCTAAAGTTGGATGGAATCGAAATTCCTTATATTGTATATTAATTCTGCCGCCCAACGGACTCGCGTTACCTCATTCACCTCCGCCCAGCCAGAAAAATGCCTGAAAATGCCGCAGAATCCCACACGTCAGGTAGCCCGTTGCCTGACTGAGGACTCGCTTGGTTTGGCTAATGCTTTCACTCTAAGATTCCTGTCTCTTTTTGAATTTTTAACTGACGTGTCAGTTTCATGATCACGATCAGTCCACTGGTCATCGCCTGAAAAAAAGCAGAGACAATAATTGCGCTATCCTGTAGTAGAACTGAGTACGTTAACCAAATCAATCCCTCAACCGTTGATATCGTCCATGTTCCCAAAGACAAATCGGTCAGGTTACTTTCTTTATAAGCCAATCGGAGTTGAGGAAGATTCGCAATTAAAACGCTAATTGACAGAACAACGCCTAGTCCGTTCTTCCCGAAAATAGTCATGGCAAGGACTAGGACAGCGAACCAAATGGGAGCAACCTTGAACTCTATAATTTGACGACCAAAGCGCAATGCAAACAAAGCGATTAAGGCAAAGATGAAACCCGTTAAACCGCTGGCAAGACTAAAATAGAATTGATTCGTTAACACCCCATAGACAACCCAACCAAAACTGCAAATGGCGCTAGTTCCTGCGGTATCCACAGAAACGCCAAAGGCTTCTTTCGCGCGCAATAATCGGATAAGTTGCGGCATTGCTCGGATCAAACCTAGGATTGTTCCAAGCGTGCCGAGAATAGAAGTTATGTCCATTTTTCCATTATATCGTTGGTCTTTGAGTCGCCCAACGGACTTGCTCCACCTCCGCGCGGACAGCGGGTGCACTAAAAGGTTGTAGATAGATTTTTACAAGCGGGGCTAAAGCCGCCTGCTCAGTACAAAGAAGTCCTTCGGACTGGCGCAATCAGTCGGCTTTTAGCCGACTTTCATGAACTGAGGCAGGACTTTAGTCCGCCGAAACTGGCGAAGCCTTGCCTTTGCTTTTCGTCCCTCGACACCGCTACTCATCGGTGGCAGGTTATGTTGAACACAAGGGTAACTGAATAGAAGGATTATAAACTTTCCTGCAATTTACCTGCTTGAACGTCCTGCAAATGAAATCACAATAAGTATTGAAATAAAGTCAATTACGAGCAATCCCCATTCTAGCGGCGTAAGAATTACAGGTATAGATTTTAGAAGTTCGATTCCAACTGACATTAACTGTGTGAAAATGAATATTCCAGTATGTGATATTACAACAGCCCGCCATGAGCCTATTTTTTTATTTTTTGTTCTTGCCTGTTGTGTAAATGTTTCATAGCCAAGTCCCATTGAGGATGTTTCTAAGTTCTCACGAATGTAAGTCGCTAAATCACGTATGCGAAAATCGTTTTGCGCCCATGCTATAGAAAGAAAAGCGGCAAGCGGGGGGTAAATTAATGCAACTGCATCTGTTGATAATCCAAAACTTAAAAATATACCTGCCAGCGTCAAGGTAATTGAAATAATTTGCTGTCGAAGTTCAATTCTCTTAAGAATTTCACCTCGTAAAGAATTATATTCCAACTCAATCCCACGTAAATCAACAGGCTTGCTTCTTTTGGCGGGCATGATCTAATCCTCCGATATTTAGCCAAATATCCAAAAATCAGGCTGGCAAACTTGCTTTTCCTCCACCACCGCATGGACAGCGCCTCCACCCAGCCAGAAAAAGGACTTGGGTCAGAACTTGCGAAGCCTTGTCTTTGCTCTTCCCCTCCTGGCACAGCTACTCATCGGTAGCCCGTGCCCTCCTCCTCACAGGTTCCAGAACTTACGCCATTCGGAATAAAGGCGATGCCCCTCCTCAGTGCGAAATATCGACTCACCGTCAATGAAGTCATCATTTGGTATGTCCTTCCACCTAGACCTGAATTCCACGATTGTCTGAAGGCTTTGCTTCAATTGCTTGCGCCATTTCGACGGATTAAACGGGTCTTCGCTCATTCCTTCTTTACCTGGTCGATCCAAGTCCGCGAGAACTCCGATTGGATGAAGTGGCCATAGAACATCCCCTTCAAGACAGGCAAGCGCCAAGCGGTCGCTTGTGGGAGGCGGCTTAGGTGGGTCCACTTTCCACAAATCGTGTTTCGACACGATATCGACGCAACGTTCTACTTCGTCTGGTTCCAGAAGAGGTGTGGACTGACTGTCGGGATGCTTAAGCTGGGACAACAGGAATCGTGCGTTCTCAGCGCCACCCTTCATGTGATCAACTCGTTGGTTCTTCTTCATTTGTGTCAACTCAGCAGCTTCCTTCATCAAGTTCTTTCTTTCCAACTCGCGTATTTCCTCTTCCATTATCCGCTTTATGAAGCATGTATCGTGAAGAAAGCAAAATGCGGTGGCGATTCGGCGGTCTGTCAGAGGTAACTTCTCGCTCTCCGCGATTCTCATTACGTTGGCAAACACTACCCATTCATGTTCTTGGCGGTTGTCTTCTGGCGCTCGCCACGACTGCCAGTGCTGCCACGTAGCGCTCGATACTACGCACGCCACTGCGCAAAGGTCTTCCCTCTGCTGGGTGTCCCCGACTGAGAGAAGAGCCTGGTCCAGCATGATGTTGAATCGCGGTGGCAAAACGCTCATCTCACGGATTCGGTCTCTGATCTCCATAACCTTCATCTCCTTCCCAGCTTAATTCGGGGTTATGCGGCGGCGGTATAACGGCTTTTGGGAGGTGTGAGCTCGCCGCATAACGTCCTAAATAGTTTGGGGCGTTATACCGCCAAAGAATAATACTGAATACTTACTTGCCTCTCCCCATTCTACACCTGAAAACTAACCTTCTCTCTCAGCGCCTTTGGCAACTCAGGGAGTTTGCTTCGCTCGATCAAGAACGTCGCCAGTTCGGTGAGTTCGCGGAAGATGTAGTGCTGGCTGAGCGTCCCTTCGAGGTAGCCCGCGCCGCTCGTGCCGCCCGTCCCTGCACGGATGCCGATCATGCGCCGCACCATCATAAAGTGACGATACCGCCAGTTCGAGAGCAATTCGTCAATTTCGGAGAGCGTGTTCAACAACTCGAACGGCATCTGGAAGATCGGCAGGTCGCGGTACAGCGTGATGAACAACGCCGACTGCATCGCCTCGGGCGAAAGGTCGCCGCGCCCTTCGGAGAAAAAGACCCGATCGAACTCCGCCAGCCTGCCGTGTTCCCCAGCCGACAGGCTCGCCTCGTACGCCTTGCGATAATCGGACCAGAACTTGCCCGCGCTCGCCCCGCTCGTCGAAACATAGTCTGCCCAATAGCGCTCGTCGAAGAACGGCATCCGTGCGAGCCAACTCACGATGAGTCCCTTCAACGCGCTTTCGCTTTCGGCGCGGCTCACCTCTTGCGCGTCCGCTTCGGATAGACTGCCGCGCCGCGTCGTTTTGTAATATTCCTTTTTGTGGCGCTCCTCCATTTTCAACCCCAACTTCGCTTCGATCAAACGGAACTGCTTGCTCTGAAACCCCGAAGCAGGCAGTAAAAAATTTCTGAACTCGAGAAAATCCAACGCCGTCATCGTCTCCAGCACGCTCACTTGCTGAATCAGCAACTCCAAAATTTTCACGACGCGCTTCAACTTATGCACCGCATTGCTCATATCGTCCGAGTTATCGTTGATGTGCCCGCGCTCGAAAATATTCCGCACCAGATCCAACTCGAAAATAATTTGCTTGAACCACAACTCATACGCCTGATGGATGATGATGAACAGCATCTCATCGTTGCCGTCCTCCATCCTCTCAAAACTGCGCGAATGCTGGCTGTTCAAAATCGTATCCAACTCGATGTAATCGCCGTAATATAGATCGTCCATATCATCTCCATTCATGTCGTTGCGAGGAAGCCCGTAGGGCTGACGAAGCAACCTCCTCGCAACAGAAGTTTGCCTCGCCGCCTTCACAGGTGACAGTCATCTTAAAGATGACTGTCACCTTCTGCCATCTAAGTATAATCCCACCCATGCTCAAAGCCCTCCTCTTCGACTTCGACGGACTCATCCTCGACACCGAAACCCCCGATTTCGTCGTTTGGAAAAACATCTATCAAGAACACGGATTTGAATTTCCGCATGGCGAGTGGGGCAAAATCATCGGCGGAAACGGCCTCACCGACTTTGACGCGGCGTCCCATCTATCGCTTCTTTCGCAGGGACGGCTGGACTCAGTTTCCTTACGCGCTCGCCACAGCGTGGAGAGTCTCGCCATGCTCGACGCTCAATCGGTCATGCCTGGCGTGCTCGATATGATTCATGCGGCAAAAGCCCACGGCTTGAAACTTGCCATCGCCTCCAGTTCTCATCACTCGTGGGTGGATACCCACGCCAAACGCCTCGGCATCTTCCACCTCTTCGACGCCGTCATAGCCGCAGACGATGTCGGCGTGGGACGAACCAAGCCCCAGCCTGATCTATTCCTCACTGCCTTGAACCAACTTCAAGTGGCGAAAGAATCGGCGGTCGTCTTCGAAGATTCCCCCAACGGAGTCAAAGCCGCCAACCGCGCGGGCATCTTCGTCGTCGCCGTCCCCAACCAAGCGACCTCGATCCTACCCTTCGACGGCGCAAATATAATCGTCAAATCTCTGACTGAATTGCCGTTCCAACGTTTGAACGATTTGTTTTGATGAATTCGGGAACCGTACCGCAAAGTTCACTTTGCGATTGGCAAAATGAATTTTGCCGTACGCGACTTATTGAAACGATTTCACCGCCTCATCCACCGTGTCGAAAATTTCGATGAACTTGGTGATGCCCGCAATGTTCAACACATCGCGCACCGATGGCTGAACGGCGGCGAGTTTGAGCGGGTTGCCCCCATCGGCAGATAACAATTTGTGAATCACCACGATGGCGCGCACGCCGATGCTGGTGAGCGTCGGCGTTTCGCTCAGGTCTAGCACGAGGTTATACATGCCGTTCTTTTGTTCGCGTTTGGTAATGGCTTCGAGTTCGGCGAAATTATCGAGGCTGATGCGCTCTTGCAAGCGGAAGACGGACACCGGTCTATTTTGTTTGAGTTGGGTAATGCGCACGAGATCCATGATTTCCTCTAGCGTTCAAACGCGCATGGCTTCTTCATAGCGTTTCTTTTGCCGTTCTGTGGCGACGATGGTGTTTCTCAAAAGCATCGCCACCGTAACGGGACCCACGCCGCCGGGCACGGGCGTGATCCAGCCTGCCACTTGCTTTACGGCTTCGAAATCCACATCGCCGACGGTTTTCTTTCCTTGCGTTCCATCGGGCAGAGTAACGTCAATTTGGTTGATGCCGATGTCAATCACCGCCGCGCCGGGCTTGACCATATCCGCTGTGATGAGACCGGGCTTGCCCACCGCCACGATGAGCGCGTCCGCTTGGCGCGTGTGATAGGATAGATTGCGCGTGCCGTGATGACAAATAGTGACCGTCGCCAATTCCTCCACAAGCAGTAACGCGACCGGCTTCCCCACGATTTCAGAATGTCCCACAACGACCACCTCCAGCCCTTGCAGGTTTAATCCGGTGGCTTTGAGCAGTTCCACCGAGGCGAGCGATGTGCAAGGTCCGAGCGCCGAATCGCCGTAGACGATGTTGCCGATGTTGGAGGAACTCATCCCTTCCACATCCATGCTGGGGTGGACGGCGTTCGCCAATTCCTCTAAGTCTATACTGCGCGGCACCGGACGCTGTAGGATGATGCCGGTCACGCGCGGGTCGGCGTTCAACGCGTGGATGGCGGCTAACACCTCGCGCTGGGTGACATCCAGCGGGAAATGCCGGTTTTCATATTCGATACCGGCGGCGGCGCAGGCTTTCTGTTGGTTCTTGATGAAGAGCCGCACGGCTCCGATCTCGCCGATGTCAATGGAGATCAAGCGTGGTTTCCAGCCGAGTTCCTTGAGCGCGCCGACGCGCGCGCGGACTTCCTCTTTGATGATTTGTGCGTGTTTCTTTCCGTCAATGATCTTGTGATCCATGTTGAGTTTCCTGTGCGGGCAATCATACTCGAAAAAAAAGAGACCGGCTGGAAACCGGTCTCAAGAAACAGAGCGGTAGTTGGGTTACTGCCTCTCTAGTCTTGTCATTAATCGTATCGCTCGAACCATCTGGGCGAACCAATCGTAGACCATCCAGGCGCCGATCAAGAGCAACGCGCCGTCGAGGAGTTGCGACCATAAGCGAGACAATTCCGGCGGGGTCGTCGAATCGCCCGGCGGGAAATAATGTTCATATACCCCGACCGCATTTTCTTGGAGCCGTACAAAGTAATCAGATACCAAATGGAAGGGCGACGCGCCGAGCAACCAGCGCGCCGCAAAAAACGAAACGATGAGAATTGCAACCCATGCGATCAGGACCAGCACGTGATGACGATAATGAGCCCAGTCACGCGGGGTGGTATCCTTCGTCTCTTTCTTGGGCTTGATGTCCGGCGACCACTCTTCCGGTTTATTGATTCCCAGCACGCGTTTGGCGAGAGGGGTCGTGAATTTATCAAGGTTGTTCCAGTATTCCCCGTGGTTTCCCGCGAGCGACGTTCGCGTGCGGATGTTGACCGGGCTGGTCAGCGTGCGTTCATACACGTCGTCTTTGGGCGGCGCTTTTTTGAAATTGGTATATTCATCCAGCCCGTAGAATTCGGTGATCGGGTCGGAAAAATTCCAGAAGTTCATCCAGCGGAAATCTTTCGGGAATTTATGCTTTTTCGCGGCTGGGACGGGGAAACGCTCGTAGTAGACCAGATCGAGCACGCCGCGCGCCTGATGGTAATAACTTAACACACTGCCGAGGGTGGCATAGGTGAAAATTTTGTCTTGATAGTCTGTATCCAAAAAATGGAAGAGCGATTCATACGTGATCGGCGTGCCTTGCGAGTGTGCCACCACGTGGATGCGTTCCACGTCTTCCTTCTTGTGGAAGTAGATGATGTCGTTGATCACCGCGCTGCGCACCCGGTTCGATTGCGCCGGGTCCATGGCGTAATTGACCACATCGTCCATGTAGCCCACCAGCATCACATTGAGAGCCTTGTCCAGCGAAGCGCCCGCCCCGCCGAGAAATTTCGTCCACTTGAGCAGGCTCGATAACAATGTGCCTATAAAGCCGATCGGCAGGATCATGAAGATCAGGTAACGATAGAGGAGCGGCGTAAAGGGCAGGCGGGTCAGCCAGAATTCGTCTACTTTGCCGATCCGCTTGTCCTTCGGGTTGCCGTCCTCGAAATAGGAATAATACTCGGCGATATCCACGTCGCTGTTGGCGTAGGTTCTCAGTTTCCAAAGCAAGCCGCGCGCCATCAGCAAAGAGGCTTGCAGCGCAAGCAGGATGAGGATGAATTTGATATATGCAACCGGTTCGCTCACCAGTAGAAAGATCAAGGCGATCAGTGTCCACCCGGGCAGGACCGGCAGGATTCTTAATTCCTTCTCCTTGAAACGACGGACGATCAACGTCACATGCTCGATGGCTGGCGCGACCGCCCAAACCGCCCCAATGACGATCATGAAAAGCAAGGGGCTGAAACCCGGCGCGTGATACAACGCCTCCGGTAAGAGATTTTTCAACGCCTCGTTTAACCACAGGAGTTGAGAAAGCAGGAAGAACGGTCCGAGGACGAGCAGGAACAGCAACAAATAGGAGAGGTAATAGCCGATGCCATCGGTGATGCGCGTGCCGGGGCGTTCCCACCACTCGTCAAAATCACCCTGACCGCCCACCCTCGCCTTTTTCAAATCGTTTGTGTTCCGTGAAAAGACCACGTTGCGGAACATGTTGGCGAAGACAAACGATGCCATGCGCCACTCGCGTGAGAGATTTCCTAACCCGCCGGAGGGCAGGGTTTCCGATTCCCAATACGCTTCTTTCAACCAGATGCGCCGTTTGCGCCCTTTATACTTGGCGCGTATCTCCGTCACGTGCTTATGCAGTTTCCCGTTCGAGTTATGAGGCGAGGGGACGTAATCCTCGAATCCGCTTGCCACTTGCGATAGCGTTGCGTTGCCATCCAACGACTTGATCGCGGGCCAAAACCCGCGCAGGAAGATGTTCAGATGATCGTCCTCCGCCTGCTCACCCGCGCCTTTGACGATGAGAATGACGTCGGTGGCTATTGGCTTTTCCGCTTTTTTCTCTTTGGAACTTGAAGGCGCCGCCATGTTATCTCCTTCCTCCGTCTATGCAACCCTTTGCCGCCTCTCGGTGTATGGATCACGAGACGGCTTTTCATGATAAAACCCCCTAACGTTCTCCGCGTTGCCTTGAAAAGCGCGCTTCCGCGGTGTTGGGGGGCTGTTAGTTTGTGGATAACGGATGTAACCGCCAATAATTCCCCTGTGGACGCGATCGAATCAAGAATCATATACCCCCTTATTTTCTTTAACTTTGACTGGTTAACTTAAGGTCATGTCATGCTGAGCGAAGCGAAGCATTTCTACTTCGGAAATCCAAGACCCTTCGCTAGCGCTCAGGGTGACATGATGTCAGGCTATTCAGGTTAACCTGAATAGGGCGAGACAAGCTAACTACTTTCCGAAGGTTGCCGCACCCCGTCAACCAGCAGTTCGTGGTCCCAGGTTTCCATGGTTGCCATGCCGCCGAACCGTTCCAGTTTGTATAGGATGCGGAGCGAGCAGGGTTTATTCTCGATCTTGAATTGATGTTCGAGATCTTCTCCGCGTGGCAGGATCTTGCGAAGCGCTTCCTTGTTATCCACGGTGGTTACCACCTCGCCGGACATGGCGTGAGTGAGGCGAATCGTATGGGGTGAACCAAGTTTGAGTTTCCACGTGTAATTCATGAGAATCTCCTTTCTCAATTTCAACTCGGGATCAATTGGCATAACCGATGGGACGGTACAAAAGCCCCGTAGTGAACTTGAACGTGCCGCCGCACTTGTCACATTTGATCTCCGGTTCTTCGTCGCGTTCCTGCGGATCATCGGGAAGTGTTGCCCGCGTGGCCTCGTCACAGAGCGGACATTTGATCTCGATGATCGCCAGTCGTCCTCCCAATGATACATTGTTCATTCTTGTCTCCTTTCTTGAGCAACAGAAAACACGTCGCTAATTTGGATGCTTGATCAGCGCAACTACCAGCCCCGTGACCGCGCTTTTCAAATCTCCTAGATGTTCCCGCTGAAAATCTTTCTTTGCCATCGGAGGGAGATTATTCGAAGCGAAGTAATCCTGAATGCCCTCGATAAACGTTTCTGGGTTTTGATCTACGGATTTTATGGCTGGCGCCTTCCATTCGCCCTCTCGGATGAGATGGATCTCCACATCGGGCATTCCGACCGCCCTGCGGATGTTGTTTATCCATTTCTCTTCGGAAGACGTGTCTATCATCGTGGCGACAGCCCTATCCTCTGCGCGGGCAAAAAACGCATAAACGGAATTCTGCTGAGACATGGCATCTACTCCTTTCTATAGGCACTGCTTAGGCGAAAGCTTGCGGTTCGTTTTACTTTGTTCTTTTCTTGATCTCCTCCTTTACGTATTTTTCCACTTCCCAATGCCGTTCAGGGTGGATGAAGATGTGATCGGGGGCTTTTGTCAAGATATCCATCCACAAAGGCCTTTGCTTCTCATCTATGTCTGGCAAGCCGTCCAAGGCATGGGCGGCATTAATCACGCGAATCACTGCGTTTGCCATTTTCGTTTTTTGTTGTTTGTCCATATTTTCTCCTTTCTTGTGCGCAGACTTTCATCCGTTGGTTGCGGGTTGTGTTTTGTGTTTTTACCTGACGCATAACCATATTTGTTATCGCTCTACGGCGTAACGATGCAGATTATCTAATTCTTGTTTATGATTTTGCAGTTCCTCCTTTAATTGCAGGAGATCATCTTCTGCAATTTTGAACTTATTGATATTGCCCAATGAGAATGCAAAGCCTATGAAGCCTACAATGCCAAATAGTATAAAAAAAAGTAGATTGATAAGACCGTCAGTTTCAAGGTTTGGATTCATGACAAAAGTCAGGAAATTGCAAATACCTGTCATTAAAATGAGAATATACGTTACTATGCCCCACTTTTTTTTGAGATAGTTCTGTTTTTGGGCTATCTGTTTCTCCAACTGGGGAATTTCGTTTTTTAATCGCTGTATGGTCTGTTCCGCCGCCAACCGATCTGAACCACTCAGGATATGGTCGAATTTATTTTCTACTCGCCTTAATCCTTCTACAACAGGCGCAAGAGAGACCACGCCACTTTCTCGGCGTACCATATGCTCTAATCCACAATAGTGACAAGCAAACCTCTCCATGTCAGGAGTGATTTTCAAACTCCCCCCACAGTTTGGGCAGGCTAAGGTAATGAAATCAGGTGTCTGACTAACGGATACGGAGACATCTATCTTTGGAAGAGCCTTCCCGCACCTTAAACAGAAATTTGCCTCGGGCGAACAAGGTGTTCCGCATGAGGGACAGTAGATTTGAGTTGTTGCCATCGGTGTATTTTCCTTGTGAGTGAATAAGATGAAACACCAACTATGGCTTATATGTCAAAAGCCTTTGCCCAATCTTCCAAATCGGATTGTCTTTGGCGACAAAGGACGAATCATTGCATGCTTCATTTGTCATAGTATGGAGCCTCGCGGCTGATTGCATGTGTCATTTGTAATAAAAAATCCCCGCCGTTTGTCGGGGGGATTTGGGTGCATGTCCGGTCTTTCGTTGAATGCTATGCTGCCTGAACCCTCTGTGCATTTGTACGCCAAAACAACAGGGACTGACGAAAGGTCAGCCCCTGCGGAGTCTGTCTAAAAAGAAGCGACCGCTTCATCCACCGTGTCATAGATTTCGATGAACCCGGTAATGCCCGCTACGTTGAACATCTCACGCATGGGCGGTATGACCCCAGCCAGTTTGAGATGTTTGCCGCCATCCGTCCCTAATAATTTGTAGATCGCCACCAGCGCGCGGATACCGATGCTCGTAAGTGAATCTGTTTTGCTCAGGTCAATGACGAGGTCGCGCGTCCCATTCTCGTAAGCCTGCTTTGCCGCATCTTCCATCAATTTGTAATTGCCAAGGTTGATACGGTCTTGGATGTGAAAGACCGTGACGGGAACGTTTCCCTGCATTTGCGAGGTTTCTACCAGATCCATGCTCGTCCTCCTTGAATGATGAATTGCCAGCGCCGCGACAATCATACCTCAAATATTGCCGTTGTTCCGTTCAATCTGCGCTGATGGGAAGCGGTTCGCTTTCTATTTTATCGGTCAACTCTTTGTGCGGAGTAAAGATAGCGGAGAGCAATCCTAGTACAGCCGCGACGAACGCGATCACGAAAACGAGATGGATGGCATTCGCCATCGCGGCGCGCGCCCCCGCTTCGACGATCACTTCTGAACCGGGGGCGGGGTCGAGGAGTTGAGAGACCAGCCCCAAGTCCAGACCGGAAGCGTTCAGGTTCGAGGCGAGGCGCATGCTCAATGCCGCACCCATCACGCTCACGCCGAGAGTCCCGCCCATCGAACGGCTGAATTGAAGCATCGAAGTTGCTACGCCGAGATGACGCCGCTCCACCGTTGTCTGCACTGCGATCACGAACGCCGGTATAGACGAGCCCATGCCGATACCCATCAGCGTGACAAAAGCCATCACAAGCGGACGACTGCTGTCTGCGCCGAGGATCGCCAACAGGGTCGCGCCAACGATGAAGATGCTTGTACCGATCAGACTCAATCGGCGATATCCGACCTTAAGCAAAATGCGCGTGCTGAAGATGCTGGCGCTTACCCAGCCGAGCAACATCGGCGTCACGGTGATGCCCGCTTGCGTGGGGCTTGCGGCGAACACTGCTTGCACGAACAGCGGGATGAACGCGATCGTGCCGAACACCGCCCAGCCGGTGAAGAAGCCATGCGAAGACGCGGTGGAAAAAAGTTTATCGCGGAACAACGCGATCGGCAGGATGGGGTCGGCGGCGCGGCGTTCCACCCAAACCAACAACAAAAAGATGACCGAGGCTGAGACGATAAAGACCCAACTGATGGATGTGCCTAACTCCATCAATCCGAGGAGCAGGAGGACGACGCCGATGGACAACAGCGCCGCCCCGGCATAATCCACAGCGGGTCGTTCGTGACTGTAGACCTGATCCTGCCACGCCAGCGCCACCAACGCCCCGGCGATCAGACCGGGAATCAGGTTGATGTAAAAGATCCAATGCCATGAAAGTTGGTCAACGATGAAGCCGCCCAACAACGGTCCCGCCACCGACGAGACGCCCCACACGCCGGAGAACACGCCTTGCATTTTGGTGCGTTGTTCGAGCGAGAACATTTCGCCGATGAGGATGAATGCCAGCGGCATGATCCCGCCCGCGCCGATGCCTTGCAGGGCGCGCGCGAGGATCAAATGCGTAAGGTTGGTGGATAGCCCGCAGAACAGCGAACCGAGCAGAAAGAGCGCCATCGCGAAGACGTATAACTTGCGCCTTCCGTAAATATCCGAAAGTTTTCCGTAGAGGGGAACGGTGGTTGTGGATGCCAGCATGAACGCCGAAAAGACCCACGAATAGTTTTTCAACCCGCCCAGTTGTCCGACGATGGTCGGCATGGCGGTAGCTACGACGGTGGATTCCATCGAGGCTAAGAACAGGCTGAGCATAATGCCCACCGTGACGAGGATGACGCGATTTCGTGACATGTTTTCCTTGGTATGGGTGAATGTAATGCAAGACCTCGATGTGCCTTGCGCCCGCAATCATACCTGAAAATTCTGGTTGCCCAAATAATGAAAACTCCCGCCTGACGTGTGATATCGAGAGCGCGTCGCGCCCTTACAAACAGGACGAATTCAACCGCAGATTCGTTCGCTTTGGCGGATCAATCGTACCCATATGGCGAGATGCACTGTGTAGTGAGTGAGCAAATCAGGTGGGAGCAGAAAATTTTTCAAAAGTTACTTTGTCGTTGTGCGCGACACTTGCCAGCGTTGCTCGCGAAGTTCTTCCTCTTGTATCTTTCTCAAACGCGCTTCGAGCAAACCGGCGCGACCTAGATATCCCAATAATTGACGCTGGTTCTCGCGGCTGACGACCGGCAGACGTCCAACGTCATGCCTGACCATTCTGGCGACCGCTTCCATGAGCGGCTCGTCGGGATACGCCACGATGAGATCGCGGCTTCCCGCTTCCAGCACGGTAATATCACCGCCCGGATTCGTTTCTATGGCGCGGACGAGATCGCCGCGTGTAACGAGTCCCATCAGCGCGCCTTGCGCGTCTACGATGGGAGTTCCCTGCCGCCGCGCCAATTGCGGATCGCCGCGCGCGATGCGTTCGGAAAGTTCGGCAGTGGTCATGGTCGCCGGAATAGTTGTCGGGTTTTTGTCCATCACTTCGCTCACGCGCAGGATTTCGAACGGGTCAACGATGTATTCACGCAGAATGTGATGTCCGTGCCGCGCGACCTTTTCCGTGAGAATGGAACGCTTCATGAGCAATACCGTCACCGCCTCCGCGGCAATACACGCGATCAACAATCCAGGCAATACGTTCAGGTCGTGCGTCAGTTCGAGGACGAAGATCATCGAGGTCAACGGCGAACGCATCGTGCCGCTCATCATCGCCGCCATTCCGATCAACGCCCATAGGCTCGCGTCGCCGAACGGAAGCCACTGCGCGAGGAACGCGCCGAGCGCGCCGCCCATGATGAGCAAAGGCGCCAGCACGCCGCCCGATGTGCCGGAACCTAACGCGATAGACCACACCAGGGCTTTGACGATTAACAAGGCAAGCACGACGACGCCGATCAATTCGCCGTGCAGTAATTGATGGATCAAGTCGTAGCCAACGCCCAGGACGCGCGGCTCGATCAAGCCGCCGACGCCGATGGCGAATCCGCCCAGGATGGGCCACCACATCCAGTGAATCGGCAGTTTCTCAAAGAGGTCTTCGAAAAAATAGACGAGCGTGGTCAGTCCGCTTGAGGCTAAGCCTGCGGCGACGCCAACCAAACAAGCGATGATGAGCGCTTCGCCTCCCAACGGCATGTGAAGCGTAACGGGAAATATCGGTCCCATTCCGAGAATCAACACGCGTAGCGCGCCCGCGACTGCCGCCGCTAACGCGACCGGGATGAACGAGCGCGGTTTCCATTCAAACAGGAGCAGTTCCACCGCAAGCAAGACTGCCGCGACCGGCGCGGCAAAGATCGCCGCCATGCCCGCCGCCGCCCCGGCGACCAGAAGCGTTTTTCGTTCCGCCGCGCTGAGATGGAAGAATTGCGCGAACAACGAGCCGAACGCGCCGCCCGTCATGATGATCGGTCCTTCCGCTCCGAATGGACCGCCCGTGCCGATCGAGATCGCGGAGGAGATCGGTTTCAGTATCGCGACCTTCGGCTCCATCCGACTGCGACCGATGAGGATGGCTTCGAGCGCTTCGGGAATCCCGTGCCCGCGAATCTTATCGGACCCGTAGCGCGCCATGAGCCCAATGATGAGTCCGCCAATTGCGGGAACGAAGACTGCCCACCATCCCAACGTGTTCCCATCCGGCGATGCGGCTTGAGCCGAGAAACGCTGGTAATAGGCAAGGTTGGTGAATACGTTGATCAGCCACACGAGCGCGTACGCCACAAGTGAACTCATCGCGCCGATCACGAGCGCCAGCGCGCTGAGGAACAGCATACGCGAATCGGCGCTGAAATCGGCAAGTTGTATGGATGGATTACTTTTTGTTTGCATATATTTCTCCACTACTTTATAAGATAGCAAAAGAACCCCGCATTTCTTTCAGTTCATAATAGCGCGCTTAGATTAATTCAAACTAAAAACTCCCGCTAACCTCTGATGTTGGCGGGAGTTTCTGTGACAGCTCGTATTCGGCTTTATCCTGAATCTGCATCGGCTGGCTCTATTCTCGGTTATTTCCTCCATCCCCGCAACTGTGGAAGTCCTTGGTACACCCACAAATTAAAGATGTAGGGCAAATTGTCAATTTGTCGAACGCAATTTAGCAAATTGCGCTGCAAGTTCATCGGGTAGAAGTACTAGGGCTGAAAATATTTCAACTCGATCAAAGTATTGGACAACCATCTCGTGGAGGTATGCCACTGCATTATATTAGTTTGGTCCTCCTGATGACCGTTGGGGGCCTCATGTAATAGAAACTTGGGCGATGGTAATGTTGTGCTGTCGTCCCAAAACAAGAAATTAATTCTAAACAGGAATGGTGTGATGCCTTCACCGGAGGTCTGCCGTTTGACGTATTGATTCATCCACTTTCTATCGCTAAAAAAACTGGAAAGTTCGCAGTCACAATAGTATCCGATAGTGCCAACCTCTCCGTCAACGAGAATCACATCTTTGTTTTTATATCGCCTAAGTTGCTCGCCGATCGTTTTAAATTGTTCGTGGGTAGCCCAGTTCGTATGGATCGGCATTTCATTGAGAAAAAATCCGCCTTGATTCAAGATGAGGAAGATCCCTGTCGCTTGGAGGATGATAAATCCTGTAACGATGGCTTGCGTGACTTTACTTTTCCATGTTGCTCGACCGTCTAATAAGAATAGTTTGCCCAGACTCAAACTTCCAACGAGAACGATTGCGGTAATTTCCGGAGCGTAATACCAGAAATAAGGCGGGACGTGTAAAGCGGAGTACGCTAGGTAATGCGTCAACCCTGTCATTACCAGAAAAGGTATCGGCGTCATTTTCCTTACATCCTTGTTGAGGATCAAAAGGAGTAGAGGCAGAAAAAGAACGGAAAAAATAGTCGCCAACATGTATGTACGGTAATAAAGTCCCAACCCATTATAAAAATCCCACTCACCCCAAGATCCCTGAGTTATTTTGATAAATAACGTGTCCGGGAAAATGGATCCAAGAAACACCCACGAGAAAATATGCCACGGAGCGATGACGCACAGAAATATCAAGGTGAATTGAAGGCGCAGCCGGAGCGATGGGAGGAAAAATAAAGCGACTGCGAAGAACAGAATCCCGTCAAACCTTGTTATGGTTAAAAGTCCTAGAACCACAGCCAATAGGTTCCATCGCTTCATTATGTAAAGATAGACGGTCAGAATATATAAAGCGGAAAATAAGATGCTTTCCAACCCGAGCGTTGAAATGAGGAGGGGGTTAAGAATCAGCGCTCCGGACGCGGCATACCCGAAAAACTCTGTTTGAAAAAGTAGATTTGAGATTCGTGTTGACCAAAAAACAATCAATGTCATGATGAGCGCTGAGAGCAAAATCACAGCGTTAATGTTCGTCCCCAGAATGCTTGTCGTAAAACTTAGCAGGAACGTATTAAGGGGCGATGTAATTGCGTTCGTTGTATATCCCGGAAGAAATCCCCACGTCCCATAATGCAAGAGAGTCTTAGCGTATTGCAGGGTGATGAAGGTGTCGTCAACCAGCGCGTTGGCGAATAGGTTTAAGTATAGATATAGAATGATCGCCAATAATGGAAATCTTAAGTATTGCCATTTCATAAGCGATGGTGGGATTATTGCTCGCCGTCAGCTTTGTTCCCCATACAACTTCCGATGCACCACGCTTAGCGCGCGGACTTGCTCCGCCGCGTGATACGACGACCTCACCAGCGGATTCGACTCGACCCACTTGAAGCCGATCGAGTAGCCATAGTCGCGCAATTCGGCGAATTCTTCCATCGTGTAATATCTTGAAATGGGCATGTGCTTCTTGCTCGGTTGCAGGTATTGACCGATGGTCAAAATGTCCACGCCCCATGAGCGTTGATCGCGCATCACGGCTTTGACTTCGTCCATCTCTTCGCCCAAGCCGACCATGATGCCCGATTTGGTCAACACATCGGGGTCGAGTTTCTTCGCGTTGGAAAGAGTCGCCGCCGCCCAATCGTAATTGTCCTGCGGTTGGACCTGCTTGAACAGTCGCGGCACGGTCTCGACGTTGTGATTCAAAATTTCAGGTCGCGCGTCCATCACGATCTTCAACGCTTCGACGGAACCTTTGAAATCGGGAATCAACACTTCGATGGAACAGCCCGGCAACAATTCTCGAATTCTCCGAATGACCATTGCAAAAATCGGAGCGCCGCCGTCCCGTCGCTCGTCTCGATTCACCGACGTGATCACCGCGTGTTTCAAATCCATAGACTTCACGGCTTGCGCGACGCGCTCGGCTTCGCCCCAATCCATCAACGTCGGTTTGCCGTGTTTGATGTCGCAGAATCCGCAAGTGCGCGTGCACACGTCGCCGAGCATCAAAAAGGTGGCGGTGCCGCTTCCCCAACATTCGCCGAGGTTCGGGCACATCGCTTCTTCGCAAACGGTGTGCAACGACTTCGCGCGCATCAATTGCAGAACGCGTTCGTAGTTTTCGCCCGATGGCGCGCGCACTTTGATCCATTCGGGGCGGCGCAGAGGGCGCACGTCGCTGGGGGGGATGATTCGGTCTCGGGTGGGTGTGGCAGACATAAGGTCGGTTTGATGCGAACATGTCATTGCGAGGAGGACGAAGTCCGACGAAGCAATCTCTTGTACGACGCGGAGATTGCTTCGCTCCTTTCAGTCGCTCGCAATGACATTAATTCTTCTTCCTCACTTTCAATCGGATTCCGCTGACTTCGACGACTTCCACTTTGTCGCCCTTACGGATTTTTTGGGATTCGTCCACCGCCTCCGCGCTCCACAATTCGGATTCCAACTGGACTTGACCGGACGCTTCGCTCCAATTTTTGGCTGTCCCAATTTTCCCGGCGTACGACTCCGCCCCAACCGTGACCGGCTTGTGTAACGCGCGCAAGGCGAAGAGCAGGATGACGAAGAACAACGCGCCGAGTAACAGACCGGTGACGATCACCAACGGCACAGACACGCGCTGGAATTGCGGCGTGCCCGGCGAGTTGAACAGCACCAGCGCGCCGACGATGAACGACGCGACGCCCGCCGCAGTCAGCGCGCCGTGAGTGGGCGCTTTGATGTCGAGGATGAACAACACGAAGGCGGTGATGATGAAGATGATGCCGAACCAGTTGACCGGCAAAACGCCCACGCTGTACGTGACGAGCGCGATGCAGATCACGCCAATGAACCCCGCGACCCATCCGCCCGGGCTGGAGATTTCGATCAGGATGGCTTGTATGCCGATGGCAATTAAAAGAAAGGCGATATTTGGGTCGGTAAGCAATAACAGGAATTGTTCGATGAAACTCATGTCGAGCGGTTGAGTTTGCGCGTTCGCGGTGTTTAGCGTGCGCGGACCGTCGCTCATTTGCACGGTGAAACCGTTCAATGATTTGAGCAAGTCGTCGAGGTCGTCGGCTTTGAAATCAATTAGGTTCACTTCGAGGGCTTCGTCGGCGGTGGCGGCTTTGGCTTCGTCAATCATGGCATTGGCGAGTTCGAGGGCTTTTTCGCCGCGCGGCTCAACAAACGGACGAATGACGGCTTTGATGGCGTTCGTCGCTTTGGCGCGCGCGTCCGAATTGAGGTCTTCGCCCGAACTGCTGATCGGACTCGACGCGCCGATGACCGTCTCAGGCGCCATCGCCGAAGCGTGACCCGCCATCGTGATCATCGCACCTGCGCTGCCTGCCAGCGCATTCCTCGGCGCTACATACACCACTACAGGTACATTGCTCGCGCGAATGGCAGTGATGATCTCCAGCATTGTCTCGACGCTCCCGCCCGGCGTGTTGAGTTGGATGATGAGGACTTCGGCGTTCTCGCGCTCGGCGGTATTCACGCCGCGTTTGATATATTCCAACATCGGCGGCATGATCGGACCGTCGGCGGTCATCACAAGGACGAGCGGCTCATCGCTTTGCGCGGCGGAAGCCAGATTGACTGCCAACGCCAGCGCTATGAGCACGAGCAGGCTGATGCGAAAAATTTTCATTGATTTCACAACTGTATTATAACTGCGAACCCCCTGTAACCAAATGAAAGTTCAAGCGACAGTTAAACTGTCACTTGCCTCGACGCAGTACAACTGCGCCGAGAACTTGCTATTCCTCCGCCACCACGTTCAACTTCTCCGAATAACTATCCAGCCACCAGTTCGACCAGCCCCACAACGTGGCATCGCGGACGATGCGTTTCACTTCCTCGCGCGTGATCTTCGCCTCAGAGTTGAACACGTCCGTGTTGCGGCGGCTGATGGCGAGCGTGCGGATGGCGAACATGAGCGGGAAGATGCAGGCGAGGCGGATGCGATGCTGCCACGGCGGCAGGGATTTGACGCACGTCAGCGCGCCATGCAAGTGACGTTCGGCTTTGTCGGCGAGCATGTCCAGCACTTTGAGCGCTTCAGCGCGGTTCTCTGGCAGGAACAATTCTTGCGCCGACAAATTCACCGCCTCCAAAAACTTCTTTGGCACATAAACCCAGCCGCGCTCGTAGTCCTTCCTCAAGCCGCGAATCACGTTGACGGTTTGGAGAGCCAGCCCAAATTCACGCGCGAGCGGGAGTAATTCCTTGATGCGGATGCGGATGAACAGCGAATACCACGCGAACAAATGCGTGAGCAAATATCCCACGCGTCCCGCCACCTCGAACATGTAATCGTCCATGTCCGCCTCGTCGTTGACTTGCGGTCCGCGCTCTACCCACCGCGCCATGCCATGCGTGCTGTTGATAACGTTCGGTACGATGATCTCGCGCACTTCTTTGGGGAGCAGAGCCAGCCGCGCCAGAATATCTTCCGCATGTTGCGCGACGACCGCGTCGGGGTTGGTTGTGTCGGCGTCTTGAATCCTGCGCGTGAGTTCGTGGACATTTGCCGAGCCGTTCAACACGTCCGCCCAAAGGTTGAGAAGTTCGATCTTTTTCTCCGAGGGCATATCTTCGTTGTCTTCCAAATAATCGGACACGCGTAACAGAAGATATGCCACTGTCCCCGCGTCGCACAACACGGCGGGGAGTTGCTCGATACCGATGGCGAACGTGCGGCTTGCCAGCCTCAACAAATCTTGTAATGAAACCATGATGACCTCGAATAAATCGAATTATAAAACCATTTATGAACGAACCCGACGCTCACGCTGAAGCGCCCTCAGACAATTGCATGATCTCCGCATTCCAACGCGCTAACCCGTCACTACCCGTTTTGAATAAACATCTTGAAGGTTGGACCTGGCGGCTCAGGGATGCGCGCCCGTTCTTCTACAGAGGTTGCGCGACGACGCATCAACTCCAGATTGAGACTCTCTTCTCCCTTTCGCATTGCCCATTGGTGATTGGCGCCGAAGATAGGCTTAAATAGGAAGGAGAGATAACGGAGCAGGGGTTTTTCGGCAATAATTTTCCAGTCATATTTAACATCAACCCATTCGCCTTGTTGTTCGAGTGTCCAAATGCCGCGCCCAACGAAGTCGCCCCAAGCCTCTAGCGCAAATCCATATGGATAGTTAGATTCCGTGACGCGGAACGACCAGCGAAGGGTGTAGGGCAACCAGCCTTTGGTATAAAGGCTGATGACTTTGCCAATTCCATTTTTATCGCCCGCTTCCAGTTGTTGGACATCGAGATAGACCGAGGGCCACCAGCGAGGCAACTCAGTCGCCTGACTTAGGGTATCTGCAATCTCATCAACAGTTCCTTTAATTCGCCAATGTGTAATGTAATGATATTCATTGCTTGCCATGTCAACTCCTCGACAGATGGGTCGTCAAATTCAGGCAGTCTACACTAAATCAACGATCTCAGCCTTTTCTAAAGCACGACGCAAGTCCGCACTCTTCATGATGATCGCCGTGTTGCGGACTCCCGAACCGATGGAGATTTCCTCCTCCTTCAACACGCTCGGATCGATCAACACTCGGACTTGATTCTTCACCCCAAACGGACTCACCGTCCCGACTCGATAACCCGTCACTTCGAGGACTTCTTCTTCGGTTGCCATCCGCACGCGCGAGCGTTTGACGAGGTCGCGCAATTTTTTCCAATCCACTTGCGCGGGTCCCGCCATCAGCGCCATCACGAATTCGCCCGCCCGCACCTGAAACAAAATACTGCGGACGACTTGCTCAGGTCGCTGGCTTCGGGCGGACGCGGCTTCCTCGAAGGAGTGGACAGGCGTCCCGTGGACAAAGACGCGGTGTTCGATTCCCAGAGAATCCAAAGCGAGGCTAGCGGGGGGTTGAGAATCCATAAGCGCCGATTGTCACCCCCATTGGCGGTTTGGTCAAGCGTTACACATGGCAGGGTAAAATTCTGCGGCTTCTCTCCGTCAAGTGAACGATTACTATTTTTTACAACCATGCGGCTTCGATTTCAACTCCTCGTTTTCATGCTCTTGCGGACGATCCTCAACACGATGCATCGTATGGTGTACCCGTTCCTCGCGGTGTTCGCGCGCGGGCTCGGAGTGGACCTGACCACATTTTCATTTGCCATCACTGCGCGTTCGTTGGTCGGCGCGCTCAGTCCAGCGTTAGCGTCCTTCGCCGATCAACGCGGGCGAAAATTTGGGATGCTCGCGGGCGCGCTGTCGTTCACGCTTGGCATGGGGGTGGTCGCGTTCGCGCCGAACATCTACACCCTCAGCGCGGCGATGTTGCTTGCCATCCTCGGCAAATACCTCTTCGACCCCGCCATGCAAGCCTACTTCGGCGACCGCGTTCCATACGAACGACGCGGCACAGCGTTGGCGATCACCGAAGTGGCATGGTCGCTTTCGTTTATCGCGGGGATTCCCCTCATGGGCTGGCTGATCAACCGCTATGGCTGGACGGCTCCTTTCCCCCTTTTGGCTGGACTCGGCGTGGGAATGTTTATCGCCCTTTGGCGGATGATTCCCCACGAAGACCCGCATCATGTTCGGACCTCCGACTCACGCGCCAACTTCCGCGCGGTGCTAACGAACACCACCGCGCTGGCGGGAATCTCGATTGCGTTGTGGTCAAGCGCGAGCAATGAACTGGTGAATCTCATCTTTGGCGTGTGGCTCGAAGATTCGTTCGGACTCCAAATCACCGCGCTGGCTGGCGCCTCCGCCGTGATCGGACTCTCCGAACTCAGCGGCGAAGGTTTGGTCGCGTTGACGACCGATCGGCTGGGCAAGACGCGCGCGCTGGTCATCGGCTTGGTCGGGAACGCGCTCGCCGCGTTGGCGCTTCCGTTCATCGGCACAACTCCCGTCGGCGCGTTGGTTGGTCTCTTCTTCTATTACATCACCTTCGAGTACATCATGGTCAGCCACATTCCGTTGATGTCTGAACTTGTCCCTGAAGCGCGCGCCACGTTACTGTCGTTCAACCTGACAGGTCATTCGCTGGGACGCGCTATCGGCGCATTGCTTTCCACTTTCATTTATACGCGCTTTGGCTTCTTTCCTATCGTGGTCGTGTCGGGCTTATTCAATATTTTTGCCCTGATCGCGCTCGGCGAGTTGACTCAAAAAGTGACCATTTTGCCGCGTGTACTTGCATTGGCTAGGCGATTTATCGGGAAGTGGGAGCCACAGAGCCCATAGAGATTTTGAGATTTTTCTCAATGAGCTCAGTGATCTCTGTGGCAAATTCGTGCCCGCACGGGACTGAAACGGATATTTACATTGGCTGGTTGATCTACAGGCATGCCCGCACGGGACTGAAGCCCCGTGCTATCATTACGAAGCCGTCTGAAGACGGCTGAACAACGATGATCGTTCTAATCCTTTACGGCTTCTTCATCTTTCTCTTTCTTCTCGGCTTGCTGTGGGTCTTCGTCCCTGCGTTGTATGGATTGCCCTCGCGCCCGACGAATCCAGATCGCATCCGTGCAGCGTTGAAGTTGGCGAACCTCCAGCCGAACGAAGTTTTGTACGATCTCGGGGCGGGGGATGGGCGAGTCTTGTTGATCGCCGCGCAAGAATTCGGCGCACGAGCCGTCGGCATTGAGATCGGACCCGTGCAATGCGCGTTGATCTGGCTGAGAGTCACAGCTAGCGGATTCGGGAACAAGATTCAACTCAAGTGGGGAAATTTTTTCACCGCCGATCTGAAAGACGCGGACGTGGTTTTCATCTACGCCACATCCCGTCAGATGCCGCGACTCGCTTCCCATTTGGCGAACCAGCTCAAAATCGGCGCGAGAATCGTTTCCATCTCCGCAGATTTTTCAGAGTGGGAGCCGTCCCTGTTCGATGAGCCGAATCTGATCTTTATCTATGAAATGCCGCCGAAAGAGGGAAGTTTGACAACGTATTTGTTGAAGAACACAAAGATGTGATGCTATAATGTTGGTTGCTGGCTCAAAAATTCAAAGAGGAGATTTATCATGGCATATACAATCGAAGGTTTAATCGCAATGGCGCCCAAGGCGTTCAAGGTGGATAAAGCCAAAGGGGTGGATACTTCCATCCAGGTGAATGTCACTGGGTCGCAGGCGGGGCAGTGGAATGTGGTGATCAAAGATAGCCAGGTCACCATCAATAAGGGAGCGCACCCCAAGCCTGAGATCACAGTCACTGCCGATACTGCGGATATTCTGGCTGTGGCGGAAGGCAAGTTGGATCCGACCAAGGCATTGCTCATGGGTAAAGCCAAAATCAGCGGCGACATGGGCGAAGCCACGAAGCTGATGTCTTTGTTTATGTAATTAAGCCTGATTCAATATAAACAAAAGAGGATGCCGTGATGATGGCATCCTCTTTTGTTTCGTCCTGCAATTTAGAATCGAAGCCTACAAAACCGCACTCTCAGAGTCAAACGTGGAGAAATCCTCACCCATTGTAGAATCTATCTGCCAGCCCCATTTGCATTTATAAAATTTACGACCTCAGGTATGAAGTGAGCAAGCAATCCTTCGACATGACCATACCCGGCGCCGACATAAATTTCACTTGATATGCCTGCGGCAAGCAACGCATCGTTCAGCGTTGTCGCTTGGATGAGCGGCACGCTTTGGTCCTGGTCGCCGTGCAGGATAAGAAACGGCGCGTCGTCGGATGAAAGATACGCCTCTGCGGAAAGCGCCTGATACGTGGACGCGCACTCCGGGCTTGGTACAGGATCGCAACCCGTTTCTCTTCCGATGGAGCGTTTGATCCCGCTGGACATCGTATCCACGATGGACGCGACATACGAGCCCGAGATGTTGACCACGCCCGCAATGTCCGATGAATAGCTGAGGTTGCCGCCGATGTCGCCCTCGAGCGACGGGTCGTTTTCCGTCACGCCGAGAAGCGACGCGAGTACGCCTCCCGCCGATTCTCCAAGCGCAAAGATGGCGTCAGGGTTGATGTTGTATTCGCCTGCATGCGCCTTGATGAAGCGCACGACGCCTTTCACATCATGGAGCGGGGCAGGGAAGATGGCGGTATCCGAGAGGCGATAGTCCACCGCGACGACTGCAACGCCATAACTGGCAAGCATTTCGGCTTCATCTGCCACTCCGTTTTTGCTTCCGCCGTGAAAGCCGCCGCCATGAATAAAGATGACGGCTGGTGTCGCACCATCTGTTCCATTTGGCGTATAAACATCGAGTTTGAGCGTGAGATCGGATGCGGAGCCATAAGGAATATCCTTTGTCACCGTGACGGCGTACATCTCGTTCGACGATGCGGGGGCTGGAGATGGGGCGGTGGGGACATTTCCCATTTGAGGTTGAGCCGTCGCTTCTACTTTCGGTTCAGTCGGCTGTGTCTGCGGGGATGTGTTTATGTTCTGCCGAACTGCAATTCCAATGCCCATCCCAGCGATGATGACGATCGCAATGAGCGCGATGAATGAAATTTTTTTGATGTTAATCATAGGGTTTATTTTATAGTGAGAGTGTCAGAAACAGGGCTGGCTGGCGTCAACTTTGTTCCGTTACCGTCATAAAAAGTTGCCGTATAGTCGCCGGGCGGGACGAGGGCGTTGAGGTCGGTTTGAAGCGTGTAGAGATGTTCGAGTCGCAAGACCTCTTTTCCTCCGCTATCCGTTAATACAAGAGTAAGGTCTGTCTCCTCACCGAAGAGACGTTTCAATTTGGGCAATTTATCGTTTCCGTTGACGCGATAGTAGGCATTCTCATTGTTTGAAACAACAGGAGAAGGACTCGGCGGGGACGCATCGTTTGTAGGCACTGCGGTTATGGATACATCGCTTGTCGGCGTATCAAGCAAAAGAATTGGCAAGAGAATGCCGACAAGGAACGTGCAAACGAGTATCGCGGTCAATCCGCTTTTGCGTAATTGAATCATCTGAGTGCATCTCCTTTACTGCGTTACAATTGTAGAAGGAGGCCATTATGAGAGTGTGGGAACGATGTAAAAAGGTTGTAAATTTCCCCGGTTTGATCGCAGGTGCGATAGCGTCGACATCCTTGCTTTTTGTACAAGAATCTTTTAAACACGAAGTACACAAAGTTTTTCAAGGTCTTCCTTCGTGACCTTTGTGCCTTTTGTGTTTGAATCTCTTTCGGCTTGTCCGAGTTAGGCTTTATTGTATGAGATGGGTCTCGATCTCGATAGATTTCTCTGAAGTTTAAGGACGTTCTTAAACCGCAATAAAAATCCCCGTTCTTTCAAACGGGGATTTTTTGTGCGTCAATTTTTAGCGGGTGGCTGTTGTTTCCTGTGGAATTTTTGCCGCCCTCAAAAGTAACCGCAAGGCTTCATTGACAGCCTCATCGCTTGGAAATGCCTTTGCAATTTCTGGTTCGAGGACGACGACATTCGTTCCGAGCCTGCGCTTTGGATCAAAACGGCCTTTGGGTAAAACGATCATTTTCGAGAGGTCGTATTCCTCTCGTAATTCGTAATCATCTCGTTTCTTCATAGAATTTTTCTTCATTTTTTGTCGCCTTTCTTGCGCTGATCATACGAATGCGGTCATCTCGTTCGGTGTGCGCCACCAACAGAAGTCTGTTTTTATTTGACAAACCAATAGTGATGTAACGTTCTTCATCGTCTGAATGTTCTTCATCAAATACGGTGATGAACATTGGGTCATCGAAAACAGAAACTGCTTCCTCAAAGCCAACATCGTGTTTGCGAAAATTCCTTTGTGCCTTCTCAGGATCCCACTCGAAATTGGGTTTCATGCTGGCTCCTGGTGCAATTATACTTTAGTTGCTAGGCAAGGAACATCTGTGGTTAAATTACCCCACCAGCCGATCTCCAATTCTCTAATCCTCTAATCTCTGATTACCATGCTCATCCACTCCTCCTCCCAACTCCTCACCCTGCAAGGCGGACCGCAACGCGGACGGAACCTCGGTAACCTCGGCATCATTGAAGATGGCGCGGTTGTGGCGCGCGATGAAAAGATCGTCGCGGTTGGGACGACAGCCGAAATGAAAGCCGCCTATCCCGACGAGCCGACCCTCGACGCGAGCGGATGCGTGCTGATGCCCGGCTTCGTGGACCCGCACACGCACGTCATTTGGGGCGGCGACCGCGCCAACGAGTTCGAGATGAAGATGGCGGGCAAACCTTACTTGGAGATTCTGGCTGAAGGCGGCGGCATCCTCTCCACCGTCCGCGCGACGCGGGTGGCTTCCATCGAAGCGTTGATCGCGCAGACGCGGGCGCGTCTCCTGCGCATGTTCTCGCACGGCACAACCACCGTCGAAGCAAAGACAGGCTACGGATTGCAAACCGCGACCGAACTGCGCCTGCTCAAAGCCTTGCTCGCGCTCGACGATGAAGGTCCGCTCGATCTCGCCATCACGTTCCTCGGCGCGCACGCCATCGCGCCCGAATACAAAGATGACCCGCAAGGCTACACCGATCTCGTCTGCGAAACGATGCTGCCGATGCTCAAAGAATGGTGGGGGACTCACGCGCCGCGCCATCCGCTTCCGTTCGTGGATGTGTTCTGCGAAACTAAAGCTTTTGACTTAAACCAATCGCGTCAGATCCTGAGTGCGGCTGGGTCGCTGGGATTCCCCATCAAGATCCACGCCGACGAGTTCGACAACCTCGGCGGAGCCGCGCTCGCGGCAGAGTTGGGCGCGGCGTCCGCCGATCATCTTGTGGTTACGTCTGACGCGGACATTGCCGCGTTGGCAAAATCGGAGACGGTGGCTGTGTCGCTCCCTGGCACACCGTTCGGGCTTGCCGAGAAAGATTTCACTCCCGCGCACAAACTGATCGCCGCCGACGCGTACTTCGCGCTCGCCACCGATTGCAACCCGGGCACCACGTGGAATGAATCGATGCAATTTATCATCGCGCTGGCGTGCCGGGCAATGCGAATCACCCCGGCGCAAGCCATCGCCGCCGCGACGGTCAACGCCGCGTACGCAGTCCGAAGGTCCGATTTGATCGGGTCTATCGAAGTCGGCAAACAGGCGGATATGCTGATTCTCTCTGTGCCGGATTATCGTCACTTGGGTTATCGCTACGGGACAAATTTGGTCCGCCAAGTTATCAAACGTGGAAGGATATATTCGGTGGATGTGGGGTATTATAGAACCGCTTAACGCAAAAATGACGGGGAAACCCGTCTTTTTTATCTCAAGCCGGGTGGTTTTCTTTGTCTTTTGAGTGGATCATCTTCATCTTGATATTGTTGCTGAATGCGGTGGCGGCATTGGCTGTTGCCGCGTTTTTGGCGCGCCGCGCCACTGTGCCGGGATTGCGCGCCCTTACCCTGACGCTCATCATGCTTGCCGTCTGGAGTTTTGGGTACGCTATGATTACCCTCTCGCCTTCGTTAGAAGAAAAAAAAGATTGGCTTCGCATTGAAAATATCGGCATTCTCACCGTTCCGTCGCTCTGGCTCATATTTACTGTGCGATATACGAGGCTGGATCGCTGGCTGAACGTGTTTACGGTTGCCCTGCTGTTCGTCATTCCTGCGATTTCGCTCGCGCTGATATTCTCGGATCGTTGGTTCTCTCTTTACTATGCATCGATCCGTCCTGTGGCTGAAAATGGAGGACCTCTCATCATCGAGCGCGGACTGTGGTATCCGGCGGCATTGATTCAAGCCTATGTTTTCAACTTCGCCGCGATGGGGTTGCTCCTGCGCCGCGCGATCCAATATCGGAATGTCCACCGGCGGCAGATGTACGTTTTGATCGTCGCGGTGTTGGTTCCTATTCTGGCGAACGTTATCTATCAGATCGTTCCCCGGACATCCCTTCAAGTGGACTTGACGCCGATCACGTTTACCTTTTCCGCCGCTCTGATCGCCGTCAGTGTGTTCGGCTTTCGCATCTTCGACCTCATCCCTTTGGCGCGTCACACCGTGCTGGAACATATCCCTGAGATGGTCTTCGTTGTGGATGCGCGCGACATTGTGGTGGACGCAAACTCGATCGCTCAACGGGTCTTGGGTAAAGATGTAGACCAGATCATCGGTCACGACCCGTTGGAAGTGTTCCGCGAGTGGCCCCAACTTCTGCAATGCTTCCTGACTGACAATGAGACGCACCAAGAGATCCAAATTCCGGGCAACCCGCCGCGCACACTTGAAGTGGTGGTGACCGCCTTGTACAATTCGACGAAGCGATTAGAAGGGCGGGTGATCGTCGCGCATGATATTACCGAACATAAATGGTTGGAGAACGATTTGAAATTCGCCAACGAGACCCTCACGCATCAACTCAATGAGATTAACAAACTGCGCGAGGAATTGCAGGAGCAGGCGATTCGCGATCCGCTGACGGACGTGTATAACCGCCGCTACATGGCTGAGTTTCTCACGCTGGAAGTCGCGCGCGCACAGCGCGATAACACTCCGTTCTCGGTGGTTATCATGGATGTGGATGATTTCAAAAAGTTCAACGATAGACACGGCCATAAATGCGGAGACGTGGTTCTGCAAAAGATCGCCGCATTCCTTGTCCATCATACGCGCAAAGGCGACGTAGTCTGTCGCTTCGGCGGCGAGGAGTTTGTCATTCTCATGCCCGGAGCAACGCTGGAAGCGGCGTACGAACGCGCCGAAATGTGGCGTCAGGAATTTGCGGAGAACCCCATCGAATACGAAGGCATGAACTTATTTGCCACTTTTTCGGCGGGCGTGGCTTCGTATCCCGAACATGGCGCCACGGACGAAGCGGTGTTGCAAGCCGCAGACCGGGCGTTGTATCACGCGAAGGATGACGGCAAAAACAAAGTGACCATGCACGGCGTATAAGTTTTCGTCGTAAATCAAATTAGGAGTAACCAATGCAAATAGACATCATCGGCGTGCCTATGGATCTCGGTCAGAATCGTCGCGGCGTGGATATGGGTCCCAGCGCGATCCGATATTCGGGCTTGCGGGAAAGACTGGAAGGCTTAGGTCATGCGGTCGAAGACAAAGGCAACATCGAAGTCCCGATTTTGGAAACCTGCGCGATCACTGACCCGAAACTCAAATACATTGATTGCATCGTGCCGATGAGCAGGCGCGTAGCGGGTTCGGTTGCCACATCCATTCAGGGTGGGCGGTTTCCGCTGGTGTTGGGCGGCGATCACAGTCTTGCTATCGGTTCGGTGCGCGGCGCGGCAAAACAAAAACGGATCGGCGTTATTTGGCTCGATGCGCACGCCGATTTCAACACGCACGAAACAACCCCTTCGGGAAATATCCACGGGATGCCTCTCGCGGCATTATGCGGACTCGGCGACCCGCGCTTAACCGCGCTATGGGACGAAACGCCTCCGGTCGTGGACCCCAGCCGGGTCGCCATTCTTGGGGCGCGTGACCTCGACCTCGGCGAAAAGAACAATCTGCGTCAAGCCGGGGCTCTGGTGTTGAGCATGGAACAGATTGACCGCATCGGCATGTTAGCCGCGTTGGAACGAGCCATCGAACGCGTCAGCCGCGACGCGGATGGAATTTACCTTTCGATGGACCTCGATGCGCTCGACCCGCGTCTCGCGCCGGGCGTCGGCACACCTGTGCCGGGCGGGCTGACCTATCGCGAGGCGCATCTGGCATGTGAGGTTATCGCAGAGACCGGTAAACTGGTCGGCATGGATATTGTGGAGGTGAACCCGATCCTCGACGAGAAAAATCATACCGCCCAGCTCGCCGTAGAATTTGCCGCTTCTGCCCTCGGCGCGCGCGTGTGGACGGGGTAACTTCGCGCGCGGGCGTGGAGTCCGCGTAGGAAACGGTAGCAATTTCATGTCAAAGGAGGAGGCGGGTTTTTCCGTCCGTTGTGTACGGTAAAATCAGCCCATGAGTGTCATGTATGGACCTGTTCTGATCGTCGAAGATGTTCCCAATGTGCTGGAACTGCTCGAAGTGACCCTGCGCTTCAAAGGCTACGCGGTGATCACCGCGCGCAATGGGGAGGAGGCGCTTGAAGTGGTGGCGCGGCAGAAACCCGCGCTCATCATCACCGATATTTTGATGCCCAAACTAGATGGATATGCGTTTGTGCAGAAGTTGCGGCTCAACCCCGAGACACGCGCCATCCCGGTTGTGTTTTTGTCCGCGACGTATGTCACACCGGAGGATAAAGATTTTGCTCTGAGCCTCGGCGCTTCGCGCTTCATCGAAAAACCGATTGACACCGAAGATTTTCTGTTGACGGTCGCCGAGCTGGTCACGCAACAGCCGTTTACCCAGCCTCAACCGCTCGATATGGAACGGTTCTATCAAGGTTACCGCACGCGGCTCGAAAATAAACTGCGCCACAAAAATTCGCAGATCGCGCGAGCGGAACGGCTTCTGCCAACTCTGCCGCCCGATCAGCGAGCGGCGTTCGAGGCGCTGTTGCAACAGTCCATGCGCGACCGCGATGAGATCCAGACCGAACTGTACGATATTTATAAAACGCTCGAAAGTTTGAGAAAGTAGTTTGAATACATGCGGCGGGCGAAAATCCGCCGCAAAAAATTTAATGGAGTATTCGATGCAACCGACGTTTTTGTATCTTGAAGACCTTGCGCGCCAAGCGGGCGCGATCTTGCGAGAAGGCTACAATAAAGAACATCAAGTGGATTATAAGGGCGTGATCGATCTGGTCACCGAAGTGGATCGCCAATCTGAAGCGTTTCTGCTGGGAAAAGTGCGTTCGGATTTTCCAAGTCATCATATCTTTGCCGAAGAGAGCGGCGTGATTCAGGGCGACCACGAACACGTCTGGTACATTGACCCGCTGGATGGAACGGTGAACTACGCGCATCACATCCCTGTTTTTTCTGTTTCGATCGCCTACGCTTCTTCCGGGACGTTGAAGTTGGGCGCGGTGTACGATCCGCTTCGTGACGAGATGTTCATCGCTGAACGCGGACAAGGCGCATATTTGAATGGCAAGCGTTTGCAAGTCTCGTCTGTATCAGAGTTGCAGAAAAGCCTGCTCGTGACCGGCTTCCCGTATGACACGTGGAATACGGAGCGGGATAATTTTTCCAATTTTGTGCGCATTTCTAAACTGACTCAAGGCGTGCGTCGGCTTGGTTCAGCCGCGCTGGACCTCGCGTATGTGGGCGCCGGTCGCTTCGACGGGTTTTGGGAACTTTCTCTTAATCCGTGGGATCTGGCGGCGGGAGGGTTGATCTGCGAAGAAGCGGGGGGGCGCGTAACCAACGTCCGCGGTGAGGCGGATTTCATCTCCCCACCGCAATCCATCCTCGCAACGGCGCCGGGCATCCATGCGCGGATGTTGGAAGAGTTGTCGAGACCCTGAGCCGTGTCCCCGCTCTTTGCAACAAAACCCGGATGAAACTTGCTCGAAAATTCAGTACAATTAGGTTAAGGCTTACTGGACTGAATGACAAAATCGTCCATCCCCATTAGCAAAACGAAAATTATTGTCCCGCCTCGCCGCCGGGAACTATTGTCGCGTCACCGTCTGCTGGAGAGGTTGAAGTCCTTTCTTGAGAATAAATTGGTGCTTCTGTCCGCATCCGCCGGATATGGGAAAACGTCTTTGTTGATTGATCTGGCGAATCACACGGATATGCCCGTCTGCTGGCTCGCGCTCGATCCGCTGGATCGCGACCCGCAGAGGTTTATGGCGTATCTGATCGCCTCGCTTGCCGAACGCTTTCCCGGCGTGGGGGAATCCTCGCTGAATCTGCTGAACAATCTAAAAACCATAGAAACCGACGCTGAGGCGTTGCTTGTGGCGCTGACCAATGAACTGTATGACCGCGTTGAAGACGATTATCTTCTTATCATTGACGATTACCATCTGCTCGACGAGTCACCGGTAATCTCGTCCCTGATCAATCGCTTTCTCCAACTCGTAGATGAAAATTGCCACCTGATCATATCTTCGCGCACGCTCCCTGACTTGGATGATGTTACGTTGATGGTCGCGCGTGAACAAGTGGCGGGTTTGAATCACATGGAACTGGCATTCCAGCCGCGTGAGTTGCAGGCTTTGTACGCGCAGAATCATCACAAACACTTATCGGATGAGAAGGCAAGCGAGCTGATCAATAAAACCGGCGGTTGGATCACCGGCATGGTGCTGTCCGATTCGACGGGGGTGCAGGTTGCCAACGTTGACACGTTTTCGTATCTGGGGCGACAAGTCCTCGACCAGCAGCCTCAACACATCCGTGAGTTTCTGTTGCGGACCTCCCTGCCGGAGGAATTCAACGCGGAATTTTGTGAGATCGTGCTGGGTCCATTCTATGCAACATCCCAAAGCTGGCTGGAATTGATGGGCTGGATTCTGGATAAAAACCTGTTCGTTCTTCCGTTAGAGGATGGACGGTGGCTGCGTTATCATCCGCTCTTCCGTGAATTTTTGCAATCACGCATGAAAAAAGAACGTCCGCATGAAATTCAACCCATTTTGGAAAGAATGGTCAAGGGCTACGAAGCGGTCGGCGAATGGGAAAAGGCATATTTCACTTGCAAACAATTATCTGATCCGGACGCTCTAGCGGGCTTGGTCGAGCGCGCCGGCACGCCGATGCTGCAGACCGCGTTAGTCACCCTCGAAGGCTGGATCAACAGCCTCCCCCCAGCAACGATCCGTTCGCGCCCGGGGCTGATCTCTTTGCGAGGAGCGATCTCGGCAATGAAGGGGAATCTCCCCGAAGCGAATGCGTTGTTGGATCGTGCAATTGACTTGTATAGAAAAGATAACGATACGGGAGGTTTGGCGCTTGCGCTTGTGAGGCGGGCGCATACTCTTCGATTGATGGGGGAGTATGTTTCTGCCCTTAAAGATGTTGAAGAGGCGCTTCAGATTGCTGAGACCGATTCTTCCCTGCAACCTCTTTATGCCGAGGCTTTACGTATTAGAGGGCTGAATTCCTTGCGACTGGGACAATCACGAAGCGCTATTAATGATCTTGAACGATCCCTTCATATGTATAAGGAATTGAAAGAAACTGGCAGTATCCCTATATTGTTGGCTGAGACTGCGATGATACGCGCTACGATTGGCGATGTCGAATTGGCAAAGGAGTTATATCAGGAATCGTTGATTTGGTTACGCGAGGAGAAAAATTATTTTACAGAAGCCGATACGTTGAACAATCTCTCAGTTTTGTATCTTCAACTCGGAGAATATGAACTTGCATCTGATACTTTTGAACAAGGACTTGCCGCTGCTCACAAAAGCCGAAACCAACATGCCGAATCATTAATTCTGACAGGTCTAGGTGATTTGTACACAGAGATTGAAGTATACGATGCAGCCTCGCAGGCTTATGAAGGCGCGGAAGCGGTTTCCGGCGAAGCCGTTGGGGTGTTCTTATCTAATTATCTGATTTTAGCGCGTGCAAACCTTGCTATTTTGATGAAAGACGCTCAATCTGCCTCACAATATCTCAGGCAGTTTAAACGAAAACTCAAACTCAACCCGTCCGTCTATGAACGAGGTCTTTGGTTTCTTCTCGAAGGTAGACGTAACTTCCTTGTTGATGAATATGGGAAGGCAGTTCAATTGTTACAAGAAGGAAAGAGCTGTTTCCTACAAGATGGAAGAGAATCTGAATACCAGTGGTGCCTGGTCTGGCTTATGGCAGCGTATGAGCAGTCCGGGAATCGACAAAACGCTTGTGTTGCATTTCGTGAGTTATTGTCGCTGAAGAATAAATCTAACTATTCTTTGGTCATTGCACTTTATCAGGCATCACATTGGCTTGTTCCTCTTCAATCTGACGGAGAAATAGGAGGAGAGTTGGGCGGGTTGCTCCAGAAATCTCAACAACTTAGCGCGAGATTACCCTCAGTTCGTAGAACCCTGCGTAGACATGCGCAATCTATACCGCTGTCAGCCCCTATCCTGAAAGTACGGGCTTTGGGGCGTAGTGAGGTCAGTGTAAATGGTAGAGCGGTCAATATTTCCGATTGGCGTGTACAATCCGCGCGGGATTTATTTTTCTTTTTCCTAAACAAGCGAGAGGCGATGCCTAAAGAGAAAATTGGATATGAACTCTGGCCTGAAATTAGAGATGAATATGTCTTGAAAACGCGTTTTAAGCAGGATATTTATCGGCTCCGGAAAGCGGTTGGCAGAGATGTTATCGTTTTCGAGGATGAAAATTATCGCTTTAATCGCGATATGGATTATGAATACGATGTAGATGCGTTTGAGTCATATATTGGACGCGCACGCCGCGTTCAAGGGATTAAAGAACGGATTGGATATTATCGGCAGGCAATTTCTTTATATGAGGGGCATTATCTTTCCGATGTGAATGGAGATTGGATCTTGATCGAGCGTGAAAGGCTGAAGATTCTCTATCTCTCGGCGCTTGAAGATTTAGCGCGACTGTATCTTGAAACCAATCAATTGCAAGCATGTATCGAAACCTGTGATTTAGCGATCGTCCACGATCGCTATAATGAAACTATCTATGAACTTGAATTACGTGCGTATTCTGCGCAGGGAGATCGCGCTTCCGTGGCTCGTCGGTATGCAGACTATAAGGTAATTATGGAGCATGATTTGGGGCTAGCCCCATCTCCTGAAATGGAGAGCGTCTATCGTGAATTGATAGTTTGAAAGGGATTTGTCTAGTCTGATTTTGAAGCCTGTTTGGAAGCCTGGGGTGTTGTAACATGGGTACATTCAATAATAGAAATCATGAGGTGTCCCATGAAAGCCAATTTAAACAACTTTTCCTTATCGTCGCTATGCAGTGTTCCGGTTGATGGCGGAGCAGGAACCCGTCGTTCGCCCGTCGATGGTGGGGCAGGAACCCGCCGCTCACCCGTCGATGGTGGAGCAGGGACTCGTCGCTCACCTTCTGACGGCGGCGCTGGCGGACGATAGTCTCGCCTAAATATAATAAAGGAGATCACCATGGCAATCCTCACCTTCGATGCCTACACCAAGCCTGCTATGCGTTATCGCCAAACCCCAGCCGAACGAACGGGTCTTCAACGCCTGTTTGCCGCGGCTGTCGTCAGCGGTCAATTCCGTGATACGCTGATCCGAAAGCCCGAAGAAGCGTTGGCGAAGGGCTATCTGGGTCAGGCGTTCACCCTCACGGATCGCGAATCAACCGTCATCAAGTCCATTCGCGCCGAGAATTTAGCGGATTTCGCGCAAAAAGTCCATCAGGCGTTGCAAGCGAGCTAGACCCCGAAGCGCGCAGAAGCGTCAGGATCCATTCTGAACGCCATTGCATTGGATGACGCGGCGGAGCTGGGGGCGTAGTGGCAAAGGGAATCACTATGCCCCGCGTCCGCCACGTTTCATTTCCACAATGAACAATCAATTGAGTTTATTTTCGGGGACGGTTTCAAAGCTTGGAGGATTTCTTCAGGCTTTTGCCGATTTAACGATCTTGCTTGACTCGGACGGCTCTGTGCTTGAATACCGGTTCGATTCACCCCGTCTCCGCGACCGGTTTCCGACCCTCCTTCACAATCGTAAAATTCAAGAAATCCTTTCGCCCGAATCGGCGCGCAGCCTCGAAGATCAACTTGCGCAGGCGAAAGAAAGCGGAGAAACACGGTCGTTTGAATTCTCCATTTCATCCCCCGAGGCGCGCTGGTTCGACGCTCGCATTGCCTTCCTGCCGGAAATGCAGTTCATTCTCGCTGCCCGGGATATCACAAATCACAAACGTATAGAACATGCACAGGCGCAGCAGGTCCGCCGGCTCGCCGCCCTCCGTTCGATTGACCTGGCAATCGCTTCCGGACTTGACCTCAAACTGCTTCTCTCCATGCTGCTGGATCAGGTCACGGACCTATTGCACGTGGATGCCGCCTCTATTTTGTTGCTTAATACAGAAGCAAACATGCTTACCTTTTCCGCCGGTGTAGGTTTTCATACCAACACTCAACAACACATGCGGTTGAAATTGGGGGAAGGATATGCAGGCAAAGTAGCCATGGAGCGGAAATCCCTCAGCATCCCTGATCTGCGGCTGAATGGCACGGGATTCTCCCGGTCGCCTCACTTTGTAGACGAGCGATTTGTCGCCTATTACGGCTTGCCGTTGATCGCTAAAGGCAAGACCCTGGGCGTGTTGGAAATTTTCAACCGCACGCTTCTTAAATTGGATTCAGATTGGATCGAATTCCTCGGCGTTATCTCCGGGCAGGCGGCAATTGCCATTGATAACGCCATGCTATTCAAAGACCTGCAACGTTCGAACGCGGAATTGAGCATGGCGTACGACGCGACCATTGAAGGATGGTCCAGAACGCTCGACCTGCGCGACAAACAAATGGAGGGGCATACCCGCCAAGTGACCGATCTGACCATACGGTTGGCGTTTATGATGGGAGTCGAAAAAGAAGCAATTGTGCATATCCGTCGCGGCTCGATTTTGCACGACATCGGCAAAGTCGTCATCCCAGACGAGATTCTTTTCAAGCCAGGTCCGCTCACCGAGGACGAATGGCAGATCATGCGGCAACATCCAACGATTGCAATTACGCTACTTTCACCCATCGCGTATCTTGCGTCAGCGCTTGAAATACCCCATTGGCATCACGAGCGATGGGATGGAACCGGCTATCCCGACCGCTTGAGCGGCGAACAAATCCCGTTTTCTGCGCGATTGTTCGCGGTGGCTGACGTGTACGATGCCCTAACGTCCGATCGCCCGTATCGGTCGGCGTGGTCGAAATCGGACGCGATCCACTATATCGAGAGTCAATCTGGCAAATACTTTGACCCGCGTATCGTCGTCGAATTCATGAAACTAATCAAAGGGAATGGAAATGCGATGGCTTACGGAAGGTTCAACTCAACGGCTTGACCTGACTCGGTTTCTGAATTAAAATCCCCGCCTGCCAAATGCCCTCGTAGCTCAGTGGATTAGAGCGCTTGCTTGCGGAGCAATAGGTCGCGTGTTCGAGTCGCGCCGAGGGCGCCATTGTTGAGGAGCGGAACCCCGCTCCTTTTTTCTTGTGTCATTGCGAGCCGCCGTTGGTCGAGTAGCGCGTAGCGCATATCGAGATCAGAGGCGGCGAAGCAATCTCCTCAATTTTTTGGAATATCTATGTCAACCACAAAACCACAAATCCTTTTGACAAACGACGATGGGATTCAATCCCCCGGACTTTGGGCGGCCGCCGCTTCGCTCTCGGACCTTGGGTTTGTCACCGTGACCGCGCCGCGTGACCAGTGCACCGGCATGGGGCGGAGCCTGCCCAACACGTCCGATGGAATCATTCGCGAGGAGCGCGTGCAGGTCAACGGTCAGGAGTGGAGCGTGTTTGCGGTGGGCGGGAGTCCCGCGCAGGCAGTCTTACATGGGATTTACGATGTGATGAAGCGCAAGCCCGATCTCGTCGTTTCGGGGATCAATTACGGCGAGAATGTCGCTTCGGGCGTGACGATTTCAGGGACGGTGGGCGCGGCGCTCGAAGCCGCGTCGCTGGGAATCCCTTCGTTGGCGATTTCGTTGGAAACCGAGGCGAAATATCATTTATCGTATTCCACCGACGTGGAATTTCCGATCGCGGCGATGTTTGCCGCGAAGTTTGCGCGTATGTTGCTGGAGAAGAAATTTCCCTTTGATGTGGATTTGTTGAAGGTTGAGGTGCCCGTCGATGCCGCGCCAGATACCCCGTGGCAGTTGACGCGGGTATCTCGTCAACGGTATTACGAGCCGAAAGCCGCCGAACGCAAATCATGGGACGAGCCGGGCACGATCGGTTATCATGAGGCTGGGGTGTTCGATCATGAACCCGAAGATACGGATGTGTTTGTGTTGCGAAAGAAACGGATGGTCTCCGTCTCGCCGCTGAGTTTTGATTTGACGTCACGAGTGGATCTTGCCGAGTTGGATAGGTTGATGAGGAAATAAAAAGAACACAGAAAAAATCTCTGTGTTCTCTGTGTCTCTGTGGCGACGATCAATTGAAGTGCGGGCTAAACCGCGCGATCAGTTTCTCTTTCGGCAAAAAGCCAGTAATCCGTTCCTTGATTTCGCCGTTCTTCATAAATAGCAATGTAGGGATGCCCATCACGCCGAACTGCATCACGAGGCTTGGGTTTTCGTCGGCGTCGATCTTCACCACTTTGACCTTGCCCGCCCATTCGCCCGCCAATTGCTTGACGACGGGGTCGAGCATTTTGCACGGCTGGCACCAGACCGCGCTAAAGTCCACAAGCACGGGTTCGCTCGAGTCCATCACTTCGGTTTGAAAATTTCGTTCATCAACATGTAATAAGTCAGCCATATCAGCCTCCGCTGGCTTGGATGGTTTTAGTCGTGAGAGTCTTACGTTGGAGGTTTATTAACCGCTAAGCCCGCTAAGGACGCGAAGGTTTTTAATTTGGTTTTCTTAGCGTCCTTCGCGCTCTTTGCGGTAAATCAAGGTTTTTCGTTGACGCTCACTCCCTCTCATGCTAAAATGCCCTTCGCTCATTTCGCGGGCGCGTAGCTCAATGGCAGAGCAGCGGCCTTTTAAGCCGTTTGTTGAGGGTTCGATCCCCTCCGCGCTCACTAAAATCCTCTGCGTGAGGATTTTTTTGTTGAGTGTCCCCACAGGAGGGATGTTATTCGATCCCCTCCACGCTCACTGTGAATCCTCCTTAGTGGAGGATTTTTTGTTCGTTGATATTTTAAACTTCATTCTCGAACACACGTGCTATAATCCGTTTAGTTCGATAGTTGAGAAGTTGAGTAGTTTCATAGTTCAACTACCTACACTATCCAACTCACAAACTACAAAACTCCCATGTCCTTCGCCCACCTCCACGTTCATACCTCATACTCCCTGTTGGATGGCTTCTCGAATATCACGAAGCTGGTCGAGCGCGTGAAGGAATTGGAGATGCCTGCGGTCGCGATCACCGATCACGGCACGATGTTCGGCGTGATGGACTTTTACAAAGCCGCGACCAAAGCGGGAATCAAGCCGATCATCGGCGTGGAAGCGTATTTGGCAGCGCGGACGATGAGCGACCGCGACTCGAAACTGGATAGAACATCATCCCATTTGTTATTGCTCGCTGAAAACGAAACAGGCTACAAGAACCTGCTCAAGATTTCATCCGCCGCGCAACTCGACGGCTTCTATTATTATCCGCGCATTGACCACGAATTTTTAGCCAAACACGCCGAAGGGATTATTGCCACGTCGGGGTGTATGTCGGCGGAGATACCGCGCTTGCTATTGGAGGAGAAGACCGAAGAAGCCGTGAGGCGGATGAATTGGTATTACGACGTGTTCGGGCGCGACAACTTCTTCATCGAACTGCAACAGCACAATATCAAAGAGATCACCGATCTCAACAAAAAACTGCTCGAGATGGGGGTGAAGCACTCGGCGAAGTACATCGCGACCAACGATGTACATTACATCAATCAGGATGACGCGCGTTTGCAGGACATTTTGCTCGCGATACAGACTCAAACGGTTCTTGCGGACCCCGAGCGGATGCGCATGAGCGACGACTCGTACTACCTCCGTACGCCCGCTGAGATGAGTCGGCTTTTTGCCGAAGTGCCCGAGTCGTTGAGCAACACATTGCTCATCGCCGAACGCTGTCATGTGGACTTGTCGTTCAAAGGCTATCACCTGCCCGATTTCCCTGTCCCTGAGGGATTCACGGTGGAGAGTTACCTGCGTCATTTGTGCGAGGATGGGGCGCGGAAAAGGTATGGGGAAAGCGCGACCAGTTCCAAAGTCCAAGAAAGAATCGATTACGAGTTGGGCGTCGTCAATAAAATGGGATTCGACGCGTACTTCCTGATCGTCTGGGATCTGTGTCGCCACGCGCGTGAAAATGGAATCTGGTATAACGCACGCGGGTCTGCCGCAGGTTCGATCGTCGCGTACGTGTTGGAGATCACGCTCGTTGATCCGCTTCAACATGATCTGCTGTTCGAGCGGTTTTTGAATCCAGGGCGCATCTCGATGCCCGATATTGATCTGGATTTTCGCGACGACCGCCGCGCCGAGATGCTTGAATATTGCACGCGCAAATATGGGAGCGACAAGGTCGCGCAGATCATCACGTTTGGCACGATGGGCACGAAAGCCGCGCTGCGCGACGTGGGACGCGTGATGGACATCCCGTTGCCCGAAGTCGATCGAGTTGCGAAACTTGTGCCGTTCGTTTCGGGACGCCAGACTACGATGGAAGACGCGCTGGCGATTCCCGACTTCAAGAAAATTTATAACGAACAGCCGCACTTGCGCGAGTTGATCGACACCGCCGCAAAAATGGAAGGCACCGTTCGCAACGCAGGGACACATGCCGCGGGCGTGGTGATCTCGGATCAGCCCATCGTCGAATATTTGCCGTTGCATCGTCCCACCTCTGGCTCGGAGGAAACGCCGATCAAAACGGTGACGCAGTTCGAAATGGGCATCCTCGATTCGCTCGGCATGTTGAAAGTGGATTTTCTTGGGCTGATCACGTTATCGGTCATGGCAAAAGCGTGCGATTTGATCGAGAAACGTCACGGCGTGAAATTGGATTTGAATAACATCCCACTCGACGATCCGAAATCGTTCGAGATCATGGGGGCGGGTCAGACCGCTGGCTTGTTCCAGGTTGAAGGCGGCGGGATGACGCGTTGGATCGTCCAGATGAAGCCGAAGAGTCTGGATAACATCATCGCCATGGTCGCGTTGTATCGCCCAGGACCGATGGCATTCATCCCCGATTACATTGCGCGCATGCACGGCGAAGCGGAGGTGGAATATCGCCACCCTGCGCTGCAACCGATTTTTCAAGACACGTTCGGCATCCCTGTTTATCAAGAACAGTTGATGCGCGCCGCCGTCGAACTTGCGGGATACACTCCTTCTGAGTCGGATGAACTTCGCAAAGCGATCTCGAAGAAAATTAAACAGGATATTGACAAGCACCGTAACAAGTTCGTGACGGGCGCGGTCAAACAAGGGATGGAACAAAGCGTCGCCGAATCCATTTACAGCGATTGGGAGGAGTTTGCGAGGTATGGCTTCAATAAATCTCACGCCGCCGATTACGGTGTGATCGCAGTCCAGACCGCTTACCTCAAAGCGCATTATCCCGCCGAGTACATGACCGCGTTGCTTTCGGCATCGGCGAGTCAGATCGAAAAAGTCGCTTTTTACGTTTCGGATGCACGCAGTATGGGCGTGCCCGTCCTGCCGATTGACATCAACGCCTCGGGCTGGGATTTTCAAATCGAAGATGTCCCTGCAGAGGACGGCGGCTCGAGCAAAAAGCCTAGCATCCGTTTTGGAATCGGCGCAGTGAAGAACGTCGGTCAAGCGGCGGTGGAAACCATCCTCAACGAACGCGACCAAAACGGAAAATACAAAGACCTCAACGACTTTGCGCGTCGCGCCGACCTCCGTGCGGTGGGCAAGCGCGCCCTCGAATGTCTCATCAAGGTCGGCGCGATGGATTCGTTCGGCAACCGCGCCGCGTTGCTTGCCTCGCTCGATCGCATCGTTGCCATCAGCGCCGCGCACTTCCGCGCGGCGGATGCGGGGCAGATGAGTCTCTTCGGCGCAACGACTGGAGTTGTTGAAGAAATCATTCTGCCTGAAGTCAACAACGTGGACAAGCGCGAGATGCTCAACTGGGAGCGCGAACTCATCGGCTTGTACATCTCCGATCATCCGCTCACGCCGTATCAAAAAACTTTCGCGCAGATCGTCAGCTATTTTTCGGGTCAACTCCCCGAAGCCGCGCACGAAGAAAAAGTCCGTGTGGCGGGTCTCATCACCAACGTCCGCCCATACATGACCAAGACCAACAAGCCGATGGGCTTCGTCACGCTCGAAGACATTCAAGGCAACATCGAACTCGTCCTCTTCCCGCGCACGTGGGAGAAGACGCGTGAGCAACTCACCGTCGGTCAAATCGTGATCGTCGAAGGCAAAGTGGATTCAAACTCGACTCCGCCAAAAATTTTAGTGGACACTGTTCGGACGGAAATTAAGATTCTTGAATCGTTGGACGCTTCGTCTTCGCTCAGCGCGAGTTCCAACCCGCTTCAAACGCAGGGTCAGCCTGCTTCACGCCAGCAAGCGACTCCACCGCCCAAGCCCTTCGATAAAACTCAGGACAAGCCGAATCCCGTCACGCCGCTCAACATCAAATCCACGCAACCAAAGCCGATGGCTCCAAAGTTGGCGCCTCAAGTGGCTGAGTCCGCGACAGCCTATGCCGTGGGGCGGGATGCCATCCCGCTCCACGATGCTCACGATGACGACATTCCTCCTCCACCTGATAACTTCCCCGACGGCTGGGACAACGAATGGCAACCGTCGTTTGACGAGCGCGCTATCGCGTCCAAGCCTGAGCCGAAGTTCAAGAAGAGCGAAGAGATCACGCCGCCGCGTGAGTTGGCATCCACCCTTTCAGGGGGGACGGGAGGGGGGTCAGCCCAGGCTGAGATTCACGATGAAGAGCCGAGTCAGGACGACCCTGCGCGCGAAGCGATAGTCACGTCGCTTAAATCCATTTACACTACGCTGGTCAAAGAAGAAGATCAGAAACATCCGCCCAAGCAGATCACGGTGATGCTGCGCTCGACGGGCGACAAAGAGCGTGACCGACGACGGATCAAAACGATGTATGGCACGCTGATCTCATTCCACGGGCGCGACCGATTTAGTTTTCAGATCTTTGAAAATGGATCGGGTCACCTGATCGATTTCCCTAATGACACCACGCGCGTCTGCCCCGAGATGCTCGAACGACTCAAAAAGTTGATCGGAGAAGAAAGTTGGCGCGTGGAGGAGATTACGTTCCAGTAAACTGAATTTGGAAAAGTGATGCTTCATGCTTGTTGTATAATAAATTCACAATGACAGCCCCAGATTTGATCGTTCCAACCATTGATGTTCGCAAACGGATTCCTCAAACTGTGATCCGAAATTTGGCGCGCCGTATTGCTGAAGAATTCAAGCCAGAGAAAATTATATTATTCGGCTCGTATGCTAGGGGTAACCCGCGCCCTGAAAGCGATGTGGATCTTCTCGTCGTGATGGATACCAACAAACGGGAGAGTCAGCAATCTCTGGAGATTCGCCGCTCGCTGGGGGTGTTGTTCGGAATGGACTTGATCGTCCGCACGCCGAAGAAACTATCACAACGGTTGAAGATGGGCGATTCGTTTTTGAAAGATGTGCTGAAAGAGGGTAAGGTACTATATGAATCGCGCGGTGGATGAATGGATCGTAAAAGCAGACGGCGATTTCGCCACCGCAAACCGCGAATTACGCGCTCGAATTTCCCCAAATTACGATTCAGCCTGTTTTCACAGCCAGCAATGCGCTGAGAAATACTTGAAGGCGGTTTTGCAAAAGAACAGAAAGCATATTCCAAAAATTCATTACTTGCTCGAACTTCTAGCGTTAATCATGAAATTCGATTCGAGTTTTGAGTTCTTGCGGGCTGATCTGGAAGCGTTGGAGGAATATTCCGTTCGCTTTCGCTATCCAGGAGAATTTGCCGAAAAAGAAGAAGCGAGGGCGGCTTATCGGGCGGCAACTGTTGTGCGAAATTTTGCTCGTCAAAAGCTTGGGCTTGAATAAGTTTCATATCATCCCACTACTTGTATTCCCCGTACAGCATTGCACATCATGTACTCATTCCGTTCGCATAACACAGCGAGCGGAATGATTTTTTAACGATGGTTATGCCCTGCCGTTGACGTATGCGCATGTGGGTGTGTATAATTTGGGGGAGAAGGAGCCGACATGCAAAACCTTCAGCGAGTAAACCTCTTGTTGGAACGACGCCAGCGCGAAGCGTTGGAGAAACTTGCCGCGCAGAAAAAGCGGAGTGTCAGCGATCTGGTGCGGGAATATATCACTGCGGGCTTGCAGGAGGATAACAGCCGACAACGCGAAAGACAGCTTGCCCTTGAACAAGCGCGGGAACTCAGCGCGCGGATATTGAAACGCCGCAAGGGGAAGCCTTTGCCTGATATTGTGAAGCTTATGGAAAAAATGCGTGAGGAGCGAGCGCGTGAATTACTGGGTCGTTGATTCCAATCTCGTGATACGGAGTACGCTGTATCCCACCGACAGCCTGAATGTGTTTTGGGATCGAGTTGACAAGGAAAATATTGTCCCATGCGCGCCGCGTTTATGGGTTAGCGAGACCGCTTCTGCGCTCCGATTCCTCGTTGTGCAAAAAATTCTGACCTCGAACGAAGCGGAAGATGCGCTGCGCGCGATTCATGGATTGCAGTTTGAGATCATCAACGAAGACTATGAGTTGAGCCTGCGCGCGCTCGAACTTGCCACGAAGTTGGGACAATCGAAGGCGTATGACGCGTTTTATCTTGCGTTGGCTGAAAAACTGGTCGTTGATTTTTGGACGTTGGATGTGAGATTGGCAAATCGTTGCCAAAAGGACTTGAAATTCCCCTGGGTTCATTCAGTTTCAGAACTCTGACCCGAATTATCCCACTGCTTGCAACCCTCTCACTGCGTTACACATCATGCAATCTGTCCGCTCGCACAACAAGGCGAGCGGATCGTTTTTAATCAAGCCAACCGCCACATCAAGCAGACGTTTTAGCGGCACGGCTTCGATAAAGCCTTTGCCTGCTTCCACGCGAAAGACATCGGAGCTGATGTATGGTTCGATGGCTTGGAATCCGCTTGAATCTCCAGGGTAATTGGGGCATTCGGCGGTGCGGTCGCCGATCAGCGCCCAGCGGATGAATTGCTTCCTGCCAGCAAGTTTTTCCGCGTAGTGGATGCTCGTGTTTGAGGTGTGATCCACGTTGATCAACAGCGCCCAGCCATCTTGTTCTGCCAGCGCGCTGATGGGCGCGAGCGGATCGAAGAGAGTCTGTGTGGCGAGAATCGATTCGGCGTGAATGCCCGCGAACGAAAGGATGGGATGCGAGGTTCGCGTCGCCATGGGATGGTTCCGCAAGGCTTCAGGCAACATTCCCATCATCGGGTCGGCGCGCAGATTTTGTTTAAATGTGGTCGCCATTTCATTCGGACTTTCGGGTTTGCCGTAGATCATCGCGTTATTGGCGGGTCCCACATCGGGCGTGACCATTGTCCAGTACGTGAAAGTCGGCATGACAATGCTTTTGAACGACCCAAGCATAGCGCGCAGGACGCCGTCCGCCCCGTCGCGGATGTAGCCGAACGGTTTGAGCGACGCGTGCGCGATCACGGGCTTATCGGATAAGTTCAGCGAGTCAAAATACGATTTGAGTTCGGGATAATCCAACATTTTATTTCCCCGCCCAGTTCGGTTTGCGTTTTTCGACGAAGGCTTGCATGCCTTCCTTTTGGTCTTCCGTGCCGAAGAGATTGTAGAAAATTTGCTTTTCTTCGGCGAGACCGTCTTTGAGGAACGATTCAAACGAATGATTGATCGCCCGCTTCGCAGCGCGGACCGCCAGCGGCGCGCGTGCGGCGATCTCCTCGGCGAGTTTCAGTGCTTCATTGAAATAGTCGCTCACTGGAACGACTCGACTTACCAACCCGTAATGCAGCGCCTCTTGCGCGTTGATCTTGCGGTCGTTGAGAATCATTTCCATCGCGATAGATTTGCCCACCGCGCGGATAAGTCGCTGTGTGCCGCCCGCGCCCGGGATGACGCCGATGGTCACTTCGGGCAGACCGAATTTGGCGGTATCCGAGGTGACGATCATGTCGCACGAAAGGGCAAGTTCGCATCCGCCGCCGAGCGCCCAGCCCGAAACCGCCGCGATGACCGGTTTTTGAATCGTGCGAATCCTGCCGAAGACTGCGATGTGATCGTTGCGCGTCATATCCAGCGCTGATTCGTCCGCCATCTCTTTGATGTCCGCGCCTGCGGCGAAGGCTTTATCGTTCCCCGTGATCACCATCGCGCCGATGGCATCATCCTTGTCGAAAGCATCGAGCGCGTCCATGAGTTCGCGCATGAGCGCGTGGTTCAGCGCGTTCAACGCCTGTGGGCGATTTAGCGTGACCAGTCCGACACGTCCGCGAGTTTCTACCAGAATAGATGTGTAAGCCATGCTCTGATTATAAGTTGATTCTGTAAAGATTCGAATTCTGTGTTCCGCGCAAGCACTGAATTGTGGTGCCGTATTTATCAAGTATAATTCCGATCGTGAGCGAGATTTTCGACCGGATTCGTAATCTGATTGAACAAGGGCAAACGCAAATCTCCTCGCACGGGTATGATGAATTAGCGAACGACAATATACTCGTTCGAGACGTGATGGCGAGTGTGACGCAAGCGGTTGTCGTGGAAGAATATCCCGACTACGCCAAGGGTCCCTGCGTTCTGGTTTTGCAAAAAGACAGACAGGGCAAGCCGATCCATATTCTATGGGGAATACCAAAAAACGCCGCCGTCCCCGCCGTGTTGATAACCGCTTACCGACCGGATCCGGCGCGTTGGTCGGATGATTTCATGAGGAGAAAGAAATGACCAAGAAACATGCCTCCAAATTGATTCATGTTGATGAATATGTTGCTGAAGTAGATGTGGAATTGATCTATACCGACGATGAATGGTCGCCGTATTTGTCTGTGAATGACGCGCTGAAATTAGATGATGTCCGTGAGGCGCTGCGGCAAAAGGATTTTCAAACTGCAATCAAATTAGCCCGCGTCTATAAACTTTCCCCGCTGGCTGTTTGATGCGCGATTCTGAATATTTTTAATTCGAGGTAAGAATCGCCATAATGTATAATCGCATGAACGCTCAAAAGGAGACAACATGAAACTTGGCGCCGAAATTCTCATCATTCTCGTAGCGGTCTTGCATCTCGGTTTCCTCGTGCTCGAAATGTTTTTCTGGGATCATCCCTTCGGCAGAGAGCGCTTCAAGATGACCCCCGAATACTCCAAAGCCTCTGCCTCGCTCGCCGCAAATCAGGGACTGTATAACGGCTTCCTCGCCGCGGGTCTCGTTTGGGGATTGATCACGAAAGACGCCTCGATTCAAATTTTCTTTTTGGTGTGTGTCGTCATTGCGGGCATCTACGGCGGACTGACCACGCGCCGCACGATTCTTTACATCCAAGCCTTGCCCGGTTTGCTGGCGTTGGCGGCTGTGTTTCTCGCTAGATGATTCGACTCGCCGCGCGCATCGGCATCCTCGGTCCGATTCTGTTTGCGTCTGTCCTAACCCTTCTCACGCTTCTCAAATACGACTTTCTACTTTCCCTCGGTTGGCATCCGATTCAAAAACCCACCTTCGATTGGCCTAGTGGACTCGCGCTCGGCGACTACGGCTGGACGATGACCGCGACCTTCCTCCTCAGCGGACTCAGCCTGGCGATCTTCGCTTCAGGACTCCGCCTCAGCTTGCCTCGCACGGCGTTGACCTTTCTCGCCACCCTCGTGTTGACCGCCGCCGGGCTGGCGCTCGCCGGTCTCGCCTTCACCACCGACCCGACGATTCGATCCACGCCCGCCACCTGGCATGGACGCTTGCATGATCTGTCGTTTGTTTTGCTTGGCGTCACACTTCCGCCCGCGATGATTCTGCTTGGTTTTGCATTCCGACAAGATACACGCTGGAAGAATCTATCCCTGTACACATGGCTAACCGTCGCGCTTGCGTTTCCAACCTTCTGGCTCAAAGGCGCGGCGTTTTATGTTTTCCTGCTGGCTATCTTGCTATGGAGTGAAGTGATAGCGCTCCGGCTGGGGCAACTTAGCGACAGAGATCACAGAGTTCTTTGACCCCGCACCTGCGTTCGGGGCAGGTGGAATAAAATCTCATTTTCTCTGTGCGCTCTGTGGCAGATTTATTTTGTGAGTAATTCGCCTGCCAGTTCGCTTGTCGTTTCCAGAATCAAATCCGCCCCGAAGCGCAACAACTCCTCTTTTTCCCCGAAGCCGCACAACACGCCTACCGTCTGCGCGCCCGCGGACTTGCCCGCGCGCATATCTACGGTGGTGTCGCCGATCATCAAACACGCTTCGGGATTCACGTCCATCTTCCTAGCCGCAAGCAGGATAGGGTCCGGGTAAGGCTTCGTGTGTTCCGCCGAAAGTCCCGTCACGATCACGTCGAAATACTTCACGAGGTCGAATTGTTCGAGGAAGCGCATTGTCCCGCGTTCATCCCGCGCGCTGACCACCGACATCGGATATTTCCCCTTCAGTTGCGCCAGCATCCCGTCCACGCCGGGCACGAGTAGGAATTTTTTGGAGGATTGATGCCGATGGCGCGACATCCAGTTGATGATTGCGACCATTTCGTCGTCAATGCCGAGCGTGTCGGCGATGCCGAGCAGGGCGTTGCCGGGCGCCTCCGCCCACATCACAAAACGCCGCGCCGCGTGGTCGGGGTCGGCAAATAGAAATTTGGGAAAGAAGCGAGCGACCTTTTGCTTGTACAAATCGTCGGTGTCGCTGAGGGTGCCGTCCACGTCAAAACACAGGGCTTTGACGCGTTGGAGATCGAGAGACATGGCGGCAATTGTACCGTAATCAGGTGTGCTATACTTTGGGGAAGCGGCTCGCCAGAATAGCCTAACGCCGCTGACCTTATTTTCTATCCATGTCAACATCCAAAGAACCGGACCGGACGCGTCAACTCCTCGAACTGCTCTATCACGTGAGCCGCGAGGTGGCGACCGCGCTCGACCTCCGCACAGTGCTTCAACGCGTGTTGTATGAAGCCATCCAAAATGTCGGCGGCGAGCGATGTAGCGTGGTAGTGCTTGATGATCTGGGGAAAGCCGTAGATGCGACCATCGTGTACGGCACGACGATGCACGAACATACCACCCAGCAAATGCGCGATACGATGGAGCGCGGTCTCGCGGGGTGGGTGGTACGCAACCGCAGGGGCGTGTATATCCCTGACACCAGTAAGGATGAACGCTGGCTGTTGCGTCCGGACGACGCGCTGAACAAAGCCGGTGCCAAATCTGCGATCTGTGTGCCGTTACAGGCGCGCGAAAAACTTGTGGGCGTGCTCACCCTTGTCCACTCGACTCCTAATGCATTCAATGCCGAACAACTCGATCTGATGCAAGCCATCGCCGATCAGGCGGGCATTGCGATCCTTAACGCGCGGCTCTATACCGAAAGTCAGCGGCAGGCGCGGGTAATGACCGCGCTCGCCGAAGGCGCAAGCGCCATGAACGTTTCGCTCCGCATGGAGGATCTATACCAGCGCATCCTGATCCAGACCATGCAAGCCTTACAAGTGGAAGTGGCGGCGCTCGGTATGGTCGAGGGCGACCATGTTACTTTCCGCGCGGCGACGGGACAAAACGCCGGGAATATCATCGGAAGTCAGATCGCGCTGGGAGATGGGATCGCGGGCACCGCCGCGCGCGATGGACGCGGCGTGGTGGTGCAGGATGTAACACAGGATAAGAACTTTACCAATGCCGATAAATTCGGCGGCGTCGAGATGAACGCCCTGCTCGTCGCTCCGATTCAATCGCAGGGACGCGTGATCGGCATTCTGGAGGCGATCAACCCCATTGCCAAAACCTTCGACCCGGACGCCCTGCTCGTTATGGCAGGCATTGGCGGCTTGGCAGGCGCGGCGATCCAGAACGCGCAGTTGTTCGAGAAATTGCAAGCCGCGCATCAGCGCTATCGCGAGTTATTTGAAGACAGTATTGACCCAATGGTCATCACCGATTGGGAGGGGAAGATTCTCGAAGCCAACCGTCAGGCTCTGCTGTTAAGCGGATATACTCACGAAACGCTCGGCGCGCTGACAATTGACCAACTCCACGAAGTGAACTGGAACAAGATCGGCGCAGAGTTCGAAACCCTGCGCGAAAATCGCTCAGCGGCGTATGAATCCTCCCTGTCCGCGCAAGATGATTCGCATATCCCCATTGAAGTCCATGCCCAACGCGTCGAATTCGAGGAAACGGATTCGATCCAATGGATTCTGCGCGACATCACCCAGCGCAAAGAAATGGAAGGCTTGCGCAGCGACCTCACTTCGATGATCTATCACGACTTGCGCTCTCCGCTCGCTAACATCACCTCGAGCCTCGACATTTTGTACACGATGGTGCCAGAGGAAGATCGCGAGACCGTGCTTTCGATCATCAAAATTGCAGAGAACTCAACTGAGCGGATTCAACGCCTTGTCAATTCGTTGTTGGATGTCAACCGACTCGAGGCGGGACAGCCGGTTGTCAATCAGAAAGCCGTGGATTCGCTTCGACTCATCCAGCAAGCCGTTGTTGATATGCAGCCCGTTGCGGATGGGCGGCGGCAAAAACTTGAATCGGAATTGCCAGCGTCCCTGCCCTCTATTTGGGTGGATGAAGATATGGCGCGGCGCGTGTTGATCAACTTGATGGAAAATTCCAGCAAATTCACGCCCACCGAAGGCGAGATTTCTGTCGGGGCGCGGCAGGAAGATGGCTGGATACATTTGTGGGTGAAGGATACCGGTCCTGGCATCCCGCCCGCCGAGCAGGAACGCGTCTTCGACAAGTTCACGCGTCTGCGCGGCGCGAACAAACCCGGTCTTGGCATTGGGCTCGCCTTCTGCCGCCTCGCGGTGGTCGGGCATGGGGGCCGCATCTGGATCGAAAGCGATACAGACAAAGGCGCGGCGTTCCACTTTACATTTCCGGTGGCGACGGTGGAGCAAATGGCAATACCCAAAGCCGCCGATTGAAATTATTTCAAGGAGTTTTTTAGATCATGGAATCCATCGGAAAGAATGTCTACATCGAAGACAAATACCTCGGCGTGACGCTGGGCGTCATCAGCCAGCCGCGCGGGCTGGTATTGATCGACGCGCCGCCCTCGCCGGAAGACAGCCGCATGTGGCGCGCCGCGCTCATGGGCATGGGCAACGGACCCGAACGCGCGCTCGTGAATTTGGATTCGCACCCCGACCGAACGCTCGGCGCGCGTGCCATGGATTGCACGGTCATCGCGCACGAGAAGACCGCCCTCGCCTTCCGCAACCGCCCCAACACATTCAAAGCGCAAGGTGATGAGACTGGCGCGAACTGGGAAGCGATTCCCGGTTTGGGGAGCGTCCGCTGGGCGCCGCCGGAAATTTCCTTCGTGGAGCAACTGTCCCTGCATTGGGGCGAAACGCCGATCCTGTTGGAGAGTCGTCCCGGTCCTACACGCGGCGCGATCTGGGCGATCCTCCCCGATCAAAAAATTATCTTTGTCGGCGACGCGGTGTTGAAAGGTCAGCCTCCCTTCCTTGCTCACGCCGACCTGCCCGCGTGGATCGAAGCGCTTCAGCTTTTACAAAGCGCATACAAAGGCTACACCATCGTCAGCGGACGCGGCGGCGTGGTCACAGCGCAGGTTGTCAAACACCAGACCGAGGTGTTGAAACGCATGTTGGATAAACTCGAAAAACTCGGCAAGAAGCGGTCTGCGATCGCCTCGGCAGAAAAACTCGCCGAGCAAATGCTCAAAGATCTGAGAGCGCCCGCCGCGCGCCAAAAACAATACGCGCAACGCCTGCGCTACGGAATTCATCATTATTATGTCCGGCATTACCAAGCCTCATCGCGTCACGTGCTAGATGAATGAAAGTTCCCCCTCATCGCTTCGAGAGACTCAGCGCGGCGCCCAACCCATGTTTGAAGTCACGCGCGGCGATCTCGTCGAATCGATCCATTATGGCTCGATTGCGGTTGTAGATTCGGACGGCAAACTACTCGCATCGTATGGCGACCCTCACACGGTCGCTTTTTTGCGTTCGAGCGCGAAACCGTTTCAGGCGCTTCCGTTCGTCGAGCATGGCGGCGTGGAGCGCTTCGGATTCTCCGCGCGCGAACTTGCCATCTCATGCGCCTCGCACGTGGGAAGCGACCTGCACGTGCAAACCGTCGCCGCCATGCAAAAGAAAATCGGCATTGACGAATCGCAATTGCAATGCGGCGCGCATTTGCCCGATGACATCCCCGCGTTCAAGCGGCTGATCGCGCAAAACGAAGCGCCGACGCCGATCCGCAACAACTGCTCCGGCAAACACACGATGATGCTGGCGTACGCGAAGATGCGCGGACTCTCACTGGATGATTATCTCAATGCAGACCATCCGATTCAACGGGACATCCTCGCTTCTTTCTCCGACGTATGCCTGATTCCCCCTCAGGAAATTTCTCTCGGCGTGGACGGTTGCTCCGCGCCCAACTTTGCCGTCCCGCTGTTCAACGCCGCGTTGGGGATGGCGCGTCTGTGCGACCCGCGCGAATTGAGCGAAGCGCGCGCAAACGCATGTAAAAAAATTACTTCCGCGATGACCTCTCACCCCGAAATGGTGAGCGGTTACGGAGAATTCGACTGCGAATTGATGAAAATGGGCGAGGGAAAAGTTATCTGCAAGCGCGGCGCGGAAGGGTTTCAGATCGTCGGCTTGCTGCCCGGCGCGCTAGGGAAGGATTCGCCGGGCGTCGGCATCGCGCTGAAAGTTTCGGATGGCGACGCTTCACGGATGAGGGCAAATCTCGAGTCGTACAGCCGCGTCCGCCCGGCGGTGACGCTGGAGATTCTGCGTCAGTTGGGCGCGCTGTCTCCACAGCAGATGCAGGCGTTGTCCGCGTTTGGACCCGTCTTGTCCATCAAGAATCACCGGGGAATTGTTACCGGTCGAGCGCGCCCGGCGTTTGAGTTGTAACAATCTTCGCCGATCAGTTGGAGATTGCTTCGCAATGACATATTATTCCATCAGCGCTTCGATGATGCGGTTGTTGTCTGCGATGCGTTCGGCGAGCAGGCGCACGATCCACTCGTGGAAGAGGGCGGCGATCTGCGGGTCATTTTCATGCATCTCTTTCAAGGCTTGACCGGTGAGACGATGTACCGTGCTGTGACGCGACGCGATCACTGACGCGGTGCGCGCCTCGCCAAGATATAACCCGATCTCACCGACGGTCGCGCCGCCGCGAATACTGCGCAGCCTCATCCGTTTTCCGTTGGGGAGTTCGAGTTCGATGGTCACGAGACCCGATTCGATGAAGTACATTTCCTCGGCAGGGTCATCCTGCTTCATTAACACTTCGCCCTCGCGGAGTTCGCGTCTCTCGAGGTACTTCAACAAACGGTCAACATCTTGCAAGCCGGGGAATACGCGCTTAATTTGATGTTCGACGCGCTCGATGAAACCGGTCAGGTCGTTCATGCCGCGCTTTGCAAGGATGCGGTTCTCGCACCATTCCACGCCTTCGTCTAAGGTGGGTTTGATGATGAAGGTGTCGTCGGTGGCGTCGTGCAAGCCGCCGCGTTCGAGATTCTTCACCATCCCCGGTTTCACATCTGTCCACACCATGAGGATGTTGTTCGCTTGGGCGACCTGTTTGAGGCGGGTAATGCCGAACACAGCGGACGAATCAAGGTGGGTGACGCGGCGAAAGTCGAGGACGATGTAACTCAGTTCCCCCTGCGAATGATCCGCAATGCGGGCGCGCAGTTTATCCAGAATCCCTTGAATCGTCCCGAAGAAGATGAATCCTTGCAGGCTCATGATGAAGATTTCGGAACCGTGTTGGTGGAGGATGTCCCGGTGAATCTTGGGACGGTCCACTTTGCTGTGATAGATCGAACCGTCCAGCGTGTTTTTGATCACGCTGACGCGGGAGTAACTGACGACGAACAGCGCGGCGGCGATGAAGATACCGGCGGCGATCCCTTCGAGGAAACCGACGGTGGCGATGATGAAGAGGATGACCCAGACTAAAAGATAATCGAGAAGCGGCAGTGATTTGCGCGCGTCGATCAGCCAATCGGAGAGGAAGGTTAAGCCGAGATAGAGCAACATGCCGCCGAGGACGGGTTTCGGGAAAAATGAAATCAGCGACGCGCCGAAGAATAGCGTTAGCCCACAGATGGAAGCGGAGATGAGATTCGCCAGCCGGCTTTTTGCGCCGAGACGATGCGCCAGCGAAGACATGCCCAATGTTTGATAGCCAACAGGACTGCCGCCCAGCCCGCCGATGAGGTTTGCCCAGCCCGCGCTTTGCAGTTCGCGGTTGAGGTCAATATCTTGTTTCACCGTCACTTCGAGCGCGCTGGCGTTCAGCAATAAGGCAATGATGCTGAGCGCGAGGATGGTGATGATCTTGCCGAAATTTTGCAGGATGGCGCTCCAATCAATGAGGGCGAAGGCGGCGGGCGTGAGCGGTTGATACAAACCGCCGGAGGGGAATGGTCCGAGTAACCAGCCGCGCGAGGATGCCTCCGCGACGGGAATCCCGGCGATGAGGAGATAACCGTAAAACAGCAAGGTGGCGACGATCAACGCGCCGGGCGTGATCAGGAAATGATTCGAACGTTTGAGGATCAACAGCAATGCAACGGCAAAGACTGCGCCCGGCGCCCAACTGACAAGATTGTTCGCTGAAAATAAATGCGTGATCGAAAGTCCGCCGCTCACCATCACGCCGAACGCGCCCAAACTCAACAACCAGCCGGTGCCTGCCAAAAAACCTCCGACCACCGGATAGGGAATGTAACGGACGAATCCACTGGCTTTGAAACGACCAAGCAGTAAAAAGAAAATGCCGGTCAAAATGGAAGTGACGGAGATTGCCGCAAGCACGGTCGCGTAGACGGCGTTTGGCTCCGCGCCTTTCATGGCGACGGCGATCGACGCGCCGATCAACCCGACGATTGCGGCTGGGGTATCCTGTGGGACGCCGATCATGCCGGGCAGGGAGGTGGTGAGCGCGATGACGATTCCCACCGCGAACGCGCCGAAGAGCATCAAGCCGATCCCGCCGGGCAGGAACTGACTGAGATCGCCGGAAAAAATGAGCGCCGCGAGGGAAATCTCCATACTGATGGTGACAATGGCGGCGATCAACCCAGCGGTGAGGCTGGGGAGCAGAATCTTCGGCTGGAATTCCTTTTTGAATTCGGTGATGTTCATATTTGCCTTCGAAGTGGAATGTAACGATTTTGGAAAGATGGGGATGGCTCTCGCGAGTATAGCATGATAGTGACAGTATTTGCCACAAATTGCGACGGGGTGTACAATTCGTTCAACTTTGTTGGCTGTATACTGGGAAGAAGACACTATCACACCATGGCAAAATCTGACCTGATCCTGCTCGCGTTCGACGAATCGCCTACATTAGATCTGTTAGACCGTGTCCTGCATGTGAAGTATCAGACAGCCATTTCGACGGATACCAAAAGCTTGAGCAGGCTGTTGCAGGAGAATAATCCTGCGCTTTTGTTGCTGGGGGAACGATTTAACGGTCACGATGGGATACGCATTGCGAAGGAATTGTTAGGGCGTTTCCCGACCCTGCCGATCATCGTCTATGCCGAAAAAGCAACGCCTGAACTGTTCAAGAACATCTTCCGTGTAGGGCTGAGCGGATATCTGATCCCTCCTTTAAGAACAGACGATATCGTGGATGCCGTTGAGAGCAGTCTGCGCAACGCGGGCCGTCTCGGCGACTGGCTTCGCCGGGAAGTGAAACGTACCACCGCTTCTCTGAAGCAAAAGGCAGAACTCTCCGATTCCGAGCGCGCGCGCTTGGAATCGGTATTCAACAATATCCATGACAGCGTGATGATTTTGGATAACGAGAAAAAGATTCTGCTCGTAAACCCTGCCATGTGCCGGATGCTTGGCTTGAATCCCAGGACGGCGCAGGGAAAGCCGGCGGTGGATGTGGTGACTCACCCGGATATGATCGCGTTGATCGCGCGCAAAGACGGCAGTGACGCGCTTCAGTATTATGAAGTCAGTTTTCCAGACGGTAGGGTGGGCAACGCACAATTCTCGATCATCCACGGAGTTGGCTATGCCGTCACCATGCAAGATATCACTTACCTCAAGGAGATGGATCGCACGCGGAGCGAATTTGTCCACACCGTTTCGCACGACCTGCGTTCGCCGCTCACCTCCGTGATCGGATACACCGAACTGGTGGAACGCGCCGGCGAATTGAACGAAAGCCAGCGCGATTTCCTCAAACGAATCCAAGACAGCGTACAGCACATCACCTCGCTCATCAACGATCTGCTCGACCTTGGCAGTGTGGAAGCCGGCTTCGATACGCGCCGCGAGCATGTACAGTTGGAAGCGATCCTGAAATATACGCTGGACATGTTACAGGGACAGATCAAGACAAAACGCCTCAAAGTGCAGACGGATATTGCCCCATCCCTTCCCGCGATACGCGCGAACCCGATCCGCCTGCGTCAATTGCTGGATAATGTGGTGGGGAATGCCATCAAGTATTCGTTGAACGGCGGAGAGGTGAATATTACGATCCTTTCGGAGGGCGACCAGATCATCCTCAACGTGCGCGATAATGGACCCGGCATCCCGGTCGAAGATCAGGCGCATATCTTTGATAAGTTCTATCGCGGACGGAACATCACCGAAGGCGTTGCCGGTTCAGGCTTGGGGCTCGCCATCGTCAAGACGATCGTGGATAATCATCAGGGACGCATTTGGGTGGAATCGGCGGAGGGCAAAGGCAGTTCGTTTTTCATCGTTCTCCCAATTCAGACGGAAACGACTCAGCCTGTGAAAAAGTCATCGTAACGTCAGTTCGGGATAAGGAGAGGCTGGAAATTTGTACTCGGATTACGCGGACTTCACGGAATTTCCGTTCTTTTACGGATTCTTCCGTGCCTTCCGTGTGATCCGTGTCCCAAAAAAGTTTATCCCGAACTCAGGTTATGATAGAAAAATCCCCGCTGCTGAAGACGGGGATTTTTACTTCCGCGACAAACGCGAAAGGATCGAGTCGCTGGGTCTGCGCGAGGCAGGTTGAGGGTCCAGGCCGGTGCGCATGCTTTCCATCTCGGAACTGAATCGCATCCAATCGTCCACGAGGAGGACGAGGTGCGGGGTTTTATCTTTGAAAAAATATCGTGAGAGGAAGAACTCCAAAACTTGCCGGGGGATCGGATAATTTTTCAAATCCACCACCAGCGCGGTCTTGGTGGCAAGCGGCGCATCGCGTTCGTTCAATCCCAAAATATCGAGCCACGCGCCGAGACCTTTTGGTCTGAAGTTGAATAACAATCTCATCTCCGTCGTCGTCGTGCGGACGATGCGTTTGTAGGAAATGTTCAACCGCAGAAATGGCGTGATGAGTTTCAAGTGATCGGGGTACGGTTGCACGTATGCCAGATAGCGAAAGATAAAAAATAATATCCCCACGAAAATACCGAGAATTCCAACCGCAGCCGGCACGAGCCAGCGCCACGCGATGAATTGCCCCAAGCCGATGTATTCGCTGTAGGCGATGAGCAACATCACCAGTCCGATCGCCAGCGTGGGGGGCCACCAGCGGCTGAGCATGAGACGATAGACAACCAGCGGATATTTTTTTCCGGGGCGTCGAGCCATGCGCTTACTCGTCCTCGTTCATCTGGATGGACAACCCGCCTCTTTCCTCCCCTTCGGGCTGGTCGCCGTTCAATTGACTGCTCAACTTCCGGATTGCCTGAGTCAAATCCTTGCCGCGCAGACTGAAAGTCACGTCGCCGCGCGTCTTTTCGATGATGCCGCGCGCCAGATCGGTTTGGCGGCGCAGACCGTTGG